>Ga0265299_10001305_pt1 | contig 28787 bp, 25 predicted proteins | sample AusTroGonzalo_MG_4_FD_193485 | JGI IMG/M metagenome (GOLD analysis project Ga0265299, IMG submission 193485) | Bovine rumen microbial communities from tropical cattle in Woodstock, Queensland, Australia - Gonzalo_02 | ecosystem: Host-associated > Mammals > Digestive system > Stomach > Rumen ... | reverse complement strand
AGTAGTTCTTCACAGCGACATCGGTACCAGTTTTGGTGGGCTTATAATCGACAGTCGGGGATTCGAAGAAATCTACGAAATACTTGGCTTGAATAAGGAACATGACGCGGCTTGCACGGTTGAGGAGCACGCCACCGCCGAATTCGCCGGTAATGCCACTTGCGACAAGTTCATCGTCACCCTTGTAATCTTTGTATTTGTCTGTATCGATTTCCAGGGTACGTCTGCTGTAGGTGAGGCCGCCACCGATAAACGGGGTAATGTTCTTGGTTCCGAACGGATAGTATGCAGAAAGCGTCAAGCCAGAAAGAGTCGGCTTTTCGGAATTCTTGGAATCGAGATTATTGATGGACCAGTCAAAGCCGAACCAGCAGTTCTTGGCATCGTAAAGGAGGAAGACGCCAAAGCCTCCATCAAATCTTGCATCCGGGTTGACGGATAGCATGCCCGTGATCTGACCGCCGAGGTAAGCGGTAGTGCCTTTCTTTTTCGGGGACTTTGTTTCCTGTTCGGTAACGCTGTAAATATCATCGTCATCGGTTGCTTTGTTCTTTGTGCCGATGTTGCGTGCTACGCGCTGGATAATCGGATCGAAATCGTCAGGATTCTTGGCCTTGAGGCGGTCGCTCCAAACGGCGGATTCATTATTGACATCGTAGAGCTTGAAGGAGGTGATAACGTTTTCACCAAGACGAGTAAATTCGGTAATGATGAACTTGGAGCACTTCTTCTCGATAGCTTTTTTGTTGGCAGCTTCGCGGTCGCCGGCTTTGATGGAGTCCTCTTCCGAGTAATTGACCAGAATCAAATCCTTATTGTCTTCGATGTAGGTGGTCAAGAGTTTTTCGGCCGGAAGCGCGAAATTTTCATTTAAGCCAATCATGTTGAACGGTGCCATATAGACGCGTTCTGCGGCGTAAATTGATGCTGCAAGAGCAAGAGATGTCGCAAAAATTTTTTTGAGGCTACTCATCTTAATTATCTCCTTTTTAATCTCACTTAACCCTACATGGACCTGCTCTAATGAGCAAAACCTTGTGTGGCTAATGAACCGATACACTTATATATAATTTAATAAATCTCGAAAAAAAATAAAAGAATTTTTTTAGAGAAAATACAAAATAAACGATAAAAGGGTTGAAATTATGGATGGTTTGCAGAATTTTGGGGTGAATTTTGCGTTTGGGGGAGTTCCGCCTCGAGAATTTCTTTCATTTTTTTCGTGAGAACGGAGGCACTTTTAGTGATGGGGATGCCTTCGTATTCTTTTATTGAAATTGGAGGGAGTACTTTAAGGTCGTAAAAAAAGCGTTCTGTGGGATGATATTGCAACATTTTGTCGTGCTTGCGGATGCCGATTTTTTCGTTTCCACCAAAGAAAACGGGAACAATATCGTTTTTGGAATAAAGTGCAAATCGGGCAGCTCCTTTTTTGAATTCCCATGGCTCTCCAGGCTTTGAACGGGTGCCTTCTGGGAATATGATGAGGTTGTTGCCTTCGTCCATTGATTTTTTGGCGAGCTCTAGTTGTTCATCGAAAGGAATGTTGTTTGGAATGTAGAGGTTCTTGATGATTAACGAAATGAATTTGTTCTTTACAAGGTCCCCTTTGACAATGCAATCGGCATTGGGAACAAGTGAAAATAGAATCACGACATCGAGAATGGAGGGGTGGTTTGCAATGACTACTTTAGAATGGAGTTCTTTCAACGTATCTTTGTTATCGACTTTCACGCGAATGCAATGGATGGTCTCCATGACTCTGACGAAGAGTTTAAAGTAGAAGTGGTTAAATCGTCTTGCGAAAACCTTGAATTTTTTTTCGTCAAATCCGGCCATGACATGCATGATGGGGAACAGCAGCAGCGCAAGCCCAAGACTACAGGTGCCGAAAAACGCAAAACTGAAAAGCTTTACGAAGATATGCCAAACGTAACGGATTTTTCGGAACATAAGGTTTAGACCTTTTGCATGTTGACGGCGCAGAGGAATGCAATGGCTTGTTCTGCTGCCGTATCGAAGTTGTTGTGTAACATCTTGAGTTGTGCAAGTATGCTTGATATATCGATGTTCTTAAAGGCGGGATCCGCTTTTGATTTATCCGTTGTGATTCGTAGCGCAAGGGCGCAAACCGCATTGGGGTATGGGACTCCTGCTACCGGAGCGTAAGTCTCGGGGATGAGTTCGTCTGCAAAGATGAATGTGCGGGTATCGCCTTGCTCGTTTTCGAGTGCTGCCAAGCAGTCGGTGAGTCCTGTGCTGAATGCGTCTTTCCCGGAGAAAACGGCGGAGTAGCCTGCGGTATTTGTTTCAAGAATTGATGCGTTTGCTACGGCGGCGTTAAAAACGGAGAGGCTGAAGTGTGCCGGAGAGACTGTTCCTGTTTCGATAAGTGTTTGCGAAATTTTTAGCTGCTGGCTGATTTCACCAAATTGCGATGCAAATGTGACTTTGCATGGCGGTAGCTTGTTCCCATCCTTGTCTTGCGAAACTTGATTGCTGACAAGAACTACCATGCGAGATATATAGCTCAGGCGGCGTCTTGTGAGCATGGGGACAAATGAAACATCAGGCTTTTGAACTGTTTCGGAAGGGACAAAACTTGAAAACTTTTCGATGAAGACTGAATGAGCCATTTTATTTTTTACGGAATTTGAGGAGGGAATAGGAGTTCGGGCCCAAGTTGTGGTGGGCTTCCTTGAGTTCGAAACCAGCGAGTTCAATTGCGTTTTTCAATTCATTGTAGCGGTACATTTTGCTGTATCCGTTTGCCATGCATGTAAAATATAGCGATGTAGCTTGCAGGGAATAAGCGGCGGCTTCAAAGCGTTGCTTATCCCAAAGCGGTTCCATGACGTAAATGTCTGTGTCCGGAGTGGCCGCTTTATGGATTTTGTTTAAAATTTGGGTAATTTGTTCTAGCGAAAAACAATCCAAAAATTGGCTCATCCAAATGGCATCTGCGCCTTTCGGAAATTCGGTCGAGTTGTCGAGGACGTTGCATGCTACAGTGTCGATGCGGTTTGCAAATCCTGCGGCTGCGGCGTTCTTTTGGGCGACTGCTGTTTGACCTGGCAAATCGATAATGGAAATTTTAACGTCTGCGTTGTAGTTGCAACAGGCGATAGCCCATTTTGCTGTATTCCCGCCGATGTCAAAAAGGCGTGTCTTCGGTTTTTCGAATACAATGGGGAGTGCGTCCGGGAATGCCTGGTCGGAATAGAAATGGTCAAAGCCAAACCAGCTTTTTTTCTCCTGGTCCGTAAGCTTTGACAATCCTTCGTAAATGGTGCTCCAAGGCCCAAGGTGGGGGAGCCCTGCCGGTTTTCCGTTGCGGATAGATTCCTCAAGATTTTCGGCACCGCGGTAGCAGATGTCTTGTGAAAAGTCCATGTTGACTTGGGTCATCTGGTCGGATATTAAGAAGAATCCGATTTTCCCGAGCTTGAGGCGCAGGTCGTTTTCTTCGGAATCTTGATGGAGCTTGATGACCCCCATACCCAGTCCCATCTCGACAAGAACTTGCACTCCGTAAAGGGACAAGTTGAGCTTTTGAGAAAGGTCTGAAATGGTGATTCCTTTTCTACTGTTTTTGCTTATCTCATTTAAAATTCCCAAGTTTATGAGTGCACGTGCGGCTTGAAAAGTAAGCGGAGCAAATGCGATTTTTTGGGCTTCGAATTTGGCGTCAACAGCGTCTATAGAGTCTTTTTTGTAAATGTTGAACATGGAATCTCTACTACATTGAACTTAAATTTATGTGCCGAACTAATATAAAATTTTTCTATATTGCTTTTCAAGTAAAAATAAAAGCTGGATTGAGGTTATTACAAAGCTTATGGAAGATTTGAACAACCGCATTAAGAATGTCATAATTGAATCTCTAGAATTGGAGGATATCACTCCTGCCGATATCGTGGATTCTGCCCCGATTTTTGGTAAGAACGAAAAGGGTGAAGGTCTTGGTTTGGATTCGATTGATGCTCTTGAGCTTGGAATTGCTATCAAGGACAAATTTGGGGTCACTTTTTCAACGGAAAAAGAAGAAACTAAGAAGCATTTTGCATCTGTTGATGCTCTTGCCGCTTATATTTCTGAACATTCTAAGGGTTGATTTATGGAAAAAAATGAAATTTTTGAAAAAATCAAGGTTGCTCTTGTCGAAGATTTTGATATCGATGAAGCAAAACTCGTTCCTGAAGCAAAGCTTTACGAAGACTTGGAATTAGACAGCATTGATGCTGTTGACTTGATTGTCAAGTTGAAGTCGTTTTTGCCAAGAAATATTGATCCGGAAGTGTTCAAGGCGGTTCGCACATTGCAGGATGTCGTGGACGCTATCTACAACTTGATCCACAGCTCGGAAAGCAAATAATGAATTCTATCGCGGGAAAGGTTTTCTTTACCGCAATTTCTGTTTTGTACCCGCTTATCATTTATTGCGGGCTTGAATTCTTTGGGCTCTCGCCAAGGCGATTGAGCCTTTTGCTTTTATCTCTGGCGTTTTTTCATTTTTTGAATTTTACACGGAACAAGTCTAGCTTGGACCGGTGGCGCATGATTGTGCTTGTGATGCTTGTGCTTGCGTGTGCCATTGTCGCTTTTGCCGCGGATAATATTTTGTTTGTAAAGTTTTATCCGGTACTTGTGAATTTGAGCTTGCTTGCTTTTTTCGCGTTTACGCTCTGGCGTCCACCGAACTTTGCGTTCCGCATGGCGCTGCTTGGCGACAAAACTTTAAAGGATTCTCCTTCGAAAAATGCCGTCCAAGACTATTGTCGAAAAGTGACGATTATTTGGTGCTGCTTTTTTGTGTTTAACTCAGCGGTGGCTACATTCACTGTTTTCATGGGCTCCGACAAAATTTGGTCGCTTTACAATGGTCTGATTTCCTACATTTTTATAGGTTTAGTTTTTGCAGTTGAATATTTGGTTCGAAAAATGGTGCAAAGAAAAATGCAATCGTATGTTCCTGTATGTGATTTGGAACAGAATTCTCGCCCCGAAGGCGCTTTAGTCAGCTTCGAGGCCGATGGCGTCGACAACAAAACATGGCGCGATTTTGTCAATGATGTCTCTAAGGTGCGCTACCATTTGGAAGCTCGTGAGAATACGCCTTGGATTTTGCATTGCGAAGATTCGTATTTCTTTACGGTTGCGCTTTTGGCAATGCTCCAGAGCGGGCGTAAGGCTCTTGTGACTGCGAATAGGCAGGAAGCGTTTATCAAGGAAATCCGGAAGCCGGAATATGGATTTTTGACAGACGAACCGTTTGCTGGCGGTGCTGCGACAATGATTCAGGATGTGCTTGCCGAGGATGTTGCTGGGAGCCCGGTCAAGTTTGACAAGTTTGACAAGTCTAAAGCCGAGATGGTAATGTACACGTCGGGGACGACTGGCGAACCTAAAGCCGTGTACAAACTATTTATGCAGTTCGAAAATGAACTATTCGAGCTTGTGAAGGTTTTTGGAAATGATTGGGTGAATCGTAAGGTTTTTAGCACGGTAAACCATCATCATATTTACGGTCTTTTGTTTACTGCGCTGCTCCCGATTGCGACGGGACTTCCGTTCCGCAGACATCGTATTGATTTTCCGACGGAACTTGCGAGTTTGTTGGGAACTTCTGCTGTGGTGGCATCGAGCCCTGCATTTTTGAAACGTTTGGCCGCAGAAACGGATAAGCCAATCGGTTTTGAATGTGCCCCAATTATTTATTCTTCGGGAGGCCCGCTTCCGGTTGAAGTGGCTCAAAAGGCTTGTGATCTGACTGGTTTTTGGCCGATGGAAATTTATGGCAGTACGGAGACGGGTGGCATTGCTTATCGACAGTCAAAAAATGGAGCGGTTTGGACTCCGTTTGAAGTTTGCAAGATGAGTATTGCCGAAAATGGTTGCCTGAATATCAAGTCGAGTTACATTTTAGAAGATGAAGGCTTTACGACGGGGGACTTGGTGGATCTTTATGATAATGGGCGCTTTTTATTGAAAGGTCGTTCTGATTCCATTGTAAAGATTGAAGAAAAGCGAATCTCGCTTCCCGAGGTTGAAAATCGCTTGAAGCAGACGGGCTTAGTGCGTGATGTGCGTGTTGTTCCGATGGTCGGAAAACGCCAGTATTTGGCAGCGGCTATCGTTTTGAACGATGATGGGCTTGAAAAATTTGCAGGTTCGCCGAAACTCGCCATCAATAATTATTTCCATGATTATTTGTTGCAGTTTATTGAAAATACGGTTTCTCCGAAAAAATGGCGCTATCTTGAAGAACTGCCGCAGAACACGGAAGGCAAGATTCGCATGCGTGATGTTCAGGCTTTGTTTAATTTAGCTGAAAGTCCGAATTTCAAAATTCTGAAGTTCCGCCGGGAACCTGGCGTTTGGACGGGAAAAATTCTGTTCCCGGCGACGAGCGATTATTATGATGGGCATTTCCCCGAATATAAGTTGTTGCCTGCTGTTGTACAGGTCGATATGGTACTTCGTCTTGCTCGGAATTTCTTGGATGTACCTAAAGCGCTTTTGAAAATTCACCGAACAAAGTTTTCTGGCCCGATTTTACCGGACGTTCCTGTGATTCTGAATGTGAAGTATGACGCAGAGGCGGCGAAGGTCTCGTTTAATTATACTCTTGTGCCAGAATCCGAAAACGACGTTCCGAAGGTTCTTTCTAACGGCTCGTTTACCATGAATCCGGAGGAATCTTTTGGCTAGAGCGGAAAACGTAAATATCAATCTCTGTGCGATTGTTCCTGTCTATAGGCATGAAAGTGCGTCGCGAGCTGTAGTCGAAAAGCTGGTTTCTTATGGGCTTTCCGTTGTTCTTGTCGATGATGGAAATACGCTTGAAGGTCACGAAATTCTAGAGCAGATTGCAAATGAATTTCCCAATGTTCTGCTGGTAACGAACAAAGTCAATCTCGGAAAAGGCGGTGCCGTCCGTTCGGGAATGATTGCCGCAGTCGATGCCGGTTTTACTCATGCTCTTCAGGTGGATGCCGATGGCCAGCACGACATGGGTGCCATACCGTTCTTTGTGAAGGCTGCAAAAAAACATCCTAACGATATGATTGGCGGCTTTCCGCAATACGATGATTCTGTTCCCAAGTCCCGCGAGAGCGGTCGCAAGATTACGAATTTTTGGGTGGCTATTGAGACGCTATCCCGCGAAATTCCCGATGCGATGTGCGGTTTTCGCGTTTATCCATTGGCGACGTCGTTGCCGGCAGCAAAAAAATTTCGCAATGACCGTATGGGTTTTGACATTGAAATTCTCGTCAGACTTTCTTGGGCGGGCGTTAAGTTTCGTTTTTACCCGATAAAAGTTTCCTATCCTAAAGACGGCGTGTCTAATTTTAGGCTTTTCCATGACAATGTGGCGATATCATTGACGCATACGAAGCTATGTCTGGGCATGCTTCTTCGCAGTCCTTTGATTCTTGCACGACGGATTTTTAAAAAGTGATGTCGGATTCTCTGAAAAAAAATCAAAGTTCAACTGTTGACAATGAACACTGGTCCGATATCAAGGAAGTGGGCGGTAGTCTTTGGCATTTCCGTTTTATGCTTTGGGTTGTATGTCACCTTCCTTTGTTCATCGTGGAATGGGTAACTGCTTTTATTTGCTTCTTTTTTTGGATTGGAGCGGCTCCAGTTCGTGCGCGTTCCAGAATGTATCTGGACCATTTGAGTAAGGCTAGCGGCAAACGTTCGGATTTTTTAGGAACGTATAAGCATGTGTATTCGTTTGCGTTGTCGATGATGGAAAAATTGCTGGGGTGGAAGGGGGCTATCAGCATAAATCGTGTCGAACGCCAAGATGACGATATGGGCTTGCTTTTGGATCAATTGAATCGTGGGGAAGGTGCGTTTGTTATATGTTCTCACCTGGGCAACATGGAAATGCTCCGTTCTTTTACGGAATTTAATGGATTTCTCACTAAAAAAAGATTTGAGGTATTTCCTGTTGTCGATCTTTCGGGAACGACGAAATTCAACTCGCTGCTCCGTGAATTAAATCCTGATCTTATTGATAAAATTATCGATGCGAATAACATTGGTGTTGATTCTGCAATATGGATGAAAGAAAAAATTCAGGAGGGAAACCTTGTCGTAATCGCAGGGGACAGAACGTCTGCAAATTCTAGAAATAGAAAAATTGTGACTGATTTTTTAGGTGAACCTGCAGGTTTCCCAGAAGGTGCGTTTTCGTTGGCGGGCATCTTAAATGCTCCCGTTTACTTTATTTTTGCAGTCCGTAAAAAAGACTTTAATATTCGTTCTACTTATGAATTTCATGTGATACGATCCAAGATTTCTTTGGACTGTTCACGTAAGGAGCGCCCTGAACGCTTGAAAATGCTGCTGTGCGAATATACCGAAGTGTTGGAACGGTTGTGCGTAAAGCATCCGTATCAGTGGTATAATTTTTTCAATTTTTGGGAAGGTTAAATTAATTGGAGAACAGAGTAATGAAAACAGTTGTAATCGGGAAAGGTAAGCTTTCTATCGAAGATGTTGTGGCAGTCGCTAAAAAGCAAGCCTTGATAGAACTGGATGATTCTATTGAATTCCGGAAGATGATTGATTCTGGTGCGGAATTCTTGGATGAAGCCTTGGCTGAACATGGCGGTATTTATGGCGTGACGACTGGCTATGGCGATTCCTGTACGCAGGTGTTGCCTCCGGAACATTATTACCAGCTTCCGATTAACTTGACGCGTTTTCATGGATGCGGCCTTGGCAATTACTTTGATGCAGAAACGACACGCGCGATTATGGCGGTTCGCTTGAACACGCTTGCCCAGGGATTTTCGGGCGTGAGCTATGCGCTTTTGAAAATCATCACGTTGTTCTTGCAGAACGATATTTTGCCGCTGATTCCGCAGGAAGGTTCTGTTGGCGCTAGTGGTGATTTGACTCCGCTTTCGTACTTGGCGGGGGCCGTGATTGGTGAACGCGATGTGATGTACAAGGGCGAACGTCGCTCGTCTCTTGACGTGATGAATGAACTGAAAATTACTCCGCACAAGTTCCGCCCGAAAGAAGCGATTGCAATTATGAACGGCACGGCTGCGATGAATGCTGTTGCTTGCATGGCTTATTCCCGTGCCGAATACCTTTCAGATCTTGCTTGCCGAATCACGGCCATGATTACGGTTGCCATGAAGGGCAACGCCTACCATTATTACGAACGCCTGTTCGAAGCTAAACCGCATCCGGGCCTTGGCCTTGCTGCAAAGAAAATGCGCGATGCTTTGAATCTTGATGTGGTGAAAAACGTTGTTCCCGAAAAAATTCAAGATCCGTATTCTTTGCGTTGCGCTCCGCATATCATTGGACTTTTTTACGATTCCAGTGCATTCCTGCGCCAGCTGATTGAAGTGGAATTGAATAGCGCGAACGATAATCCGATTGTCGATCCGTTCACCAAGAATATTTTCCACGGCGGTCATTTCTATGGCGGACACATTTGCTTGGCGATGGATACGCTCAAGAACATGGTCGCAAACATTGCGGACCTTTTGGATCGTCAGTTGGCGATGATTGTCGATATCAAGTTTAACCGCAATTTGCCTCCGAATTTGGCCGGAAGCAAGGGCGATTACGATATCAACCATGGCTTTAAGGCGGTGCAGATTGGTGTATCGGCTTGGACTGCCGAAGCTCTCCACCTCACGATGCCAATGAGCGTGTTCAGCCGTTCTACCGAATGCCACAACCAGGATAAGGTCAGCATGGGTACAATTGCCGCTCGCGATTGCATCCGCATTTTGGAACTTTCGGAACAGGTGGCCGCGGCTGTACTTTTGGCTTCGGCCCAGGCACTCCGTATTCGCTTGGAACGCAAGGAAATTGCTGAAGACCGTATCAAGAACTTGAAAACGACATACGACCAAGTATTCTCGAAATTTGAACCGCTGGAATGCGACCGTCAGCTTGAAAAAGATTTGCGGAACACTTTGGAGCTGATTCGTTGCAAGTTCTATGACGTTTAATGGAGATTTGTGAATTTATGGCTGCTAAAAAAATCAAGGAAACCGTTGAATTCCAGATTGAATTTTACGATGTCGATTCAATGCAAGTGGCATGGCACGGCAACTATGTGAAATTCATGGAAGTGGCTCGTTGTGCTTTGCTCAAGAAAATTGGGTATGATTACAACGAAATGACGAAAAGCGGTTACATGTGGCCGGTTGTAGATTTGCATATTAAGTATGTACGTCCGATGATTTTTATGCAAAAAATCCTTGCGGAAGTAACGCTTGAGGAATACGAAGTCTGCATGAAGCTTTCTTACAAGTTTAAGGATGCTGAAACGGGCAAGGTGCTGACGAAGGCTGAAAGTACACAGATGGCGGTCGATATGGAAACTAAAGAATCGCTTTGGGCGTGCCCGGCATGTTTTACAGAAAAGGTGCGGTCTATTTTAGCAAAGGAACTTTAATGCCACCGAGCCAGAAAATTTTTTGTAGATTCTTCTATATGATGCTTTTTCTCGTTCTTGGCTTGTCTTTGTCAATGGCGTCTGTTTTTGACTATCCGATGGATGCAAAGTCTAAACAGGTTTTGATGCTTGTCTTGGCACAAATGAATCGCCATAATATTGTAACGGGTGATTTTAAGCAGACGAAGTCTATAAAAAAATTGAATCGCGATTTCGTAACAACGGGAACATTCCGCATATCGAAAACATCGGGAATCGTCTGGAAAACGCAAAAACCGTTCCCTTCAGAGATGACTGTTTCTGATGATGGAATCACGGAGCGCAACGCAAACGGTCAAGTACGGACGATTTCTTCAAAGGACAATCCTGTTTTTTCTGAAATTTCATCAACAATTCAAGCTTTATTTTCGGGAAACCTCTCCGAGCTAGAAACCCGTTTTAACATTTATTATTTAGAAATGAAAGCAATGGTAGATGGCGAAGTATATGGTACTAAATCTCATCATAAAATTGGGCTTGTGCCTCGCGAAGCGTCCGTCCGCAAGATGATTGCGAATATTGAGATGGACGTTTCCAATCATCTCGATAAAGTTGTCATTACCGATGGGGACGGTTCCCCTGTGATTTACGAGTTTACGAACCAGCAAACGCCAACACGAAACGAAATCATCCAACAAGGTTTTCTTCAAAGTGACAAAAACTGATGAAACGAATAAAAAAACATAATACGAACGCAAAAATCGGAGTTTTACTCTGGTTCGTTATTCATGTCGCTTTGATTGTACTCGGCTTTTCTGTTCCATGGAAATTGGATTCGGATTTATATTCCATTTTGCCGGATTCTAATGAATTAAAAAACGTAAGTGCCGCCGAAAAAGTGCTTAGTTCACGCACGATGCGAAACGTTACAGTTCTTGTCGGGCATAAAGAATTTGCTGTCGCTCGTAATGCAGCTTTTGCTTTGGAAAAGGCTTATGCAAGCGATTCCTCATTTGACGAAACCCGTCTTTTGGTGAACGAAAATACGCTAGACGAAACACGCGAATTTTTATTCAAGAATCGCTACGCAATTCAAAATTTGCCCGTTCGTGAAGCTATTGAAGCAGGCAATCTTGAAAAATTGAAAATGGGGGCTTTGCAGAAAATATATGGTTCATTTTCTTTGGCAAACTTGAACCGATTGGAAGAAGATCCGTTTTTGCTTGGTGAATCCTCCTTTGATAATTTTATGTTTAATTCGCCGATGGTTTCAGGACGTTTTAGCCTTCGCGATGGAGTGCTGGCCGCAACGGATTCAGGCTTTACCTATATAATGTGGAGTGCGGTTTTGTCCGAAAACGTCTCGTCGATGGCTTCTGACGGTCATGTGCTTGGCCGTTTGCAGTTTACGCTGGATTCTTTGAAATCTGCAATTCCAGAGCTTATCATTGCAAAATCGGGAGTGCCGTTCCACAGCTATGAAAGTTCAAAAGAAGCAAAATCTGAAATTGCATGGATTTCTGGAATTTCTATAGCTCTGATTTTGCTTTTGCTGCTTTATGTTTACCGTTCGCCGCTCCCAATTGCAGCGACAATTTCAACGATTGCTCTTGCCATTTTTACTTCACTTGCATTTACATGGTTCGTATTTGGAAATGTCCATGTTTTTACGTTTGTATTTGGAACAAGTGTCATAGGCGTAAGCATCGATTACGCCGTTCATTTCTTTACAAGTTGGAAATCAGGTGCTCGCTATGTACGCTCTCGCATATTTAAAGGGCTTGTGCTAGGGTTCATGACAACAGAATTCAGCTACATCGCGCTCACTTTTGCTGATTTTCCGTTGCTGCGCCAAATGGCAGTATTTTCGATTGTGGGGCTTTTGAGTTCTTTCTTGACGATAACGCTGTTATTCCATGCCGCTTTTGAAAGAACATTAAAAGCTAGAAATAGCGGTTTCCATGAATCAGGCCTTCCGCTGGCATTTCCCAAAAAATTCATTAAATTGTATTCTAATATTCCCATATGGTTTGTACGAGTCATTTTGGCTGTATTCATTTTTGCACTGTTGCCAGGACTACGTTCGCTTTACATCCATACGGATTTAGGCAGCCTCTACACGATGAGTGACGAGATCAAGGCCGCTGAAATTTTAAATCAAAAATTGAATAACGTGGGATTTTCACCGACTTATTTTATCGTAGAAGGCGATAGCGAAGAAGAAGTTTTAGAACGCGAGGAATCTCTTACAGAACGTTTATTGCAGGCCGAAAAGAATGATTTGTTAAAATCTCATTTAGCCGTTTCTAGTTTTTTCCCGTCCATAAAAACACAAAAGAAGACATTTAACGATTTCCGTCTTTTGCTAGTGAATCAAGATTCCTTACAAGATTCAAACATCGTGCTTAAGCCTTCTGTTCGCGATTACTTAACAGAAATTGGAGTGCAAAACGATTCTTTGTTTATTGAAAGTTTAAAGCAGGACCCTGAATTTTCAAAACTTGAAAGCTTATTTTCCCCAAAAATGTCCAAAAACGCAAACGAAAATACAAACGCTCTTCCTCAATCATTCCGTTCGCTATTTGAAATGCTTTGGATAGGGGCCGCAGGAGATTCGCTTAATCCTAAATTCTATAGCGCTGTTTTTCCGCTCCATGTAACCGAAAAATTTGATGCAAAAAAAATAGCGAAGAATTTATCGCATATTTACGCTGTAAATAAAGTAGGAAACATCAATGCATCGTTGACAAGATTATCCCGTATTTCGCTTGTTCTTGTCGGAATCGCTTACATAGTTGTCTTCTTTGTCCTTATTGCTGTCTATAAGTTTAAAACAGCTTTAAAAATCGTTCGTGCTCCAGTCTTGGCTTGTTTGTTCCTCGCTTCATTTTTTGGTTATGCAGGAATAGACTTTAATTTCTTTGCTATTGTGGGAGTGATTTTAACGCTTGGTATTGGCATCGATTATGCGTTATTCTTTAAAGAGGGTGGACGCGAAAATTTAACGACAACGCTTGCGGTAATGCTCTCGACTGCAACAACGCTTATTTCTTTTGGAAGCCTTGCGTTTAGTGCGTTTACACCAGTTTCGACTTTTGGGCTTGCTGTGTTGCTTGGCATTTTGTGTTGTTTTTTGCTTTCTCCGTTAAGTGCGGAACGGTAAATTTTTCTAGTTTTGCTCGTAATTATGAATATGGGCATTAAATTTTTTGCGATTACTTGCTGGGCTATTTGTGCGGCTTTTTTCGCATCATGCCATCATGCTTTAGTCAAACCCAATTCCGCTGCCATTTTTTATTCAGATTCCAAGTCCATCAATTTGCTACCGACTTCAGCAATGGAAGGTTCTATTGATGAAGTTCAACACTTGGAAGGGACTTTCAGCAAGGATCCTACAGTTCAGGGAGCTCAGGAAGATACATCCTCGAAAACTTTTAGTGGCGAAGTCTGGGTGCGTGCAAACGATACCATTCTTTCAATCACGCTCATGGGCAGTTTTGGAGTTACTGTCGCAGAACTGACTTATGCAAACGATTCCGTTTCGTTTGCAAGTTCCGTAATGGATGTCGAGAAAATGAAACTGGAATATGTACTGGCCGATTTTCAGGCGTGCTTTTACCCATTTGAAGCTTTGCAGAAAAACTTTGATAAATACGGTTTTGATTTTGACGAACTAAGAACAGCTGGTTCAGGGGAGCCTCCTCCAGATTTTGAACGCACTCTAACAGACAATGGTAAAGTGATTCTTCGAATCGTCCGCAAGGCAAATGAAATTCATTTTGTGAACGAACTCCGTCATTATAAGTATCACATTACTCTTGGAAACAACTGATGAATAGACCCTTGTACATAAATGATTTTGGTTTCCATTGCATTTTGGGTGGAAATAAATCAGCTGTCTTTGATCGATTGACCAAGGGTGTTCGTGGTGATTTTACAGAGTACGATGTGGCTGGCGTGATGCGTCCGGCGGCAACGATTGATCCTGAAACGCTTCCCGCTGTTGATGTGAAAAAATTCGATAATCGTGTGAATCGTCTTTCGCAAGCGGCTTTAGTTGGCGTTGAAAAAACGATTCGTAAAGCGGTTGAAAAGTTTGGTCCAAATCGCGTGGGCATTTTCCTTGGCTCGTGTGATAACGGTTCCGAAGCTTCTGTTTCTGCACTGAAGTGCTTTAAAGAAACGGGGGCGTTCCCGGAAGGCTATGTGCTTGATTACCAGCGGGCGGATTTCCCGGCGTTGTTTATTGCGGAACGCTTTGGAATTACGGGAATGGTTTCGGTGCATTCGACGGCTTGTGCTTCGAGTGCAAGTGCCTTTGTCTCGGCTCGCAATAATCTTTATGCTGGCAATTGCGATGTTGCAGTTGTTGGCGGTGTCGATATAGCATCGCTTTCGGTCATTCTTGGTTTTGCATCTTTGGAAGCGATGAGCGATCGGCCGACCAATCCTTTTAGTGCTAACCGCTCTGGACTTACGCTTGGCGATGCCGCAGTCTTCTTTGTGGTGACAAGAGAACATTGTCCTGAACTGTGTACGCCGGAATGCGAAATGCTCAAGGTTGTAGGCTTTGGCGAAAGTGCCGATGCCGACCATATTACGGCTCCGCGTGCCGATGGGGAAGGGGCGTTCCAGGCGATGAAAGCTTCGCTTGCGGATGCCGGTTTAAGCGCCTCTGACATAGGCTATGTGAATTTGCATGGAACAGGAACGGAACTTAATGATGCTATGGAAAGTCGTGCTGTAAATCGGCTTTTTAGCGAAGCAGGTAACGCGGATGTGCCAGTCAGTTCGACAAAGGCGTTGACGGGACATACACTTGGTGCTGCCGGAGCTTTGGAAATGGCATTCTGTTGTATGTCCTTGATGAACCGAGATAGTGAAAATGCCTGCCTGCTTCCGGCTCATCTTTTTGATGGCGTGCTTGACCCCAAATTACCTCCAGTTCATTTGGTGAAACCGGGGGAAAAGGCTCGAAATCTCAGGTATTGCATGAGTAATTCCTTTGCTTTTGGTGGTTGCAATGTGTCTTTGATTGTTGAAAATGGTTTAGCTTAATGGAAATATTTAATACAAAAGATTTAGTAAGTGAACTTGTTCCGCATAAGGGCAAAATGTTGTTGCTCGATTGCGTTTGTAATTATGATTTTAAAGAAGTAAAAATTACGACAGAAGTCCATGTTACGCGCGACAGTCTTTTTTATGATGAAAATTTAGGCGGAGTTCCTGTTTGGGTTGCTTTTGAATACATGGCTCAGAGTATCTCTGCCTTGTCAGGACTTTATGGACGTTCCAAAGGCGAAGCGCCGAAATTGGGCTTTATTATGAGTGTCAGTTCATTTAATGCGAAAATCCCGGTCTTTAAGGACGGAGAAACTGTTACAGTGACGGTTCACGAAACAGTTCGCATGGATGCCGCGGTCACTTTCGACGGCTCGGCTATGGTTGGTGAAACGCTTGCCGCGACAGCGACATTGAATACTGTAGAAGTTGATGATCCGCAAAAAACATTAGGATTGAATTAAAACGAGGAATGGAATAATGGTTGATACAAAGTCGGTTTTGATTACAGGAGCGAGTGGCGGAATAGGTCTTGCCATTGCAGAGGCTGTGGCAAAAGAAGGCTACACAGTCGTTGCTCATTACAATAGAAATTCTGCTCCGATTGAAGCTTTGGCTGAACGTATTCGCGAAATTGGTGGCAATATTCGTATGTTGCAATTCGATATTGGTAATCGCGAGCAATGTCGTGAAGTTCTTGAAAAAGATATTGCCGAGAATGGTGTGTATTATGGAGTTGTTTCGAATGCGGGCGTTTGTTCTGATGCTGCGTTTCCGGCCATGACCGACAATGATTGGGACAAAGTCTTGAATACCAATTTGAATGGCTTTTATAATGTGGTCCATCCGATTGTGATGCCGATGTGCCGTAAGCGCAAAGGGCGTATTATTACAATTTCTTCTGTGTCTGGTGTGATTGGCAATCGTGGACAAGTTAATTACAGTGCTTCGAAAGCTGGGCTTATTGGGGCGACAAAAGCCCTTGCAACAGAACTTGCAAGCCGTAATATTACAGTGAATAGCGTTGCGCCAGGCGTTATTGAAACCGAAATGATTAAGGATGCTCCGCTGGAATACATCCTTCCGTCTATCCCGATGAAGCGTGTCGGTAAACCCGAAGAAGTGGCGGCGACGGTAGTGTTCCTGCTTTCGGAAGGTGCTGCTTACATCACTCGCCAAGTGATTTCTGTGAATGGAGGTTTGGCTTGAATCGTCGCGTAGTCGTTACCGGAGGCAGTTGCATTTCTTCGTTGGGTATGGAGCTTGACGATGTCTTTGCTTCGCTTAAGACTTTAAAAAATCGGGTTGTCCGCATGAGCGATTGGGACCGGTATGCGCAAATGAATACTCGTTTGGCATCTCCAATTCAGTATGAATTGCCGGAATATCCCCGAAAAAAAATTCGTGGCGCAGGCCGTGTTGCTGTACTCGCTATTGCCGCAGCGGATAAAGCCATCCAGTGCGCAGGCCTTGCCGAAGAAGCGGAATTGTTGAAGTCTGGTCGCGTGGGTGTTGCTTTCGGGTCTTCGATGGGGAGCATTAATCCGCTCCTGGATTTTTTCTCGATGCTCAGACCTCCTCATGATTGCTCGAAAATTACAGCAACCACATACATCCGCTCGATGCCGCAGACTTGTGCAGTGAACGTGAGCGTATTTTTTGGAACGACCGGTCGCATTATTACGACGAATACTGCTTGCACAAGCGGTAGCCTTTCTATAGGTTACGCTTATGAAGCGATTAAGTATGGCATGCAAGATGTAATGATTGCCGGCGGTGCCGATGAACTTGATGCTACAGAATCGGCTGTGTTTGATACTTTGTATGCGACAAGTGTCAGAAATGATTCTCCGGAATTGACCCCCGCTCCGTACGATAAAAATCGTGATGGACTTGTCATTGGAGAAGGTTCTGGTGCGCTTATTCTCGAAGAATACGAGCATGCAAAAGCGCGTGGGGCTCACATTTATGCGGAACTGATTGGCTTTGGGCACAATACAGATGGTGACCATATTACGCAACCCAAGAAAGAGACGATGCAGATAGCTTTGGAACTTGCGTTAAAGGATGCTAATATTTCTCCGGATGCCATCGGTTACGTGAATGGTCATGGTACGGCAACACGTCATGGTGATCTTGCTGAAAGCTGGGCAACTTACAATGCGTTTAACAAACGTGCGGTCTCAATTTCGACCCTTAAGAGCTATATTGGGCATACGCTTGGCGCTTGTGGAGGAATCGAAGCCTGGCTTGCAATCAATATGATGAACCGTAAGTGGTTTAGCCCGAATCTCAACTTGAAAGAAGTCGATCCGGAATGTGCTCCGCTCGATTACATTGTGGGGGATGGTCGTGAACTCGATACGGAATACATCATGTCGAACAACTTTGCGTTTGGTGGCATTAACACTTCGCTTATATTCAAGCGGGTTTAAGAACGCAAAAACTGGGCGTTGAAACGCTATCTGAAATTGCCCCGGTTTTTCCGGGGCTTTTTGAATGATTACTAAAATTGTGTGATGGATTTTATGTTATAGCCTTCGAGGGCTTCACGGCCCTTGAGGTCGGCTAGTTCGATGACAAAGGCAAAACATTCAACTTTGCCACCCATCTTTTCGACTAGTGTCGCTGCGGCCTTGGCGGTACCGCCTGTTGCAAGCAAGTCATCGACGATGATAACTCGCTGTTCAGGCTTTATTGCATCCTTGTGGATTTCCATGCAAGCGGTTCCGTATTCGAGATCATAGGTGATTTCGACCGTCTCGCGGGGGAGTTTCCCTTTTTTACGTTCAGGAACGAAGGGCTTGTGGAAATGTTCGGCGATAGGGACTCCGAATAGAAAACCGCGTGCTTCCAAGCCGACCACGACATCGAACTCAATGTTTTCAAGAGCTTTGTAGAAAGCGTCTAGGGTAAGCTTTAGTCCATCGGCATCGCCCAAGATTCCCGTAATGTCACGGAATACAATTCCCGGTTTCGGAAAATCCGGAACAGAAATAATGTAATCTTCGATACGTTTCATTTTCCCCTCGTGTATAGTTTTTTAACGAACAACTAATGATTATCTAGCAATTTTTCTACAGTGGCGATAATCTTGTCGCGTTCACCGCACCAGTTCGGAGCAATCAAAAGTTCGCTCGGGCTTTCACCGCTGAATCGTTCAATGGCGATGTTCTTGCCGATAATCTTAATCATTTCGGCAACCGCTTCGCAGTATTCCTCGAACGATAAAAGTTTGACTTCGCCATTAGCGTAATCTTGAGCCATGACGGTTCCCACAACAATGTGGAGCGGGTGGATTTTCACCGCGGCAAGATTCAAATCGTGAACGACTTGTGCCGTGTGCTTGAAGTCTTCCATCTTTTCGCCAGGGAGCCCGACAATCACATGTGTCGTTACTGTGAGGCCAGCAGCTTGGCAACGCTTTACGGCATCTTCAAATTCGGCAAGTGTATGGCGGCGATTAATGCCGGCAAGTGTTAAATCTTTTGCTGTTTGCAAACCGATTTCAACAATAATTGGCTTTTTGCTGTTGATTTCGGCAAGGTAAGCGATCTTGTCATCTTCAAGGCAATCCGGGCGCGTTCCAATCGCGAGGCCCGCAATTTCCGGATGCTTGATAATCGGGTCGATGATGCCTTTCAAATGTTCAAGCGGCGCATGCGTATTCGTGTACGGCTGCAAGTAGGCGAGGATGCCTGCATTCGGGTACTTGTCGCGAAGCTTTGGAACAAATTTTTCGAGCTGCTCCTGAATAGAAACTTTAGCTTCGTCAAAAACAGGACTGAAACTGCGGTTGTTGCAGTAGCTGCATCCCGAAAATCCCTTGGTTCCATCGAGGTTCGGGCAGCTCATTCCTCCATTGAGCGGGAGCTTGCGTACCTTGAGGTAGTTGGGGAAAAGTTCCAAAAGTAAATCGCGATAAGGTTTGTAATGCATGTCTTAAAGATATAAATAAATCGAGTGTGAAAAATGTCAATGATGCGTAGAATGGACGATTGTATCAATTTCTATGTTTCGTTTAATCAAGCTATCTTTAATAAAAATTGATTTCATTTTTAACTGATAGGAGGTGTCATGAATGGTCGTGTCAAAAATGAATTTTTCGTTATATCTTCGACCTTTAATTTTTTTATTTGTTTCGTATACTATTCCATTTTTAAATAAGAACTCTTTCTTTAATTTAACTTTTATGGAATCGGGTTTTATAGAATCTGTATTATCGGTTTTGTGCAAATTCTTACAACTTATGCGATCATAACAATTCATTTGTTTTGCTTCAACCCAGCCGTGTAATTGGAGTGAAAATCCAGGACATTCTTCTGCACGATAAAGAAATGTTATATGATTGCAATCAATTGTGGTGTCTTTTAATATCGTTGGCGGAATTTCAGAATAGCAAGAACTTTCGACATAAACGAAAAAAACAAATATAAAGAGAAATGATAATTTATTCATCTTGAGCATCCTTTTTATCGAAAGTCTCTACAATCATACAAAAATTTTAACCATTTGAATAGGTTTTCTTTTAAAAGATGGAATCTCTCGTCTTTCGTCTTATGGATACACTTGCTACACATTTTTCTATGTTTGTGTTATAATGGGGCGAAAATGGACTGTGTGTTTCGCGGATTTCCTAGTTCGATTATATATTTAAGCTAGAAATAACTGGATCCTTCTCTGTCGTTCAGGATGATGGCAAAAATGTTGTCTACGGCTGATGAATGTTCCTGATTGAATCATAAATGAGGTTTTCATGATTTTAAAAAACAAAAAAGCGCTTGCCTTTGCAGCGACCATGGCCTTCGCCCTTGCAGCACCTTCGTTTGCAGACGTTAGCAATGGTGACATGGAATACGGTGACGGTGGCTGGTATTTGTGGAATAATCCCGATGGTCCGGCTGTTGCTGAATCCCAAATTGCAGTGCCGGGGCTTGGCGTTGACGGTTCCCAGGGTGCAAAAGTCGTGGTGAAGGAACTTCCGAACCCGTGGTGGGGTTTACAGCTCCAGCCGCCTAAATTCCTTGCTGATTCCGGTTTTTACAAGCTTACTTTCAAGGCCAAGGGTAACATGACCATCAACTCGGTGGTGCAGGGTGGCCCTCCGGACTATCGTCAAAAAGAAAGCGCTTCTTTTGACTTGACCGACAAGTGGCAGACTTACGAAATGATTTTCCTTGCCGACCAGAAGGGTTTTGGTCTTAATAACATTACGTTCCAGATTGGCTTGAACAAGGGCTGGATCCAGCTCGATGACGTCGATGTCGAAAAGATGGACGAAATGTCCGATCCGTCTTGGTACGAAGCCGCGGAACCCCGTATTGATAGCCTCCGCAAGGTCGATTTTACGGTCAAGGCAAATCCGGGCGAAAAGGTCCACGTCAAGCTTTTGCGTCATGCATTCCCGTTCGGTACGGCTCTCGCTCTCTACGACACCAAGGATAGCGCCGAAACCTGGTACCGCAACACCGCCAAGAAGTACTTCTGGCATGCGGTTTCCGAGAACCAGTTCAAGTGGCCGGAATATGAACCGAAGAAGGGCAAAATCAAGCGCGAAGAAATGAAGGAATACACGGACTTCACGGCTCAAAATCACTGGTCCCTCCGCGGTCACGCTCTCATGTGGAGCCATCAGGGCTACGGCTTCGACAAGCACTTCAGTAACAAGGGTAGCTGCGAAGAAATGGCCGAAAAGCTCAAGGCCCGTATCAATCGTGACCTCAAGGAATACAAGGGTAAGATCACGGAATACGACGTCTGGAACGAACCGCTTCACGAAGCATGGACGTTCAACAAGTGCGGCTGGGACATTCTCGATAGCGCTTTCATCTGGGCTCATAAGGCTGATCCGAAGGCTATCCTCTACATCAATGATTACAACGTTGTTGCTGCTGGCGAAACGGATCGCTATTACGGTTTGATCAAGGGCATGCTCGACCGCAAGGTTCCTGTGATGGGTATCGGTGTGCAGTGCCACTTTGGGCTCCGTCCGGTGATTCCGGGACTCATCAAGACTCGTCTTGACAAGCTCGGTTCTCTTGGCCTCCCGATCAAGGTCACGGAATTTGACGTGGGCGACTGGCAGGTCGGTATGAACGATACCGAAGAAGTCCAGGCCGAAAAGTTTGAAACCTTCATTCGTACGGCATTTAGCCACCCGGCTGTGAACGGCATCGTGCTGTGGGGCTTCTGGGACAATCGTCACTGGGTCAAGAACGGTGGCATGGTTGCTTCCGATGGTCGCGAAAAGCCTGCTGCAAAGCGTGTGTATGACTTGTGGCACAAGGTCTGGACAACGGATCTCTACGCCACTGCCGACGAAAATGGCGAAGCCAAGTTCCGCGGATTCAAGGGCTACTACCAGGTCAACGCTGGCGACAAGAAGTACCAGATGAAGGTAAAGTAATTCTGTGTAAAGTTGGCCCCGGCCCAAGGCCGGGGTGACAGGCTTCGCCTGCTTTGATTGTCATCCCGGCCATAGTGCCGGGATCGCCTTTTTCAAAAGCCGCGTCATGCGGCTTTTTCTATTTTATGGTCATGAAACAGAAAATTCCCGGAATCCTCTTTTTACTCGCCATGCCTCTTTCCGTCCTCCTGTACATCAAGGTGGAGGCGCTTTCGGGCTCCGAAATTCTCGGGCTTTTTTCTGCGGTAGCGCTTTACGTCGTTGTCGCTCTCGTCATCGCTTTGCTGTTCAATAAGAGCGATAAGTAATTTACGGCTCAGGATTCTTCTTGAACTCGTTGTGGGGGAGAATTCTCACTCCGACGGGGTTCAGCTTGGCGTGCCCACGGACATCGGACGGAAGGTGCAATCCGTATCCCTTTGCCTGGAGTCGATCTTCCTTGATCCCTTTATTGACGAGGTATTCGTAGATGACGGCAACGCGTTCTTCCGATAACGCTTGCGGATTGATTGCTTCGCCCGACTTGACGCTGCACTGGATTTCAATGACAATCGCCTTGTTGTGGCGCATAATGGAAATCACGTCGTTCAGTGCCGTGTAAGAAGAATTCAGCAGCTTGTCATTGCCTTTATGGAATTGTACGCGTCTTGCGATTTTGTCCAAATTAAGCTTTTCGCGGACCGGGCAGCCGTTTTCGTCAACTTCCGTACGATCAAGCGTATTGGGGCAGTTGTCTAAGAAGTCAAAAACGCCGTCGTTGTCCGAATCTATCGGGCAGCCTCTTTCGTCGACAGGCGCATTTTCAGGAGTCAACGGACAAAGGTCGTCTTCGTCAAATACGCCGTCCTTGTCTTCGTCTAGGCGGCAACCGGTGCTGTCGACCGTTGCTCCCGAAGGCGTATTGTCGCACTTGTCCATAAAGTCCGGGATTCCATCTTCGTCGGAATCAACTGGGCAACCGTACATGTTGACGATTTCGTTTGCGTCGCTATCGGGGCACTTGTCCCATTCATCTGCAACACCGTCTTGGTCCTTGTCGTGAATACATCCGTACTGGTCCACAGTAAGTCCAGAAGGCGTGTTGGGGCAGGAGTCCAGTTCATTCGGAACGCCGTCATCGTCCATGTCGAAGGCGCATCCGTTTTCGTCGACGCTCTGGCCTGCGCGCGTGCCTGGGCATTTGTCGCGATTGTCGTGGATACCGTCTCCGTCTTCATCAAAAATACATCCAAATTCATCCGTCGTATCGCCTTCTCTAGTGCCGGCGCATTTATCGAGATAATCCGGAATGCCATCTTTGTCGTGGTCTTCCGGGCATCCGTTCACGTCAATCAAAACATCGGGGGGCGTGTTGGGGCATTTGTCCAAATCATCGGAAATGCCGTCCTTGTCGGTATCTACGGTACATCCGCGCCTGTCTACTTTGTACGATATATCGGACTGGGGACACAAGTCCCTGCGGTCTTCGATACCGTCACCATCGCTATCTGTCCAGCTCAAGTCAAATGTTCTGCTAAGTTTGATCGAGGCGGCAATGGATGGACTGCCGGGAACCGTGTAGGTGTACCGGTGGTCGTCGTTCGATACCGTGATTTTGTGGCCACGATGAAGCTTGCGCTTTCTGAAAAGATCCATGCCGATGTCGGCATTGATGGTGAGGGTCGTCCGGTTCGGGAGCCTAAGCTTGAGGCCCGGCGAAAAACGCAACGGGTCGTTCAAGAATCCGTACATCACATCCGAAGAGCGGAAACGCGTTTCTCCAGTTGCTTCGAGGATCAACGACACCCATTCGTAGTGGAACAGGTTTAACCCCGACCCCCAGACAAAGATGTTTTCTCCGTTTCCGAGAGTCCTCAAGTAGGTGGCGTAGTTATTCCAGATGATATATCTGTTAAAGTTGAACGTCAGGTAGATGGTTCCGGCGAGGGCGACGTCTGCTGCGGAGTAGGGGTGCGTGATATCGTCTTCGTGAATGTACCAGAGGTGTCTTGGGCGTAAACCTTTTTCGTGTCGGCCGCTTGGGATAAATACTTCGAATGCGGCAGAGGCATTAATGAGGCTGTTCCATTTTTGTTTAGGGAGGCCGCTCTTGACCATGAGGCCCACATCGCTAACACCAAGACCCTTGAGCTTTGTTCCGCCTGCATCGCCGTCGTAGTGAAAGTCGAAATTTAAACCGAATTCGAGGTTCTTCCAGACGCCGTAACCGATATAGCCGAGAATCGAGTTGGAGGGGGAGTTCTTTTCGAGATTCTTTTGGGCTCCCGTTTCATCGACCATGTATCCTTCGATACTGGCGGTCTGGTTGGTGCTAGTCATTTCGAAACCACCCATGACGAACAGTTCGCCACGATTGAGTAATCGGGCTCCGGGAACGTTAATTCCGCTCTTATTGACCGAAAAACCGGGCTGCGCAAACAGAAAACCTGCGCAAAGGAGAATGCTTAGCAGAAATTGTTTCATTTTCGTAAAGAATTTAGACATTTTTTTGTATTAACTGTTTGCATTTTCAAATTTATGTATATATTTCACTTCCGAAGTGAGAAACATGAACTCCGCAAACAAATTGCCCTCTTGGCACCGTAAATCGCAAAAGGCGTACAAGATCAACAGGATTATTATAATCTTGCAAATCGTGACCGCACTGGCGATGTGTGGAGTTATTCTTTATGGTATGAATAGATTAATGCAATAACCTGGAGGATATCTAATATGAGCATTGCTTTCTATTGTGGCCGTCGTCCGAAGAGTGATAGTTTTGATGATACTCCGGATCCGTCTTTTTTGGGAGAAGAAGACGATCTGAACAAGGAAGAAGAAGAACTTCCTGAAGAAGAAGTTGACGAAGAAGTTGATTTTGACAAGCCATCCTTCGGCCGTAACCCGATTTGGTCTGACTACGGTGAAGATATGGACTTCGACCAGTGATATGGTCGCATAAACTTTTTAGATTCGGCTTCGTTCTCGTCTTTTTGATGTTGTGCGCCTGTGCGTCCAAGCAGGCGAATGTTGCCGTGTCTTCACAGGGTAAACCTCTCCAGGCGGAGAAGGTCTCTATTGATGTACCCAAAGTCAATCCCGGAAAGGAAATCGTCGGTGATTCTACAAGGCCCTCCTGGGTCTATTATCAGTATGGCCTTCAGGCTATTGATAATCACGAGTGGGCTGTTTCCAAGCATTACCTTGAAGAATCGCTTCGCCTCTTGGTGACCGAAAAGTACGATTCCCTCAAGAGTGGGCTTACCCGTTCCGAAGATTCCATTTACAAGATGCAGATGCCGCTCCGCATTGTGCAGGCTCTCGAAGACGTCTATCCGAACCTTGCCGAACGCGATGGGAACGATTCTTCTTCTGTCGATAGCGTCTCTATCGAAGGTGTGGATGCCTACGACGAGAATGTGGCGGATAGCGCTTCGATGCGTGTCATCGAGAACTTTTTGGATACCGTAGACGCCGGGCGTTTTTCGCTGCCGATCCGTTTTAACGAACGCGTCATGCAAGAAATCTACTACATGACAACTTCTGCACGCGGCTTTATTACAAGGTCTTTGACTCGTAAAACCGCTTACGATTCGTTGATTTACACGAAGCTTGCCCAAAAACGCATGCCGCGAGACCTTATTTACTTGGCTTTGGTGGAATCTGGCTTTAATGTCAAGGCCTACAGCCGCGCCAAAGCGGGAGGCATGTGGCAGTTTATCCCCGAAACTGGTATCCGTTACGGCCTCGAAGTCGATTTCTGGGTCGATATGCGTCGCAATCCCGAACTTGCAACGGATGCAGCCCTGAATTACCTTTCTGCTTTGTATGCTGAATTTGGTGATTGGCTCTTGTCCATGGCTGCCTACAACTGCGGCGAAGGCCGAATCCGCCGACTGGTCCGCGAAAAGAAGGCCGATTCTACGTGGGGGGCGAACCGTCCTGTCACCTACTGGGATTTGGAACTCCCGCAAGAGACCATGCATTATGTGCCGCGAATCCTTGCAGCTATGGTGATTGGTCATTTCCCGGATCATTACGATGTCGCCATAGAAAAGCGTCACTTGCCGGCATACGACACCGTGACGGTTTATGATTCGTTCTCGCTTGATGAAATTGCAAAGTTTATCAAGGTTCCCGAAGATACGCTCCGTACATTGAACATGGAACTTTCGATGTGGTGTACGCCTCCGAATAGGGATGCCTATTTGCTGCGCTTGCCGGTCGGGACCCGTGCCGCTTTTGTCGAAAATTACGACCGCATGGAAAAGAACGGCTTTTCGAGTTGGAAACAGCATAAGGTGCGCAAAGGGGAATCGCTAGGGAATATTGCTCAGCAATACGGTGTCCGCACGTCCGAAATTTTGCGTGCGAACGATATGAAGAAAAATGCGAAACTCAAGGTGGGCCGTACGCTCTTGATTCCGATTAAGGTGGCTCCGCGTCGGTCGACGGGTAAAAAACCGTCCAAGGTTCGCACGTACGTGGTGCAGTTGGGCGATAACCTCGCGTTTATTTCTCGTCGATTTGGCATTTCCCAGGAATCCTTGCGAGTCTGGAACAATATTGACGCTTCGTCGAACGTGAAGTATGGCGATACGATTTACGTTTCCAAGCCGGACTTGAAGCCGACGAGCTTTGTCCAACAGCGTGTGGCAATCAAGAAGGGCGAAAAGTACATCGTGAAGCCTGGCGATACCTATGCCTTGATTGCGAAGCAGTACAAGGTACCGGTATTCCTCTTGTTGCAGGCGAATAAAGGTTTTACCAAGCGCTTGACCGTCGGCGATTCTCTTGCAATCCCGGCGTATGTGCGGCCGCCGCGCAAGATGTCGAAGGCCGTTGAAGATGCTGCCCCGGTTGTCGAAACGGCAAAGTCGACGGATTCCAAGTCGAAAGCTAAGAGCGGTTCTAGTTCCAAGAGCAAGCCGGAACAAACCGAAAAGTCCTCCAAGACTGCCTCGAAGTCTTCCAAGAATACGACGACCATCTATACGGTCGTCGCAGGTGATAACCTTTTTGCGATTGCTAGAAAGTTCGAAACGACGGTGAGCGCCATCCGTGAAATGAACGACATGGGCAATTCCTCGAACATTCTCGTGGGCCAAAAGCTGAAGATCCCGGGAACGGCGGCGGCCCCCAGCGCCCCCAAGGTCGAAGAGGTGGTTCACGTGGTCAAGAAGGGCGAAGGCCTCTGGGATATCTCTCGCCAGTACGGCGTAACTATCGAAGATATCGTCAAGTGGAATGGCCTCAAGGACACGAAAATCAAGATTGGCGAGAAACTGAAGATAAAGACGACGAAGAAAAACAAGAAATAGCGAAATTTTTTACGAAAAAAGTGATAATTCGTTATTTTTTTGTGAATAAATTGAAAAAATTAGTATAGTTTTAGACTTGAAAATCAAAAAATCATTGGAGCATAATATGAATAAGAAAATCTTGGCTCTCTGTGCTGCTGCCGGTCTCATTTTTTCTTTGACTGGTTGCGAAGAAACCATGGACCCGAACGATCCGCAGTCTGTCCGCAGATATCTGACGAAGAAGCAGATTGGCTTTACGCCGAATCAGTTTGTCTCTTATGCGGTTAACAGCGATACTGCCAAGATGACCCTGTTCCTCCAGGCTTCTTTCGAAATCGACCAGCCGGCTGACAACGGCAACAACGCTGTCGCTATCGCCGCTAACAAGGGCAACCTCATGGTGCTCGATTACTTGTTTGCTCACGGTGCTAAGGCTAATGTCCGCAACGGCAATGGTGAACCGGTTATCGATAACGCTGTCATGATGGGCAACAAGGATGTTGTTGAACGTCTTCTCGCTCAGTTGAAGAAAGAAGGCAATGATCCGCAGAACTTGAGCACTGCTGTGCTCGTTGCCGCTAAGACGGGCAAGGCCGACATGCTCGAACTCCTTGCTAACGCTGGTGCTCCGCTCGAAAGCCGCAGCGCTGACGGTTACTTGCCGATCCATTGGACGGCAAAGTCTGGCCACTATGACGCTATGATGTTCCTCATCGGCAAGGGTGTCGATGTGAACGCCAAGTGCGGCCAGGGCTACTCTGTGCTCGACTGGGCAACGAACGAAGGCTATACCCGCTTGATCAAGGCCTTGAAGAAGGCTGGTGCAAGAAATACAGCAAAGTATAAGATTGACTCCAAGTACGGTAAGTAATAGCTTGCTTCGGTAGCTTTTAAGAGACGGGTCACAAACCCGTCTTTTTTGTATGTCATTCTGGCCTCCGAGCCGGGATCACCTTTAAATTTTCTAAATTTATCTTCAAAGATCAACAGGAGATTTTATGTCTATTCAAGTGATGGTTAATGGTATTCCGGGAAGCATGGGCCGCATCGTGGCCGAAACTTGCGTTGCCCGCGGTTTGGAACTTGTCCCGTACTCTTTGACGGGCGAAATCATCGTCGAAAACGAAGCCGAAGTCGCCGGCAAGACCATCCAGCTCTTGAAACCGTCCAATCGTGAAGAACGCATTGGCGAAGTCATTGCGAAGTATCCGCACATGATCTGCATTGACTACACGCACCCGAGCGCCGTGAACGACAACGCCGCCTTCTACGTGAATCACAAGATTCCGTTCGTGATGGGTACGACCGGTGGCGACCGCGAAGCTCTTGCCAAGCTCGTTGCCGAAGCCAACCATCCGAGCGTCATCGCTCCGAACATGGCAAAGCAGATTGTCGCTTTCCAGTCGATGATTGAATTCTTGGCCAAGGAATTCCCGACCGCATTCGAAGGCTACAAGCTCTCCGTTGTCGAAAGCCACCAGAAGACCAAGGCCGATACTAGCGGTACGGCTCGTGCCGTCGTAGGCACGTTCCAGAAGATGGGCTTTAGCTACACGCCGGACGATATCGAAAAGGTCCGTAACGAAAAGGAACAGATGGAACGCATGCACGTGCC
>Ga0265299_10001304_pt1 | contig 28849 bp, 29 predicted proteins | sample AusTroGonzalo_MG_4_FD_193485 | JGI IMG/M metagenome (GOLD analysis project Ga0265299, IMG submission 193485) | Bovine rumen microbial communities from tropical cattle in Woodstock, Queensland, Australia - Gonzalo_02 | ecosystem: Host-associated > Mammals > Digestive system > Stomach > Rumen ... | reverse complement strand
TGTTTATTATAATATATTCGGAGACTTAAAGCACACATGATTACGTTAGATGTAAATCACCTATATCTTTCAAAAATGTTTGGTATCAACACCAGCCGTATAAACAAGGCAGGTTTGAAAACCATTGATGAATTCATGCAGGCTGAAGCAATGCAGGGAAATACTCAGGCTGCTAAATTTGAAGATGAAATTTTTAATTCTCCGGAACAGGTTTTACGTTTATATCAGCTTACGAGTCCTAAAAACAGATTTTTAATTCTCAGAAACATGAAGCAGGATGACCTTTGTTTCATAATGCAGTTTCTTGGAGATAAGGCATTATATGATGCGTTAAAGTTCATACCGCACGAAAAATTACACAAAATGGTCAGCGAGCTTCCGAAAGCTAAGCTTGCAACAATCGTATTCAATCATTTTACGGTTGAACAATTCTTAAAGGTTGTTCCGGAAAAGGCAATGAATAAGTTTTTCGAGTCTCCGAAAATCGAAAAACCGAAAATTATGAATGCGGTTGACGGTCTTGACCAAAGTAAATTGCAGGGAATTATGGAAAATTTAACCGGTCAGCCCTGCAAACACTGTGATTCTCGTGAAGTTAAAGCAAAATTGGCTGAACTTGATGATAAGAAGTTCCAAAAAGCAATTGTTTCAATGACTCCTGAAACCAAAGCTGCTTTAATTCAGGGTATGGCAGAAGACAATCCGAAATGTCTGCTTGAATTTTCATCGGAAGCCATGATGACTCCGCTGAACCAGCTTCAAAAACCTCAGTTCCTGAAGTGTCTGGATGTTCTTGAACCGCAGGATTATCTTGGTATGTTAACCGAATTACCTAAAGACATTATGCCTTTGGTTTGTACTCAGATTGACCCAGCTGTATTCTCGGAAATACTGAGTTCTAAATTCCAGGATATATTAAAGGAAATTTCAATCTAATCGGCATGCCATTTTTTCTTTAGTTCTTCAAGTGAGCCGTCTGTTCTCATTTCTTTTAATGTATTATTTATGCCGCTTTTGAGATTTGCTGCATCTTCGGAATTTTTGAATGCAATACCGTATTGTTCTACAGATAGTCTGTATGGTAATATTTTAAACTGAGGATTATCGTTAATAAAGTCTTTAAGAAATACATCATCCATAATCATAGCATCACCCTGACCGTTTTTTAGAGCTTCAAAGGCGGGAATACTGTTTTTGTATCCGAGTAAAATTGCGGATGGTGAAATTTTTTTAGGAATTTTTTCTGCGGTAGTGGCAAGTTGAACGATTACTTTTTTCTTGTTCAGGTCTTTGATTTTTTGAATTTTACTGTCTTTTTTTACTATTATAGCTTGTCCTGCAGTAAAATAACTGTCTGAAAAATCAACGACCATTTGTCTTTGGGGAGTAATTGTAATTGCCGCTATTGCAAAATCAATTTCACTTTTATTAATTTTTGAAATCAAATCCGAATATCTTACATCTACAAAATGAATTGCATTTTCATCTCCCAATAAGTTTTTTGCTATTCGTCTTGCAATATCGACATCAAGCCCTACAAATTTATTATTGCTATCGAAAAAACAAAACGGCTTGGAGTCACTGCTTACACCAACAAGGAATTTTCCTCTTTCTTTTGCCATACTGAGAACATCTGCGTTTTTATCTTCAACTTCATCAATACAGCCTGTTAATATAAAAAGTGCGGATAATAATATTAATGATATAAGCTTTTTCATAACTACTCCGTTTTTTTATATTAAACCACAAAAATAATAATCACATATCTGATATATGACTTTAGTTAAAATAAATGTATAATTTAAATATGAAAAAGATTTATTTATTGGTATTTATAATATTAATTACGACGGGCGCCGGATATGAGGGGAAACTACCCGACTTAGAGGCTGACATGTCTTATAAAATTAAGTATGAAACAATTCAAAACACTCCTTTTAAAAAGCAAAAGGATTCTGTTATAAAAGAAACTGATTTGAAAAAAGTTCCTACAGAGAATAAGGAATACGTAGATATTATTATCAAAAAAGACAGAACACCGGAATATTTTAAGGATATTCAGCCTGTTATAGAACTGCTTGAGAAATTTAAAAATTATATTGAAGATGATGTAAATACACAGATGTTTAATGCCTGTGCGAATTCTTATATTGATTACGCATCTTATATACAGCTGAAATATAAAAACAGACACGAACGATATTATGCGTCTTATCGTGCAATCACCGGAATAATTGAAGATACGAGAAATGCTGCGCAGCTAAGAGCAGAAGCTGCCGAATACAGAAAGTTTTTACCATATTCAGGTGCGGGTGAAAAGTATACAAAACAAAATCTGGATGAAAGCTCCAAAAATCTTTTGAAAAAGATTTATGATACTTTATATGTTTTGAAAAACCTTGACTGATAACCTTGTGGTGAATGTAAAAAATCATAATATAAACTAATTTCTTATTATGATTTACATAAAAAAATTTATACTGATATTATTTCTGATTATTACTGTTCAGAATGTATATGCTTATGATAATTATTCGTCGGACGCATTAGATAAACTTTCTTTTATAGAAAGAAGTTTATTTGGGAGTACCGGTTCGGGGTATGATTATGAAACAAGACTGAAAAATGCTGAGAGAAAGGTTTTTGGCGCTTCTCAATCCGGCGATTTTAATGCAAGAATTAATCTGTTGTCAAATATTATTGATTCATCAAATCAAAACTATAATTACACATTCAGCACAAAAGGTTACACTACTAATACTCCTTTCAGAATAATAAGGAATGCCCTTATTCAAAGGCAGGGTGTTATAACAGGATTTACACCTCCGCTATATCCTGTATATACACAAAATTCTCCCGAAAGGCGTTATTATCATACACGAGTGCATAAAAAATTCCCACCAAAAAATCGTTAATCAGTGGGAATTTAAAACATAAATTTTTTAATTAATTAATCAAAAACGTATGAAAGTAAAGATGCTTCTCTTGCTCTCTTAATTGCACGGGCGAGCATTCTTTGGTGTGCAGCACAGTTTCCTGTAATTCTTCTCGGAAGAATTTTTCCTGCTTCTGTCAGGTATTTACGAAGTTTTTGAACATCTTTGTAATCGATAACTTCAACTTTGTCAGCGCAGAAGCTGCAATTTTTACGTTTTTTCTTGTCTTGTGATTCTCTTGCCATTTTTATTTCCTTTTCTTTCTAATTATCCGTTAAAAGGGGATTTCTTCTTCGCCGAGCAGGTCATCTGAGTAGTCCTGTTCGTCAAATTGTACTAACTTGTCGGGAGCAGAGCCTTTTGCCTCTCCTCCGATTTTTTCAAATGAGGATAAGTCAAGCTCCATAATACGCTTTTCCAAGCCGTCCTCATCTTTAACAACAGAAATTTTTAATCTTCCGTCCACAACTATTCTGTCATTTTTGGATATGTTTTGTGAAACAGTTTCTGCTGCTTTTCCCATGGAAACCACTCTTACCAGTAATTCCTCTTTCCCGTCAACATTTAATGTGAAGAAAGTAATAGGAATATTGTTCTGGGTGGCTCTTTTTTCGGGTCCTCGAAAGACTGTTCCTGAGAATGTCGCTTTACAAATTGTCATTCTTGGCTACACTCTTACTTTTGAAATTTCCATAAACATCATTCTTATGATGCTGTCATTTAACTTAAGCTGTCTTTTGAATTCAGCAACTTTATCAGCAGGAACTTCCATTCTGATAACAGCCATATAAGCATCTCTGAAATTTTGGATATCGTATGATAATTTTTTGCGACCCATCATTTCGTTGTCAACAACCTTACCGCCTAATGCTTCAACAGATTCGCCGATTTTGTTAACAACATTTTGAACTTCATCCGAATCAATATTCGGTTTTATCATTGTTAATAATTCGTAAGTTTTCAAAATATTTCTCCTTGAAATTAATAATTTTACGAAGCAATGCTAACATGAACAAATTCATATTTCAAATACTAATTATCAAAAATATTTATATATCTTATGATAATCTGTTCACAAGATATTTGACCGCACCCCTGTTTTCTTCAAAAACCTGTCCTGCTGCAATTGAAACTGCTTCATATTTGGTTTTATCGCCAAGCCAGCCGCATATTGTGTCATAAAATTCCTGTTCATTATTTGCAACAACGGCTGCGGATTTTTCTGTCAGAATTTTGTAAATATCTTTGAAATTTGCGACATTATATCCCGAAACGACAGGTTTGTTCCAAATGTTTGCCTCTAAAGGATTATGTCCTCCGGGGCCGTAAAAACTTCCTCCGATAAAGGCAATTTTGCAAAATGAAAAGAATTTTGCAAGTTCGCCCATTGTATCACCCAAAAGAATATCAGCTTCGTCAAAGTTCTTATTTTCACTTACTCTTCCTGTTGAAAAAGGCTCTGCCTGTATCAGTTCATATACTTTATCAAATCTTTGCGGGTGTCTGGGTGCAATTAAAAGCTTCAGGTCCGGAAATTTTTCTTTTAACTTTCTGTAAGTCCTCAAAACAATTTCGTCTTCTCCAGAGTGAGTGCTTGCCGCTATAAGGATTTCTTTGTCAAAAGCTTTAAATCTTTCTTTTAAAATGTTTTGTTCGTCTGCCGTCAGGTTTACGGTTATATCAAACTTTAAATTTCCCATAAATTCGACTTTTTCTTCAGGCGCACCAATATCTCTTATCCTTTGGGCATCAGCTTTTGTTTGCATAAGAATTTTTTTGTAAAGAGGTAAAATTTGTTTAAATACAAATGAAAATTTTTTGTATCCGGTATATGAGTGAGGTGAAATTCTGCCGTTTGCAATATAAACATCAATACCTCTTTTATGTGCTTCTTTCACAAAACAAGGCCATATTTCGGTTTCGACTATTACTACTCTGTCTGGTTTATAAGCATTAAAAAATGAATTTACCGAGAAAGAAAAATCAAAAGGAAAATATGTAATATCGTCCGCAACGGATGATAAAACTTTTTTTGATATTTCGTGACCTGTTTTTGTCGTGTTTGTAACTACTACTTTTCTGTCGGGATATTTTTGTTTATATGCTTTTACGGCATCTGCAACCGCATTTGTTTCGCCGACCGAAACTGCATGAAAAACTGTTAATGATTCGCCGTTTGATTTGTATTTGTAAAAACCGAGTTTTCTGAAAAAACCTGCCCTGAATTTTGGCTTTATAATCATTGCAATAATTATTACGGGAAGTAATATTAATGCAATAACAGGTGTTAAAAATTTATATATCAGATACATTTTTATACCCTTCTTTGTTTACCGCAGCAGTTTTTGTATTTTTTGCCGCTTCCGCAGGGACAGAACGAATCAGGTGAGATTTTGTTTTCTGTTTCTTCGGGGTGATTTTCTTCGGCATTTTCAAATATATCCGGCGGAGTTGACGGATTAACAATCTGTATACCGAATTTTGAACGGAATAAGTGCATTACGGTTTCGCTTTGAATTTCAAACATCATTTTGTTAAACAAATCATAAGCTTCTTTTTTATATTCTATAAGGGGGTCTTTTTGCCCGTAAGCACGAAGCCCTATGCCCTCTCTCAGCATATCGTTATTGTGCAGATGGTCAATCCACTTGTTATCAATTACTCTCAGAAGAATATCTCTTTCAAGCGAACGCATTACGTTGTCTGCTCCGAAAGGCTCCTGAGGAGTGAAGTCCTCTTCGTATTTTGAAACAATATCGTTATAGAAATTAACGATTTGAATTTCGTGGTTTTTGTATGCGTCTGTTACTGCATCTTTGATTTTTTCATAAATATTTTCATATCTGAGATTTTTTATATCTTCAGGCTTGATTTGTCCTGCAAGCTGAGGTGTCAGAGAATACAATTCTCTGATTAAATTTTTTATATCGTCCTCCTGATATTCGTCAGGATTCATTCCGGGGGCAATGTAACTTTTAATCAGTCTTTCGACTTCGCATTCAATCATATAAACAATATCTTCTGAAAGATTTTCTCCCTCTAAAACACGGCGTCTTTGAGCGTAGAATTTTTCTCTCTGAATGTTCATAACATCATCATATTCAAGGACATTTTTTCTTATGTCAAAGTGGTATGTTTCCACTTTTTTCTGAGAGGATTTGATTTGCCTTGTAATAAGAGGTGATTCAATCGCCATATCTTCGGCAACATTTAATCTTTCCATAATAGCTATTACTTTGTCGCCGCCGAATATTCTCATAAGATTATCTTCAAGTGATAAGAAAAATCTTGTTGAACCGGGGTCGCCCTGTCTGCCCGCACGTCCTCTTAACTGATTGTCGATACGTCTTGATTCGTGTCTTTCGGTTCCTATTACGTGAAGTCCGCCAAGTTCAACAACTTTTGAATGCTCCTGCTCGGTCATTTTTCTTATTCTGGTCATTGCTTCATTTTTCAGTTCTTCGTAATCAGGATTTTCCGGTGTGATATTTTTCTTTGACAATTCTTCAAAAGCAAGATATTCCGGGTTTCCGCCGAGAAGAATGTCTGTTCCTCTTCCTGCCATGTTTGTTGCAATTGTTACAGCACCCAATCTGCCCGCCTGTGCAATTATGAATGCTTCTTTTTCGTGGTGTTTTGCGTTCAGAATATTATGTTTTACCCCTTTTTTCTTCAAGAGCGAGGATAAATATTCTGATTTTTCTATACTTATTGTTCCGACAAGGACAGGTCTGCCGATTTCATTCATTTCAATTATTTCGTCAACAACCGCATTGTATTTTTGAAATTCATTTTTATAGACCACATCAGGTAAATCTTTTCTTATATCGGTTCTGTTTGTCGGAATTACCGTTACGGGAAGATTATAAATTTTCCCGAATTCTGCTTCTTCTGTTATGGCAGTACCGGTCATGCCCGATAATTTTGGATACAGTCTGAATAAATTCTGGAAAGTAATACTTGCCAGCGTTTGGGTTTCATCCTGAATTTTTAAGTGTTCTTTTGCTTCAATTGCCTGATGAAGTCCGTCAGACCAGCGTCTGCCCTCCATAATACGACCTGTAAATTCATCTACAATCATAACCTCGCCGTTTTTAACTACATAGTCGGTATCGGGTTTGTAGAGTTCTTTTGCCTTTAATGCCTGCAAAAGATGGTGTGCGTATTGATTTGATATATCAAACAAGTCTTTAATATTAAGTAAATTTTGTGCTTTATCAATACCGTCCTCTGTTAATATTATGTTTTTATTCTTTTCATCAATTTCGTAATCTTCAACAGGATTTAACTGTGGAGCAATTTTTGCCATCGTCACGTATAACTCTGCGGATTTATCAAGTCTGCCGCTGATAATTAAAGGAGTTCTTGCTTCATCAATAAGGATACTGTCTACTTCGTCTATAATGGCATAATTATAAGGTCTTTGCACCATGTGTTCCAGAGAAGTTGCCATATTATCTCTTAAATAGTCAAAACCGAACTCGTTGTTCGTTCCGTAAGTAATATCACAGTTATATGCTTCTTTTTTCTTGTAAAAATCGTCGTATGCGTTCTGAGATAGTACTACGCCAACAGTAAGACCCAAAAATTTAAAGATTTTTCCCATCCAGTCGCTGTCACGTTTTGCAAGGTAGTCGTTAACTGTTACAATATGGACACCTTTTCCCGTAAGAGCATTCAGATAGGCAGGAAGAGTCGCAACGAGTGTTTTTCCCTCACCTGTTCTCATTTCGGCAATATGTCCTTCGTGGAGAAAAATTCCGCCAATTAACTGAACGTCAAAGTGGCGCATGTTCAAAACTCTTTTCCCAGCTTCTCTTACAACTGCAAAAGCATAGGGAAGAATTTTATCTAAAGCCTCTTTCTCAAGTTTTTTGTCCTCATCTTTATTGGCTGAGGTTTTTCTTTTTGACAGTTCCTCTTTGAATTCGTCTGTTTTTGCTCTGAGTTCTTCGTCAGAAAGCTTTGTCATCTGCTCTTCCAGAGAATTTATAAAATCAATTGTGGGATTATATTTTTTAATTTTCTTTTCGTTAGGGTCGCCAAGCAACTTTAATAACATATTAATCATGAATGTTGTCCTCTCATATATCAAAGTTTAACATGAATATGATATAATTTATCTTATGATAGGATTGTCAAAAAGGCTAAATTTTAAAAAATTTAATATTATTTGAGGTGTATATGAATATTTTGGGGCATGAATTTGCAAAAAGTTACGACGAAATTGCAAAAATATTTAATTCGATTGCTACTTCATTCTGGTTTGATTTGGCTGTAATAATATTTCTTCTGATTTTTTTGATAAAAATTACAGACGTTATTATCGGCAAAATTCAAAAACACTGGGTTGCAAAAGCAGATTCTTTTGAAACAAGAAAACAAACAGTTACTATGCTTAGTCTTGTGAAAAATATTATATTCACATTGATAGCCATATTGTTTATACTGTCTTTGCTTGATAAATTCGGAATTAATATTAAACCGCTTCTTGCGACCGCAGGTGTTGCCGGACTGGCAATCGGTTTTGCTTCCAAAAGATTTGTTGAAGATATCATTGCCGGTTTTATTATTATTACTTCGGGTCAGTTAAGAATTGGCGATTATGTTGAAATAAACGGGAAAAAAGGTACTGTTGAAAAGCTCGATTTAAAAATGGTTACTCTCCGTGATGTTAACGGATATGTACATTTCATAAGATGCGGACTTATTGAGATTATTACAAATTATACTTCACAATATTCCGTTGCATATATGGAACTTTCTGTTGCCTATAATGAAAATCCCGACAGAGTTATTGAAGTTTTAAAAGATATTTTCCATAACCAGCTTAAAACACAACCCGATATGCGCGAAAAAATTATAGAAGATATTGTTGTTTCGGGTCTTACTTCTTTTGAAGATTCTTCAATTAAAATCAGAACTATGATAAAAACTCAGCCAAAAATGCAGTGGGCAGTTCAGTTTGAATTTAATAAACTTATTCTTGAAAGATTTAAGAAAGAAAATATAGAAATTCCATATAATTATATTAATGCAATAGTAAGAAACAACTAAAAATTATATGTTTTAAGAAATATAATCAAGTATATTGACGTCAAAAACCACCAACTTAAGCCTTTATAGGATAGGATAGGATAGGAGCCAATCTATGCTTTTATTTGTTTTGTAAGTATGCTATATTATTTCTATGAAAAATGCATTTTCACAATTTAAACAAGCATTCACCCTTGCAGAAGTTCTCATAACGCTTGTTATTATCGGCGTAATTGCTGCAATGACTATTCCGACATTGATTAACAAAACTCAGGACCAGGAGTTTAAATCGCAATTTTCAAAAGCATTTTCTACGGTTTCTCAGGCTATTTATAAAACTGAAACTAATGATTTTTACGGGTATGCAAAATGTTATTATCCAAAGCCGCGTTTAGACGGTATGGACCAGTATTATTTTCAGGATTGTTCCAGTTTTTTCAGTAAGTTAATAAAAAATCTTCAGGTACAGAAAATTTGTAATAATAATGCACTGTCAGGCGGGTGCGTTCCTGTTTATGATTATACTCCTAACGGTGGGTGCAGTGGTTTTAGCAAAAATTCAATTGAAAATACTGATAAAGCAATTGTTTTGTCAAACGGACAAATTATAATTCCTTATACTTTAAGTGGCACCACTTATCCGTTATTTCTGATTGATATTAACGGTCAAAAAGGTCCGAATGCTTATGGAAAAGACTTGTTTGCTTTTTTAATATTCAGAGATGTTGATGCGGGCATGTATGCCGGTAACGACGGCAGATGCGATGCTCCCGTCAGTGGTGGCAGAACAACTGAAGAAATGATAAAATATTCCCTCGCAGGAATAAAATAACAGTAAATATATCAATCAGTTTTCAAATTAAATTAAGCTTCTATACCACTGTTGTCAGAGAAAGACATGCTGTCACTGTAACATTCCGACTGGGTAAAAATGGATAAATCATCGACCTGACCGCCGACACCCTTTTTGCCGAAAATTGACTCATCCTCAATAACTTCCTGTGAACTAAACGCAGGTGCCGTATTGACTTGCGGTGTATAATTATTGTTTGATGCGGACATTCCCGACAAAGATGATACCATTTTAATTTCCTTTAATTAATTTACAATTATTTTATCGGTATTAATTCCGAAAACTTTAATTGATTTTAAGAATTGTTATCATTATTCTCTTTATGTTCAATTTTTGTAATGTCAACAACGTTGTTAAGTTCTGCGAGCGGCTTGAAATGTTCACAGGAGTCCATAACCATTGTTTCAGGCTGAACATCTCCCGTCATTTTTTCTTTATTGCTGCATAAGCCTTTTTGCGGATTGTTGCCGCAATTCGGTCTGAATCCGAAATGTGCGCAATCGGAACAAATTTTCATTGTCAATCCGCTGTCCCTCAATCTTTTTGCAAGCTCATTTATTGCCTTTTGTGTCGTAATCTGGACAGAGCTTTCCATTGTATTTGCTTTATATCTCAAAACTGCCTGAATGCCTTTCTCTGAAGTTTTTATTTCAAGTGTGCATTTTAATGTATTTTCGCTGTCTGAAATATCAACGGGATATTCAATACCTCTCGGTTGCTGCATTACCTGAGGTTTAGACGGTTTTTTCCTTTCAATTCTCAATATAAAATTCACGATATTGTATATTGGTGCTAACAGTAAAAATACAGGATTTACCTTTTCTTCAGCAACAATAAAAAGTGATTTTATATATATTAATAAAGTAATAATTGCAGTAAATGATACGAATTTCATATCATAGAAGAAATAATTTTTTACTTCAAAGTTATACAGGAAAGCGAATATTGAAATATATAAAAATAATATTAACAGTGCAGACGGGAGAAACATAGAAAAGAGAAATTCTATTACGTTAAAATCCGTTCTGTATAAATTTTTAAAGGCATATTGAAGAATATCAAACTTGTCTTTAGCTTTTAATCTTATATCTTCATTGTAATCAATCCTCGATTTTACATCGGGCGCAAAAACCGGTTTAAAACCGTTCATTGCAAGTGAAAGAGAATATTCATATTCGTTCTTCTTGTCTTTAAAATTAACGGTTTTAATTGCTTCAAGAACTTCCTGTTTTATTGCTGTGACACCTGAATTTATCGGTGTGATTAAATTCAGGATGGTTCTTGATGTGTTGAAAATTCTGTTAACGTATTTTTTTGCCGCATTTTTTACTAATGCGATAACATCATTATCCGGAGTATTATATTCTGTTGCTCCGACAATTACATCTCCGGTAAACAAAGCTGTATTGATATTTGACAAAAAGTTGTCATCAATGCTTCTGTTTGCATCCAGAAATACAAAGGCATGAACATTTCTGAAAGAAATTAATCTTGTTAAAAGCCAGGATACTGCCGCATCTTTTCCCATTGTATTTCCGTTTGAAATTCTCCAGACTTTCATATCTCCGAGTTTCTCAATTTCATCAGAGTCACTGTTGTCTATGCAATTGTCAAAAATCACGTGAACCTGATAGTTATTGCGGGGATATTTTTGTGAATTTAATGATTTTGCAAGAGATAATATGTCACTGTCGGAATTGTCTTTATAAACAATAATCATTAAGTTGCTTGTCAAATCGGCAGCATAATATTTCTGCTCTATACCTATTTGTTTTTTCTTTGTTGATGTAAAAACAATATATGCGAAATAAATAGTATAAGCTATAAGGTATAAAAATATAATTAGTAATATATCTATAACTATATCGTCGATAAACATGCCATCATGCTCCTCATGCCTTAATTTTATTCAAAACATGGACTAAAATCCATAAAACAAATCAGAAATATTATCAATATTTTGTAAATAATTATTAAGATTTTAGAAAAAAGACTAAACAAAATAAAACATGTATCATATCATGCCTCTATAAAAGATTCACAATCTCCTCCCAAGATTATTAAGTATTGCTGCGAAAGCAGCTTTTTTTTGTTTGTTTGGACTATATATTTACTTTTTGTTATTATTAATGTTTTTTTATGAGTTAATTTCAGGGCGTTTTATTGAAAGCCAGACGTCCTGGGGATAAATATCTTCTGTTCTGCCGAAAGTTCCGTTAATCATGAAAAAGTCTATTTTATCACCGTAAGAAACTTCCAAATCTTCAAATGGAATTTTTACTTTGATAACATCATCATATACACATTCAACGGAGTTATTCATACATATAACCCATAAATTATTTTTTATTGCTTTTGACAAATATGGCGGAAATTGTTTGTTCGCCATAAAAGTCAGTTTTAGTTCATGTGTATACCCGCTTTTCAGCAGATTGCAGACGTTTTCAGTTTTATTCAATGGTCTTATCGGTGCTGTGTACTGAAATTCGTCCTTATTTGTTTTGATGTATACATAAACCTGATAAATTTGCTCAACATTTTTCTTCATGCCGAGAGCAAATTCATTTATATCAAATAAAAGATATAAATTTTCATAGTCACAGCCGAAATAAATTCTGTTAAATAGTTTGTTTTCCTGTACGAGCGGAGAAGCGGGAATATCAATGCAGCCAGCATTTTTCCATTCCTGTTCATAATCTGTTTTTCCGCTAAGATTTGGGGAAATAAGACCTCTCGGTATTCGTGACGGTTTGCCGGAAAATGATGCGAGCTGGTTGTCAAGATGCTCCGGAACAGGTTTGTTTAAGTACAGATAAACGCTTTTCAAATGTTCTCTGAAAAGAAAATCAAATAACTGGTCCTGTCCTGAGTCATTTGGTTCTCCAAACCACCAGAACCAGTCGCTGCCCTGTCCGGTCAAAAGTTCATTATAGGCAGCTTTTATATTTTCTTCGGGAAAATTTTCGTTTTGTGTAAATCTTTTAAAATCTTCATAAACATTGTATAAGTAACGCCATGCGATATTTTTTGTGGGTTCTGCAGTCCAAAATCTGAAATCACGATTTAGCCACGAGCCTGATGAAACAGCTTCAATATTTTGAATATAATCTACTTTTTTAATATAATCACAGACTCTGACGGTTTCAAGAGTATTATCAGCAGTAATCAGAGCATATAATTTTTTTAAGAAAGTGTTTCCGCCGTCTGCAAAATTACTCCACGCATTTTCTCCGTCCATTGCAATTGTGAGTAAGTGGTGCTGATGGGGTGAATTTATAAACTTATCGTGTATTACTTTTATTTGTTCATACAAATCATTAGCTGCTGTTTCGGCATCGTAATTAGGATATTCAAAAGAAATAAGGTTGGGAATGACTGTGTCTCGGAATACGATTTTGACATCCTGTCCGCTTTCGCCTGTCATTGAGTATGTTTGACATAATTTAAAGGGATTTTCGTGGAAGCCTTTAAAATCACGGACAAATTCTTTGCCGAGAGCATCAGACAAGACGCTTTCATCGGATACTGTCCACTTAATTCCGCAGTCAGCCATTGTTTTCAGGACATCCTTGCTTATGCAGCATTCGGGTGACCATAACCCTTCGGGTTTTACTCCGAAAATTTCTTCCGTTCTTGCCATTCCTTTCAGAATTTGGTCGCGGACTGTTTCGGGCATTTTAATATCATTTCCGGGGAGAGGATTTCTTGTTGATGAATTTTTACCCGATTCCATATCGTATATTAACGGCAGAATTGGATGATAGTAAGGGCATGTCATAACTTCCGCCCGCTCTTCGGAAATATATCTTTTTAGTGTCGGAATAATTTTTCCGATTATTTCTCTCTGAATTCTTATAACTGTTTCACTGTGTTTGTTTGAATAGTGCTTTCCTTTTTTTGCTATTTCGCCAATTTCGGGATACTCTTCCAAATATTTGTCGTCAAACCATATAAGATTAAAAAGAGTCATAATATCTGCATAATCGGAAAGCGAAAAATCATCTACATCAATCTCTTCTTTTTCAAATCTTCGTCTGTACAAATCAACAAATCTCGGATATTTTGCAATACCGTTATTATAGTCAGCACTGAAAAAATAATTCAGAATAAACTCCATATCGTCCTGAGTTAAATCCTCTACTGGAGTCAGCGTAAGATTTGAATGGATATCGTTGAATCCCTTATTTGCATAACCGTCTATTGCGTCGAGCAATACGGGAGAAATATCAAAATTTAATTTTAAATCAGGAAATTCATCAAGGTAAGTGAGCATTTTTAAATACGTTTTAACTGCATTCAGCCTTGTCCATGGCATAAGAAGTGTTTCATCCCCCGGAGTCTGATAACTCGGCTGGTGCATGTGCCATACGAACGCTATTGATAATTTCTTCATTTGATTTCCTCGTTATTTGTCGATTTTAGCATGTTTTTGTTCTTTCGTAAATTTAATTTTGATTTTTTTAAAAATTTTTAAAAATTTATTATGTGTATTAATTTTAAAATTTAGTATAAATAATAAATATTGTTATTATTTTTGCATATTGTTCAATTTATGCTACACTGTCTTTAAGAAAAAGAGTTTAATATGAAAATTAAATTTATTCAAAATTTAATAGATTTCCTGAGGGGAAAATACAAGAACAGGGTCGACTGGAGCAGGGAAGAAGATTACGAAAAAAATATCGAGAAAGCATATAAGCTCTATATGGGGGAAACTCTCGATTTGGCAAATCCGCAAACATTTTCCCAAAAAATGCAATGGCTCAGAATATTTGATAATTCGCCAATGAAAACAAAACTTGCAGATAAGTATCTTGTACGTGACTGGGTAAAAAATACTATCGGGGAAGAATATCTCATTCCTTTGCTCGGTGTTTATGATAATTTTGAACAAATTAATTTTGAAGAACTTCCGGATTCTTTTGTAATTCAGTGTAACCACGGCTGTGGCTACAACATTGTCGTAAAGAACAAGGCTGAGCTCGATTATGAAGATGCAAGAAACAAAATTAACCAATGGATGTCTGAAAATTTTGCATACAGATTCGGCGAGTGGCATTATAAAGACATAAAGAGAAAAATAATAATTACTCAGTATATTGAAGAGTTGTCAGGTGATATTTCAGATTACAAATTCTTTTGTTTTAACGGAAAACCATGGTACATTTTGTTCTGTACTGACAGAGCAAGTGGTGTTTTGAAAAATTCATTTTTCAATATGGAGTGGGATAATATGAATTTCAATTATACCGGCGAATTGATTAATTTTCCTGTTCAGAAACCACAAAATTTTGAACTAATGTGTGAATTAGCTGAAAAATTGTGTGACGGCTTTAAACATGTAAGAGTAGATTTCTACAATATAAACGGTAAAATTTATTTTGGTGAAATGACTTTTACAAGTTATGCAGGTTATTTTAAATTTAAACCCGAAGAATGGAATTTAAAATTGGGACAATTATTACATATTTATAATTGACTTTAATTTAACAATGGGGAACCGAATATGAAAAAGATTATATTATTATTGGCAGCAATACTTTTTTCAGGTGCTGTTTTTGCTTCAGATTTGCCGAAAACTAAAGAATATTATAAATCACAGATTAATAATCAATATGTTTCTTACAATACATCAGGACTTGTTTATTCATTAAAAAAGAAGAATTCTGTACTTACTGAGTGTTTTATGAAGTCGGGATTTGACCCAAATTCGACTTTTTTTGGTTTTCCCGTTACTTTTTATGCCGTAAGTGTTGATGATATGAAGTCTTTAGAAATTCTTTTAAAAAACGGTGCAAATCCTAATTCTGTTTCAATGGGCGGGACGCTTCTCATTTGGGCGATTGTTAACAAAAATCCCGAAGCTGTAAAAATTGTCATAAACAATGGGGCAGATGTAAATAAAGACTACATGGACACGATTCCTCTTAATGAGGCAATAACTGTTGGCAACACAGAAATTACAAAATTAATTTTAGAAGCAGGCGCAGTACCTGATGAAAAAACATATAAACTGATTAATAAATCAAAAAATGATGATTTAAGGAAACTGTTTGCAGATAAAGATAAAAAATAAGCGTATTTAGTCTTTTAATAAATTATTTGGTCTGTCAGATTTCCAGTGGATTCCTGATTTTACTTGTCTTGCAGGGTTTCCTGCTATAACAGTGCCTTTTTCCTCAAACTGTTTTGTAACTATGCTGTTTTGTGAAACGATTGAGTTATCGGGAACTTTTGTGTTCTTCAAAATAACGGCATTTTTACAAACCCAGACATTTGAACCGATTTCAATAAATCTGCCTCTGTTCAGCAGGTTTTCATTTTCATCCAAAACAGAATGTGAATCTGTGCAATTTAGTTCAATTCCGAATGAAAACATGCAGTCAGAACCTATAATAACTTTGCTGTTATCTTCACCGAGCTGAATTGTCCCCCCGTTAAAACTTGTGTGTTCACCAATTTCAATATAACAATTATTTGCGGGACAATCAGGAAAACCGATTGTTATGTGACAATTGTGCAGATAGCACTTTTCTTTAAAAACAATCTTATTGTTATTTCCGTAAATTTTTACCGTTGATTTACGTCCGTAAAAAGGTTTCTCATAAATCAAAGAGTTACCATTACCTCTGTTCACATATTTTATCGGTCTTAATATATTTAAAAGTCTTTTTATTTTTTGTAGCATCGTAAATAATCTAAAATGGGGCGGGCGGTGGGATTCGAACCCACGCATATCGGAACCACAATCCGAGGTCTTAACCGCTTGACGACGCCCGCCATTTGTACAGCCATATTAAGTATCGGCAAAAAATACCGTTTTGTCAATATTATTCTGTTTATAAACAAAAAGCGGAATTGTTAAATCCCGCTTTTAAAACTTAATTATTATTAATAACTATACAATTACAAATTGTACGTTTAGGTTTTCGCCTGTTCTGTAATTTTTCTGAACGTCCTTAACTTTTACGTTGAAAGTTTCTTTACCAACTTTCAGACTGAAATCGTTTTCTTTATTTTTATTGAATTCAGTCATAAATTCTTTTTCATTTAACTGAACAGAAACAGAATCCTTGCCTTTTCCGTAAACAGTTGCAGTCAGTTTGCCTTCTGCTCTTACTTGTCTGGGGTTTAATTTTTCATCTCTTTTTTCTGCATTTATAACAACTGCCATAATAATTCTCCTGTTTATTATCTTGTATATTACTGATATTACATGTTCAAGATATAATGTAAAGTATGAATGATGAAATATTTGTAAAAATTTTTTCGGATAATCCCGTTAAAGAACTTGAAAACATTGGCTTTTCAAAGGAATATCTTTATTTTGCAAAAGATAAATATAATCATTTTAATCTTAAGGTTTTTAATCTTTCTGCAGCAGAGGCGAATATATTAAAACAAACATGCCTTTCAGTCGGTTTTGATGCTGCTGTTAACAGATATGCTGTTAATTGCAGATGCGAATCCACAGATGCAATTCTCTCTCCTACGTTTGAACAACTTAGAATTTTAATTGAAAAATTGAACAGACAACCGTTCAGATTGAAGCAACTTGCCAAAAAACTTGAAAAAATTGCAAACCCAACAAAATCTTATTCAATAAAAAACAAAACTTTTGACAAAAATAAATCTTATATAATGGGTATTTTAAATGTTACACCCGATTCATTTTCAGACGGTGGAAAATATTACAACATAAATTCTGCTGCAGAAAAAGCTTTTTCAATGATTGCCGACGGCGCTGACATTATTGATATCGGCGGGGAATCCACAAATCCTGATGCAAAATTAATTGATTACGAGGAAGAAATCAGAAGAGTAATTCCTGTTATAATGCGAATCAGAGAAAAAGACAAAAATGCTATAATCAGTGTTGATACAAGACATCCCCAAACGATAAAACAGGCTGTTTATGCGGGTGCTGATATTTTAAATACAGTGGTTGATATAAGAAATTTTGAATCAGTTTTTGATATCCTTTCAGAACATAAAATTCCTGTTGTTATTACTCACTCCGGTGAAATTCCTCCGAAACCCGCAGATAATGATTTTGACGGAGATATTGCAGATGAAATCTGTAAATATTTTATAAAAGTCCAAAATTATCTTAAAGAAACCCCTCTTAAAGATAATTTATTAATCTTTGATGTAGGAATTGGTTTTGGTAAATCAGTCAATGACCAGTTTGAAATTCTTAAGAGGGCAGAAGAATTTTTGTCACCCGATTATCCCGTTATGTTCGGAATAAGCCGTAAATCTTTTATTTGGAAAACTTTTGGAATAGAAAAAAGAGATAAAATTACTCAATTTTATTCCGAATATCTAATGCTCAAAGGTATTAACATATTAAGAGTTCATGATGTCCGTGAACATATTGAAATAAGAGATTATTTGTCAAAAATAATGTAACTTTTGAGAGGCTTTTTCTCTATATTTTTCAGTATGTCTTTGAATTTATCAATAGGTTTGAATTTGTATCCGCATTCTTCCGAAAGTGAAGCACCCATTGAAAAAATAAGTTCGTCCGGATATCTCCTGCAAATTCCGGGGCGTTTTTTGTGAATTGTACATATATGTTTTTCTTCATCAAAATTATTACATTTGAATACAAGTCCCATTTCATCCTGTCCGATAACAGTAAGATATGAGTAGAACGGGTGAAGGTGTTTTAGAATTTCAAATTCTTTTTCGGTTTTTACCGTGTCCTTTTGGTGCCTTACGTATATTCTTTTGCAGCAGGCTCCGCAGCGGTTACATTTCCCTGAACGGTAATATTTTTTTCTCAAAATATATTTGTATAAGATTTTTTTTACTATTTCTGAAAACTTCAATTTGTTCCTCACATATTTTAAATAATATTATATATTTTCAATATTTTAAAGATATTTACTTTAATTTAATTAAAAGATTTTTACTGTTAATTTTATATTTCTATTATAAAATTTAATCAGGAGTAAAAATTATGGAAATAGTAAATCAGATTTTAGTACATATAATTGCATGGATTGAAGATGTTGTTACATCAATGGGACCTTGGGGTATATCGTTATTAATGGCAATTGAATCCTGTAATATTCCGCTTCCGAGTGAGGCAATTTTGCCATTTGCGGGATATTTGGTAAGCAAAGGTGTCATGACTATTCATACAGCTTCGCTTTTTGGGGCAATAGGCTGTGTTATTGGTTCAATTCCGTCATATTTATTAGGTTCACTGGGTGGTCGTCCGTTTGTTGAAAAATACGGAAAATGGTTTTTAATAAGCAGAAAAGATTTGGAACAGGCTGATAAATGGCAGCAAAAATGGGGGGACTGGGCATTTTTTATTTGCAGAATGCTCCCTGTCGTAAGAACTTTTATTTCGCTTCCCGCAGGGATTTTAAAGGCTAATTTCCCCAAATTCATAGCTTTTACTTTTTTAGGCTCACTCGTATGGAGTTATTTCCTCGTTTGGGTAGGGATAAAATTCGGCATGCACAGTGAATTTTTTAAAGGTATCTGGCACAAGTTTGATGCACTTATTATCATTGTTTGTGTGGTATTATTTATTTTGTATTTACGTCATCATTTTAAAAATTTAAAAGAATCATAGGAGAAAATTATGGAAGTCATAGCTAAAACAGGTGAAAACTTAAATTCTGCAGCAGTTGAAGCAGTTAAAGAAATTAAACAAAGATATGGTAAACCGGGACAATTTTTAAACTGGATAAAAGTTCTGCCCCAAAATCAGTTAAATAATCTTGATAATCTGTACGAAATGGCAGAAAAATCCAAAAACGGCGGTTTTGAAGAGCTGGCAATTCTCGGCATCGGAGGTTCAAGACACACAACGGAATCAATGATGAACATGCTCGGAATTAAAAATGTTCATTTCTTCTCCTCTGTTGACCCTGTAAGTTTTGACAGATTTATCAACTCATTAGACCTTGCAAAAACAAAATTTATGGTAGTTTCAAAATCCGGCGGTACCATGGAAACTACAACTGCTTACAATAAAGTTGACGAGCTTTTGAGAAATACATTTAAAACAGATTGCGTAAAAGACAGATTCGTTGCAATGACTGATGTTTCGCCAGAAAAAAGCAAGCTGAGAAAAATTGTTGATGATGGCAAAATAGGTCTTTCAGGGTTTGTTCATGATGATGTCGGCGGACGTTTTTCAATTTTTGATGATGCGACAATTTTTGCTCTTGCTTTTGCGGGTGTTCCGAAGGCTGAAGTAAAGAAAATGCTTGAAGCTTCACTTGAAGCACAGGAAACTTTCTTAAATGAAGATATTTCAAAAAATCCGGCTCTTCAGCTTGCTGCCTTTAACGTAAATGCCTATAAAGACGGCAAAAGAAAACATTTTGTCGAATATTTCTCTGACGCATTTACGGGTGCAACTCTCTGGGAAAAACAATTGAAAAATGAAAGCCTGAAATCAAGAATTTCAACAGATACAAACGTAGGTCCCGGATATCTTCACTATAATGCGGAAGCAGATTTGGACGAAGATAACAAAGATTCTTTCTTTACTTTTGTTAATTATAAAAATGATGATAAAGTAACAAATGCAATCCTTGAGGGAGTTGTAACGGCATATTCGGCACAACATCCGGTTTCAAGAATTATACTTGATGATTTGAAACTCAATTCAATTGCCCGCTTTATTGAATTAAAGCATTTTGAAACGATTTATACGGGTAATATTTTAAGAAGAGAACTGGGAATTATTACGCCGTTAGATGTTGCTATGCCTGAAGTTCTTCAGCCGAATGTTGAAAAATATAAGGCAGAAGTAAGAAAAGCAATGGCAAAATAGTTTCAAAAAATAAATTTTAAAAGACCGCATATTTACTGTATGCGGTCTTTTTTGCGATAAAGCACTTTGGAAAATTTTATTCAATTACTTTTATCCAGCCGTCAGGTGCTTCAATTTTACCCACCTGAATTCCTGTTAAAGTATCATAAAGTTTTTGTGTGATTTCGCCTGAACCGTCTTTGTAGCTGTATTCAACAACATCTCCATGGTTTACGATTTTTCCGACCGGAGATAATACGGCAGCTGTTCCGCACAAAGCACATTCTTTGAAATCTTTAATTTCTGTGAAAGGAATAACTCTTTCTTCAACTTCAAGTCCGAGGTAGTGTTCTGCGACATACAAAAGCGAACGTCTTGTTATTGATGGAAGTATTGTTTTTGATTTCGGTGTAACTATTTTATTGTCTTTCGTTACAAAAAGCACGTTTGCTCCGCCGGTTTCTTCAACATTTGTTCTTGTTGCGGAATCAAGATAGAGATTTTCGCTGTAACCCTGATTATGTGCGTCTACAATGGCATGCAGGCTCATTGCATAGTTCAACCCTGCTTTAACGTGACCTGTTCCGAGCGGTGCAGCTCTGTCAAAATCGGGAACGCGGATTGTTATAGCTTCTTTATTTCCCTTAAAGTACGGTCCTACTGGTGTCGTAAATACTCTGAACTGATATTCATGTGCGGGTTTAACGCCGATAATTGCATCTGAACCAAACATATAGGGTCTTATATAAAGTGTTGCACCTGTTCCGTATGGGGGAACATAATCTTCATTTGCCTTTACAGTTTTTACAACAGCTTCAATAAATTTCTCTTCGGGATAAACGGGCATTTCAAGTCTTGCTGATGATTGAGCCATTCTCTGGGCGTTAAGGTCAGGTCTGAAACAGACTGTTTTTCCGTCTACCGTTGTGTACGCTTTTAAGCCCTCAAAACACGTTTGAGCGTATTGAAGTACGCATGCACATTCGCTCATTGTAATCATATCATCTGTTATAAGTTCGCCGTCGTCCCATTTCCCGTCTTTGTAATTTGATACAAATCTGTAATCGGTTTTTAAGTATCCGAAAGATAAATTTTTCCAGTCTATATCTTTTTTCATATCATTCTCCAATATTTATAACCGTATATATTATTACACAAAAAAGGCAGAGAGTTACTCTGCCTCTTTAAATATTTTTTACTTTGTTATTCTTCAGTTGTTTTTGTTTCTTCTTCGGAAATAATTTCTTCCTTAATTATTTCTGAAGCGACAACTTTAACGGGTACTTCAGCTTTAACTTTTGAAGTAAGTTTAATTGTCATTGTAAAGCTGCCAAGTCTGTTTAAAGGTGCATCAAGAGTAATGTTCTTTCTGTCAACTTCAATTCCTGTTTTTGCAAGAATTTCTTCAGCAAGTCTTTTTGTTGTGATTGCACCGAACAATTTTCCGCTTTCACCTGCTTTTGCTGCTATTTCAATTACTTCAACAGCACTGAGTTTTTCACTTGTTGCAAGAGCTTCGGCATGAAGTTTTTCTTGTTTTGCCTTAATTCTTGCCAGATTTTGTTCTCTGTTTTTAATAGCACCTGCTGTTGCTTTTGTTGCCATATTTTGGGGCAGTAAAAAGTTTCTTGCGTAACCGTCTTTAACCTTAACGATATCGCCTGCTTCGCCTATATTTTGAACATCTTTTGTTAAAATGACTTCCATATTTTTCTCCTTTATTATACTTAGAAGTATGTAAATCATATTAAAAACATAAATAAATGTCTATTTAAAATTTTTATCTGTTAAAAATATTTAATTTTCGCTACAGAAATTATGGTACGGGGTCATATCCGCCCTTATTAAACGGATGACATCTGCAAATCCTTTTTATTCCGAGCCATGAGCCTTTCAGAAGTCCGTATTTTACTATTGCTTGTTTTGTGTATTCCGAGCATGTCGGATAAAACCTGCATGTTTTTGGTGTGAATTTAGAAATTGACTGATATATCTTAATTAAAAATAACGCAATTTTTTTCATTTTACAGGATATACCTTTTTAAATTTTCACCCTCAAAAATTTCAACATCATTTTTTGCGTGAATATAAATCAGACATGAAATTAACGATTTAAAAGTTGAAAAATCAGGATATGTGAGTCTTTTTCTCAAATCATCAATATTGTCTGATAAAAATTCAGTGATAAGAACCTTCTGTTTGAACACGAGTGAACTAAAATAATCAAGTCCCTCTTTTGTTGTAATATTTTCAAAATATAGAATGTCAGGTTCCTGGAACTCAATAAAACGCATTGCTTTATCAAGATTAAAGCCGATGTTTTCGTTTAATTCCGACTGAAAGACTCCTTTTAATTTATATTTTGCAATAGATTCAATAGTCATAGTCGTTTTATTCGGATTTGACAATTCCTGAAGCATTGAATAGATAAAATGTGTTTTTCCGCTCAAAGTAGAGCCGCAGACAAGAATTATTCCGGGCATATCCATTGCATTATTCAGCATACTTATATGTAAATCAGACAAGCCGTAATCACTTAATTTCATAGGCGGTTTGTAAAGCTTCATTAAAATTCTTTCGTGTTCAACCGTCGGGAATGCAGCAACACTTGCGGTAAGCTGTATTCCATCTGCAGGAAATACAAGTTTTCCTGCCTGAGAAATTTCAGATACGTTCGGGTCAAGGTTAGATAAAACCTTTAATTTCGATACAAAAGAGGCTTCAAGCATGGATGGTATTTCACCTGTCGTTACGACTTCAGACGGTGTTCTGAACTTTACTGCAAGTCCGTTTTCACCGTGTTCAAAGAGTATTTCGTGAATATTTTCTGATATTGCCTGTTTTAATATTGCTCTTATTAATAGTAAAATATGTTCGTTTGTAAGACTTCCTTTGTGCAGTTCCTCTCTCCAGTCGTACTTTTCTTCCGAATCTCCGGAAAATACCTGACCTACACTGTCCTCTTTGTAATATTTATCAATTGCCTGTAAAATTGATTCTTCCGAAACTATTACAGGCTCAATTTCATAACCTGTTTTTTCAAATGTTTTATCCCTTGCAAACAAATCAAGAGGGTCACTCATCGCAACCGTTAATGTATCTTCTAACTTAAAAAGTGGTATCATTTTATATTTTCTTGCTTCAGAAGCGCTTATTAAGCTCAGGCAGTTTTCGTCTATTGAGTATGTATTGAGTGTTGTTGACGGAAAGTGCAATTTGCTTGCCAAAAACTTTAAAAGCGCTTCTTCGGTTATCAGACCTTTGTTTATAAGAACTCTTCCTATGTTCGTTTTCTGTGCGGCGGCAACTTCTTCGGCGCGTTCTAAATCTTCATAAGCAATATACTTATCGCGAACTAAGTCGTATTTTAATTTTTCAAAAGTTTTATTATTTACGGATTTCTTTTCCATTTTATTCCAAATGTGCCTTTACTCTTTCCAAAACAAAATCAATATCAAACGGCTTGGTTATATATTCATCTGCGCCTGTTTCTTTTCCCAATTCTTTATCCTTTTCCTGAGAACGTGCCGTAAGCATTAATATCGGGATATCTTTATATTTGGTATCAAATTTCAATAAACGGCTTATTTTATAGCCGTTCATAATTGGCATCATAACGTCAAGTATTATTAAGTCAGGAACAATTTCTTTTGCTTTGTTCAGTCCCTCTTCGCCGTCGTATGCACAATGACATTCATAACCTGCCGCTTCAATCACAAATTTGAGTGTTTCGACTATATCCTGTTCGTCATCTACTATTAACACTTTTTTAGTCATTTATTACCTCTTTCAGCATCTTCTTTGATTTTTTTATCATCTCTTCTGCATCTTCCGCCTGATCGGGATATATTACATAAGAAATATACATTTTTTTGCCGGATTTTATTGTACTATCCTGTTTTATATAATCGCAAATCCTGTTATATATGAAATTTAAAATCTGGGTATTCATGTTAATATCATAGAACGAATAATACAACCGTTCTTTAGTTTCAGTATAAAATGATTTTGATTCTGATGTCTTTTTAAATACATTATCGGCATGTAATTTGTTTACAAAATCTATTAAATAAGGCTTGTCAGATACTTTATTTTCGCACAGCGTAATTATACCGAAAGTCTTTTTGTCTATATCTGCGGAATTAGTATCGTGTCTTAACTGCATCTCAAAGCGTTCATCTTCACAGAGAACGGGCAGTGCAAGGTAAAAATCTGACCCTTTTTTGACAACGCTCTCAAGCCACAGAAATCCGTGATGTGTTTCCGCAAATTGTTTTGCAATGGAAAGACCGAGTCCGGTTCCGCCTACGTTTCTTGAAAGAGTTCCTTTTACCTGTTCAAATTTTTCAAATATGTTTTCTCTGTCTTTTTCCTCAATTCCCATACCTGTATCGGAAACTTTGACGATTACGTATTCATCTGCAATAATTCTGTCTTTATTTTTTGAAAAGGGCTTTTCTTTTATTTCTATATCCGACATTCTGAATGTATCAATTGTTATTTTTCCGCCTTTCGGTGTAAATTTCAGTGCGTTGGATACAAGATTTGATATAACCTGCTCTATGCGTTTTGCGTCTATATAGAGTTTTGGCAGGTCATTTTCGTAATTTACAGTAAATATTATCTGATTATTTTCCGCAACATTTGAAAGTGATTTATAAACAGATTCTACAAGAGGAATTATGTCGGTAACCTGAAAATTAAATAACAATTTCCCAGCTTCAGCTTTTGCTGAGTCAAGCAAATCCTGTATGATTGAAATAAGTTTTTCTCCGTTCCTTTTAATCATATCAAGAAAAACGCATGCTCTTTCCGGAATACCGACAATTGCGCCGCTCAGAAGAATTTTTACTGCGTTTTGTATTGCTGTAAGAGGTGTTTTTAATTCGTGCGAAACAATTGAGAAAAATTCTGACTTTTTCTTTTCCATTTCCTCAAGCTTTTTGTTCTGTTCTTTGATTTCTTCGTAAAGGACGGCACTCTGTAAAGGAAATGTGGCTTGTTTAACAAGGGTCTGAAACCATCTTATATCTTCTGTTGTAAGTTCTTTTTCCCTGAATACCTCAATTATGCCGAAAAATTTGTCTTTAATATTTATCGGAACGAGTCCTGTGTCAAAATTAAAGACATTCAAATCATATTCTTTATCTTTACTTTTTATATTTTTTCTTACTTTGATTTGTTCTTTTGTTGTATGAATATTAAACAAATCTTTGTAGCTTAGCATGGCTCTGAATTTTATTGCCTCTTCAAGCCTCGGGCTAATGGCGTATACGGAATTGATTATAAGAGTAATATCTGTGGGATTATTGAATACAAGAGAATAACAAAGAGAATAACTTAAACTCTTTTCTATACCCTCTGTCATGATTTCTATAAGCTCAGTTTTGTCAAGTGATGCGGCAAGTGAGGTAACCGTTTTGTTTAAAACATTGAGTTTGTATAGACTCTTTGCAAGCTCTGAATTATTATCTGTCAGACTGTCCCATGACTTCTTATTTTGAATTGCTGAGTTGACCGAAGCAAGTAATATGTCGCAATCAACAGGTTCTGTAAGGAAAATATTACCGTATTTTAAATATTCGCTGTTGTTTTGATTGGCATCTGCTATCAGAATAATTGATATGTTTTTAGCCTGCGTGCTTACTTTAATTTTGCGGCAAACGTTAATTTTATCTTTTAAACTTGAGGTATCAATCAGAATTAAATCAGGTGTATTTTTTTGTAAATAATCAAATATTTCTCCTTCTTCTTTTCGCGATATGTATGAAAAAGCTTGCGAAGCAAGACAGTCTTCCAAAAATTTAATTTTATTTTCATCATCGCTGAATATTAGAACCTGTGCCATTAAAAATCAAATCCTTTTTAATAATATTATCAGTTTTTAAAAAATATTACTCATTATCAACAAAACTTTATAATTTTATAAAAATAAATAAATCATAACCTTAAATTTATGGCGAAAATATTGTAAACATGTTATTTTTGGGATATACTCAAACCAAAAGTTGAGGAGAAAAACGTGTTAAAAGATAAAGTTGTATTAGTTACAGGGGCAGACGGTTTTATTGGTTCTCATTTGACCGAAAGATTAGTTAAGGAGGGTGCAAAGGTAAAGGCGCTTTCGCAATACAATTCTTTCAACAATTGGGGCTGGCTTGAAGATGTTGACTGCAAAAATGATATAGAAATTCTTTGCGGAGATGTCAGAGATGCAAATTACATCCGGCATATTACAAGAGGTGTTGACTTGATATTTCACCTTGCAGCTCTCATTGCCATACCTTATTCATACATTGCTCCGGACAGTTATATTGATACAAACATAAAAGGGACTTTAAATATTTGTCAGGCTGCAAGAGATAATAATGTTTCAAAGACCATAATTACTTCAACTTCTGAAGTCTACGGAACGGCAAGATATGTTCCGATAGATGAAAATCACCCCAAGCAGCCGCAATCTCCGTATAGTGCTACAAAAATAGGTGCGGATGCAATTGCAAAAAGTTTCTATAACGCATTTGAATTGCCCGTTACTATTGCCAGACCTTTTAACACTTATGGTCCGAGACAATCCGCAAGAGCAATTATTCCGACTATAATTACCCAGATTGCATCAGGCAAAAAAGAAATAAAATTGGGTGATTTGACTCCGACAAGAGATTTTAATTATGTAAAAGATACATGTTCGGGATTTGTTGCACTTGCAAAATGTGACAAAACTAACGGAGAAGAAATAAATATCGGTTCAAATTACGAAATTTCAATGAGAGATACTCTTAACTTAATCAAAAAAATAATGAACAGTGATGTTGAATTTGTAACCGACGAACAAAGAATAAGACCCAAAAATTCCGAAGTTAACCGTTTGTGGTGTGACAATACGAAAATTAAAGAATTAACGGGATTTACTCCTGAATACCCGATAGAAAGAGGTCTTGAAGAAACCGTAAAATGGTTTGTAAATCCTGAAAATTTAAAAAAGTATAAGGCGGATATTTATAATGTCTAATGAATTGAAATTTATACCGTTATCTGTGCCGAACTTCGGCGGAAATGAACTGGAATATGTAACAAAGGTCGTAAAAGAAGAATGGGTTTCAACGGGCGGTGCGGAAATTCAGAAACTTGAAGAAACAGTTGCAAAATACCTTAATGTTGAAATGGCTGCGGCTGTTCAGTCAGGTACTGCCGGACTTCATCTTGCAATGCTTCAGGCAGGTATCGGGCAAGGTGATGAAGTTATCGTTCCGTCATTGACTTTTATTGCGGCAGTTAATCCCGTAAAGTATTGCGGTGCTGAACCTGTTTTCATGGATTGTGACGATTTTCTCTGCCTTGATGTTGAAAAAGTAAATGAATTTTGTGCAAACGAATGCAGTTTCATAGACGGCAAACTAATTAACAACAAAACGCACAAAACAGTCAAAGCTGTTGTTGCTGTTCATATTTTCGGAAATATGGTTAAGATGAAGCCTTTAATGGAATTGGCTAAAAAATATAATCTTAAAGTTATTGAAGATTCAACAGAAGCGCTCGGAACTTACGACAAGTCAACCGGTAAATTTGCCGGAACAATTGGTGATTTCGGAGTTTATTCCTTTAATGGAAACAAAATTATTACAACAGGTGGCGGCGGTATGGTTGTCGCTAAAAATACTGATGATTTAAAACATATAAAACACCTTTCCACACAGGCAAAAGATGATGTTGTTTATTTCGTTCACTCCGAAATAGGTTATAATTACAGAATGACAAATTTGCAGGCTGCTCTTGGTCTTGCACAGTTTGAACAACTTGAAAATTTTATAAAAATAAAAAATGATAATTATAACAAGTATGTTGAAAACGGTCTGCATTTATTGCCGTTTGATGACTCATTAAGGTCAAATCATTGGTTTTATTCTTTTATAACCCCAAAAAGAGATGAATTAATCAAATTTATGACTCAGAATAAAATTCAAACCCGACCGATATGGAAACTGCTCCACACGCTCAAACCTTATGAAAATTCCCAGACATACAAAATCGAAAAAGCAATTAACTATTATGAAAAAATTGTAAACATACCCTGCTCGACTAATTTGACAAATGATGATATAGACAGAGTTACAAAAACAATCAGGGAGTTTTTATAATGCAAAAACTTATTTTGGTCGGTGGTGGCGGTCATTGCAAAAGTTGTATTGATGTCATTGAACAGGAAAATAAATTTGAAATAGCCGGAATTCTTTATTTAGA
>Ga0265299_10001302_pt1 | contig 28959 bp, 22 predicted proteins | sample AusTroGonzalo_MG_4_FD_193485 | JGI IMG/M metagenome (GOLD analysis project Ga0265299, IMG submission 193485) | Bovine rumen microbial communities from tropical cattle in Woodstock, Queensland, Australia - Gonzalo_02 | ecosystem: Host-associated > Mammals > Digestive system > Stomach > Rumen ... | reverse complement strand
CGTTGGAAGAGGCGGAGGATTGTGTGGTGGAACTAAGCACTTGCGTGTAAGAGTAGCAATTTGTGAGGTCACCACTGTGGGCGGTCATGCCGCCGAAATTCGTGCCGTAGGCGTAAAGCGTGCCGGCGAAGTAGGCGTTGGTGATGTAGGAGCGTTCGGCGTTACCCGACATGCCACCGGGATAATATCCGGTGATGAAGCCGGTGACACCACAGTTCTCAATGTAGGTGCTGCCGCTGTTCGGATAGGTGGCACCAAAGATGCCGCCGATGTTGTTGCTTCCGTTAGAGTTCACACCCTCGATGCGGGCGTTGATCACCAAGCAGTAGCGGACATACACGGAGGAGCTGCCTCTGGGATAACCCGCGATGCAGCCCATCATGCCCCGTGACTTCAACACAGGGTTGACCATGACCAAAGAGTCAATCGTGCAGGGGTTCTCCAACGCGCAGAAAAGGCCCGCGTGGAAGGTGTTCCCCTTGTCGCAGTAAAGGTTGTAGATGGTGTGGCCGTGACCGTTGAAGTTCCCCTTGAAGGCGCTGCCGGTGCTCGGGGACTCGCTCGTAGGCGAGCCGCCACCGATGGGCGTCCAGTTGTTGGTGGAATCATTGTCGGCATTCAGCCAGATGTCGTTCGTCAGGTTCAGCGTCTTGCCGTTGAACGAGGTCGTGCCGGCGTTCACCAACGCGGCAACACCCGCCAGCTGCTCCGGCGTGGAGATGTCGAAAGATGTTTGGGAGGCATCATACCACGAGATGTCCATGGTGCCGTCCCAAACCGTCTGCGTCTGCGCCTGCGCCCGCGGCACAAAACCGGACAAGGCTGCCAAGCACAACAAAAGGATAACATAAAGTTTCTTCATAATTAATTGATTTTATTTATATTAGATGAATCTCAAAAAAAACATTCCGATTATGTATTAAAAGCACATGTTCACAACATAATCAAGTTTGCAAAAATATATTTTTACTTCATTTAAGGCGGGCATTGTTCATAACTTTTGAAAAAACAAAGGTCTAAACCTCTTTTCCATTTGTATTCTGCACACTACCCCGCCCTATCAAAAACTTTTTTTTCGTCGTTAGTTGCATATATCCAAAAAAAGTGTATTTTTGCCGCGTCTTTTTAAGACACCAAACATGGCGGTTATAGCTCAGTTGGTTAGAGTACCGGATTGTGGTTCCGTGGGTCGTCGGTTCGAGTCCGACTTGCCGCCCGAAAGTCTCATAAAACTGTAAAAATCAGCGGATTACGGGAAGTATCCGCTGATTTTTTTTCGTTAAAACTGAGGCAGAAATGGGACAAACAATATTTTGCGTTTTTGCTGAACCTCATGTACAATTCATGCAAATCAAGCGCGATATTTTTGCACAAAACAGACGGATTTTTGGAAGATTAGAACTTCGGAAAATGCATTAAAAAGATTCAATATACTGAAAGTCAAAAAGATAACAATATCAAGAAAAATATTCGGCGACCTATTGCGAATATCCAAAAAAAGTGTATTTTTGCAACCTCAAATTTCAGGAGTAAATAACAGAAGAATAAAACGATAGAGCAATGAAAAACGAGTTGATTCAATACGTAGAGGATAACTTTATAACGACCCAGGAATTCCCGAAATTCAAAGCCGGTGACACTGTGAACGTCTCCTACAGAATCGTTGAAGGTTCGAAAGAGCGTATCCAGCAATTCCAAGGCGTGGTGCTGCAAATCAAGGGCAGCGGCGTGAACAAGACGTTCACCGTGAGAAAGATCTCCGGCGGTATCGGCGTGGAGAGAATCTTCCCCTTCACCACCCCGATGATCTCCGACATCAAGGTCGTGAAACGCGGCGTCGTCCGCAGAGCCAGAATTTACTATCTCCGTGATTTGACGGGCAAGAAAGCCCGCATTAAAGAGCGCAGAGGGTAATCATAATGTAAAGATTTTAATGGTTAATGAAAAAGGGTGGCAATTGTCATCCTTTTTTTGTACATATCTGTATTTTGTGTATCTTTGCACCCTGAAAAAAACGACAGACAAAGATGGCTTTGATACAATCAATGGAAGCGACCGGCGGCAAGCTCTTCAAATACAGAGGACAAATCCCCGTGCTCATTTTCGTGCTCGCCTTGCCCCTGATGTTCTTCACCAACCGAAGCTTTTACGACAGCCTCACCATCACCAACTTCCACAACCCCGTGTACATCGCATGCACCGTCGTGTCCGTGCTATTAGTTGTAGCAGGACTGGCATTACGCGCCTACACGGTCTGCACCACCCCCAAAGGCACCTCCGGCCGCAACACCGCCAAACAGGTTGCCGACCACCTCAACACCAAAGGCATCTACTCCGTGGTGCGTCACCCGCTCTACCTTGCCAACTACCTGATTTGGGCTGGATTGCTCGTCTATACGATGAACATCTTCGCCTTCATCATTGTCTCTCTCGTCTATTGGATCTACTACGAGCGCATCATGATGGCCGAAGAGGCTTTCCTGCGCGGCAAATACGGTGACGAGTTCGAACAGTGGGCGCAAAAAGTACCCGCATTTATCCCGAAATGGTCCCTCTACGAAGGCGGCATGCTCCAGTTCTCCTGGAAAACCTTCATCCGCCGCGAATATGCCACCCTCATGTCCGTGGTCTTCTCCTACCTCGTCATCGACTATCTGCTCTTCTACATCATTGACCTCCGCCACTGCACCACCGGATGCTGCCTCAGCAGTATCCTCCGCCCATCCCTCTACATCGCCGCCATCTACACCGTCATCGCCCTCCTCGTCAAACTCATCAAACACCAAACAACCTGGCTCGACGCCACCCCCGACCGCGACTGATCAATTATGAATTATGAATTAAGAATTATTCCTTGAGCAGCCCCGTTAGGGGCAAGAGCTTGGTAGAGCAATTAACCCCACATAAGGCGAAGCCGCAATGTGGGGTCCCCTAAACCCTAAACCTTAAACCCTAAACCAATATGAACATCACCCACATCGAACATCTCGGCATCGCCGTGAAAAGTCTGGAAACAGCCATTCCTTATTACGAAAAGGTATTGGGAATGAAATGCTACAACATTGAAGAGGTCGCAGACCAGAAAGTGAAGACCGCCTTCTTCAAGGTTGGCCAAACCAAGATCGAACTTCTGGAGCCGACATCTCCTGAAAGCACCATCGCAAAGTTCATCGAGAACCGTGGCGAGGGTATCCATCACATCGCATTCGCCGTGCCCGACACGAACGAAGCGCTCAACGAACTGGCTTCCAAGGAAGTGCGCCTCATCGACAAAGTAGCGCGCCCCGGTGCTGAAGGCCTCATGATCGGTTTCGCCCATCCGAAATCCACCTGTAGCGTCCTCACCGAGTTCTGCTGCCCGAAGTAAGACTTGAGACTTGAGACCTAAGACTTGAGGCTTAAGACTTGAGATGCGAAAAAGTCCAACGTCTTAGGTCACAAGTCTCAAGTCTGTAATACAAATAACATGCTAAAAGACAAAACTTTCTGGAAAATCCACCTCAAATGGGGTGTCATCCTGGGCGTTATGCTCGCTGCTTTGGAGCTGCTGAAGATGTTCGCCCGGAAAGTCGACTATAGCGCCAGTCAACTGCTTGACTTGGCGATGATTATCGGTTTCATCCTCGTATTGCACTTCGGTGTGCGCGAGTTCAAGGAGGCCTACACGGAACGGCTGTCGTTCGCCAAGGCCTTCCGTAGTTGCATCCTTCTGTCGATCATCGGCGCCATCGTGCTCTTCGGATACGACATGCTGCACTACAGCGTAATCGAGAAGGACGGCCTGCAGCAGAAATACACCGTCGCCTTGGAGAAGTACAAACAAAATCTGGCCAAGGACACACTGACGAACACGGAGCTGAAAGCTTACACCGATGAGGCGGCGGCCCTCATGAACGAACGCAAAGAGTCGTTTCTTGAAGGCACGACATTTAAAACAGAAGGATGTTTGACGAACGATTCCATGCAGCAAGTCGTTCGCGATGAAATCAACAGCGGTGTCCTGATTTTCCAGCAATTCTATCTCAACAAGCTGCGCACCAAGCCTGAGGCAGACAAGGAAAGCTACCAATTAGGTAATTTCACGCCTTATGCAAAAAGAGTGTTGATGGAGACATTGGTAAGCTATACCGAGCAGAACGATGGAAAGAGCTCAACGCCTTACGTGCAGGAAATCGTGCAACAGACCAACGACACGATCGCCAGCATCGACCCGCTCGAAAAGCGTTACGAGGAGAACAAATCCCGCGTACCGCATTACGACCAAAACGGCAAATACGCCGCCGTAAGCGCCATGATGTACCTCCTCTACGGCATGTTCTTCGGCCTCTTCGTCGCCATGTTCAACTACACCTCGAAGAAACCGATCGAAGAATATGTACCTTCGGAAAATGACGAATCGAAAGATGTATAATTTTTGTAGAGGCGGGGCGCACCCCGTCTCTACAAGCCCCTAACCGAATAACCCCTAACCGAATAACCCAAAACAAATGGATATATCCGTAATAGTTCCCCTGCTGAACGAAGCAGAATCGCTGCCCGAACTGGCCGCGTGGATTGAGCGCGTCATGTCGGAGCATAATTTTTCATACGAAGTCATCATGGTCGATGACGGCTCCACCGACGAATCATGGTCGGTGATCCAAGAACTGCACGCCAAGGATCCCGCCATCAAGGGCATCAAATTCCGCCGCAACTACGGCAAATCGGCCGCGCTGAACACCGCTTTCGAAGCCTGCCAAGGCGACGTGGTCATCACCATGGACGCCGACCTGCAGGACAGCCCGGATGAGATTCCCGAACTCTTCCGCATGATCAAGGAAGACGGCTACGATTTGGTATCAGGCTGGAAAAAAGTGCGTTACGATTCCAAAATTGCCAAGAACATCCCGTCGAAGTTCTTCAACTGGACTACGCGCCGCATGTCTGGCATCATGCTTCACGATTTCAACTGCGGTCTCAAAGCATATAAGAAGGACGTGGTGAAATCCATCGAGGTCTATAGCGAGATGCACCGCTATATCCCCGTCATTGCCAAGTGGGCGGGTTTCAACAAGATTGGCGAGAAGGTGGTCATCCACCAAAAACGCAAGCACGGGGTCTCCAAGTTCGGTTGGGACCGCTTCATCAACGGCTATCTCGACCTTCTAACCGTCAGTTTCATGTCGAAATTCGGCAAAAAACCTATGCACTTCTTCGGCTCTTTAGGTTCTCTTTCGTTCCTAATCGGTATCGTCATCACTATTGTGCTGATTGCGCAAAAGCTATACCGTTTGCACCACATGGTGCAAGGTTTCCGGCAGGTCACGGACCAGCCCTTGTTCTACCTCGCCCTTTTGGCGATGGTCTTTGGTCTGATGCTTTTCCTGGCCGGCTATCTCGCGGAATTGGTGGTTCGCAACGGCTCCGATCGCAACAAATACCTGATTTCCGACCGCATTGAATAGATATTCCCTGTAGAGGCGTGGTCCACCGCGTCTCTACATTTCATAAACAGACATTTCATGAAACAAATGCAACGATTATCCTTGCTGATTGCCACCTTGGTGGCTGTGATTTCGATGCACGCCCAGGAAATCCGCGACTGCGGCATCGTAAAAGACATCGACGGCAATGAATATCAAACCGTTATGATGGGAAATGACTGCTGGATGCGCGAGAATTTGCGCACGACACACTATGCGGACGGGCGTGAGATCCAACCCTTGCCGCAAGCCCCGAACAACGACCCATCGCATATCACCCGATACGGAAGGTTATACACCTGGTTCTCCACGCTTGACAAAGCTCAGCCGACCGAAGAGACGGACGGTCGCATACAAGGTCCCTGCCCGAACGGGTGGCATGTGCCTGCCAACTTCGAATGGATGGGAGTGGAGGATTTTGTGGGATACAAAGACTATTACCGTTGCGGCACAGATGTCAACAACGTGGCCAAAGCAATGGCGTCCAAAGAGGGTTGGCAGTTCGACTTCTTGACCCAAGGGGCTACTTGCTGCATCATCGAGAATGCCGCAACGAACAATGGCACAGGATTTTCCGTGCTTCCTGCAGGCAGTGTATGGAATGAGATAGCGGAAGGGTTCGGCACGGAAGCGGGCTTCTGGACATGTTCCGACGGCAGCCCGGACACCTCACCGATCCACCGATTCTACTACACCAACGCGACCGTGGAAATCAACTGCACCCCGAAAGAGGCTTTTTACTCCGTCCGCTGCGTCAAAAACAAATAAGCTCTACTGTCCTGTAATGGAACAGGGCTGGAAACCGATGAGCCGATCGTAAGAGCTTCCCTCCTCCTGGAAATACAAATAAACATTGTATATATTATTAGTTTCGTAATGCGACCCTTCAATGAAGGTGGCATCGATCTCTTGACTACCGTAGGGGACATACACATATTGGTAATTATAAGCCCCCTGCTTGAGTAGAATGTCGGTCTCCCAGAAATCAAACTCCTTGTTATAGTGCAATTTAGCCTCTTCCATAAGTTGCCAGTCGGTCAATTCCCCAAAGACATAGACCTGACCTTGGTCCAAGGGGAATCCGCATTTGAGGGTAAAGTGTGTAAAAACGTAATCCTCAGAATATTCGTTACTTAAATCGCGGTTACGGTAGTAGCAACGGCCATTCATATTCCCTCGGCTCTCGTATGCGGCGAACGGGCGCGCATCATCCTGCAGCACATACACATGCGTGTGACGATTCGCGTAAGAGATGCCCACCACACGATCAGCGTTGGAACGCAGCGTCGAAATATCAAACGTATGGAACTCGGCTCCTCCCGCAAAAGAATTACTTCCGTCCATGTAGTTGAAATGCAGCTCGTTGGCGGTTCCTGAACGATACAACAGTCCGAACTTGGCATTGTCCCAACGACCATTCTGCTGAATAGTGGCATGGACAGACTGTTGCGGATTCCGGATTCGATAGGCACCTGTAAACACCGTAAAATCAATATCTTGATGGGTAAAGCGATTATTCACGTCAACAGCGGGATGTACATCGCAAACCACTTTGGCTGGTATGGGCTCAATTACCATGAAACGACGCGTCAATATCGGGTTTTCAGGACTATCGTCATATACAAACAGGATATAATTACCTGATTTTGAGAATGATATATTCTCATTGGGAAAAGAAGCATGATAATGCAAATAAGGTTCAATGGTATTGAAGGAATGATCATACTCTGTAATATCATCCTCCATAAAACCATCAATAAACTCGATGGGATTCAACTGCGAGGGCTGCCAATCATGCGTACAATGGATGAATGTGTACTTTAAGTGTCGGATTTCCAGCTTTAAATCGTCAAAGGAGATATGGAACACCGACTCACCGAGCGTACCCACCGGATCCGAAAGCTGATCCTCTCCCGGAAAGAGCTTCACACTGGCGATACCATCGACATACACCTTATTATCCATCTGAATATCAAACTGTTGCGCGGATGCATAAGCTGCAAACAGAAACATTATCATCCATATAAAAACGAAATCCTTTTTCATAATACACCTTTCAAATATACAACCGCAAAGATACTTATTTTTATTATAGACACCCTGTATTGAAAAAAAATCTCCAACTTGTGGTTTGTATTCAAAAAAATTATATTTTTGCCGTTCAATTAATAAACAATCAAGGCATTTAAGAGTTTAACAAAAAAGGACCTGCTATCGAAAAGACATCTACTTTCTGAATTTATTAACCCATTAAAGAAAGGAGCATATCATGAATTGGAATGCCTTGTCCGATAACGAGTTGATAGCACGTTATCAAGCTGGTGATGAAGTTGCTTTAAAAACCATCATTCTCCGTTACCAACGGCGCTTGTTCTCATATCTCATGGTTTCTGTCAAAAACAAAGAATTGGCGGAGGACATTTTCCAAGACACCTTCATCAAAGTCATAAACACCATCCGTTCTGGCAACTACCATGAGGAAGGAAAGTTCTTTCAATGGATTATGCGCATTGCAAACAATCTGAAAATCGACTATTTCCGCCGGATGCAGCACATGCCTACCGTAGATGGTGGCGAGGATTTTGACATATTCACGATCATTGGTTCGAAAGAGGAATCCGTGGAAGAAAAAATGATCCGCGAACAGACCTATTCCGACCTCACCCATTTCGTGGAGTATCTGCCCGAAGAGCAAAAGGAGGTGCTGAAGATGCGCATATACAACGACTACAGCTTCAAAGAGATTGCCGAGATGACCAACGTCAGCATCAACACCGCCCTGGGAAGAATGCGCTACGCCATCATCAATCTCCGCAAAATCATGGCCAAAAACCATGTCGCCCTATAAGCGAAAACCGATTCGGTTTTTGCAGTCAACTCCCGAAAATCTGCGAAATCCGGACTCAAAAATTAACTAATCGACGTTGATTAGTTAACGGCTTTTCGCTAACATCCTGGCAATCAGCAAGAAAAAAATTTTTCAAAACTCTTGACAAACGCTTTTCGATGTATTATCTTTGTCGTGTTCAAAAAAGGGCTGGCAACCCTTGCTGAACGCAACTGTGAAAACAGCTGAAACCAAACAAAACCTAATAAACTATGAACCGCCGAAACGAAAAAAAACAAAACCTTAATCCACCTATGTGAGAACAAAGTTGATTAACGTAAACAGGGAACTGTCGTCTCCGCGAAAAGGGGGCAAACCAACAAAAAAAAACAATTTTACCAACAAACTTAAAAACAAAAAAACTATGAAAAAATTATTATTATTCATCGGATTATCTGTCATTTCTTTCGGTGCTTTTGCTGAAAAGGTGCCAACTGTCGTTGTGAACAAGTCGCAAGGCGGTTTCACTGCATTGTTCAACCTTTACAACTATGTGCAATACACGCCTGCGGAACTCACCGCCACTGGGGTCGCACAACTGGACTGCATGGGGAGCGGTTTCGCACCCTGTCGTGTTCCTAACTGCAACAGTTTGAACATCAACAACGGAAACACGGTCACCACCATCACGGAGACCTCCAAGTTGAATGCCTTCATGACGGCCATCAACGATGTAATCAACCAGTATGAACTTGCACTGGAGCAATCCGCTAACGCTGACGTCAAGACAGATGCCAGCAAGGGTGTTTCGGTACCGAGTGCCTACACTAAGACGGTCGCAATGGCAAGCAACACCGGCGGTCCTAATGGCAAAAAGGCGGAAACGTTCGTCGTGCGAGGTGTGGTGACGGCAAGCAACTCGAACTCTTCCACAATGAAGATCTACATCGAGAAAGTGAACCTCTACCCCACTTTTGGCAGTAACTAATCCCTCATCTTCTTGAACCGAGTCCTATGAAAACACATATCTTCATCATCGTTAGCGTGGCCTTGCTGTCGCTGAAAGCCAGCGGACAGGAATGGATTGGGAACCTATTCTCGCTGGATACCGTCGTGGTTTTCCAAAGCGGACATACGCCGCAAAACCTCAACCTCATCCTGTGCCTGATGGAGGGCAACACATTCTATTTCGCTGAGCGACAGGGATTTCAAGACAAAAACAACGGTTATCAAGCCGTTATACACGCGCTATCGACCGAGGATTACGAACAGACAGACATCTTGCTTCCATTGCCTGACAACGGTCAATCGAGAGACCGGCACGCTCGGGGCCTCTGGATATACGATTTCTGTTTCAACGGTGACCATCTGTTGCTGACCACTCAGGATGAACTAATCCTTTACAAACGAATCCATAGCCAAACCTTCCGGGTGGAAAGGACATATCGTCATCACAATCTTTTCATGGGTTTCCTGCATCAAAATAGAATCAACTATTTCGAGGAGGACCATGACAAGGGGTTCAAGTGGTTTCAGCAGGACTTGGAAGGCGGTCCGGCAACATTGATAAGAGAGCTCCCCTACGAAGCCCCTCATATCGTGCAGATCCAGCCTAACCGCTACATTTCCCACAACCAACAATCAGTTTTCTTCCTAAGCACCCGTTATCCCCGCCTGGAGGTTTACGACCTCGACGGAACGCTCCGCGACACCATCCTCTTCGACCTGCCCCAATGGAAGGTCTTCGAAGACGAGTACATCCAAAAAACGCTGAACGTACCTTACGGGATAGAGCGTATCTATGCTGTCAAGGACGACCTGAACGCCTATTCCTACCCGAAAGTCGCCATGCCTATGGACGGGGATTTCCTGCTGTTCTACATGCAATATGATTCAACCAAAGGGAAATCGGAGCTGCAATACGCCATTCGGACAGAAGACGGCCCAACCATCCGTTTACTGCGCAACAACCATGAAGACAGCGTCTATCATGCAACCCGATTCCCCTTTACCCTATTTCAGGGCGGTTTCGACAAAGGTAATGCCTCCGACAACGGCATTCTTGTCCAACTCTCCTACAAGACTGATGTCACATGGAAAGGCAAAACGCAACAAAAATATATCGAAGATCTCAACCAGTACTTTTCGACGAACACCCCCGTTTTAGCTTACAAAATCATGCGCTACCAGCCACCCGAAACGGGGAGAAACCCGACTCTGTTTACTCCATCCGGTGCCTCTATGCGGTTGGACGAACTGCCGGGCGAAAGAAACGTCCTTCTACTGCATAATGGCCTGGAATGTTCCGGTTGCGTGAAAGCCCTCTATCAGCTGATCAACCAAAGCCAGATGGAACACATCCATATCGGACAAGTGTATTCGCATGTCATCAACGGACTGCAAGCTTTTGAAATCAGCAACCAGATACGGGTCCAACTAAACAAGCCTTTCGCATTGTATTACGACACTTCTGCCTACCACGGCACCCTCTCTCATCCGGCAAAACTTCAAGACTCGGACTTCCCGTGTTTGATACTCCACCAAAAGGGAGCCAAGCCCAAACTGTTCCGGCTATCCGAACTGTTCACGCCCAACTACGGAGTCACTGAATTCCGAGAGGAATTCCTCGAAGCATGGCATTCTTACCTCAAACAACAATAACCACCAACGACCACTGCCTCACCAACTATTAACTCTTAACTATTAACTCTTAACTAATGCCTATTGCCTGTTGCCTGTTTCCTATTGCCTATTACCTAAAAAATTGTACCTTTGCGCCCTAAAATTTGACCTATGGCATATACGATTGACTTGACGCAAATCACACAGTTCGACCACGTGGAATTCGTGGCCAAGCAAGTGGTGGAAGGGTTCATCACGGGCATCCACAAGAGTCCGATGCACGGCTTCTCTGTGGAGTTCGCCGAACACCGTCCTTACAACACGGGCGAACCCATCCGGCACATCGACTGGAAGTTGTACGCCCGCACCGACAAGCTGTTCGTCAAGCAATACGAGGAGGAGACCAACCTGCGCTGCCATCTGGTCATCGACAACTCGTCGTCCATGTACTTCCCGAAACGCGACAAATATACTCTTGCAAAGCCAAACAAGATCTTCTTCTCCGTGTATGCCGCTGCCGTACTCATGCAAGTCTTTAAGAGTCAGCGCGATGCCGTCGGCCTGAGCCTCTTCTCCGACAAGTTGGAACTGCACACGCACGCCCGTGGTGGCGACGCGCACCACAAGATGATCTACCGCGAACTGGAGAAAGTGCTGCAACCCATCGGAGACGATGTGCAACGGCAATCCATGGTCACCGACACGCTGCACCAGATTGCAGAGCAGATCCACCGCCGCTCACTCGTCATCATCTTCAGCGACATGCTGGAGTCAAGCCATAACTTAGACGAGTTGCTGCTCGCTTTAGGTCACCTGCGCCACAACAAGCACGAGGTTGTGCTCTTCCACACCTTCGACAAGCAATTGGAGTATGACTTTGCCTTCGAAAACCGGCTCTACAAGTTCGTCGATATGGAAACCGGAAAAGAGGTGAAAGTCCATGCCAACAATATCCGCGAATACTACCAGCAGACCGTGCGCGACTACTTCCAAGAAATCAAGGTGAAGTGCGGGCAATACCAAATTGACGTCATTCCCGCCGACATCACGCAAGGTTTCGAACAGATTCTGCTACCCTACTTGCTAAAACGATCGCAAATGTATTAGCAGAGACGCAGTGTACAATGTCTCTGTGATCGAAACAGCCGCAGATACATTAAACCACAGAAAGGGAATACTCCCTCTGTATAGACGCAAAATTTGCGTCTATACAACCAAACAAAACATGTATTAACCAAAACTATGAACCATCAAAACAAAACCTACGAAGACAGGAAATTAACCATCAAACAGTGGAGCGTCCAGGACCGTCCGCGCGAAAAATACGCCAAAGGCGGTGCATTGGCCCTGACGGACGCTGAACTGCTCGCCATCCTCCTTCGCACTGGAAACACAACCGACTCTGCGGTGGGACTGGCGCAGAAAGTGCTCGCACGGTCCGGAAACAGTCTCAACACCCTGTCGGGGATGTCCCTACGCGAACTGTCACAAATAAAGGGCATCGGGCAGGCGAAAGCCATTTCGCTGTTGACTGCCTTCGAGATAGGAAACCGTGTTCGCGCCGAAAAGGTGGAGGAGCGGTTGCAAATCCTCAATTGCATGGATGTGGTCAGCCTGATGCAGGACAAAATCGCCCGACTCGACCACGAGGAATTCTGGGCGATCTACTTGAATCAGGCCAACCGGATTCTGGACACTTTTCAAATCAGCAAGGGCGGCATCTCCACGACCGAGGTCGATACCCGCATCGTCATGCAGCAGGCGGTGCTGAACAAGGCCACACAAATCATTTTATGCCATAATCATCCGTCGGGGTCGGTGAGACCCAGCAGAGCGGACATCCATTTGACAGAAAAACTGCAAAAGGCTTCCGAGCTGATGGATATCGTCTTCATCGACCATGTGATCATACACCGCGAGCAATACTACAGTTTCGCGGAAGAGGGACGGTTGTGACTTCGGCCTATCACTACTGGCAGTTAACTGTTGGCAAGGCGAGTGATATTTGCTTAAAATAGTGATTGACACACCTCCCTGCGCTACTTTACGTTCACCCTAATTCCTTGCGAGTGCGACCGGAACTCTGGCGCGTACATGCACTCGATCTCCGTGATGCCGTTGCTGAAATTGCCGGACTGCGTGGCGAAGAGCGTGTATTCAAAGACGTACTTGCCCTTCGGCATCCAGTCGATGAAGAAGTGCGTGGCAGCATCTTTCGTAGCCTCGTAGTACCACAGTCCGTCTTGGTATTTGTACTGCGAAAAGACGTTGACCGGTTCGAAGGCGGCGGCGCGCATGTCCTTGAGATGCACGAACTCCATGTCGCGGTCGGCGGTGATGACAACCCGCACGCGCACCTTGTCGCCCTTATGCAACGGCTGATTCTCCGTAATGGCCTTCAGCACCTCGCCCTTGTCGGTGTTCTCCACTTTGTAGAGCTGCTTCTCAATAACCAAGTTCTTGTCGTCGCTGCTGGTGATCTTGTCGAGATTCTCGAAATACTGCCAGTAAAGACCGCCCCACGCGGGGTCGTCGGTGCCCTTTTCGATGCGCACATTCGCCTTGTCGGCGGTGATTTCCTCGCCCGTCCAGGCCTTCTTAAAGTAGCCCGTGCCCGCTTCGGTTTGGGTGCTCTCGTCCGGCAGACGCACATCCCCGACGGTGACCGCCACGGTCTTGTCCTCCGCCACGAGCGTCTTGTTCAGCAACAGCGCATAGATGGCCTCGGTGGTCGATTTCGTGGTGCCCCAATGCTGGGTCTGCTTCTGCTTAAGCAGCCATAACTGCATCTGTGCCAACGATTCCTCATCTTCGGGCGTAATGGTGTGGAACGCCTCGATCAGCATGGTTTGCCGCTCCACGGGCTGCTCGTACCAGAACCAGCCGCTGCCCTGCTTCTTCCAAAACATGCCCATCTCCTCATTGTGCTGGGCCATGCTTTTGAGGTACGCGACAATCTCCTTCGCCACCTTTTGGTCACCATTGCGCCAAGCGGCCAGGGCAATCATGGCCTGCGTATAGAAGGATTCCGACTTCCAGCCGCGCAACAACACCTTGTAACAGGTATCGTAAGCTGCCTTGTGCTTGGCCGACACTTTATCTTTGTAGAAACTGCGGGCATAGAGGTAATGCGTCTCATCCACGTAATCATAGTGGTATTTCTTGCGGTCGAGGTAGCGTTGGTACATCTGCGCATCCATGTAGGCGACGGCGTTGCGGAGGGTGCTGCTGGCCACGTCGGTGCTCACGCCAAGGGCTTTCAGATGGCCGAAGCCCGCCACGATGTGCCGCGTGATGAAGTCGCTGCTCTTGCCGCCGGAGAACCACGGCCATCCGCCGTCGCCGTTCTGCGCCTGCTGCAGCTTCTTCAAGGTCGCGCTCTCCTCTTTTGACATGCGCTTGAAGTCGAACATCGCCGCAAGTGCCTGCTTGTTAGCTCCTTCGCGTTGCGCGTCGAGCACCCATGGGGTCTCCTCCAACACGACGGATTTCAGCTCCTGGTTCTTCTCCAAAGCCGAGCAGAAAGCGTCGGGCGACTCGACCTGCCAGCGGTTGAAGACCTCCTCGATGACGGGGTTGGCCTTCAGGATGTGCGTGGCGAGGGCGTTGGCGTAGTAACGGCTGAAGCGCTGTTCGTTGCACTCGTGCGGGTATTCCATCATGTAAGGCATCCCCTGGATGGCGTACCAGACGGGGTTAGGGGTGCACTCCACGGTGAGACGGTAATGTTTCAACGTAGAGACGCAAAATTTTGCGTCTCTACCACCAGACATATCGAAACTGTCTTGAAATTTTGTGAACGTAAACGATTTAGAACCTTTGCCGGAAATATAGAACGGCATCGCCTCGGTGACCATCATGCGATTGGTGAGCACGGGAAGGGTCTTCTCCTCGCCGTCGCCGGCCACCTCCTGCGGGTCGGTGTTGCGGGCGATGATGCGGTAGGTGACCGCCGGCACGTCATCGGGCACGATGATGCGGATATGGACCTCTTGGGAGGTGCCGGGTTCCAGATCGTATTGTGTGTGCCCCGTTGTAGAGACGCGAAATTTTGCGTCTCTACCAATCCCGTTAGCCGAACCGTTGTCGCAAATCATTGCCACCGGCTGGTTGTTCACCGCATTGAAAAATTCCAATGTCACCTGCCCACGCAGGCGTTTGTCGCTGGTGTTGACCACCTTGGCGGAGAAATCCATGGTGTCGCCTTCGCGCAGGAATCGCGGTGCATTGGGCACGATCATGAGGTCCTTGGCGGTCTGCACGAACTTCTCGAAGCGGCCGTACTGAAGGTCGGGGTTGTGCGCCACGCCCTGCATCTTCCATTTCGTTAGCGCATCGGGCATGGTGAAGCTGACAAAGACATCGCCGTGCTCGTCGGTGCGCAGCTGCGGATAAAAGAAGGCGGTCTCGTTGAAGTTGGTGCGGACATACTCGGCAGGTTTCGTTTCACGGACGGCACGCTTGGCACGCGGCGCAGCCCTAGGCGCCACCTCTTCTTCGGCAAAAGACATCGGCGGTGCTTCATCATATAATATAGCAACCTCCTGGACTTCATTTTCGGCAAAATCAACGGAAAAACTTGCCTCTCGCACCCGCACACCATCAATAATTGTGGCAGCACCATCACTTCGATTGCCCAGTACGGTATTCATTTTACTAAGACTACGATTCAACGGATTGAAAGTCAGCCAATTTTGCGACAATTGCGGCAAAGAGAAACCATAAACCTCGCGATAATTATATTGACTGTAATTCTTTCCCCATGAAACGGTTCTGAAATCTTCGCCCGCGTACGTCCTATGCGTATAAAAACTAAAACTGTGGTTGTTACGACTGCCCAAAGCATCCAATGCAAAATCATACATGGAACAGAGCATTTCCGCAGAAACGGGCTTCCCTTGTCTGTCAACCAAGCGAATCTGACACTCTTCCCGACTTCCTGGCTGCGTTTTATCGCGAAAACGGAGGAATTCAAAATGGATATCGCGCATACTATCGACCACTGTAACGGGGTAGCTCTGATCCTCTTTCACATTCGAATGTACGCTCACAAGATGCACGATGATATTCCCCAAATCCCGTTTTTCAACCTTATAATCAATCGTTTGCATATTGCCATGAAGAGTCAGCCATTGGGTGGAGACTCTCTCGCTGTGGGCATAAATTTCACAGAAGACATGCGCCTCAGGCAGCATGGTGCCAACCGTAACCTTCAGATTATCCCCAACATTAACCTTATCGTCAACGACCGCCCATAACGCTTGATAGGCACTGCACTGCTGGGCACTTTCGCGATAGCAATGAATGTAATGTTCTGATTCTATGCGCTCTCCGCTATTATCAAGCGTGGAAAGAACCACCTTGTAATAGCCATCGCGCAAGGAAGCAAGATTCGGGAACGAAAAATAGCCAGACCCATCTTTGGTCATTAAGACAGACCCTTTCCAAATAGATGTGGCAGGCCAATTTTCGGGTAAGTTCTCCTCATTTTGAGTGAATTCCGGAAAGTTTTGATTCAGAATCCGGGCGTTCGTGATGGTCACATCCGCTTTGGAGATGGCGCACATATAATGACCGGGCATTTGCAAGCTGAAAATCTCGTATTGCACCGTACCGTTTTGCGGTTTCCCGACGGTGTTGGTCAACAAGATTCGGTACTGATTATCCGATTTTTCAAGATTTATCTCTTCTGGCAACTCACAAGACAACAGCAGATTACGTTTACTGACATAAACGAAAGTGCTACCGGTGTGGGTCTCCCCGTTGATGTCGGTGACATTCACGGAAACCTCGTAACGGTAGAGCGGCGTGTAGCGACGCAACGTCTTGTCCTCCTCAGTGGGGAAGGTGATACGGAACTTGCCCTCCTCATCGGTTTCCAACGTGCCGTGCGCCACAGTTTCCGTCGAGGAAGAAGGACGCCAACGGCCGCACCACCACGGGAACGAAGCCTTACGGGAAACGCTGTAATTCACTGATGCACCGCTGATTGGGTAACCCGCCAACGCTAACGCATCGCCCTCCACCGTAACCTTCTGCCCAATGGAAAAAGCCTCCTCGGGAGTCTTGACATTCACTTCAAAAGCTGGCCGTTTATACTCCTCAACCGAGATGCGACGACTACAACCATATTTATCCACATACGCCTCAATCAACCATGAACCGGTTAAGCCAGATTCAGGCAATTTAAACTCACAAGAGAAAGAACCGAACTCGTTCGTGGTCACATTCGCTTCCGCAACAACTTGATAATTAGCGTCTTTCAATGTGATGCGCACCGGATAATTCATCAACATCCGAGGTTCCAAAATGCGATGGGTTTCATCAGGAAGGCACTGTTCGACTATGCCTTTCAAGAAGACCGTTTGACCAGGGCGATACAGCGTGCGGTCTGTGAAAAGATGCCCGATAATCTTTTCTTCGGGTTCCTTATACTGATCCTTTGAGCAACCAATACTCCACGAAGGAATCAGGGTTTGCCCCTGCCACGAAACCGTCAAATCTTCGATTCTCAAATAATAGCTCACATCTTTGTCCAACTCGACCAAACCAAAACCCCTTTCGTCCGTGTTGAGCTTGTATTTCTTTTTCCCGATTGTCATTTCCACCGTGGCATTGTGCAAAGGAGCACCCGTCTGGCGATTCACCGCCAACACCTCAAGCCCCTCCTCAGTTCCTCTTGGATAAACATCTATATCACTGATTTGAAAGAATTTAAACTCCCTTGGTGTATAAGCATCCCAGTTGGCATCAGGTTGATCAGAGGCAACCAGCCAATAGGCACCGGCAGGTAATTCGGGAAGCATATAATAGCCATTGTGTTCCTCAAAATCTTCTTTATCAACAAGTTCCACCACTTCTTCATAAACGGGGGACTGGTCTTTGATATAGGCTATCGCCTCGTTCTGGTCCATATTGAACGAAGCAGCCAAAGCAGGCACTACACGGATATATAACTGATTGGAATTAACATACTTAACGCTCCATAATGTAGGAGATTTGGTAGGGGCGACCGCTTTGTTACCGGAAATCAAAGAGAGATTGAGGGTTCGTGTATGAATTCCCCGAATAGCCGTGCGCACACCCTCTTCGTAAAAGGATTTCCCCGAAGCGTTGATGGCTTTCTTCAACCAGAATTCCGCCTTGACAAGATAGTCATTCTTCGGAGCATTTTCTAATTCTTCCTCTCTCTGATCATATTGAGTGATATACAAATTCCCTATCTTACAGGCGATTAAGCCATATCCTTTCATCTGTTCGCACTGCTGGACCCATTGTTCCAAATGCGAGATGTACCAGTCCAGAGAATTATCAGGGGCGAGACCCTGTTTGCGCATAAAATCGAATCGTTCAAGGGTCAGCATAATGAGTTCCATCTCATAGTGATGCTCTTGGAAGAAAATCGTCAGTTCACGGTATTGGGACAAGGCGATATCCCTGTCCGAAGAAGAATCCGTGATGCCAAGCGGCAATTTAACGAACTGGTCATTATCCCAAAAGGCTGTCGTAGAAAGCACCTCTTCTTCAGCTTTCTCGCTGACATAATGGCTATTTTCAGCTTCGTAGACAAAATAGTTAATCACGCAGTACGCCAGCACCTGATATAATGTCTTGACCTGCAAAGCTTTACTATTGCCGTCTATTTCATAAAGCAACTCCTTGACCTCATCAGCAGGCACTGACATCAGCAGGTCAGCATCCTTCAGCGACAGCAGATACTCTTCTCGAGTACGTTGTTTGAATGTGCGGGCATCCCATTCTTTCCAATCGGAGGGGAGGTCGCCTTCCACTTGGGTACGCTGACCTATACGGTAGTGGTAGCTATCGTAATAGACATCCAAGAACTTCGCCAAACAGCTGTGCCATATCGCGTTAGCGACTGGCTCGCGTTGTGTGGCGTCAATCTGCTCTTGTAGCATCTGGTAGGCTGAATCCACTCCGTTGTCATATTTTTTACAAGATTCCCAGATTTCATTCCATTTCTGGGCGATGTCGGCGGGGGTCTGTCCGCTGACGGTGACGGCGGCGGCGATGACGACTATGATGATGAAGATTTGTTTCATATTATTTGTTGTTGTTTTTCGGAACGCCCCACATTGCGCTCCTTCGTCTTATTTGTCGTTTTTCGGAGCTCCCCACATTGCGCTCCTTCGTCGCTTATGTGGGGTTAATTGCACTTCGTGCGTGTTGTCCCTTCGGGACTGCTCAGGGAATATAATCTCTGCGCAAAAATACAATTTAATTTGACAACTCGTTTTCCTATTAGTTTATTGTAACATTCCCCCTCTTTCCTCATTCTGAATTATCAACAATTGTTCACAACCGCTTGTGATGAAATGTTGATAACTCGCCGGTGAAACCCTCATAAATTTTCGGATATTTGCCACCCCGAACGAGTAACAAACCAAACTTTGTAAGATATGGATAACGAAACGATTACAACAAACCGTCCCTCTCGGACAATGTCATATAACCGCATCGACACGCTCTTGGGCACCACCGGCAAGCTCACCCCGCAGGCCGTGGAGTTCGAGGAGGCGGTGCTCGGCGCCCTGATGATTGACGACAACGCCGTGAACGAGGTGCTCGCCATGCTGCGACCCGAGATGTTCTATGTGGAGGCCAACCAACAGATATTCACCGCGATACGGCAGCTTTTCTCCGCCTCGCAACCCATCGACGTGCTCACCGTCACCAACCAGCTGAAGAAGAACAAACAGCTGGAACTTTGCGGCGGCGCCTCCTACGTGGCAGGGCTGACGAGCCGTTTGAACTCCGCCGCCAACGTGGAGTACCACGCCCGCATCGTGATGGAGAAGCACATCCTGCGCGAGCTTATCCGGCAGTGCAACACCATCGTCACCGACTCTTACGACGAGAGCCGCGACGTGCTGGAACTGCTCGACGAGGCTGAGACGAAGATTTTCTCCATTGTGGAAAGCAACCTGCACCGCGACAGCAAGGAATTGGGCGACGTGGTGAGCACGGCCCTCAACGAGCTGACGGAAATCCGCGAGTCGCAGGAGGAGCTGCAGGGCGTGCCGTGCGGCATCCGCGCCATCGACGAGAAAACCGGCGGCTGGCAGAAGTCCGACCTCGTAATTCTCGCCGCCCGCCCGGGTATGGGTAAGACCTCCTTCGTGCTCTCCGTGGCCCGCAACGCCGCGATCGACTACGACCAGCCAATCGCGTTTTTCTCCTTGGAAATGTCGGCCACACAGCTGGTACACAGACTCTTCTCCATCGAGTCGGGCATCCCGTCCGACCACATCTCCAAAGGCACGCTCTCGGACGTGGAGTGGTCGAAGCTGTGGGAGAACGTCAGCAAGCTCAACAGCGCGAACCTCATCATCGACGACACGCCCGCGCTTTCGGTGTTCGACCTCCGGGCCAAGTGCCGCCGTCTGAAACACAAATACAACATCCAGATGGTCATCATCGACTACTTGCAGCTGATGCAGGCCGGCGGCGACAACTCGAAGCACGGCGGCAACCGCGAGCAGGAGATCAGCTATATCTCCCGTTCCCTCAAGGCGTTGGCCAAGGAGCTGAACATCCCCGTCATCGCGCTGTCGCAGCTGAGCCGTGCCGTGGAGACCCGCGGCGGCTCCAAACGCCCGCAATTGTCCGACCTTCGTGAGTCCGGCTCCATCGAGCAGGATGCCGACATGGTGCTCTTCATCTACCGACCGGAATACTACCACTTGGACACCTTCGAGGACAACACCCCGTCGGACGGCATGGCGGAAATCATGTTCGAGAAGAACCGTCACGGCAGCACCGGCAACGTGAAAGTGCGCTTCCAGAGCCAGTTCACGAAATTCTGCGACGTCAGCGAGGGCAGCTTCGGCGAGGGCGGCAGCTTTGTCTCGCCCGGCGCGGGCATCACCCCGAACGAGAACTTCTCGCAGGGCGCGGCCTACTTCGACAGCGCGGCCAACCACGATGGCGGCCCTGATGACAACGACCCGGCAATGCAGGGGTATGAGAACGATTTCACATTTTAATGGTTATTGGTTATTGAGTTTTTCCGAGAGGGCTGCAAGCCCGACACGTGTCAACCCAGGGTGGAGCGAAGCGGAACCCTGGGACAAAAAGAACGACTATGAAGAAGCTATCAATGGACGAACTGCACCGCGTTACTCCGGAGGAGTTCAAACAGCAGGCGAAGGCGCCGGTGGTGTTAGTGTTAGACAACATCCGCAGTATGCACAATGTAGGGTCTGCGTTCCGGACGTGCGACGCCTTCAACGTGGAGAAGCTCTTCCTGTGCGGCATCACGGCGACACCGCCGCAGAAGGAGATTGCCAAGACGGCCCTCGGGGCCACTGAGAGTGTGGACTGGGAATACGCCGAAGATGTGGTGGCGCTTGCGGAACGGCTCAAGGCGGAAGGTTACGCCATCATCCTTGTGGAACAGACCGATGGCTCGGTGATGCTCCAGGACTTCGACTTCGCGCAGTACGAGAAACTGGCGCTGTTCGTCGGCAACGAAGTCTTCGGCATCTCCGACGGGCTGCTGCCGCTGTGCGATGCGGCGTTGGAGATTCCGCAATTCGGCACGAAGCACTCGCTGAACGTGGCTGTGGCGACGGGGATTGTGCTTTGGGAAGCGACGAAATAATGCGTTTGTCCCTGACGGGACATGTGCCGCCCCTGACCGGGGCTCGGGGTAATCCCGACACCGTTTGGGCTACCGAGCGTTTGTCCCTGCCGGGACTTGTGTTCGCCCCCTGACCGGGGGCGCTGTAAATCGGGCACCGTCCAGGCTACCGAGCGTTTGTCCCTGCCGGGACATGGTTGCGGGATACGAGGAATTTGCTTTTTATGGAAGACGAACAGCCCCGACAGGGGCGCAAGCTCGGTAGCTATGGAACACGGCGATTCATTGACGCCCCGGCAGGGACGAAAGTTTGGTGTGGGATTAACGACAACATTGGACAACGATTGACAATGTATGGTTCTGCGGTGGTGGTTTTGACAAGTTCAGACACTGGTACGATGCGGGCGGCGCGTTAGGGATTGAAGCGGAAATGTTTTTTTCCAAACGGTGGTTTCGACAGGCTCAACCACCATACGACAACGGTGCCTGAGCCTGTCGAAGGCACATCTTCAATAGAAAAAAACATTGCAGCGGAAAGCCCGACGGCGCGTAGGAGGCGACGCCTCCTATGCGCCGGAACGCCCAAATAAAAAAATAGAACATACTGCAACCATCGGGAAATTTTGCGTCTTTAAAATGTGTGGGGAAAGGAAGCCCCGAATTTTGTATTTTTGCCGAATAAATTTCAACGCTTATGAAACTTTTGATAGACGATAAAATAACCGACAGACAACATTTCCTCTTCGGGATTGTGGCGTACTGGCTTTTCTGGATGGTATGGGACATGGTGGCTCAATTTTTCAATCTGTTAGAGTTTGTGGTGAACCCCATACCCGTCGTCATTGTCTCGAAATTCCTGAAGGTGGCGCTCTTTTTCTGGCTGTTCCGGAAGCCGTTCCTGTGGAATATCAAATGGTGGCATCTGCTCATCGTCGCGGCCGCTTTTGGTCTTACTTACCTGATACAAAACCTGTTATTAGACTTTTACTGGAACCACAATTACGCAGACAACAGGATGGACCACGACATCACGATGGTGACTATGCGGAAGGTCAAGCTTTACGGCGAGATTCTCGTCTCCGCGGCCGTCGTCTCCTTCCTCTGGTGGTACTACAGCAGCGACGACGGTTCCGAATCCATAGCCGGGCCGGCCGGGATTGTGCGCAGTTTTTACGGCGGCATGCTGTTCTCCATGACATTTCGTCTACTGCTGAACACGGTGAATGACTTGGGCAGCACGCTTTGGTCGTTCACCAGCCACTACGTCCTGCTCAGCCTCTTCATCTATCCGCTCCTGCTGCTGGTCGGCGGCGTGTTCGTCTATATGCTCTTCAAGAAAATTCACCCGACGTTCTCGCTAAGTTTCTTGGTCGCCCTTATTGTGGTGAGCTTGTTTTGCGGGAAATTCCTGAACACTCTGCTGTTGCGCTACCATCCCGATCTGTACACTATTCCATACGACGGAACTGATTACCATTTCCATTATTTCGCCACGGTTACCAATTTCTGCGACTTCGCATTTTTTATCGCCGCATTCTACCTGTACCGGAAGGAACTGGAAGGCAACGTTAACGAACTGACAGAATCATGAAACGTTCTGAGGGTCGCCGATGCGCCAAGCACTTGTTGAGACTATCTGTCGCGGGTGTTGTCGCGACGGTGGTGGCGATGCTTTCGGTGGGGTGTTTTGAACCGGGGCCGGTGCGCTGCGGAGGTGTGAGAACCTCATGCTATTATCACACGACGTGGTCGTTGGGTGACCTTTACGCCAACACCTCCAACACGATCAACATTTTCTACGACGTCAATCATCCTTTTGACAGCATCATCGTGGCTGTAAGTCACGGCACTGCCACCAAAGGCGAGCGGCCGAAGTGCCAGGTGTTCGTGCCTGACTCGATGATTGGCAGGACGGTTACCGTCTATAGTCTCGCCCGCAGCGGGAGCGGCTACGACACGCTCTCCCACCTCGACTACCGGGTGGTGAGACTTCCCGACCCCGATCTTGTCTTGGGAATCCTCTATTCGGGGCTCTATCCGCCGGAAGTCATCCTGAAGGATCCTGTGGTCAGGGCGTACTACTTCGGGTATGATTTTTCAGCGGAGTGGGAGGTGCTCTCGTTCCGTGTAACGCTGACCGACAAGGACAGCACCGTGCTTGCGGACACGGCGTGCGTGGGCAATGCGATGCCGGAGGAGGTGCGGGAGGCCGTGAGGAGAGCGCCAGTATATTCGGAGGTGAGGTTCCGGGAGGTGGTAGTGAGAAGCGGTGAGGAGGAGCGGGAGTTGGAGGGGTTTACGGTGTATGTTGATATTGAGGAGTAAGGTGCGATCGTCTGTCTTCACTAAAAATGATATTATTCCCCGTTGTCGTCACTATCCGAAAAATTGTATTTTCGCCGCGCAAAAAAATCACCGACAAATGAAAAAGCACACCCTTTCCACAACACCGAAGAGCGTCACCATTCTCGTGGCACTTGCCCTCTGCCTCCTGTCGGCCATGACAACTTCCGCCAACGGCGACCCCGTGGCCGTCCACTCGGCCATCACCCTCGCGCGCACCCCCGTGGCCGTGCACATCCCCGAGGTGCAGCTCCTCGACGAACACGTCACCTTCGTGCCCGACGGCCGCCACACGCGCGTCACCGTCCGCTACCTCCTGCGCAACACCTCCCGCAAGGACTTCCACCAGCTGTCCTACGGCTTCCCCATCGACTACTACGGCAGCGGGGCGAGCCGTTGGACGCCGGACAGTTGGACCGAGAGCATCTACGAAGCCGGCTGGCGCGACGATTACGTACGGAATGTGGTGTTCGAACTCGACGGGCGGCAGCTGACATGGCAATGTTCCAAAGACACGGTCATCCGACCCAAGGAGCGCTATATCCTGGAGTTCGAGATTGACGAAGAGCCCGACAGCGCAGGGTTCTACTCCAAGAAACTGGAACAGAAGCTGCTCTCCAAATACGGTGACGACATCTATGGTTACACGCTCCCCATCTCGCGCCGCTGGTTCTACACCTACTTAGAGATTCCGGCGGGGAAGGTGGTCTCCCTTGAGGTCAGCTACATGCTTGAGCACACCTACGCCGAAGGTCTGTATCACTTTCATGCCGACTATTTCGAAAATCCACAGTGGGACTACTTCCACGACTGCATTTTCCAATACGACTTCACACCGGCCGCCTACTGGGGCAACGGGAAGGCGTCACATTTCCTCGCCGAACTGGATGCCTCAGCCATTGACATTATGGACACGTCCGGGATCCTGAAAATGCACGAATACCGAAAAGCCGTAGGCATAAAGGGACTGCCGATGACCAAGCGAGGAAACGTCTGGCACTACGAGACACAAGACTTTGACCTGGCGGCCGCCGAGCCGTTCGTGTTGGATTTCTATCCCAAGCGCATTTCGCAGCCGGTGGCGCAAATCCTCAATCACCGCATCCCGTCGAACCGGTTTCAGATCATCGTCTCAGGCGTTGACCCTAAATACCCCGTGAAGAACGCCTTCGACGGAGACCCGGCCACCACCATGGTGCTGAGACCCGATGCAAACGACTCCCTCTACATCACCATCCGCTTCACCGACACCACCTTAATGCCACAGGGCATTCTGCTCCTCAACGGCTACTGCAAAAATCTGGCGGCATGGCGCAACAACAGCCGCATCGGCAGCCTTATGGCGACCGCGAGATGGGACAACATGAACTACATATCAACTCTGTATTCAGACTATGGGCCGAACCGGAAATGGGCACATCGCCGCTGCGCCGACCAGCCCCGAGCGTTCGACTGGCAATCGCTGGCCGACAACGCCGTGGTGGTAGGAATCCCCCATGAATACAGCTCCCACGTCACGGAGGTACATTTCGCCATCGGGTCCGTGGAGCGCGGCCAGAAATATGACGACCTCTGCATCTCAGAAATCCTCGTCATCGGCGGTCCCTGGCCGGAAATCAAATGGGACAAAGACGAAAAATAATTTTTTTTCACATCCAGTATATCATATCAAAAAAATTGTATCTTTGCAGCGCAAAGTACTTTTAGAATTATGAAAGAAAACGAGGTCAAACAGACATTGGACGACATCCGCGAAATGATGAGTAAATCATCTCGTTTCCAGGCGATTAGCGGATGGTCAATCATCGTGATAGGACTTTTGGCAGGGATCGCATCGCTCATGGCTGCGGCCGTCATCGGTGTTGCGGACGTGCCCTTTTTCGACAATCTCCAGCGATATTCCACGCTGAACACCCCCTTGAAGATCCGGATCGCGGCGCTCATCGCACTCATCCTCTTCACCGTGTGTTTGCTCATCGTCTTCGTCTTTGCCAGCGTGAAGTCGAAGCGTCACAACCTCCCCTTCGCCTTTGACAAACGGATGCGGCAGATGCTCCTCGACTTCTTCATCCCGCTCATCGCCGGCGGCCTCTTCAGCATGGCGATGGTGATGCAGCAACACTACGGCCTCACCTCGTCCATCATGCTGATGTTCTACGGTCTCGCGCTCATCAACTGCAGCCACTACACCTACCCTATCCTCCGTTGGCTCGGCTACACCGAACTCCTCATCGGCATCATCGACTGCTTCACGATGTCGCACGCGCTCCTCTTCTGGTTCCTCGGCTTCAGTGTGGCGCACATTCTCTTCGGCATTATCTATGTCCTTATGTTCGACCGTAAAAACGCTTAGCCATGGCCATTCTTGAAGGACTGAACAAGATTTTCGAGAACAAGGTGCGGTTGGGCATCATGTCGGTACTGGCCGCCAACGGCTCCGCCGACTTCGCCGCGCTGAAGTCGCTGCTCGACCTCACCGACGGCAACTTAGCGAGCCATACGCGCAGCTTGGAGGAGGCCGGCTACATTCGCAGCGAGAAGAAGTTCATCGGCCGCAAACCCAACACCACCTACCTCATCACCGATGCCGGCCGCGCCGCCTTCGCCGCCCACATCGACGCCCTCGAGCGCTTCCTCAAGGAGTGCCGCAGCTAATTTTTTTTGCTTATTCACTTTGTATTTCAAAGTACTTTTTTTACATATAATCCAAAAAAAATGACAACAGAAACGACAAACGCGGTGACGACACCGCAAGCAGAACAAACGAAACCTGCCACGCAGGAGAGACCGAAAATGAAACGCAGCGACCGTATGCTGCTGAAACTCATCCTGATAGGATTATTGAGCGTAATCCTGCTGATTCCGCAGCAACTCATCCTGCACATGGTGAGCGAACGCAATGCAACCTCGCGAGAGGCCGAAGAGGAGGTGGAGCAGATGTGGAGTGCTTCGCAACGGGTGATCGGCCCGGTGGTGCGCATCCCAGGCAAAAAGAACTTCAAACAGGTCTATCTCCTGCCTGAAGAGCTGCGGGTAAAAGGCGACGTGCGGACCGAAAACCGGCACCGTGGCAATTTCGACGTGACCGTCTATACAGCAGACCTGACGCTCGACGGCAGTCTGCAGCTACCGAACCTCTCGGATTATGTGGACTCCATCTATGACCTTTCGAAGGCAGAAGTACTGCTTTCGCTGAGCGACTTCCGAGGGCTGTCGGAGAACGTCGTGCTGCGGCTGAACGGGAAAGACTATCCAATGCGGTCCGACAAGGATGAGGAGTTGGGCTCGGTGCTCTGCTGCCGCATCCCCGTGGCGGAACTTCAGGATTCGGCATCGGCCTCCTATTCGGTGCGACTGCCCTTGAAAGGGTCGGAGTCGCTGATGTTCCTGCCGGTGGGCAACAGCACATCCATGGAGCTGACCTCCAACTGCGCCACGCCTAGCTTCCAGGGCAACTTCCTGCCGGACGAGCGGACGGTGGCGGACAGCGGCTTCACGGCCACGTGGAAGGTGCTGGCCCTCAACCGCGACTTCGGGCAGTCGGTGACCCGCTGGTGCGAGTACGGAAACGAAGTTTCGCACAGCGTTAGCATGCACGACAACGAGTTCGGAGTGATGATGAAGGTGCCGGTGCTGCAGTATCAGCAGACCACGCGCACCGTCAAATACGCCTACCTCTTCATCTTCCTCACCTTCGCCACGGTCTTTTTCGTTGAGTACCGCCGCCAGACACCGATCCATCCCGTACAGTACCTGCTCATCGGCACCGCACTGCTGGTCTTCTACGCCCTGCTGCTCTCCTTCTGCGAACACATCCCGTTCTTCTGGTCCTACGTCATCGCCATGCTGATGACGGTCGCGCTGATCACGGGCTATTTGGCGGGCATCCTGAAGATCCGCAAAACCGCGATGATGGTGGGTGCGCTGCTGCTCGCGCTCTACATTTTCTTATATGTGCTGCTCCAGATGGAGACCTTCGCCCTGTTGTTCGGCAGTCTCGGCATCTTCGTAATCCTAGCGGTGCTGATGTACGCGTCACAGAAGGTCAAATGGTATCGGGAGGAATGAGGCATGAAGAATGTAGAATGAAGAATGGTGAATAAATGAAAGTTAAAATGATACTGCCTGCCTTGCAGGAGGCCGAAAGCCCCTATTGGCGGCCCATAAAATATTCGTTGTTCCCCCCTTTGGGGCTCGCCACGCTTGCCGCCTATTTCTCCGATGAAGACGAGGTGGAGATTCAGGACCAGCATGTGGAGAAGCTGACGCTGGATGACACGCCCGATCTTGTGTGCATCCAAGTGTATGTCACCAATGCATTTCGAGCCTACCAGATAGCCGACAGTTATCGTCAAAGGGGGGTATATGTGGCCCTGGGCGGTTTGCATGTGACCACGCTTCCCGACGAAGCGGCACAGCATGCCGACACCCTGTTCTTGGGACCCGGGGAGGAAGCTTTTCCTCGGTTTATCAAAGATTTCCGCGAGGGGCACCCCGGCAAGCGTTATGTGGCCAACTGGAGGAGTTTGGAGAATATTCCTCCTGTCCGGCGCGATCTCATCAAGCGGGAAAAGTATTTCGTCCCCAACTCCTTAGTTGTTTCAAGGGGTTGCCCTCATCATTGCGATTTCTGTTATAAGGATGCCCATTACGGGGAAGGGAAGTCCTTCTACACGCAAAAAGTGGATGATGCTTTGGCGGAAATCGACCGGCTTCCCGGCAGGCACCTCTACTTTTTGGACGACCATCTGTTAGGCAACCCCCGCTTCGCCTCCGAACTTTTCGAAGGGATGCGGGGGATGGGGCGGGTATTCCAAAGTGCGGCAACCGTTGCTTCGGTCTTAAATGGCAACCTGATAGAGAAGGCGGCTGAAGCCGGTTTGCGCAGCCTGTTTTTGGGTTTCGAGACATTTTCACCGGAAAACCTTCGTTCCAGCAATAAAATACAGAATCTCTCAAAGGATTATGCGGCGGCTGTGAAACGGCTGCAAAGTCTCGGCATCATGATCAATGGCAGTTTTGTCTTCGGCCTCGACCATGACGACAAGGACGTGTTTCGCAGAACGGTGGACTGGGGCATCGAGCACAGTATCACCACGGCA
>Ga0265299_10001301_pt1 | contig 28975 bp, 31 predicted proteins | sample AusTroGonzalo_MG_4_FD_193485 | JGI IMG/M metagenome (GOLD analysis project Ga0265299, IMG submission 193485) | Bovine rumen microbial communities from tropical cattle in Woodstock, Queensland, Australia - Gonzalo_02 | ecosystem: Host-associated > Mammals > Digestive system > Stomach > Rumen ... | reverse complement strand
AAGCTTGCAACTCTGTTGAAGAAGCAGGGCCGCCGTGTAATGATGGCTGCCTGTGACCTCATCAGACCGGCTGCTATCACACAGCTGCAGGTTCTGGGCGAGCAGGTCGGAGTTCCCGTACATGCTAATCTGAATACAAAAGACGCCGTCAAGGTCGCTGTTGAAGCTCTGAAGCGTGCTAAGCGCGAGCAGTACGATGTCCTGATCATTGATACATCCGGAAGAATGTATCTGGATGAGGCCATGATGAAGGAGCTGATGGACATCAACGCAGCAGTCCATCCGGATGAGACTCTGTTTGTAGCCGATGCCATGACAGGTCAGAATGCCGTCACAATTGCACAGGAGTTCGAGGAGAAGGTCGGAATCACAGGTGTAATTCTCACCAAGTTCGATTCGGACACCCGCGGTGGTGCCGCTCTTTCACTCAGAGAGGTTGTCGGTAAGCCGATCAAGTTCATCGGTGTAGGTGAGAAGCTTGATAACCTGGAGCCGTTCTATCCCGACAGAATGGCCAGCAGAATCCTTGGCATGGGTGATATCGTCACCCTCGTCGAGAAGGCTCAGGAGGCTTTCGACCAGAAACAGGCCGAGAAACTCCAGGAAAAGATGGCCAAGAGCACCTTCGACCTTCAGGATTATCTTGAGCAGATCGAGAACATGACGAAGATGGGCGGTCTTGGAAAAATCATCGATATGCTCCCCGGAGCCAAGGGAAATATCTCGGAAGATGACATAAACAAGCAGGAAATGCTGAAAGAAAAGGCAATTATCCAGTCAATGACCTTCCAAGAAAGACAGAATATATATATAATTGGTCCGGCTCGAAAGAGAAGGATAGCAAAAGGCAGCGGAACTTCCGTCGGAGAAGTCGGCCACCTTTTGAAGAAGTTTGAAAAGATGCGGCTGAACATGAGAAAGCTCGCTAAGAATAAAAAGTACCAGGCTGCTATGATGAAGCAGATGGGCATGAACTGAGATTCGTTTAGGAGGACAAGACGTGAGCGTTAGTATCAGATTGAAGAGATTCGGTACAAAGAAGAGACCGTACTACAGAGTCGTGGTCATTGATTCCAGACTTTCAAATTCTGGAAGACCCCTCGAGGAAATCGGTTTCTATCATCCGATCGAAGCTGAGGAGAATCAGGTCAAGATCAATGCAGAGAGAGCTGAGTACTGGCTTTCAAATGGCGCACAGCCATCTGACACAGTCAAGGCTATCTTCGCAAAGCAGGGTATCCAGGCCACCAAAGCTCCTGCAAAGGACTGAGTAAGTGGAAAAGGAACTGGTTGAATACATTGTCAGATCGCTTGTAGACCAGCCGGATAATGTTGAGGTCAACGTCGTTGAGGGTGAAAAGTCAACGATTCTTGAGCTCAGGGTTTCCCCGGATGACATCGGCAAGGTGATCGGAAAGCAGGGCAGGATTGCCAAGGCTTTGAGAACCATTCTCAGTGCCACGGCAACCAAGAGCGGCAAACACGCCAGCCTTGAGATTCTGGACTGATTGGTATGAAACAGGTCCTTGCAACCGGAGTGATCAGATCCCCGCATGGCGTAAAAGGCTATGTCAAGGTGCATCCCTTTTCGGATGACTTTGATCATTTCTTCAAGCTGAAGGAAGTTACCCTTAAGCGAGGAGACAAAACCAGAATACTTGAAGTTGAGAAGGTTCAGAGCCATTCCGATGAGCTTCTGATGAAGTTCAAAGGAATAGATTCGCCCGAGGACGCAAGGTTCATTTCTGGTTGGGATATTCTGGTACCAAGAGAACAGGCCAGCAGGCTTGGCAAAGGAGAGGTATACACAGCGGACCTTCCGGGTATGAAGCTGGTATATGATAACGAAGAGGTCGCTGAAGTGGTTTCAGTGATGGACGGTGCCCAGGCACTTCTGCTTGAGGTAAAGACGCCCAGAAACGACAAGCTTCACCTCGTCCCGTACCTGAAAGGGGTTTTCGTGGATGATGTGGACGTCGAAAAAGGAACCATTAAGCTTCTCAGGTTGGAGTTGTTGGATTGAATATAGACATTCTGACGCTTTTTCCGGAGATGGTAAGCGGATTCTTCACGAATTCAATCATGGCGAGGGCTGTCAAAGCCGGCCTTGTCTCCTACAACATAGTTGACTGGAGGCAATACGCCGAAGACAAGCACCACAAGTGTGACGATTCACCCTTTGGTGGGGGTGCAGGCATGGTCATCAAACCTGAACCGCTCTTCAAAGCTCTGGATCGCATTGATGCCATGGAGAAGCGGGTCATCTACGCATCTCCGTCAGGCAGACGGTTGACACAGGACTATGCAAGGCAACTGAGCCAGGAGCCGAACCTAGTCTTCATCTGCGGTCACTACGAAGGTATTGATCAGAGGATAATCGACCGTTATGTGGATGATGAGATCTGCATCGGAGACTACGTTATCTCGTCAGGGGAAGTAGCCACCCTGGTGATAATAGATGCCGTCTACAGGCTGATAGACGGAGTTATCACGGATTCCTCGCTTGAAGAGGAGAGCTTCACCGGACCGTTGCTGGAATACCCACAGTACACGAGGCCGGAGACCTATTGCGGAATGTCGGTTCCTGATATATTATTGTCAGGCCATCATGCCAATATAGAGAAGTGGAGGCTGCGAAAACGGCTTGAAAAGACTTTGTCCAACAGGCCGGAACTGCTGGAGAACGCTTCACTTGGTGAAGAGGCCAACAGGATATTAAAAGAAATAAAATTGACCGAGGGGTTAAAAAATGGACTTGATTAAGGCTATTGAACAGGAACAGATGAAGCAGGACGCCGAGAACTTCCACGTTGGTGACACAGTCAAGGTTTACTTCAAGATCGTTGAGGGAAACACTGAAAGAGTTCAGCCGTACGAAGGCGTTGTCATTGCTAAGAACAATTCAGGAATCAGAAGAACATTCGTTGTCAGAAAGATTTCCTACGGTGTCGGCGTTGAGAGAATCTTCCCGCTGCACTCACCGAGAGTTGAGAAGGTCGAGGTCATCAGAAGAGGCCGCGTCAGAAGAGCCAAGCTCTACTATCTCAGAGACAAGGTCGGTAAGGCTGCCAAGGTTCCCGAGCAGATCCGCGGACACAAGGGCATCTGAGTTCAAAGCATTTGATAATAAAAAGACGGAGGCACTTGCATCCGTCTTTTTTGATATATCGGGGAGTGTTCTGTGGACACCAGGGCAAAGGGCGTAAAGTGTGAATCTCAGGTTGCGGATTTCCTTGTTTCCAAAGGATATAAGATAATCTGCCGCAACTACAGATGCCCCATGGGAGAGCTTGATCTGATCTCAGTCAAAGACCGCGTTCTTTGTGTGACTGAAGTCAAAAGTCTTACCGGAAAATGGCAGTCTGATGACATAAGATTCATGGTTACGCCGTTCAAACTTGCCAGGATGAAAAAGACACTCAGCCATTATCTGGCAAACAATGATGTTCCCGGTTTCGATTCAATAAGATTCGATGTGGCATCAGTCACCGGAGAAGTGATAAAGTACTATCGTGGAGACGAGTGATGGACAACAGGAAGAAAAAGAAATCCAAAGGTGAAAGGCCGTCCGGCAATCAGAACACCATAAGACACATCTCATTCGATGAGGTATCCGTTCCTCAGGTCAACGAGCCGATGCCTGTATGCAGCATCTGCGGTAAGAACATCGAGACAATCGCCGATGCAATCAGCGAAGGCAATGGTTCTTACAGCCACTTCGACTGTGTCATCGCCAAGATCCGCGAGCAGGAGAGGGTTACTGAGAACGAGACTGTCTCATACATCGGACATGGAAACTTCGCCGTACTGTACAAGGATGAGGAAGGAAAGTACGTAATCAAGACACGTATTCCTTATGAGTCAAAAGAAAACTACGATTCCATGAAAAAGTATGTGGAGAGCACAAAGATATGAACAAAAACTATGCTATGTTCCCCGGAACATTCGATCCGCCGTCATTCGGACATCTTGATATAATTGAAAGAGCAGCAAAGCTTTACGATAAGTTCTATGTCGTTGTCGGAGACAACATCTCCAAGAAGACGATGTTCACCGCCAAAGAGCGTTGCGATATGCTTAAGAAGCTTGTGAAGCACCTTCCCAACGTTGAGGTCTGCTCTTGGAGCGGAGCTACCGTCGACTTTGCCAAAAAGTATGATGTGGCTGTCGTTGTAAGGGGCATCAGGGCGATAAATGATTTTGAGAATGAGTTCGAACTTGCCCTTGTCTACAAGTACATGATGCCTGAGCTTGAGATTCTCTTCATGCCTACAGATTCCAGACTTTCCATGATGCGCAGCTCCATGGTCAAGGAGATGGCTCACTTCGGAGCTGACATTTCATCCTTTGTGCCTGAATTGGTCTGTGAAGAGGTCAAAGCTAAGCTAATGTGTTGACTTAAATAGCGTTTTTTTATATTCTCACAATGTTCGTTATTTCATTAATTTATCAGAGGTACTGTTATGGCAACACCGAAATATAAGACATCCAAGGCTAAGGCCGCAACCCGCAAGGCATCCAACATGAGGCTTCAGGCTCCTACACTTTGCAAGTGCACAAAGTGCGGACAGCTCATCCTGCCGCATAGAGTCTGCCCGCAGTGCGGATACTACAAGGGAGTACAGGTCATTAATCCTGAGGAGTAATAAATGAGCAATAATGAAGTTTTCAGCAAAGTAAAGGCAATCATCGCAGATAAGCTCGCTGTTGATGAGGAAACAATCACCAGAGATTCTTCTTTCGTGAATGACCTCAAGGCTGACAGCATGGACATTCTCGATCTGGTAAGCGGATTCGAGGAGGAGTTCGACATCACCATTCCGGATGACAAAGGCAGAACCTTTGAGACAGTCGGAGAGGTTGTTGACTACCTGGCAACACTTATCTGATATGGCTAAAACCATTTCGATGAAGGCTCCCTTCATTTCTGAAGACAGAAAGAGGGAGCTTTCGTTTTTTCAGTCCAAGACAGGTCTCACATTCTCCGATATCTCTGTCCTGGACAATGCCTTCATCCATTCCTCATATGCCAACGAGGCCAGATCTAAGGATCTTACGGACAACGAGCGCCTTGAGTTCTTAGGCGACAGCATTCTCTCCGTCGTCACATCCGAATGGCTTTACAAGAACATCAAAGGCGATGAAGGCGAGTGCACCCGCATCAGGAGCCTTGTCGTGAGCGAAGATGCCCTGTATGAGGTTGCCACAGCGCTCGAGCTGGACAAATATCTTAAAATCGGACACGGAGAAGAGATCACAGGCGGAAGAAAAAAGAAGGCTATTCTGGCTGACTGCACAGAGGCCCTGTTTGCCGCAATCTTCCTGGATATGGGATTCGAGAAAGCCAAGGAATTCATCCTTTCCCAGATCGTTCCTATCATCGAGAAAGTCGTAAACAGCAACTACAAGAGAGACTACAAGACAGAGCTTCAGGAATATGTCCAGAAGCGCTACAAGAAGGTTCCTACATACGAACTGGTTGCCTCTGAAGGCCCTGAGCACGACCAGACCTTCTCATATACAGTTTCTTTCCATTCAAAGACTTACGGACCTGCCAAGGGACATAATAAAAAAGACGCTGAGCAGAATGTGGCTAAGCTTGCTCTTGAGAGTCTGAAGCTGATCTGATGCGCTGAGCCTGCTCTAAAAGTGTCTGCTTTTCGTTGAGAGTCGGATAATCAATCACCATTTCCAAAAGCTTTGAAAGAATATCTCCCATCTCCTTGGATTTGGGTATTCCTATCTTTGCTAAATCCTCTCCGTTTACGGCAAGATCCTTGATGCTCATAGGTTCATTCTCAAGCTGTTTTATCCTGTTTATCAGAGGATCATATTCCTCGACCTTGGCTCTGCCTTCGGAAGCAATCTGATCTGACCACTGAAGCTCAAACAGGTTGTTGATGTTCTCTTTACCGATTCTGCAGATGAAGCGCTTTACAGCCCCGTCAGTCCAGTTTTCATTGTATCTGACCATGTGGTTGGCGATTATGATGCTCACATCGTCTATCATCTTGTTTGAGCACTTGAGGCGTTTCATCACTTCTTTTGCCATCTCAGCGGATTTGACATCGTGTCCGTAGAAGCGAAGAAATCCGTACTGATTGACTGTCATGGTCACAGGCTTTGCTATGTCGTGCAGAAGAGCTGCCAATCTAACGGTAAGAGAGTAGTTGAGAGAGGCTGCTGCATCGACGCAGTTGTAGATGTGATCCAGCACATTGTCAGAGCCGACTTTGGTCTGTTCGGTGTCTCTGCATCTCTGGACCTCAGGAAGAATGTGTCCGAGGATTCCCGTATCTTCCATAATCCGAAGTCCTACAGTCGGTTTTGCTGACATCAGAGTCTTGGACAGCTCGTCGAAAATTCTTTCATTTGAGACGGCTTTAATGTTCTCACAGAGCTTAGTAGCTGCATCCTTGGTCGCTGGATCTGCATAGAAGCCGAGCTTAGAGCAGAATCTGGCAAGGCGCATCATGCGCAATGCATCTTCCTCAAAACGCTTTAGAGGGTCTCCGATTGCACGTATTACCTTATCCTTCAGGTCCTTGTAGCCATCGAACAGGTCTATTATCTGTCCGTCAAGACAGTTTGCGGCAAATGCGTTGACAGTAAAATCACGTCTTGAAAGGTCTTCCTGGAGATTTCTTACAAAGGTGACGCTGTCCGGATGTCTCTGATCGGAGTAGGCGCCTTCTGTTCTGAAGGTGGTGACCTCAAAGGACTCCTTTTTGAAAAGGACGGTCACCGTTCCGTGCTTGATGCCTGTGGGAATTACCTTTCTGAACATCGACATGACCTGCTCGGGAAGAGCATCGGTGCAGAAGTCATAGTCGCTGCTTTTGATTCCAAGAAGAAAATCCCTTACCGCTCCGCCGACGATGTAAAGAGAAAACCCGTTGTCTTTGAACACTGAGGCAAACTGTTTGATAGTGTCGGTCACGGGATAGGTTTTCATGCTCATCATTTTAATCGATTAGTGTTTTCACGCCAAGCCTTGAGACTATTTATGAAAAACACTAATATACGTGTATATCAATTACATGGAGTCAACAAGATGTTCAGAAGCGTAGATCCAAGACAGGATTTCCCAAAGATGGAGGAGAGAATCCTCGAATTCTGGAACAAAAATGACATATTCAGAAAATCAATCGATTCTCGTCCGGCAGACAACGAGTACACAATCTATGACGGTCCTCCGTTTGCAACAGGACATCCTCACTACGGACATCTTGTTCCGGGTACAATCAAGGACATCATCCCGAGATATCAGACCATGAAGGGCCACCGTGTCGTCCGCAACTGGGGTTGGGACTGTCACGGACTTCCTGTCGAGAACGAGATGAAGAAGAAGCTAGGGATCTCAAGCGCAAAGGAGATTCAGGCTTACGGCGTTGCCAAGTACAACGAGGAGTGCCGCTCAATCGTTCTCAGATTCACAAGTGATTGGAAGAACACCATCACAAGAATGGGCCGCTGGGTAGACTTCGAGCATGGTTATAAGACCATGGATCTGAACTTCATGGAGAGCATCTGGTGGGTTTTCAAGACTCTCTATGACAAGGGACTCATCTACAAAGGATACAACATCCTTCCTTACAGCCCGGGTCTGGGATGTCCTCTTTCAAACATGGAGGTCAACCTCGGCGGATACAAGGATGTAACCGATCCTGCAATCACAGTCAGATTCAAGGTAAGGGACACAGAGGATACTTATTTCCTCGCATGGACGACAACTCCTTGGACACTTCCTTCCAACCTCGCTCTGGCTCTGGGTCCGGATATCGATTATGTGAAGATCCTGGATAAGGAAAGCAATGACAAGTACATTCTCGGAAAGGCAAGACTCGGTTCCTATTACAAGGATGAGAGCGCTTACGAGATTCTCGAGGAGTACAAGGGTAATAATCTCAAAGGAATGAGATACTATCCGCTTTTCGATTACTTCGCAGACCTCTATGACCAGGGCGCCTTCGTAACAGTCCTCGGTGACTATGTCACAACAGAAGACGGATGCGGAATCGTCCATACAGCTCCCGGTTTCGGTGAGGATGACTACAATGTCCTCAAAGGAACAGGAATCCCCGTAATCTGCCCGATCGATGATGAGTGTAAATTCACATCAGAGGTCAAGGATTATGAGGGAATCTTCGTAAAGGATGCTGATAAGCTGATCATCCAGAGACTGAAGGAAGAGGGTAAGCTGGTAAAGCGTGAGAATTACCTTCACAGCTATCCTTTCTGCTGGAGAACAGGTTCTCCTCTGATCTACAGAGCAATGTCCTGCTGGTTCGTCAAAGTAACCGCCATCAAGGACCGCATGGTCGCCAACAACAAGAAGGTTGTCTGGGTTCCTGAGCACCTCAGAGACGGACGTTTCGGAAAGTGGCTTGAGGGAGCACGTGATTGGGCAATCTCACGTAACAGATTCTGGGGCAACCCGATTCCAGTATGGCAGTGCGACGGATCCGATTACATCGAGGTCATCGGTTCAATCGCTGAGCTTGAGGCAAAGAGCGGAAAGAAGGTAACAGACCTTCACAAGCACTATGTCGATGAGCTTACATGGCCGAGTCCTGACGGAATGGGAACAATGAGAAGAGTTCCTGATGTTCTTGACTGCTGGTTCGAAAGCGGAAGCATGCCTTACGGACAGCTTCACTATCCGTTTGAGAACAAGGAACGCTTTGCCAAGACATTCCCGGCAGACTTCATCTCAGAAGGTCTGGACCAGACAAGAGGTTGGTTCTATACCCTGACAATCATGGCCACAGCTTTGTTTGATAAGCCGGCCTTCCTTCACAACGTCACAAACGGAATCATTCTTGCCGAGGACGGAGAAAAGATGTCCAAGAGCAAGGGAAACTTCACCGACCCGATGATTCTTGTCGAGAAGTTCGGAGCAGATTCCCTCAGATTCGCTCTGATGAACAGCGCAGCAGTCCATGCTGATGACCTTAAGTTCTCCGACCAGATGGTAAAGGATGTCCTTAAGAGCCTGATTCTTCCTCTTTGGAACTCATATTCGTTCTTCGTGACATATGCGAACCTGGACAACTATGAGCCGGCTGACACACCGTTCGAGAAGCTCAGAAACCCGCTTGACCGCTGGATGATCTCCGTAACCGAAGAGCTTTGTGCAAACATGGACGATGCTCTTGGAAACTACGACATCCAGAGAGCCTGCGGTTATCTTGTTTCCTTCATGGATAAGCTGAACAACTGGTACATCAGACGCAGCAGAAGAAGATTCTGGAAGAGTGAGAACGACGGTGACAAGAAGATGGCATACAACACCCTGTACAAGGTTCTTATGACCTTCATCAAGCTTGCATGTCCGATCATTCCGTTTATCTGTGAGGAGATCTACCAGAACCTCAAGAAGGACTCAGATCCTGAAAGCGTACATCTTTGCTCTTATCCTGTTTACGATAAGAATCACAGAGACTACGGACTTGAGAAGATGATGGATCTCACAATGCAGGCCATCGTCATGGGAAGATCCCTGAGAAGTTCCTATAACCTCAAGACAAGACAGCCTCTGAAGAAACTCTTCCTCGTTGACAGAAACGAAGAGGACAGACAGATTCTCACAGGCATGAAGGACATCATCGCCGAAGAGCTGAACGTCAAGGAAGTCGAGATCAACTCAGATGAGAAGGATCTTGTCGACTACAGTGCAAAGGCTAACTTCAAGGTTCTGGGATCCCGTCTCGGAAAAGCCATGAAGGAAGTTGCTGCAAGCATCCAGCAGATGAGATCCGATAAGATCGCCAAGATTCTTGAGGGTTTCAAGAACGAAATCACTTACGGTGACAACGAGAAGGTTGAAATCTCAGCTGATGACCTTGTCATTCAGAGAAATGAGAAGGAAAACCTCAAGGTTCTGAACGAAGGACAGCTTACAGTCGGTTTCGACACCGAGGTTGACCAGAATCTCATCAACGAAGGTATCGCCAGAGACATCATCAGAGCAATCCAGACTCTCAGAAAGGAAAGCGGATTCGAGGTTTCCGACAGAATCAAGCTTACAATCGGAGGAGATGAGGAAGTCAAGGCTGCCTATGATCAGTTCAAGTCCTTCATCGAGTCCGAGACTCTGACAGTTTCGTCTGAATTCGATGCAGATCTTGATGTTCCTGAGAACGATTTCGGTGTGAGAATCAAGATCAGCAAGGTATGATAAAGGTATGAACAGAAGTACCGTCCGGCCCATGTTATTGGTCCTCCTATTGTTGGTGCTGCTCTGTTCCTGTGTGACAAAAATGCCGTACGGGGATGAGCAGTACTTCCAGGGCCTGGGACTGGACGGCCAGTTCGTCATCACCGTCAACGGAGATCTGATTGACAAGGACCAGTACATCCAAAGCGATGATGCCGGTGTTAATTACATCAAAGACCGAATGACCCGCCTTTCAATCGCACTGAATGACAACGGAGCAACGACTGAGGCCGTCACGACGGATTTCTCCAAGTACGATTACTACGGTGCCATTGAAGGAAACTTCTCAAAGACACTTATAAACGGAGCACTTGGACTGAATTCTCTTTTCAGTTCAGAGAAAGACAGCAAATCCGGTCTTAAGTTCTTCATTGACAATTCAAGCGGTATCCAGGCAGCAGTTCCTCAGAAGGGCATAATCCTTTTCTCTTCAACGGATGTTGTTTCCAACTACAATCAGACCTTCGTAAAGGATAGGGAAAAGCTCATCTCCGATGAGTATGCCGCAAAGCTTGCCTCATCTCAGATTGGAATCTATGTAAGCAATCCAAGAACCATGATTGATCTGGGACTGGATCTTTCAGAGTCAGCTCTTGCCAACATCGATACTGTTTTGATGGTGATGGATGACGACATTGTATCCATCGATTTCAAGCTCAAGAGCCAGGATCTTGCTGACTCATTCTCAATTCTGATAAAAGCCGGATATGTAGGTAATCTCAGAAAGAAAGGTGAGAAGCCTGATATCGCTGAACTTCAGAAGATGTTCACACAGGAACTTGATACTGTGTCTGTAAACGGCATGAAGCTGCCTCAGGAGCAAAAGGATGCCGTCACTGAGGTGATTACCTCGCTTCTTTCAATTCTCTAGATTTTCAAAATCGATGTTCGCCATGGCCTGATAGGTGGGTCCTGACGGATGAAGAACGCTCTTGTACAGAGTAAGACCCTTTACGGTGAACGGAACATGATTCACTTCAATTGAATTCAGTCTGATTGTGCTGAGATCCACACGGCGACCAAGAGTAATATGAGCTCTGAACGGTTTGTCGTCAAAAGGAATTCTTACATCCCAGGCTGCACGATATACATCCTGAGCTAAGGAGAGCAGGGTGTTGTCTCTTTCAGTTGAACAGAAGACCGTAGCTGATTCCGGCTGTGCAAAATAACCCAGGCGGCAAAGCTTGAGAACAAACGGCTTGTATTTCTCGGCAACTTCCTCTAAAACACGGCACATTGCATCGGCCTGGGTGAGGGTGATATCGCCTAAGAAAGCAATTGTCATATGGTACATGTCCGATGACGGAAACGAGCCGTGGCACTGGCTTTTTATAGTACCTGCCAGATGGGAAAGCTCCTTTCTGGCTTCAGGCTCAATATCAATTGCTATGAAGGCACGGAATGTATTCTCATGGCCGAAAGAGCGGCCTCTGTGCTCGTGATGATGATCAGACATGGTAACTTATCTCGAATTCCTCGGCTTCGCTGACGCACTTATCAAGAAGCTCTTCGATATTCATTTCACTGTAGGATTTCTTCTCCTGCTCAACCTCAGGACGTACAAGCGGATGCTTTGGACTGAAGATGACGCAGCAGTCATCGTAAGGAAGGATACTTGTCTCAAAGGTTCCTATCTGACGTGCTGTAGAGATGATTTCTTCCTTATCCATGGCTACCAGAGGCCTTAGGACAGGAATCTCCGACATGCTGTTTGTGAAGCACATGCTCTCAAGTGTCTGTGATGCAACCTGACCCAGAGCTTCGCCTGTGACCAGTACCTTGCAGGCTCTTGCCTTGGCGATCTTGTTTGCAACCTTCATCATGCAGGCTCTCATCATCAGAGTATGTTCCTCTTCCTTTGAATGGTCCTTGATCCAAAGCTCTGTCTCTGTGAAGTTCACGACAATCAGATTGGTTCCCTGGTTGTATGGAGCGACGATTCTTGCAAGATCCTTGACCTTCTGAAGAGCCATGTCCGAAGTGTAGGGGTAGGCGTGGAAATAAAGACAGTCCTGCTTGAGACCGCGTTTGGCCATACGCCAGAAAGCAACTGGGGAATCGATTCCGCCTGAAAGAAGCAGAAGGCCCTTTCCGGCTGTTCCCACAGGAAGTCCTCCTGGACCAGGAACCGGTGAGGTGTAGAGGTAAACCTTCTCACGTACCTCGATTCTAAGCTCCTTCTCAGGATTCTTGACCTTGACCTTCATATCAGGATAACGGTCAAGGACAACACCTCCCAGCTCGGATTCGATCTGATAGCTGTTCATGAAAAAGCTCTTGTCGCTTCTGCGGCACTCGACCTTGAATGTACCTGCGCCATCGGCGAAAGGCTCGTTCTCGATAAGAGCTTTGGCATTGCTTACTATTGTGTCCCAGTCCTTGTCACAGACTATAGCCTTGGAAAAGCCTACAACACCGAATGTGGTCTGAAGAGTTTTGATTACAATCTCTTCAGGACAGCTTTTATCAACGTAGAGATAGAAGCGGCCTTTCTCACGTGTGAGAAGACTTCTGTGAGGATGGATCTTCAGTTTTATGTTGTTCTTAAGCTTCTTTTCAAAGAAGTTCCGGTTCATGCCCTTAAGGCTGATTTCTCCGAGCCGGATCAGATACAGGTTCATATTATCGGTATTGTTTGACATATCAGTTCCTTATTATACCTAATTCACGGGAGGCAGAGGCAAGAGCAGTGCACAGAAGATTAACCTCTTCTTCAGTCGTTGTGCTGCCCATTGAGATTCTAATGCTGGACATTCTGATGCTGTGGTCGATGTTCATGGCAGCAAGTACGCTTTCAGCCTTTCCTCTGGAGTTGGAAGAGCATGCGCTTCCTGCAGAAAGGCAGAATCCCTTGTCCGACATAACACGAAGGAAAACCTCTGATGGAATTGGCTTTGAGCAGATGTTGATGATGTATGGAGAATAGGCCAGATTGCTGTCGCAGGAAGGCGATATAAGAGTATATCCGCTGACCAATGCAGCCTTTTCAATTTTGCGTCTATAACCCAAAATTTCTTCAAATATGCTATCTAAATGGGCAATTGAGTCTTTTAATGCGGTGTTCATAGCACATATGGCAGCAAGGTTTTCGGTACCCGGTCTCAGGCCTTTTTCCTGACCGCCTCCGCGTGAAAGAGATGCTATTGCCTTGCTTCTGCAGTACAGGATTCCGACGCCTCTGGGGCCGCAGAACTTATGGGCGCTGAAGGCGGCGCTGTCCATGTCCTCTGAAGCAGGATTGAATGGAATCTTTCCAAGAGCCTGAACGGCATCACAGTGGATATGGATCTTTCTTCCTGCTTTCTTCTCATAATCACGTACAGTCCTGACCAATGTCTTGGTATCAAGAATTGTTCCTGTGACATTGTTGACCTTCATGAAACAGACCATTCTTACTTTCTCATTCAGAGCTTCCTTCAATGTCTCAGGATCAAGGTAGCCACCGGGACAGGTCAAGGCTGTGAAAGTCCATCCTGCAGTCTCCAAAGTCTTCTTCCATTCGAGGATTGCAGAGTGCTCGATCCCCGTGGTGATGATTTCACCGGGAGATGGAGAGTTGAGAAAGGATGAGAGGATTATGGAATCGCTTTCCGTGCCGCCGCTTGTGAAGTAGATTTCGGATGGCTTGACGCCCAGGACGGATGCCGTGTAAGAGCGTTCGGCTTCAAGGCGTTCTTTGGCCTTCACTCCAAGTGGATGAGTGGAAGAGGGGTTTCCGATGTATTGGGAAGCAACTTCGCAGTATGTCTTGAGAGAATTCTGACTGATGGGGCTCGTAGCTGTCCAATCAAAATAGTACATGTCTCTTCCCCTTATCAAACCGAATGGACCATAACGACGCTCTTTATGATCTCTTCGTCTATAGGTCTAATCTCATATTCACCCTGATCCTTGAGAAGAACAAAACTTGGAACTCCCTTAATGGACTTGCTGTTTTTTATCAGCTGTGTCCTGTAGGCCATCCAATCTCCTCTCTGGATGCGGTATTTTACGTCAAAGCCGTAGAAGGCAAACAGTTTTATGACTCCTGCTGCGAACTCCGGTGTGCAGAGGCCCATTTCACGGCTGGCCTCCATAGCCTTGCAGATTCCCCATGCCGTAGCCTGTCCGGATGACCACTGCAGGCGTGACATTCCTTCAAGGGCAAAGGCGAATGTGCTTCCCAGATTCAGGGCATCACGGATGCCGAATCTCTCATACGGATCGTTGTCAACATAGCCTTTTTTGATCTGAAGTGAGATCGTTACTATCTGCTTCAGAATATCTGCATCACGGTCCATTATCAGCTGTTTCTGACGAGCTATGATGTTGAACAGGCCGTCATCCTTGGTAAGAAGGCTGTGCTTCAGGATCTCTGCAAAGCCGTTCATATAATCCTTGTTGGGAAGCGACTTCAGACAATCGATGCAGACAAGAATCTCATTTGCAGGAAAGTAGGTTCCCACAATGTCCTTGGAGAACTTGAAGTTTATGGAAGTCTTTCCGCCCAATGCGGAAGAGGCCATGCCGACAAGTGTTGTTGGAATCAGAATCACCTTGCATCCGCGCATATAGATTGAGGCCGCAAAGGACGTGATGTCACAGATCATGCCGCCGCCCAGGGCAATGAAAGTGCAGTCTCTTCCCAGTCCGCTGTCTATGGCTACGCTTATGATTCTTTCGGCGCAGGCAAAGCTTTTCGAGGATTCACCGGGTTCGAGAATTACATTAGGAGTAGGCAGGGGTCTGACCATTCTGGCTGTATTGGAATCACACACCCATAAAGTGCTTTTGCCGTACGCTCCGACGTGGTATGAAAGGTCGGAGAAGCTGTCGGCCATAAGAACCTTTGTTCCAAGACAGTTCAGAAATTCCCTCATAGCGCAAATCTTACATCCAATTCAAATAACGTTCAATCCAGCAGTCTGAGAATACGGTTGTAAGCCTTGGAGAATTCGCTCATTTTGACCTCGTCCATTATTCCCAAAAGAGTGTAGGCTGTATTGTTCACAGCATCGGAGAAGTTTCTGTTTACGTGGAAGAAGACGCTTCCTTTTCCTGAGACCAGAAGCTCTATGAATCCGAGCTTTCCGCGGTCCTTCAGAGGGGCCAGTTTGATTATTTTGTACAGGTGCGGAATAAGGTCCCTTATGTTATCAATGTTGTAGACTGTTTCAGGAACATGCTCGACATAGCCTTCTGGGCCGAAATCGACTCTTCCGTCCAGACTTACGATGTCATAGAGGCGGTCTCCGTAGCACACATAGCTGCCGTTATACAGAATGGTGGCAGTGATTCCCTTAGGATGACGCGAAGCACGTCTGAAAGACTTTGCCAGAGCGCTGAGGTCAGATGCTGGAATGACAACGACGTTGCGGGTATTCTTCTTTCCCACATCCTTGATGACGGGGAACTCGAATCCGTAGATCTTGGCCACCTTGCCGTCGCTCTGTCTGTATGCACCGCGTGAAGAGGATCTTCCGCTTTCACGGATAGGTCTTTCGCGCTCCGGGCTTTCCTTGGACATCTTTCTGAGCTTGTCCGAAAGACTCGGTGAGATCTCGGATACCCAGTCAGGATACAGCGGAGAAACGGTTCTGGCATACATCTTGGCAGTCATGACGATTTCTCCGGCCAGGATGTACTGAGGTGCGTTTCTGAACCAGGCAGAACCCGGATGGATGTAGATTTCATCAGTAGTGATTGTCCTGTAGACAAAGGCTTTCTTTCTGACACAGACATACTGAACAAGTCCGACTCCGAGACAGACCAGAAGGTCATGTGCAAAGCGCTCTGAATCCGTGACTGTGTCCTGCGGAATCGGATAGCCGATTTCCTCTGTTATCTGGCAAAGCTGCTCACTGATGTGGAGAATCTCATCCATACTCTGCATATCCAGATAGTTGGCAGAGCAGAAGTCCTCACGCTGTTTCTTTGTCGTCAGAGCCAGGTACTTCTGATAGATGGTCTGATAGCTGATGAAGTCGCCGAACTGGTTGGCAAAGCGCTTGTGTGCGCTTCTGGCCATATCTTCCTCTCCCGGAGGAAGGATGAACGGTGTCTTTGCCGAAAGGAATGCAAGACAGATTATGACTGGCCTTATGATGTTCGGATAACGCTTGAGAGCCTCGACAAGAGCTCTGGAATGCCTGGGAAGAAGCGGGTAGCGGACCATCACTTCACCGACAGATGTAAGATGTCGCATCTCATCTATGGCATGAAGGAGCCTCAGAGTGCGTTCTCCGCTCTGAAGAGCCTTTGAATCAGGTTTTGTAATGTAGGGGAAGTTCTCAAAATCATAGATTCCAAGGTCTACCATCCTGAGAACTACCTCGGAAAGGTCTGTTCTGAGAATCTCCTCAGTGGTCCAGAGAGGACGGGCCTCATAATCTTCCTTAGAGAACAGCCTGTAGCAGATTCCCGGTGCCGTTCTTCCGGCTCTTCCTTTGCGCTGTTCTGCAGAGGATCTGCTTATGGGTCGCTGTACCAGAGCGGAAGTGAAGTCTGTCTGGTTGTAGTAATTGATCTTGGCAAGTCCGCTGTCTATGACAATACGGATTCCGTCGATGGTAAGGCTGGTCTCTGCTATATTGGTCGCTAGAACAACCTTCATCTTTCCTTCTTCAGTAGGCTCGAATACCAGTTCCTGTTCTTCCTTGTTCAGCCTTCCGTACAGCGGATAGATCTGAAGATGATCGTGGTCACATTCATAGTAGATCTGCTGCATCGTTGTCTTGATGTCGAACTCACCGGGAAGGAAGACAAGAGTATCTTCGTTATTCTTATATCCGCCTGCCTTGAAGCGCTTCAGAATCTGGTTGAGAAGAACGCAGATTGAGTGTGAAAGCTCATCGGAATCGCCCTTTGTCCTAAGCGGGAAGTATTTGACATCCACATCATAGACTCTGGTTTTGATTGAGATGATAGGGGCGTTGTTGAAGAACCTGGAGAATACCTTTGTGTTGAGAGTAGCCGATGAGATTATGACCTTAAGCTCCGGTCTTCTTGCGACAATCTGCTTCAGAAGGCCCAGAATGAAATCTATGTTAAGGCTTCTCTCATGAGCCTCATCGACCATTATGACGCTGTATCTTGAAAGATCCGGGTCAGCCTTGAGCTCCTGAAGAAGCATACCGTCTGTAAGAATCTTGATGCGCGTGCTTGAATCCGTGGTGTCATAAAAGCGCATCTTGTAGCCGCAATAGTTCTCAGGAAGGTTTTCCGAAGCTATCTGGCTCTTGATGAACGAACAGACACCCAAGGTTGCGATTCTTCTAGGCTGGGTGATTCCTATTACACCGGTTTCGGCGAATCCGGCCTCTCTGAGGATAATCGGTAGCTGAGTGGTCTTTCCTGAACCTGTAGGGCTTTCGACAATGATGACCTGATTGTCCTTAAGACCATCGAGGATCATCTGCTTGTGCTTGTAAACAGGAAGGCTTTTGAAATCGGTCATCAGAGCTCGGGCTTCACCAACTTTGCAATCTGGTCAATTGTAAGTCCATCGGTGACTTTTCTGGTGGCAATCTCCTTGACTGAGAAAACATCTCCGTTCTGTGATGATACGACATAGGGGATACCGTTCTTCTCAGCATATGCGAACTGCTGGCCAAGTCCTTTCTCTCCGACATAGGAATCAGCATTCACGCCTTTTGCACGGAGTTTCATGGCAACGCTTTCAGACCATGCGATATCGTCCTTGTTGGAAACGACCATGACATCGGCATAGGCAGAATCTGTGACAATCGGGCTCTTGAGCTCCTCAAGGGCTGCAATCAGTCTGTCCAGTCCGATACAGGAACCGACTCCGGGCAGGTTCTCCTTCGTATAAAGGCCTGCAAGGTTGTTATAGCGTCCGCCTGAGCAGATTGAGCCGATCTGAGGCATATCGAGAAGAAGGGTCTCATAGACGATGCCTGTGTAGTAATCAAGACCTCTTGTGATCGAGGTATCAAGGCAGAAATCCTTCTCGATTCCACAGGCCTTCATCATTGTCAGAATCTGTGAAAGCCTTACAATCTCCGGGCTCTGTCCGAACATCTTCTCAAGGATGGAAAGCGTGTTCTCAAACGAGGTCTTGTCGATTGAAATGAAATCAAGAACCTTGGCCGTCTGATCCTCGGTAAGGCCGTCTTCCTTGAGAATCTCACATACTCCGTCACGTCCGATCTTATTAAGCTTATCGATGGCCCTGAGCACGTCCTGGGACTTGTCCTGGATTCCGAGACCTACAAGGAATGTGTTCAGAAGACCTCTGTGCGAGACACAGACTCTGAATGAACCGACCTTCATCTGAGAAAGACATGTGTGGATCAGAAGAAGGATCTCAAAGTCGCTCTGTGCGTTGTCAACACCGACCATATCGAAATCGCACTGCCAGAACTCGCGGTATCTGCCTTTCTGAGGCTTCTCACCACGCCAGACCTTGCTCATGTGATAGCGCTTGAAGGGGAAGGAGAGAAGGCTGTAGTTTGCAGCGACATAACGTGCAAGAGGAACGGTGAGATCGAATCTCATGGCAACGTCTCTTCCGCCGTTGTCGGTGAAGCGGAACATCTGCTTGTCAGTTTCTCCGCCGCCTTTTCCGAGAAGAACCTCGGTATATTCCAAGGCCGGAGTATCAATCGGAACAAAGCCGAATGACCTGAGAATCTGCTGGATTTTTGCCATCAGTTTCTGTCTTACGATCTCCTGCTGAGGAAGGCTGTCTCTGAAGCCCTTAAGTACTTTCGGTTCTATCATTCTGCACCCCTGGTGTTGTCTTTTTATAAGAAATTTGTTGTAATATATTCTATACAAAAAAACGAATTGTTCAACGGCTATATAGATGTTTATCAGATATAAGAACGGGGCCGACGGACTGGATGCGGTAGCGCAGGTCTACTCCAGAGAGGAGAACAAAATAGATCCCAACCTCATCGACAGAAATGCCGTCAGCGTAATAAAGAGATTAACCGGCGCAGGCTATGAAAGCTACATAGTCGGAGGTGCCGTAAGAGACCTGTTACTCGGAAGAATTCCCAAGGACTTCGATGTCGCAACCGCTGCATCTCCCAGACAGGTCCATAAACTGTTCTACAATTCAAGAATCATCGGCCGCAGATTCAGAATCGTCCACATCACATACGGGGAAGAGATCATAGAAGTCTCCACATTTCGAAGCACCAGAGACCACGATTATTCAAACGACAACCAGTTCGGAACAATCGAAGAGGACTCGACAAGACGTGATTTCACCATCAACAGCCTTTACTATGACCCGATAAAGGGAAACCTCATTGATTTCAACAATGCTCTGGAAGATTTCAAGAACAAGAAAATCGTCTCACTCATTCCGCTGAACAGGACATTCATCGAAGATCCGGTGAGGATGGTCAGAGCTGTCAAATATTCCGTGACCACAGGTTTCAAGATTCCGTTCAGACTCTCAATGGCAATCAGACATTATGCACCTCTGATCGGACAGGTCAGTTCCTCCAGAATGACGGAGGAGGTGAACAAGATTCTTTCCTGCGGAAACTCAAGCGAGATATTCAGAAAACTCAATCAGTACAAGCTTCTTGTGCATATCCTTCCTGCCATGTCAGTTTACACAGGCTTTCCTCAGATGTTCGACTCATTGAAGGAACTGGATAAGGCTGTAAACGAATGCAAGGATGGTAAAACACAGCTTCCCAGAGCACGCATGTATCTGGCTCTTGTCGGACCGTTCATCGCAAAGAACGAAGAGTGGACCACACCGATGTCCGTTTTCAATGATATCCTTCGCCAGATAAAGGTTATGCTGAGTCCTATAACTCCGCCTAACTATGAGCTTGAGATGGCTGCTGCACTGTACATGGAATCATTGGGAATGCGTGTTCCCAAGAGCTGCATCAGACACAGAAATCCTGCTCTTGTCCAACAACAGAGAAGCAGCAAGGCACAGCCCAGAAAAAGAAGAATTCCGAAGAAGACTAAGACCACGCCTGAACGTGCAGATTAACCTTGTGGATAAGGATTCCACCGTATTTTTCCAGAGAATCAGCAATGAATTCCTCGAACTCAGCTATCTCAAGGCCTGAGATGTTCTCAGGTGTTCTGATGTTGATATCAAGGTCATAGCCTTCGTTGCTGTAGACGTAGGTTACCTTGTTTACCTTCATCGTATCGGCATATTCGTTGAGGCAGTGGTTCACCATCTGAGTGATTGCAGCCTCACTGATGGAGGTTTCCTCCTGCTTGCTGAATTCAGGACAGACGAGTGTCTTTTCAACAGTCTGGACCTTTCTTACGAACGGAAGGAATGCCAGACGTTTCTGAAGTCCGACACGGATTGAATCGTAAACGATGGAAGGATAGTTTCTTGTGATCTGAAGAGGCGGAACGGGAATGACATGCTTGCCTTCCGAATAGCGCACACGCATCGCAGTATCGATTTCATCCTTGGATGCAATGTCCTCGATATGAATCGTCTGGGATGGGTCGGGGAGGTTGAGTCTTCGGGCGATTTTGGTTGCCATTTTCTCCGATGTCCCGATGATGAGGATCTTGTGAAAACGTTCCGTCTGAAGCGCGTTGAGGACTTCCTGATGATGATCGGGGTCCTGGAAAAGGGCACGCTTAACGGCTGTAAGGAAGTTGGATTCCTGCTTGGCGCTTTTTCCGGCCAGGATTTTGTCGTTTTTAATCAACAGGCCGTCGTCAACGATGAGAGGAATATGATATTTGTCGGCTACCAGCTGGGCACGGAAGCTTTTTCCTGTGCCGCTTCTGCCGACCAAGGCATAGACCTTTACGGCAGGATTTCTGTAGATTCCCAACTTCGAAAGCAAATTCATGTTTAAATAATATGTAAAATACATTAGAATGTGAAGAAGATTTTCTTTGGAGGACAGTTGTGAGACTTGCGACTTTCAAGAAGGGTGGTGTTCATCCTTCAGATATGAAAAGCCTTTCCAACACACAACCGATCGTAAGGTTCCCGATTCCTTCTGAATTAGTTGTTTCCATGTCCCAGCACCTCGGTGCTCCGGCAACAGCTTTGAAGGCGGTAGGTGATCACGTATCAAAAGGTGAGAAGATAGGTCAGGCTTCAGGTTTCATCTCGGCGGATGTCCATAGTCCTGTTGACGGCACGGTTACAGCCATCAAGAAGGTCACTATGGCAAACAGCGTTTGCTGCGATGCTTTGGTAATTACACCGGATGAAACTCAGACAGATCCGTTCACTGAAAGAAGGGATTACAGTGCCATGACAAGCGCTGATCTTCTTGCCGAAATCAAGGACAAGGGAATAGTAGGTCTTGGCGGAGCAACATTCCCGGCACATGTGAAAATGACTATTTCTCCGGGTAAGGCTGTAGAGAATCTTGTTATAAACGGTGTCGAATGTGAGCCTTATCTTACAGCTGACCACCGCCTCATGCTTGAAAAGCCTTATGAGGTGCTTGAGGGAATCATGATCTGCCGCAAGATCCTGAATCCTACCAACACAATCATAGGTATCGAGGCCAACAAGATGGATGCCGTTGAGGTTCTCAGCAAGGCCATCAGCGAAAAGGGCTATCCCATTACCGTCATGCCTTTGAAGATGAAATATCCTCAGGGCGATGAGAAACAGCTTCTCAAGTCCACAATCAACAGAGAGATTCCTTCAGGAAAGCTTCCTCTTGATGTCGGTGCCGTTGTTGTAAACGTGGGAACATCCTATGCGATTTTCAACGCCATAGCATATGCAAAGCCGTTGTTCGAGAGAGTCGTGACTGTTTCCGGAGAGTGCATCAACAAGCCGTGCAACCTCATAGCTCCCATAGGAACCAAGATCAGTGATCTGATTGCCTATGCAGGCGGATTCAAGACTGAACCGGATAAGCTTATTTCCGGCGGTCCTATGATGGGTTTTGCCTTCTTTGATGAGGATACACCCATTGCCAAGGGAACAAGCGGTATTCTTGCCATCAATGATAAGAAGAGCTATGTGAAGACTGCATGCCTCAGCTGCGGACGTTGTGTCGCCGCATGTCCTATCGGACTTCAGCCCACAAAACTATATGCTCTTATTACAAACGGCAGATATGAGGATGCCATGAAGAACAACCTTATGGACTGTAAGGAATGCGGATGCTGTTCCTACAGCTGTCCGGCTCATCTGGACCTTGTCCATGCCTTCAAGACCGGAAAGAAGATGGGGAGGAAGAAATGAGACGAGTATCTTCATCACCGCATTTCCACAGCGGAGCCAGTACAAGCAACATCATGTACAGCGTTTCGGCCGCCCTTGCACCTTCCTGTATCTGGGGAATCTATGTTTTCGGATTCAGGGCTCTGGCGGTTCTGCTTGTCAGTATCGTATGTGCAGTTCTTACTGAGTATCTTCTCGGAAAGATCAACAAGGAATTCACTATCTGTGACGGATCAGCTTTAGTCACAGGTATTCTTGTCGGAATGAACATGAGCCCGACAATTCCTCTGTTCATCCCGGCCATTGCTTCGATATTTGCAATTGCCGTTGTCAAATGGACATTCGGAGGCCTGGGAGCAAACTGGGCAAACCCGGCAATCGCAGGAAGAGTATTCGTGTTCTTCTCATTCTCTTCTGTGATGAGCTCCTTCAAGCTTCCAAGAACACTTGCAGCCGTTGATATGGTGAGCTCTGCCACACCGCTTTCACTTGTTAAGACAGTTCTTTCAGCAGGTGAGTCTTCAGGTATGACAAGCATCCAGATTCTTGCAAACAACGGTTATCTTGCAACTCCATTCGCAATGAAGGTACAGCAGGCAACAGGTATCAGCGCCTACAACGTTGATGCCTTCCTGGGAAATATCCCCGGTTGTATCGGTGAGGTTTCCAAGCTTCTTCTGATTGCCGGCGGAATCTACCTGCTTTGCAGAAAGATAATCACATGGCATATTCCTGTGTCATATCTCGGAGTATATGCTGTTCTGACTTGGATCTTTGGAGGTCTTCCGTTCGGACTTGGCTTCTTCCACGGAGAGGTTCTTTCGAATCTTCTCAGAGGAGGTCTGATCCTCGGAGCACTGTTCATGGCAACCGATATGGTCACAAGCCCGATTACCCATAAGGGAATGCTGATATTCGGAGCAGGCTGTGCATTCTTCACATTCCTGTTCAGAACATTCGGTTCACTTCCTGAGGCAACCAGCGTGGCCATTCTGATCATGAACATCGTAACGCCCACAATCGACAGATTCTGTATTCCTAAGCGTTTCGGAGAGGAGGTCAAGCAGTGAAGTACGTAAAGACCGCCTTGATTCTAGCCGCAATCTGCGCCGTTGCAGCCGTTGTTCTTGCAACGCTGAACATGGTCACTGAGCCGGCTATTGAGAAGTATGAAAACCAGAAGGTTCTTTCAGCACTGGAGTCTGTTTCCAACGGAATGGATATCGGTGATATGAAGACCGTAGATGGCGACGCCTATGTGCAGTATCTGTATCCTCTTACCAAAAACGGAAAGACAGGAGGCTATATCTTAGGTCTTTCTTCAATCGGATACGGTGGAGAGCTCGGAATCATCGCCAGCTTCGACACTGACGGACTTGTCATGAATGCCATTCTGGTAAGCGACAGCGAGACTCCGGGTGTCGGAAAGAAGGCTGAAGCAAAGGGTTATATGGACAAGTTCATAGGAACCGGTTCAGATTCTAATCCTGTTCCGACCAGCAAGTCGATGTTAAGTGATGCGGATGCCGCTGCAGTAAGCGGAGCCACCATCACCTATACCGGTATTACAAAGGCCCTGAAAGCAGGATCTGCCTATGTAAGGTCACTGTGAGGAGTCGGATATGAAAGCAAACATCAAAGAATTAACCAAAGGTATCTTCAAAGAAAACCCGACATTCATCATCATGCTCGGAATGTGTCCGACACTCGCAGTTACAACCCAGCTTGTGAATGCAATAGGAATGGGTGCAGGTGTTCTGTTCGTTCTTCTGTTCAGCAACATCTTCATCTCGCTTCTTAAGAATGTCATTCCAAACAGTGTCAGAATCCCGTGCTACGTCGTTGTCATCGCATCGTTCGTCACAATCGTACAGATGGTGTTCCATGCATATCTTCCAAGCATCTACGAGGCTCTTGGCGTCTATCTTCCTCTGATAGTCGTCAACTGCATCATCCTCGGACGTGCCGAGGCCTTTGCAAACAAGAACACCGTCCTTGATTCGGCTTTTGATGCAATCGGAATGGGAATCGGCTTCACACTTGCCCTGTCTCTGATTGCAATCATCAGAGAATCCTTCGGAGCCGGAACCATCACATTCTTCGCAATCGGAGGCTGGGACGGAATCATCAAGGTCCCGTTCTTCAACAAGTGGCCGATAAGAGTCATGACACTTGCCGCAGGAGCCCTTCTTCTGATGGGCTATCTTAAGGCATTCTTCAACTGGAACACCGAAAGGAAGGCCAGAAAGGCAGAGGAGGTAAAAGCATGAGAATCATAGCTATCCTTCTGACATATGTCTTTATCAACAACTTCATCCTGGTCAAGTTCCTCGGACTTTGCCCGTTCATCGGAGTATCCAAGAACAGCGAAAGTGCAGTCGGAATGGGCCTTGCTGTCACATTTGTTACCGGAACTGCTTCAGTTGTCTGCTGGTGCATCTACCACGGTCTTCTTGAGCCGTTCGGACTTCAGTATCTGCAGACGATCGCCTTCATTCTGGTAATCGCTGCTTTGGTCCAGCTGGTTGAAATGGTTCTGAAGAAGATGAGCCCGTCCCTTTACAAGGCTCTTGGAATCTTCCTTCCGCTGATCACCACCAACTGTGCCGTTCTGGGAATCGCAATCATCAACATCGATGAGTCATACAACCTTATCGAATCCTTTGCAGCCGGAATCGCAGCAGGAATCGGTTTCACAATGGCAATCATCCTTATGAGCAACATCCGTGAGCAGCTTGAACTCAAGCCGGTCAGAAAGAGCTTCAAGGGTGTTCCCATCGCATTCATATCAGCAGGCATCATGGCTCTTGCCTTCATGGCATTTGACAACAGCCTGCTTACAAATCTTCATCTGGCATAAGGGGAGGCGAATATGGCGATTTTATATGCATTTCTGATAATTGCCGGTATCGGTGCTCTCCTTGGTCTCGGTCTTGCAATAGCTGATAAGAAGCTTGCAATCGAAAAGGATGAGAAACTTATCGCCCTTGAGCAGATCATGCCCGGTGCCAACTGCGGCGGATGCGGATTCGCAGGCTGTGCCGACTATGCGGCCGCTGTGGCATCCCAGAAGGCCGAACCGGGACTGTGTGCACCCGGAGGAAAGGATCTTGCCGAGAAGATGGGTAAGATCATGGGTATCGAGGTCACAGTAGGCGAGAAGAAGGTTGCCTACATCTTCTGCAAAGGAAGCTGTGAGAAAACCAAAAAGGATTATGACTACAGAGGTCTTACGGACTGTAACGCTGCTTCGCTTCTGTTCAGAGGCGACAACGGATGTAAGTCCGGATGTCTGCATCTGGGATCCTGTATGGCCGTTTGTGACAGCAATGCAATCTACAAAAAGGAAGACGGAACACTTGCAGTGGACCGCACCAAATGTATCGGATGCGGAAAGTGCACCAAGGTCTGTCCGAACGGAGTCATCAAGCTTATTGAGGACAGAACTCAGTTTGTAGTAGCATGCAACAGCCACGACAAGGGCGCTGATGTGCGCAAGGTCTGTGAGGTCGGCTGTATAGGTTGTAAGATCTGTCAGGTCAAATTCCCTGAAGCAGGCTTCAAGGTTGAGGACAATCTTGCCGTTTCATCACCTGTAGCACCGGAAGATCAGGCCGTTCAGGCAATGGAAGCCTGCCCCAGAAAGGTGATTACAAGACGCTGAGGAAATAGTTGAAACATATTCTGGGCGTTTATAGCCAACTCCCATCGGGCTCCTCGAAAGAGGAGTTCGAAACAATGGTCTCCAAGCAGTTGAAACCTTTGCTTACCATGGTTTACAACACAAAGGATCTGAAACTGCTTTTCAGGCTCAGCATCGCTGAGTTTGATTATATTGAGACCTACTACCCGGAAATCAACATGCTGATCAACGAACTTTGCAGACGTTCTCAGATGGAGATTCTGACCTCGAGTTACTATGACGTCATCCTTTCTCTGATTCCATCCCATGAAAGGGCTTCCCAGATAGAAAAGACCACGACTTACATCAGAAAACATTTTTCCAGAAAACCCAGAGGCCTTTGGTTCTACAACCAGGTCTTCAATCCGACATCAATTCCCGTCGTGGGACTGTGCGGACTCGATTATACCGTAATCTCGACATACAACCAGATCAGCAACAGCATTGAGTCCACAAAACCGTTCTACACGGATGAGATGGGAAAAGATGTTCTGGTTTTCCCGATAGATGACCGATTCAGCAAGCTTACAAGCGATCTGTATAACGGAAACATCAATCTGGACAGATATCTTTCTGACTGTGCCAAAGCCGCCAAGGAAACCAAGGGTCCCATCAGTACCATAATGCTGAATATGGACCAGCTTATGGGTACCGATGACTCGGCCGAGGTCTACAAACGCATCTATGACAACCTTGACGGAGAATGCACACTCCCAAGCATCTACATTCAGGAGAATGAGATAGGAAAGACTCATTATCTTCCCACCGGTCTGTATGGGCGCGATTATTCAATCGGAAAGGCTACTTCAATCAAACAGATTATCTATGATAACCCGATGCTTTCAAGAAACTATGGCGTTATCAATATGCTCAGGGATGTCATCCGTGATTCCAAAAAGACCATTGACGGAAGAAAAAACATAGACAATCTTCTGATGATGGCCAGCAGTTCAAGCCTGTATTTCCCCAATGAAAGCAGAAATCCTTCCATCCAGAGGAATATCAACAGGTTCGCCTGTGAGATAGAGGCCACATTATCCGGAATTAACAATGTAAACTTCCCTGAGGAAACCGATGTTGATTTCGACAGGGTAAAAGAGCTTCTTGTGCTTAATAAGAGCGGTATTGCCTATCTGAACAAGAAGGGTGCCGTCATAAGCAGATTCACGGTTTCTTCAGCTTTGCATGATCTGGCATTCCACAGCGGAGACGGAATGTTTGCTGATTCATTCATATCAAACAGCACATCCTCGACAACCAAGACTGAAACAAAACTTGTCTCACAGACTTATGAAGTCACGCCGCTTGATAAGAAAAACACCGACTTCTTTGCAAAAGCTCCTACGGTCAATCTGGGAAAGATTCCGGTTTCAGTGACCAAGAGATATAAATTCAGACAGACGAACCTCATTCTTGAAATTGAGATAGAAAACCTTTCGGATACAAAGCTGAAAGGCTATACCTATGTGAATACGATAAACCTGGCTCTGCCCGTAAGGTGCTCGTGTACATATCCGGAAGGAGAGATCGAGGATGGTGGAACGGCCTCCGCACAGAGTCTCCTGTTGTCTGATAAATCATGTCCGATTACGGTTTCATTAGTCCTTGGAGAGAATCTTTCCGTTTCCAGGAATGATTTTGAGGTGAAAACGCGTACTTGGCTTGGAGACAAATCGTTTTACGAGTATACTCAACTGAGAATTCAAAAGCAGCTCTCACTGGAGCCGTATGAGGCATGCCGCCTTTCAATCGGATTCAGGACAGAGAAGCGAAAGGAGAAACATAATGACACTACAGAACAGAGCGCTCCTTGAGCAGTTAAAAACCGAATCCCAAGCAATCTGGAGGGGACTTTGACCCGGAAGGGTTAAGATCTAAACTTGCAGAGCTTGAAAAGCAGACACTTGAACCTGATTTCTGGGGAGACAAGCAGAATGCTGATTCCGTTTTCGCCCAGATTAATACCATAAAGGATACACTTCTTCCATTTGAGAAACTCCTCTCCGACATTGACGAGACCTATGACCTCATCGAACTGTATGAGGAAGAGGATGACGGAAATGAGGAGTATGCCAAGGAAGTCGATGATAAGATCCTTGAGCTTGAAGAAGAATACAGACCTCTTAAGCTGAAAACACTTCTCAATGGAAAGTACGATAAGGGAGACTTGTTCCTTACAATTCATGCAGGAGCAGGCGGAACAGAAGCCTGTGACTGGACTTCCATGCTGATGCGCATGTACCTCAGATGGTGCGAGCGCCATAAATTCAAGACTGAGATCCTTGATACACTCGAAGATGAAGGCGGCTATAAGAGCGTCACAATCCAGGTCAACGGACCTTATGCCTTCGGATATCTGAAGGGTGAGGCCGGAGTCCATCGTCTTGTAAGAATCTCACCGTTTGATTCCAATGCACGCCGTCACACCTCATTCTCGTCCGTATACGCATCTCCGATCGTCGATGACAACATCGATATCGAAATCAAGCCCGAGGACATCAGAATCGATACCTACAGAGCAGGAGGAGCTGGTGGACAGCACGTCAACAAGACAGATTCGGCTGTCAGAATCACTCACTTCCCGACAGGTATCGTTGTCCAGTGCCAGAATGAAAGATCCCAGATCATGAACAAGGATAAGGCATTCAAGATGCTCAGAAGCCGTCTGTATGACTATTACAGCCAGAAGCTTGCAGAGGAGCATCAGGCCGAGGCCATAGAGAAGAAAGACATCTCCTGGGGTTCCCAGATCAGAAGCTACGTCTTCCAGCCTTATACAATGGTCAAGGATGCAAGAACAGGCGAGCAGACAGGAAACATCCAGGCTGTCATGGACGGAGATCTGGATAACTTCATCGAAGCATATCTCAGGTGGAGCCAGAGCAATTGAAGCGTCGGACAAGAGTCTTTGTCTTCATTTTAATGTTGATTC
>Ga0265299_10001296_pt1 | contig 29035 bp, 21 predicted proteins | sample AusTroGonzalo_MG_4_FD_193485 | JGI IMG/M metagenome (GOLD analysis project Ga0265299, IMG submission 193485) | Bovine rumen microbial communities from tropical cattle in Woodstock, Queensland, Australia - Gonzalo_02 | ecosystem: Host-associated > Mammals > Digestive system > Stomach > Rumen ... | reverse complement strand
TGGTATCCGTAAGAGTAAGAAGTCATGTATTGTCATAGTCAGCGAGAGTCCTAAGTGTGGCGCTCTTTACTATGCCGACCGTGTGAAGAAGGAGTTCCCCGAGTTCGATGTGCGTGTCTCTATCCTTGGTCATATGCAGCGTGGCGGCAGTCCTTCGGCTCACGACCGCATCCTGGCTAGCCGTACGGGTGTTGGAGCCATCAAAGCCCTGATGCAGGGCCAGCGCAATGTGATGATTGGCGTGCGAAACAACGAGGTGGTCTTTGTGCCCTTCTCTGAGGCCATCCGCAGCGACAAGCCTTTCAATAAAGGCTTAATTAAGGTGCTCGATGAGTTGAGTATTTAAGAGTTGGAACTGAGGCGAAAGAGTAATTATTTTCATATTCAATTCTCTTTTACTAGAATAAGTATAGATTCGCTGTATACTAAGACTGATATTTGCATAGAATATCAGTCTTTTTTTGGCTTATAAAAGTTTCTTTCACGTCTTGATTTATTATAATCACGACGTGAAAAATTAAAATCATGACGTGATTATTTATTTTCACGTCGTGAAAATAGTAAAATGAAGGCGAAGAAACCAATTTTTTATAGTATTAGAAGAGAAAAAGTTACGCATAGTATGAATAGAAATGCCACAGACCCCATGAGAATCTGTGGCATAAAATAAAAAAGGAGGAAAGTAAATTGGCATTCCTCCTTTTATTTGTTATTTGAATAAGTTCAAGTCAATGCTGTTTCCCATTGTCTCATAGCCTTTGGCGTTGAGATGCAACCAGTCGTTCTCGAAGAGGAAGGCACTCTGCATGGCCTGTGGGTCATCAGGATTGCGCACGGCCTGGTCGAAGTCAATCACACCGTCCAGTTCCTTGGTGGTGCGAATCCACTCGTTCAGCGTGCTACGTCCCTTCTCATGGTCTTCCGAGAAGTAGTTGTTGCCCTTGAATGGCGTGATGGTGGCACCAAAGACACGAATACCCTTTTGGTGGGCCTCATCGATAATTTGTTTATAGACCTCAATGATACGCTCGGCTGTCTGTACGCCATTGCGACTGTAGCCCAAGTCATTGACAGCTTCGAAGAGAATGATCCACTTCACACCTTCCTGTTCGAAGAGGTCGCGAGGATAGCGCTTCACACCGGCAGGACCTAAGCCGCCCCCCAATACGCAGTTGCCGCCGATGCCCATGTTGAGTACGCCTACCTGGCGTGTCTTCTTGTTATTGAGTAGTCGGCGTGACAGGACGTCTGCCCAGCGGTTTTGCTCGTTGGTGGTAGAGCCTCTTCCATCAGTAATCGAGTTGCCAAGAATCACCACGGCGCCGGCTTTCTTGGGCGCATCCACTTCCAGCGCCAGGATATTGTACCAGTGGTCCGTGCGGATGGCGTCGGTGAAGTCGCTGGTGTTGCCAGCCTTCAAGTATGATGTGGTACGCGAACCAGGGTGTCCGCTGACGCTAGCTGATGTGGCACCATAGTGAATGGTGATAGCCACGTTCTCGCGGTCGCCAATGGGGAAGTCGACTGCATCTGAGGTGACCTTGCCTTTGGCAGGCATCGTCACCGACTCGCTGCCGTTGAATGTCACCTTCACTGTCGTCTTTTCGTCAATCTCGCTGCTGCTGCCAGCAGTCTTGGCGATAGACAACTCTATGGACTTAATCTCTGTGGGTTCCTCGCTAAACTCGTTGGTGAGCTTCAGGCGCATCTTCTTGCCGCCGATAGACACCTGTACGATTTCGCGAAGAGAATTGTTGGTCAGGCCGGGTTGGGGTGGGTTGTTGTGGCGCTCCACCAGTTGCGGAGCCGTTGCCCAGGTGCCCACCCAGTGCTCGTCGGCGAAGGCCATGCCTGCTGTGAGCAGGCAGGCCATCATCATCAAAAGCTTTTTCACTCCTTTAGATTTTTATATGATTAATCCTCCTCGGGTGTGATGAGCTTATATCCCTTGCCGTGAATGTTGATGATCTCAATCTGTGGGTCGTCCTTCAGGTGCTTGCGCAACTTGGTGATATAAACGTCCATAGAGCGAGCGTTGAAATAGTTATCATCAATCCAGATGGTCTTCAGAGCAAAGTCGCGCTGCAGAATCTCGTTGGCGTGACTGCAGAGCAGAGCCAGCAACTCGTTCTCCTTGGTGGTGAGCTTGGTCTGTGTCTCACCGATGGTGAGCAACTGCTTCTGTGTGTCGAAGATGAAGTTGCCGATGCGATAAACGGTAGATTCCTTGTTCTTCTTTCCACGAACGCGGCGCAGGATGGCTTCAATACGGAACACGAGCTCCTCCATAGAGAAGGGCTTTGTGATATAGTCATCAGCACCCAGTTTGAAACCTTCGAGGATATCCTCCTTCAGCGTCTTGGCGGTGAGGAAGATGATGGGAATCTCTGCATTGGCAGAACGAATCTCCTGAGCCAGTGTGAAGCCGTCCTTCTTGGGCATCATCACATCGAGGACACAGATATCAAACTTGGTCTTCATGAAGGCCTTGAAACCAGCCTCGCCATCGGGGCAGAGCTCTGCTTCGTAACCCTTAGCAGCCAGATACTCACGCAACAGCATTCCGAGGTTCTCGTCGTCCTCGCAAAGCAAAATCTTCAGTTTGTCTTCCATAATTCTAAAAATTTTAATGTATTAATATCGATTGTTGTTTATTCACTATCTTCTTTCAGGATGGGCAGCGTGATGGTAAACTTCGTTCCCTTGCCCAGTTCACTCTCGCATTTGATCTCGCCTTCGTGCAGATTGATAATCTCCTTGACGTAGGCCAGTCCGAGGCCGAATCCCTTCACATCATGTACATTACCTGTATGAACGCGATAGAACTTGTCGAACACCTTCTTGACATTTTCTTTCTTGATGCCCTGTCCATCGTCCTTGATACTGAAGCACAGCTTTTCGTCTTCGTTCCAAGTGCGTATGTGGATGTTGACGGGCTGGTCGGGCTTGCGATACTTCACCGCGTTGTCCAGCAGATTGGTGATGGCATTGGTGAAGTGGACCTCGTCTACGAAGATGGCCGAATCGATGGCTTCAATCTCTGTGGTAATCTTGCCGCCCGTATGTTCTACGCGCAGGTTGAACGTAGCCGAGGTCTGTTCCAGCAGTTCGTTGAGGTCCAACTCTTTCTTTTTGAATGACGTTGATTTGCGATCGAACATAGACATCTGCAGAACCTTCTCTACGAGGAATCGCAGACGGCGCGACTCATCGCCAATCACGGTACTCAGGTGCTTCATCATGGTGGGACTCTTGGTCACCGACTCGTCGCCCAACATCTGTGCAGCCAATGAGATGCTGCTGATAGGCGTCTTCAACTCGTGCGTCATATTGTTGATGAAGTCGTTCTTGATCTCCGTATAGCGTTTCTGGCGGAAGATGATGACGATGGTGAAGATAAAGGTGATGAGCAGTACCACCGTAAAGATGACGGCAGGAATCATGAAGCGGATGCTCGAATAGATATACGAGTCCATATCCGGGAAGTGGATGCGCACCACACCCATCTTGTTGACAGGGTCATTGTGGAATAGCGTTTGTGGATAGCTCCATTGCTCACCCTGTGTCGAGTAATCAGGACAGCGATAGACCTCACGTCCGTCAGCAGTAAGCACCATCAGGTGATAGGGCATGTCAATACCGTTGTTTTGCAGTTCCACGCTAATGTCGTGGTCTAGTAACTTAAAGTTGACGCGCTCCTTCAGTGGCTTCTCGTTGGCAGTATAGAGAATGTTATAGACCACCTCGTCGAGTAGGGCTTTCTGGTAGACATATCGTGTGCGTACGGCTTCCTGGAGCGACTTGGTAGCTTCAGACAGTTGATCCTTGTCTGTACGCATCATCATCGCCTTTGGGGTGTTGGCAGGTTTGGTGGCGAAAGTCTTGAGCTCGAAGGCTGAATAGAACGTGCCGTCTTCTGCCGATACGGAGAACTGGTGAGCATGCTGCACGCTGCCGTCCAGTCCGTTGACGATGATAGAGTCCTGAGTGAAGGCGCGACGCTCCACATCGTTGACATCTTTCTCCAAATAGCGTAGTGTCTCGTTCATCTCCAGATTGCGTGCTGCCTGATAGAGCGAGCGCTTTACACTTTCGTCAAACTGCTCCTTCTTCATCTTGGCAATCTCTTCGATGTAGGAAATCTGCATATAGAGCAGTCCAAGGAACGAGAATCCCATGATGATTGCGATGGTCCATATAGAGGATTTCTTCATTTTCTTCTTTGTTTTGTTGTTGGTGCAAAGATAGAAATTATTTGAACTCAGAGGCTAATTTGGTTAATAGATTTGGTTAAAATTAAAAGATATTAACTAAATGTATTACTTTTAATTTATTATTTATAAACAAACAAAAAGGAGCGAAGATTGTCTCCGCTCCTTTTCTATGATAGGAAATGACTTGATTAGTCTTCGTCCTTGAGTTCGGCCTCGTGCTCCTTGATGAGCTGCTGCTGGATGTCGTTGGGCACCAGTTCATAGCTGGCAAACTTCGTGGTGAACGAAGCACGGCCACCGGTGATAGAGCTCAGCGCAATAGAGTAGTTAGAGAGTTCCTTCAAAGGAATCTTGGCAGACAACTTCTGATAGCCAGCCTCAGAGTCCATACCCATGATGATGGCGCGGCGTCCCTGCAGGTCACTCATCACGTCACCCATATAGTCGGCGGGCACATAGACCTCAAGGTCGTAGATGGGCTCCAACACCTTAGGACCTGCCTCGCGGAAGGCAGCGCTGAAGGCATTGCGTGCAGCCAACATGAATGACAACTCGTTAGAGTCGACGGGGTGCATCTTACCATCATAAACAATCACGCGTACGTCGCGAGCATAAGAGCCTGTCAATGGGCCCTGCTCCATACGTTCCATGATACCCTTCAGGATGGCAGGCATGAAGCGCATATCAATGGCACCACCCACCACAGAGTTGATGAATACCAGTTTGCCGCCCCATTCCAGGTCAACCTCTTCCTTGCCCTTGATGTTCATCTTGAACTCCTGGCCATTAATCTTGAATGAGGTAGGATCGGGCATACCGTCAGCATATGGCTCAACAATTAGGTGTACCTCACCAAACTGACCGGCACCACCAGACTGCTTCTTGTGGCGATAGTCGGCACGAGCCATCTTGGTGATAGTCTCACGATAAGGAATCTTGGGCTCGATATATTCAATCTTGATCTTCTCGTTGTTCTCCATACGCCACTTCAAAGTGCGTAGGTGGAACTCACCCTGTCCGTGAACGATGATCTGGCGGAGCTCCTTAGACTGCTCAACCACCCATGTGGGATCCTCCTGACGCATCTTGGTCAGAGCCACCATCATCTTCTCGGTCTCAGCTTCGTTGATAGCCTTGATGGCACGAGAATACTTAGAGTTAGGATATTTAATGAAATCATAACGCCACTCACAGTCCTTACCGTTCAAGGCGTTGCCTGTCTTCACGTCCTTCAGTTTCACGGTACAGCCAATATCACCAGCCTTCAACTCGTCAACGGGGATGCGGTTGGCACCAGCGCAAGCATAGATAGTACCAATACGCTCCTTCGAGCCACGATCAGCGTTGGTTAGGTCGTCACCGCTCTTCACAGCACCGCTCATCACCTTGAAATACTGTACTTCGCCGATATGGGGCTCAACGCCAGTCTTGAAGAAATACAATGAGGCAGGACCTGCTGAGTCGGGAGTAACCTCCTCGCCACGGGTGTTGCGAACCTTCGGCATCTCGCTCACGAAAGGAACAACGTTGCCCAGGAACTCCATCAAACGGCGAACGCCCATATCTTTGCCTGCGCAAACGCAGAACACGGGGAAGATAGAGCGTGTAACAAGACCCTTGCGGATGCCCTCGCGCATCTCGTCCTCTGTCAGGTTCTCGCTCTCGAAGAACTTCTCCATCAGGGTGTCATCATTGGCAGCAGCTGCCTCAACGAGGGCGGCATGCAACTCCTTGGCTTTCTCCATCTCCTCGGCAGGAATGTCCTCGATGATGGGTGCGCCACCTTCAGGTTTCCAAGAGTATTTCTTCATCAGGAGTACATCAATCACAGCGTTGAAATTGGGACCAGTAGCGATAGGATACTGCACGGGCACGCACTTGTCGCCATAAATCTCCTTCATGCTGGTCAGGATGGTATCGAAGTCGCAGTTCTCTTTATCCAACTGGTTCACCAGGAAGATAACGGGCTTCTGCAACTTGTCAGTATAGCGGAAGGCATTCTGGGTGCCAACCTCAGGACCATACTGGCCATTGATGAGGATGACAGCCTGGTCGGTGACGTTCAGGGCAGTGATGGCACCACCTACGAAGTCATCAGAACCTGGGCAGTCTATAATATTCAGTTTCTTATTATTCCATTCTACATGAAAAACAGTAGAGAACACCGAGTAGCCGTACTCCTGCTCAACAGGGAAGTAGTCGCTCATGGTGTTCTTACCCTCTACGGAACCGCGGCGTTTGATGATGCCAGCCTCGTAGACCATTGCTTCGGCAAGAGTAGTCTTGCCGCTACCCGCACTGCCAAGCAATGCAATGTTTTTGATTTCGTTGGTTTGATAAATCTTCATAACTTCTATAATTTTAGGTATTAATCGGTAATAATTGTTTTGTGGCTCCGAAATTAAGCATTTTCTGCGAAAACACCAAAGAAAATTCTTGAAAATTAAACAAAATTAGTAATTTTGCAGTTGAAATGGCAGGAATCTACGTACATATTCCTTTCTGTAGAAGTCGCTGTGTGTATTGCGACTTCTATTCTACCACCTCTATGGGGCGTCGGCAGCGCTATGTTGACGCTTTGTGCCGTGAGTTGGAACTACGTTCCTCGTATATAAATGAACGCGTGCGCACTATATATATAGGTGGAGGAACACCCTCTCAACTCACGCCAGAGCAGCTCACCCAATTGTTCTGTACTTTGGGCACTGCTGAGGAGGTCACGTTGGAGTGTAATCCTGATGATGTCACCCCTGCGTTTGCCGAGTTGCTGGCTCGGCTTGGTGTCAATCGTGTGTCGATGGGTGCTCAGACATTCAATGACGACAGACTGCACTTCTTGCGTCGCCGCCATTGCGCTTCCCAAGTGCCCGTTGCTGTCAATGTGCTGCGTCAAGCAGGTATTAGGAATGTCAGCGTCGATTTGATGTATGGTTTTCCCAACGAGACGATGGATGAATGGATGCGCGATATTGATGCTGTCCTGGCACTTGATGTAGAGCACCTCTCTGCCTATGCCTTGCAATATGAGGAAGGCACGCCGCTCTATCGGATGCTAGAAAGAGGTGAGGTGAGTGAGGTTGACGAAGAACTCTCTCGCCAGATGTACTATGCTCTCAAAGATCGTCTTGAGGCTGCTGGTTATGAGCATTATGAGATAAGCAACTTTGCACGACCTGGTTATCGCTCACGTCATAACAGCAGTTATTGGCATCAAATACCATATCTGGGACTAGGTGCAGCAGCTCATTCCTTCGACGGACGTAATCGCCAATGGAATGTGGCCGATATAGACCAATATATTGAAGGGGTGGAGCAGGGGAGTCCTGTAGTAGAGTATGAGGAACTCACTCCAGATAATCATTATAATGAAGTGGTGATGACGGCCTTGCGCACCTGTGAGGGTTTGTCACTTGATGGCCTGCAGTCCACCTATCGCGATTATTGTTTAAGACAGGCGCAACCTTTCCTTCAAAACAAACTCTTAGTTTTTGATGGAAAGCAGTTGCGACTCTCGCGTGAAGGACTGTTTGTCAGCGATATGGTAATGACGGAACTGATGTGCGTATAGCGGATCGTCAGTTGATTCCTGTTTATAGAATCCTGACGACGATGGGCTTCTCTACTTCCTTGCGCCAGTCTTTGAGCCATTTGAACCATTCGAATTTGCTGTGCATTCCAAAGTTCTCATTGTCAGAGCAATATGCAATCTTATAGCTTAATTTCTTTTCGTTCGGTTTTACCAGAAAAGCGTAATTGTCTTTGTTGGCTTTTTCCTCGCTGGCCATATGCTGTCTAGGTATCAGAATGCCCAGTCCTACCGTCTCGCGTTTCCAATTGATAGTGTCTGTCGAGGGATAGTCCGTGCCCCAGCAGCCACGCAAACCCTGATGGTCACTAAACTCTTCCGAGTTCTTTACGTTGATAATACCCGTTGACAGCAGTTCGCCTTCGATGGGCTTACTGAATAGCACGTCTACATCTGTGTCGCGATGCCCTGCATATTGTGTGTAGCGCAGTGTCATGTTGACCTTCTTCTTTGAGACAGGCATTTCCCAGCCTTGGTCTATGATCTCTACGATAGTGCGAAGCGGGCCATAAGAGATGATACGCTGAGTGCGAGACTTTACTGGATCTATCATGGTAGGCTCTTTGCCGTTCCATCCGCGCAAGGCTCCCAGTCCGAACGTGTTGCCCACCCACAGCACATCGTCGCCATATCCCTCAGCCTTTTGGTCTGGCTGTGTGTAGAACTGCGTTTCTTTCAGTTCCAGACGCTTATGAAACTTTCCATAAAGGTCCAATGTCTGGCGTTTGTCGAAATAGATGCGAATGCCATTCAGCTCGCTTTCAAAGTCCACCCCGTGGTGGTGCTGAATGTTGTATGAGTTGGCGCAGTCGCCCCTGGCTGTGATGCTCTCGATATAGTTGTCGTGCTTGTTTTTCTGCTTTACTTTGTCGTTGCGCAGCAGCATTTCTGCGTAGACACGCGCTGGGTAAATCCTTGGCTCTCCCTCGTAACTCAGTGTCACCTCATAGTTTTTCGACTCATTCGCTTGGAGGTCAGCCAGGAAGCAGAGCTCGTCATACGTCTCGTCTTGGTCTATGTCGTCTAGTTGACAGGCAATTTCTTTCCCGTCCAGTTTTACCAGTGCCGAGCGCACCTCACCATAAGAAGCCAAGTTGACAACAACGGGTTGGTCTGTGCGGATATTGTTCAGGGGATTGCTGACGCTGACGGTGATGGTCTTCTGTGAGCTTGCAGCCAGTGGCAGACAAAGCGTCAGGGCGAGGATGATTCGTTTCATATTTTCGTGTTTGTTATGATACAAAATTACTGAAAACAGGTAAAAAGGACAATTTGTTTTAAGAAAATTAGGTTAAAATTTGGTTAATTCAATAATTTTTAGTACTTTTGCACCGTTATTTAACATAAGTAAAAACATTCTTAGCACGTGCGAAGTCTTTATTCCATCTTATTACTCGTCTTGATAGCCTGTATTGGCTGTCAGTGGAAGTTGCAGCCTACGGTCGAGAAATCGGATTCCGATGAGGTGGAGTTGGCGCGTTTCGACAGGGCTGAACGTCTTTTTCTGACTACAGGCGATTTTGCCGCTTTGCAACAGATGAAGACCGTCTATCCTATCGAGACCCGTACGCTGATTGAGGATGTGCTTCAGCTGGGTCGTGTTGATGAGGCAGGTATCAGTACTCGTTTCCTATATTTCTTCCAAGACAGTACGCTTCAAACGCTGTTGCGCGATGTTGAAGAGCAGTATCACGATGTGCATGATTTGAATGCCGACCTTAACAAGTCGTTTAAGCGTCTGGTGGAGATGCTTCCACAGCTCACCGTACCTCATGTCTATGCACAGATTGGTTCTTTGGACCAAAGTGTCGTGGTGGGCGATTCTTTAGTGGGCATCTCGCTTGACAAGTACTTGGGTAAGGACTATCCCATCTATCTGAAATATGGCTATAGTGAGCAACAGCGTCGCATGATGACTCGTCAGTACATTGTGCCAGACTGCCTCTGCTTCTATCTCCTGGGCCATTATCCTATGTCGCCTGAGGAGCGTGATTCTGCCGAGTTGCGCAGCGCCCATATGGCTCGTATTCAATATGTGGTTAACAAGGCTATGGGGCGCAAGGTATTTACTCGTCCAGAGATTTCTCTTGTGTCCGAAAAGATGCGCCGTCATCCGGAACTGACCGTTGAGCAACTTCTGACATCGAACTGAAAACACCCTGTTTCTTGGATAAAAAATGTAAATCTCTACTTCATGTGGGGATTTTTTTTTATCTTTGCACCGTATGAAAAAAACAACGTTTATTGGTGCAGTCCTCATGATGGCTGCTACAACAGTGCTGGCAGGCCAGCAACTGAGTTTGAAGGATATTAGCGGTAGTGCTTTCCGTGCACAGACGATGGTTGGCGTAGAGTCTCTGAATGATGGCGAGAGCTATACGCAAATCTCAAGCGATGGAAAGCAAATTGTGAAATACTCATTTAAGACGGGCAAGCAGAGTGGTGTTCTCTTTGATGTGAAGACGGTGCGTGGCCCCAAGATTGAGCGTGTTGATGGTTATATCATGAGTCCAGATGGACGTAATATGCTCATCCAGACTCAGACAAAGAGTATTTATCGTCATTCATTCACGGCGGTCTATTATATCTTCACCATTGCTAACAACAAGATGGAACCGCTGAGTGATGGTGGTCCCCAGCAGACTCCCGTGTGGAGTCCTGACGGCACTCAGGTGGCCTTTGTCCGCGAGAATAATATTTTCTTGGTGAAGTTGCTCTATAATAATGCGGAGAGTCAGGTGACCAAGGACGGTAAAGTGAATGCCATTATCAATGGTCTGCCAGATTGGGTAAACGAGGAGGAATTCTCGCACAACTCGTCGATGGTCTTTTCTGCCGACTCCAAGCAGATTGTATGGGTGCGCTACGATGAGAGTGAGGTCAAGGAATACAGCATGACTCTCTTCAAAGGTTCGCATCCCGCCAAGGAGGAATTTGCTACCTATCCTGGCTTCTACACTTATAAATATCCCAAACCAGGCGAGCAGAACTCTAAGGTGCAGGTGCTGAGTTATGATATCAAGAGTCACCAGACGCGCACCATGCAGTTGCCCCTTGATGCTGACGGCTATATCCCTCGCATCAAAGCCACGAGCGATCCTACTAAGATTGCCGTCTTCACTCTGAACCGCCATCAGGATGAGCTGAAGGTCTATATGGCCAACCCCATGTCGACTATCTGTCAGCAGGTTGTTGAGGACAAAGTCGATAAGTATATCAACGAGAATGTCTTTGCCAATCTCGTTTTCACCAACAAGCACATGGTACTAACCAGTGAACGCGATGGTTATAATCACATCTACCTCTATACCTTGAATGGTCAGCTGGTGCGATCCGTCGATGCTGGCACCCAGTCGGTGACTACTGCCGTCTATGGCTATGACGAGTTGACAGGTGACCTCTATTATGCAGCCCTGAATGCAGGTCCTACTAATCAGAGAATTTTTGTGAACCACAAGAACGGTAAGACCGACTGCCTCACACCTCAGGATGGTTGGCACACCGCTATCTTCTCGCAGGATCTGAAATATTTTGTTCATACCTGGAGTGATATCAATACACCGCCCACCTATGCCCTGTGCAGCAATGCAGGAAAGACTCTATCTACCCTTGTTGATAACAAGTCTTTGAAGGAGAAGTACGATGCTTATGATATGGGCACCAAGGAGTTCTTCACTTTCCAGACCAGTGAAGGTGTTCAACTCTATGGCTATATGGTGAAACCAAAGAATTTCGACCCCACGAAGAAGCATCCTGTGGTGATGTACCAGTATGGTGGTCCTGGTTCACAGCAGGTGAAGAATGCTTGGGGTATCGGCATGAGCGGCAATGGTGCCCTGATGGAGCAGTATCTGTGTCAACAGGGCTATGTCTGCGTGTGTGTCGACAATCGTGGCACTGGTGGACGTGGTGCAGCTTTTGAGAAGTGTACTTACCTGCGCCTTGGCGAGTTTGAGGCTCGCGATCAGGTTGAGGCCGCCCTGTGGTTGGGTCAGCAGTCGTACGTTGATAAGGACCGTATCGCCATCTGGGGCTGGAGTTACGGTGGCTGGAACACGCTGATGTCGATGTCCGAGGGCCGTCCTGTGTTCCGTTGCGGCATCGCCATCGCCCCTCCCACCAGTTGGCGCTTTTACGATACTATTTATACCGAGCGGTTCATGCGTACTCCCAAGGAGAATGCCTCCGGCTATGATGAGGTGAATCCCATGGCCCGTGCGTCGAAGTTGCATGGCGCCCTGTTGTTATGCCACGGACTGGCCGATGATAATGTGCATTACCAGAACACCGCTGAGTATGTTGAGGCTCTGGTACAGGCCGACAAGGATTTCCGTCAGTTGGTTTATACCAATCGCAACCATAGCATCTATGGCGGTAACACCCGCAATCACCTCTATCGCCAGTGCGTGAACTTCTTCAATGAGAATCTTAAGTAAAACTACAAACAAATATGAAAAAACTAACCCTACTACTCATCCTGCTTTGTTTTGGCTTCACCGCCGACGCAAAGCGAAAGAAAAAGGTGGTGCCTCCACCGCCTTCGACGATTGAAATCATTACTAAGGTCAATGATCAATGGCAGACCACTCATCGCCCTGAGGTGCGCTCGTTCTGGGATGAAGCCGCCTATCATACAGGTAATATGGAGGCCTATAAACTCCTTGGAAATGCCCGCTGGTTGGCCTATAGTGATGCTTGGGCTCGCCATAATCTATGGCAAGGTGCTCGTGAGAAGGACCCCTCGAAATGGAAGTATGCTAACTATGGCGAGGGGCAGGACTATGTGCTCTTTGGTGACTGGCAAATCTGTTTTCAGACTTATCTCGATATCTACGAGATGCAGCCCGACGACTATAAGATAGCTCGTGCTCTCGAAGTGATGGACTATGAGGTTCGTCAGCCCCAGAACGATTTCTGGTGGTGGGCTGATGCCCTTTATATGGTGATGCCTGTGATGACGAAACTCTATAAGACCACAGGTGATGTGAAGTACCTCGACAAACTCTATCAGAACTTTAAGTGGAGTGATGACCTGATGTTCGATAAGGACGAGCAACTTTACTATCGTGATGCCAAGTATATCTGGCCGAAGGTGAAGACGGCCTGCAATGGTGGCAAGAGTTTTTGGGCTCGTGGTGACGGTTGGGTGCTGGCAGGATTGGCCAAGGTGCTGGCTGACATGCCCAAAGACTATCAGCACCGCCCGTTCTTTGAGCAGCGTTTTCGCCAGTTGGCTGAGGGGGTGGCACGTGTCCAGCGCCCTGGTGGCTATTGGAGTCGCTCCATGCTCTGTGAAGAAGATGCCCCAGGTCCTGAGACCTCTGGCACCGCTTTCTTTACTTATGGCATGCTGTGGGGTGTGAACAATGGACTGCTCTCGCGTGCTGACTACGAGCCTGTCATCGAGCGGGCTTGGAACTATTTGATTACCACTGCTCTGCAGCCTGATTATTCTGTGGGTTATGTGCAGCCCATTGGTGAGAAGCCTGACCCCACGAAGACCGTGAATGCCCGTTCGCAGGCCAATTTTGGCACGGGAGCCTTTTTGCTAGCAGCCTGCGAGCATTTACGCTATGAGAACCAGAAAAGTGGAAATGATGCGAAGGTCACCGTCAGTATCAACAATCCTTCTAATGAATATCGTGAGCAAATCGTAGAACTCTCTGCTGACAGTCTCTTCCAGCGTCTGCAGATTAAAGGCGGACGTCAGTTCATTGTTTTCGATGCCGGCGGACTAGAAGTGCCTTATCAGTTGTCGTCCAACGGAAAAGTGCTCATCGAGGCAGGTGTGCGCCCTCGTGGTACACAGATCTTCACCATCCGTCGTGGCAGTCCCAAGGTATATCGCACCGTATGTTTCGGTCGCATCTTCCCTGAGCGCAAGGATGACTTTGCGTGGGAGAATGATCGTGGTGCCTATCGTGTCTATGGTCCTGCCCTCCAGAAGACTGGTGAGAAGAGTTATGGCGTTGATGTGTGGACGAAGAACACACCAGAGTTGGTACTCGACCAGCGCTATTGGGTCGAGGATGTGGTGATGATGCCTGCTGTCGAGAAATTGCGACGTGAGAACCGCCAGCGTGGTGATTCGCTCTATCGTCTGAACTCTTATCACAACGACCACGGACGTGGTTCTGATCTCTATAGGGTAGGGGCCACCCTCGGTTGTGGTACGCCTGCTATCATGGTTGATGACGAATTGGTATATCCCTATTGCTTTAAGAAATACAAGGTACTCGATATGGGACCTCTGCGCTTCTCCGTTCAACTTGACTACGAACCTAAGGTCATAGGCGAGGATACTATTACGGAGCATCGTATCATCACTCTCGACAAGGGCTCCAATTTCAACAAGAGCACAGTTTGGTACGATGGCTTTACCACAGTGGTTGACCTGGCTACGGGAATCGCTATTCATCAGGAAGACCGTAATAGTGTGGTGCTCTCAAAGGATTATCTGCACTATGCTGACCCCACCGATAATGTGCCTGTAAACAATTGCCAACTTTTTGTGGGCACCCTTTATCCCAATGGAGTCAGCGAGACCCTTGTTAAGCAGTTTAAGCGTGTGGACAGTGGGGCAGTGGGACACGCCTTGGGTGTCGTCGAGAACTATGCTGGCGAGCCATACACCTATTATTTTGGTTCTGCATGGTCTAAGTTCGATGTTCGTACTCAGGCCGAATGGCAGCAGCGTATTGACTGGACGCTTCGCTGCATTCGCGAGCCACTGAAGGTGGAGATGAAGTAGGTCTTATTCTCCTTCTCCTGCTGTTTGCGGATAGTAATCTAATAGCTTTATTGCACAGTATTGTTTTTTGTGTGCAATAAGGCTATTTTTTTATGCCCGATAATTTGCAAAATAACATTTCTTTCCATATATTTGCAAATGATAATACTACTGATTGACCTAACCTTTATGTTACATCTAATTACCATCGCCTATGAACGCATACAAACTACTATACCCACTCCTATCCGTGCCGATGGCACTTCTCTCGGCTTGTGCCTACAACGAAGACTATGCTACAGCTGATATCACCACCGATGTGATTGAGATTAGTGACCGCTATTATTATCGTTGCGACTCGCTTACTGTTGTCGACCTGCCTCAGGGGGTTCGCTCCATTGGCGACCAAGCTTTTTTTGGCTCTAGTATCACGTCGCTGGGCATTCCTTCGCAGGTGACTTATATCGGTGATAATGCCTTCAACTTCTGTGCCCGTCTTACAACTATTCGTATTGATGAGCGCAATCCTGTATTCGACTCTCGAAATAACTGCAATGCCATCATCCGTACGGCTAACGATGAGCTTCTCTATGGCTGTTCTGCCACAGTCATTCCTGAATCCGTTAGACGTATTGATGACTATGCCTTTTGTGGCTGTGAAGGATTGACCGATCTCGTGCTACCTGATCATATTGATGCCGTGGGTGATGGGGCCTTTTCAGAGTGTAGCGACTTGACGTCGGTCACATTGGGGCGAGGCCTAAGTCATGTCAGCACGCTAGCCTTTGCCGACTGTCCGAAATTGACGATGGTGACCATTCCTGAATCCGTTAGTAGTATTGGCGATGCAGCCTTCCTCCACTGCCCTGAGCTCGTCTCCGTGCGTGTAGAGTCAGCGGTACCGCCCCGATGTGGCTATATCGCTTTCTTTGGAACCCATGCAACCCTTCATGTGCCTCTTGGCTCTCGCGAGGCCTATGCTTCAGCCAGTGGTTGGCGTGATTTTCCTATGATTATAGAATTTTAATTCTGTTAGCATATAATTCTAGTAAACTAAGAAGCAAAAAACTCTAGTTTAGTCGAAAGGTTTAATTGAACTGTAATATTGAAAAAAGAGAGTCAAAGTGACTCTCTTTTTCTTTTCTCTTGGCGGAAGGTGAGGGATTCAAACCCCCGATACCCGAAAGGGGTATACCGGATTTCGAGTCCAGCGCGATCGATCACTCTGCCAACCTTCCAAATGGTGAGGTGTAAACCTCTTTCTTCAAAAAATGGAACCCCATCTTTGATGAGATTCCAGACATTTGAGTGGAGGTGCCTGGCGGATTCGAACCGCCGTAGACGGTTTTGCAGACCGTTGACTAAGCCACTCATCCAAGGCACCAATTTATAGCGTTTCTCGGTTTGCGGATGCAAAGGTACTACTATTTTTTTATTTGACCAAATGTTTTTCTGATTTTTTCGTGCTGCAATGGCCTTTTTCTTGTTTTTGACATACTTCATCCTTGAAAGGGCAGTCTTCACACCCTGCACACGCATGTTTGGAACCTTGAAGTGTGCGATAGAATCGCCAGCAAGCATAGCTAGCGGCAAGGGTGAGGATGAGAATGGTGATAGTTGTTTGCAAAGTTTTAATTGTGACGTATGTGAACTACAATATATGATTTGCGTAATGCTTTCGTACCTATTTTATATTAATTAGGTGTGATGACTTTGTCAACCAGGCTGCTAATGGTGTTAACCATTCGATTAGGGAGTGCTTCGTCTTCGATGGCGTCTGGATTGATAATCGCTTTTAGTCCCTTAGGGTGCATTTTGACATCTATGTCCGTGCCCATTTCGATGGGGTCGCCATCATAGTGTACAGCACCTGGATGGTCGCGGTGGATGTGGATTCTTCTGGCTTGGAAAGTCTTTATGTGTGAATTGCTGCCCAATGTCTTTGCAAAAAGGTCCATAGCTAATTTGGGAGCCTCAATGACATTAAATGGTTCCATGACAATGACATCCATAACCCCATCCTGCATGGAAGCACCAGGTGCGATATATGCATTATTACCATACTGCGCAGCATTGGCACAAGCAATAAGAAAAGCCTTGTATTGGTGAACTCCACTCTCGTCCTCGACGGTGTAAGTGTCTGGTTGGTAGGTGAGGCCCTCCTTGAGCACGTTTTCAACGTAGGTAACTAATCCGCGTTTTCCGGCTTCGGCAAACTTCAGTGAGACAAATGCATCGAAGCCCATTCCACATGTGCAGAAAAATGGCTGCTCGTTGATGACACCATAGTCGAAATGGTCTGTCTGGCCTTTGTTGATGATATCAAGTGCTTTGCCGATATTTATTGGAATACATAGATGGCGGGCTAGACCATTGCCGGATCCGCAGGGAACAATACCGAGTGCTACGTCACTGTGGACCAGAGAACGGGCCACTTCGTTGACCGTACCATCGCCTCCAACAGCTACACAAAAATCGGTACCATCAGTGGTGCATTGTTGGGCTATGACGGCAGCATGCCCTGCATACTCAGTTTTGATGATGCGACAGTTGTATCTTTGTGGGTCGATGTGCTGCTCAATGAGTTGCGGCAATTCGTCCTTTGATTTTGTGCCCGAGATTGGGTTTATAATGAATGTGATGTCCCTTTTATTGTCTTTCATAGTGCAAATGTACAGTTTTTCGTCGAAAAAACGTGTGTTCGTATAAGAAAATTGATTAAAACACACATTTATTATAAAAAATGTGCACGTTTTACGGATTTTTGTGTAACTTTGCAGCCTGAAATAAAAGAAACCTCTAAAAACAAATATGGGACAACTACAAGAAAGGTACAAATCGTATCGTATTCCCCAAGAATTTATGGAGAAGGGGGTCTATCCCTATTTCCGCGAAATAACAGGTAAGCAAGGCACGGAAGTAGAGATGGGCGGTCACAAAGTGTTGATGTTCGGTTCAAATGCCTATACGGGCCTGACCGGTGATCAGCGTATTATTGATAAGGCAAAGGCAGCTCTTGATAAATATGGTTCTGGTTGTGCTGGTAGCCGTTTCCTTAACGGAACGCTTGATATTCATGTGCAATTAGAGAAAGAAATAGCCAAGTTTATTGGTAAGGATGATTGTCTGTGTCTCTCTACTGGCTTTAGTGTGAACCAAGGCGTTTTGGCTATGGTGGTAGGTAAGGATGATTACATCATCTGTGATGACCGTGATCACGCCAGCATTGTGGATGGACGTCGCTTGTCATTTGCCAAGCAGCTACACTATAAGCACAATGATATGGAAGACCTGGAGCGTGTGCTGCAGAAGCTACCTCAGGATGCCATTAAGTTGATTGTAGTTGATGGCGTTTTCTCAATGGAGGGCGATTTGGCTAAGTTGCCTGAGATTATTCAATTGAAGTATAAGTACAATTGTTCGGTGATGGTGGACGAGGCTCACGGTGTGGGTGTCTTTGGCCGTCAAGGACGTGGCGTTTGTGATCACTTCGGACTGACCGATGAGGTGGACTTGATTATGGGTACATTCTCGAAGTCATTGGCTAGTATTGGTGGTTTTATTTGCTCTGATAAGGATACCATCAACTTCCTCCGTCATACCTGTCGTACTTATATTTTCTCGGCTTCGAACACGCCTGCGGCTACTGCTGCGGCTATGGAGGCACTGCATATTATTCAGCAGGAACCTGAGCGCATTGAGAAATTGTGGAATGTGACTCGTTATGCTCTTAAGCGTTTCCGTGAGGAAGGCTTTGAGATCGGTGAGACCGAGAGTCCCATTATTCCTCTTTATGTTCGTGATGCCGAGAAGACTTTCCTTGTGACAGCTTTGGCATTTAACGATGGCGTATTTATTAATCCTGTGATTCCTCCTGCATGCGCACCTCAGGATACTTTGGTTCGCTATGCCTTGATGGCTACTCATACAGAGGAGCAGGTGGAGCGTTCGGTGAAGATTCTTAAGAAGATCTTTGTTGAGCAGGGTATCATAAAGTAAATTGAGATTTCAGAATTGATAATTGGTAATTGGCTTGTTTTTATCGTTTGAAAACGTTAAAAATGGTTTATAGAAAGCAAATTATCAATTATCAATTTTTATTTATCAATAATTCTTTGTACCTTTGCACCCGCAAAAACGAGGTGTAGCGCAGTTGGTAGCGTTCCTGGTTTGGGACCAGGCTGTCGCAGGTTCGAGTCCTGTCACCTCGACTAGAGTAAAATGAGAGTCTTGAGCACAAGATTCTCATTTTTTTTTGTAAATTATTGAATTATTGATAAATTTATTTGTGCGTCTTAACTTTTTTTCTTATCTTTGCTCCCATCTAATCACCATATTGATATGAAAGCATCTAAACATTTTCTTCTACTTTTGTGCTGGCTGTTGGCTGTCAATCAGGTCAATGCGATAGAGAGTAGGACCTTTCGGGTGATTAATGCTGCCAATGGTTTGGCAGATAATAGTGCACAGATTGTGGTATGTACTCGTTCTGGACGTATGATTATTGCCACGCTGGGCAACCTGAATTTCTATGATGGTGTTACATTCTCGAATATTAATACACATACCGATTTCCAGTATCCATTGCCTAGTTATCATGGCAACTACCATCTTTATTTTGATTTGCGACATCATATTTGGTTGAAGGATACTCACAAAGTGACGTGTGTGGACTTGATGTCTGAACAGTTCGTGACTAATGTTGATAGTGTAATAAAGACTATAGGGTGCAAAGAGCCTCTGGAAGATCTTTTTGTGGATTATGACGGACATTTGTGGATGTTGACCAAAAAGGGGCTTTACAGTGGGATGGGCAAAAAGTACTTTAAGGTACAACCCAACCTGAATCTTCAGGATGTGGATGTCTTTGATAATATGCTCATCACATTTTATGAGAATGGTGAAGAAATAGGCCAGAGTCTTCAAACGGGTATGGTAGTACATCATACGCGTGCCTATAGTGATGAGATGGCCGATGACTACAAGAATTCGTCAGTGATTCTGAAATATGAGAATGGTTTCTTTCAAGTGAGAAATGGTGATGAGAAATCTGTTCTTTTATGGTTTGACGTTAAAGGAAAGAAGTGGACTGTCGTGAAGGAATTTCCTTACCATATTAATAATATGGAACTTCATGACGGCAAAATTTACATGCCATCGGAATATGGTTTTTGGGTGTACGATTTAGCCACAGATGCAATGGAGTGGGTGAAGCAGTTGACTATTGCTGATGGAACGACAATTGAAACCGATTGTAACATGATCTCGTTTGATGTGCAGGGAGGTGTTTGGATTGGAACCGAAAAGCGTGGTGTGCTCTATGGTCGTCCTACAACACCGGCTTTCAAATGTTATCCTTGGACGAATCCGAAGGCTTTAGAATTAGAGAAACTGATGATGAACCAGACTCAGGATATAACGGAGTTTCGGGGACAGCGTGCCAACTGTCAATATGTGGATAGTCGCGGATGGAAATGGATAGGTACAATGACGGGACTTTATCTTTTTAAGTCGGAGGATGTCCAACCTGCAGTGTTCTCAAAGGCTGATGGATTATATAACAATGTGGTTCACGCTGTGGTAGAGGACTTGAACCATAATATATGGTTGTCGACATCGAATGGTATCTCATGCATTATGTACGATGACAACAACGAGGTGCTCTTTGTAAATAGTTTCGGACGTGATGATGGAGTGCCTATTGAGTCGTTCCAGAATGCCAAGGCACTACTAATGCCGAATGGCTCTATCATCATGCAGGCTATTGATAATGTAGTAGAGTTTAATCCAGAGGATCTTTATGAAATCAGTACGCCGCATCCATACAAATTGTTTCCTAAATTGATTCAGCTGTTAGTGAATGGCAACTATGCAAAGCCTAATGTGCCAATGGATGGTAATGTTATTATTGATCGTCCGTTCACAGGTGTTAGAGAAATTAGTCTTAATAGTGATCAGACGACGGTGTCATTAACATTCTCTGCTCTGAACTATTTCCGTCCGTTACAAACCTATTATCGTGTTCGTGTTAAAGGATTATCTGCCTATGAGGATTGGCAGGTGTTTTCCTACTTCAATAGTGGGGGAAAGGTAGATGGACGTGGATTGTTGCATTTGCCGCTAGTGGGATTAGAACCTGGTGAATATCACATAGAGATGCAGGTTTCGATGTTTCCTGATCAGTGGGATGGTACCCCGTTCGAGTGGGTCGTTCATGTGAATCAGCCTTGGTGGCAAACCACAGGTATCTTTTGGGGGGTTGGTATTGTCTTATTTGTATTACTCTTGGTGAATTTGGCTATTTATATGCGTAATGAGCGTCTCCGTATGCAGCGCACCCATGAGGAAGGCGATATTATCCGCAAGATTCGTCAGTTTGTTCAGCGTTGTAATGAATCGACTAATACGGTATTAATGCCAACGCTCGATGATTACCATCTATCGCCTGACGATGAGAATATGAAACTCAGTCCTGAGTTTATCGAGGTGATGATGAAGTTAATCCCCTTTGTAAGTGACCATATGCGTGGCGAACTGAGTATGAGTCAATTGAGCGTAGTGGCGCATACAGATGTGGTAAGACTGTATCAGATATTGATGACTGACATTTATAAGAGTCCGCGAAAGCTGGAGTTGATAATCCGTCTACAGAAAGGTGTTGATCTGTTGTTGAATACAAATTCGAGTGTAGAGGAGATTGCAGGTCAGTGTGGCTTCTATACACCAAACTATTTTATGGGCTCGTTCTTCCATCGCTATAGGAAGACACCTGAGGAGTATCGTGAAAGCATGAGGGGTAATCTTATGGCTTAAAAGTTAATTCCTGAAAGGCAGCGAGGCGCCAGGCACGGTCGGTGATACCTTTGTAGTAAACAAGAGTTTGATATGTGTTCTCTGTTTGATAGAAGGAACCTTCTTCAGGTAGCATATGTGTGGTGCCATCAATGTCTTTTATGAGAAATAGGTAGTTGTAATAGCCCAGTTTTTGCAGAACGGTGAGATTGTATGATTGTGTGTCAGGGTCGTAAATCGCTTGATAATTCTCTTGTGGCTCGGTTGTCCATCGCCCGTTGATGATGATTTGGGCGTTGTCGTAAGCAGGTGCGGGTTGTAGATGATAGTGCACATAGACATACTCCGATGTGCGTTCGGCCTCGTAATTGTCGCTATTGCGAAGTAGGAAAGCACCGTTGGCGTCCTCGTCATATTCATAATACCTCCTCGGTCGGCAGGGTGTTGGTGTCGCGTGCCATGAGCGCGTAGCTTCATCCCATGATACACTCTCCAGACCCATCGTGGTGTGGGTGGGATCCAATATCTCGAACTTGTGGTATTCGTTTCCCGCCTCAAAGATGAGTGGCATGCTGTGTTCCCATAATAGTCCCTGTGGCGTTTTACTTGTAGGTTGGATGTTGATCTTCATATTGTCTTCGCGTCCGTTTTGCATCACGAAAGTCTGAATCTGTTCATCTGGACGCGTTATTGTAATGCCGTTATAATTTAGGCGCATACTAACTTGTTGATGACTCTTATTAGTGTCAATGTCCGTATTAGAATCTACCGATATGTTGACATTCATAAGAGACTCCAAAACTCTGAATTCAACTACGAGGGCATCACATTGCTGGTCTTCATCGATAATGTGTAGCCGGTAGTTGCCGCTCATGCGTACTTTCATCTGCTCGTTGGGGAATTGAAAGCTGTAGTGCGTATAGAGAGTGGTTGTGTTGATAGAGTTCTCGTAGTCGTCGATGGGTTGGTCGTTGATGCCTTCAAGCCATTCGCTCTCGAACAACTCCTCGTTAGGAGTCCAGTCTGGCTGGCAAGGTTCCAAATGACAAACAAACCTACGATAGTCATGTGACATCTCGTCGAATCCTATATCTATCTTATCGTCGCCTCCCAATTTGATGATAGGTAAGGCCTCAAAATCATGATTTGTGATTACTTCCAGACTCTTGATATTTGGCAATTTGATGCTGTGCCAAGCTGTCATAGAGACTGGCATTAATAGTAGTAGAAAGAGTGTTTTCTTGATGTTCATGGGTGCAAAGATACGAAATAATTTGTGATTCATCAATCGTATTTCGGATTTTCTTTGTACTTTTGCATTATGAAAACAATGAAAGATTCAATTATTATCTTAAGTGGTGGCATGGATAGCGTGACGCTACTCTATGACTATCAGGATCGAATTGCGTTGGCCATTTCATTTGATTATGGTTCCAACCATAATGCGCGTGAGATACCTTTTGCTCGTTTACACTGTGAACGTTTGGGTATAGAGCATATTGTGATTCCTTTGCAGTTTATGGCACAGTATTTCAATAGCTCGTTGCTACAGGGTGCGGAAGCCATTCCAGAAGGTCACTATGCTGCAGAGAATATGAAATCTACGGTGGTACCATTCCGTAATGGTATTATGCTGAGTGTTGCTGTTGGTATGGCTGAGAGTCGTGGACTCCAGTATGTGATGATGGCTAACCATGGTGGTGATCATACTATTTATCCAGACTGTCGTCCAGAATTTGTGAATGCCTTTGATGCGGCAGCAAATGCCGGTACTTATAATGGCGTTCATTTGGTGTCGCCCTATACAAATATTACCAAAGGCCAGATTGCGGCACGTGGACGTGAGTTGGGTATTGACTATTCCGAGACGTGGTCATGCTATAAAGGTGGTGAGAAACACTGCGGCAAGTGTGGCACATGCGTAGAGCGCAAGGAGGCATTGGCTGATGCAGGAATTCCTGATCCCACAGACTACGAATAAAGCCTCTTTGGCATAAGTGGCAACTCATTGCCGCGTATTCTGATGAAAAATAAAGAAGCCCTACCTCAGATGAGGCAGGGCTCTATGTTTGTTTGGAATAAGTTGTTTTGTTTGTAAGTTTTGTGTGTTTATGCTTCAGCCTCGGGTATTACTGAAACGACACTCTTGTTGAACTTACCCTTGTGGAAGTTCACTGTGCCATCGATGAGGGCATAGAGTGTATCGTCTTTACCAATAGCAACACCGTTACCAGGATTGTGCTTTGTACCACGCTGACGAACGATGATGTTGCCAGCCAGACACTTCTGACCACCCCAGATTTTCACGCCGAGTCGCTGAGCTGCACTTTCGCGGCCGTTCTTAGAACTACCTACACCTTTTTTATGTGCCATACTGCTGTTCCTCCTTAAGCGATTACTTGTTTAACTTCAACCTGAGTGAACTGCTCGCGATGACCGTTGCGCTTGCGAGAGTCCTTACGACGCTTCATCTTGAAGACGATGACCTTGTCACCCTTCACCAGCGGGTTCACTACTTCAACTACTACTTTTGCACCTTCTACGGTGGGTGCGCCAACCTTGACAGTGCCGTCGGCATCTACGAGCAGCACCTTGTCAAACTCAACAGTCTTGCCTGCCTCCACGTCCTTGATGTGGTGCACGAAGAGCTTCTTGCCCTGCTCGGCCTTGAACTGCTGACCCTGAATTTCTACAATTGCGTACATTTGTTGTTTGTTTGTAAATAGGGTTTTTTCCGTAAGGCGGTGTACGTCCGTACACACTTCACCCTGCCTCCACGGACTCATTTCGGGGTGCAAAGGTACTAATTTTCTATTACATAGAACCTTGCTTCTCCGTTATTTCTCTAAACTTTTATGTTTTTTTAACTGCTATCGCCTTTTAGAGTCCAGCTTTTGCCAATTCCTCGGCCATCTCCTGTTGCAACTCGCGAGCCTTGTTGCCAGCCACTTCTGCAAAGTTGTCCTCATTGCTGGCATAGATAATGCCACGGCTTGAGTTCACCAACAGACCGCAGTCCTCGTTCATGCCATATTTGCATACCTCCTGCAGTGAGCCGCCCTGTGCACCAACGCCAGGAACCAAGAGGAAATGATTGGGAACCACCTTGCGGATGTCCTCAAACATGCGACCTTGAGTGGCACCGACGACATACATCATATTGTCAGCATTGCCCCATTCCTGACTCTTCTTCAGCACCTTTTCGAAAAGGCGTTCGCCCTGTGCGTCCTCCATTAGTTGGAAGTCGTGAGAACCTTTGTTTGAGGTCAGAGCCAAAAGGATGACCCATTTGCCCTCGTAGTTAAGGAAGGGAGTCACAGAGTCTTCACCCATATAGGGAGCCACGGTGAGAGCATCGATATTATATTCCTCGAAGAAGGTGCGTGCATACATTTGACTGGTATTGCCGATGTCACCACGCTTTGCATCAGCAATGATGAGGTGATGTGGATGATTCTCTTTGATGTATTCGCAGGTCTTCACGAAAGCCTCCATGCCCTTCAGACCATAGGCTTCATAGAAAGCCAAGTTGGGCTTATATGCTACACAATAGGGAGCCGTAGCCTCGATAATGGCTTTGTTGAACTCGAAGATGGGGTCATGTAGGTCAAAGACACATTGAGGCATCTTCTTGGGGTCGGTATCCAGGCCAACGCAAAGGAAACTGCGTTTCTGCTTAATTTGCTGAATCAGTTCTTGTCTTGTCATATTTCTTATTGTTAGGTTGCTATGATATAGCAACATACTTGACTATAATTCGTTTTCTTTCATTCGTTCTGCATTCTCAGCCACAGTGAGTGCATCAATCATGGCCTGAATGTCGCCTCCCAAGAAACCCTGCAGGTCGTGCGTGGTGTAGCCGATACGGTGGTCAGTCACACGTCCCTGTGGGAAATTGTACGTGCGAATCTTGGCTGAGCGGTCACCAGTAGATACGAGACTCTTACGACGTGAGGCGATGTCGTCCATATACTTTTGATGCTCTTTATCATAGATAAAGGTGTAAAGGCGACTCAAGGCGCGCTCCTTGTTTTTGGGCTGGTCACGCGTCTCGGTACATTCAATGAGGATTTCTTCAGTCTCGCCAGTATTGGGGTTCTTCCACATATAGCGCAGGCGAACACCTGATTCCACCTTGTTCACGTTCTGACCGCCTGCACCTGACGAGCGGAAGGTATCCCATTTGATTTCACCTTCGTTGACATGAACCTCAAACTTGTCGGCCTCTGGCAGAACAGCCACTGTAGCAGCACTGGTATGCATACGACCCTGCGTCTCCGTTGCAGGCACACGCTGTACGCGATGAACACCAGATTCATATTTCAGTGTGCCATAGACATCGGCACCAGATACGGCAAAGTCGATTTCCTTATAGCCGCCCACAGCACCCTCGCTGACGCTGGTAATGCTGAGTTGCCATCCTTTCGAGTCGCAATAACTCTTATACATTTTAAACAGGTCGCCAGCAAAAAGACAAGCTTCGTCGCCACCTGTTCCTGCGCGAATCTCCATCTGGACATTCTTAGCATCCTCAGGATCCTTAGGAATGAGTGCAATCTTGATTTCCTCTTCCAATTTTGGTTGCAACTCTTCGTTCATGGCCAGTTCCTCACGTGCCATCTCCTTCATTTCAGGGTCGCTCTCATTAGCCAGAATATCCTTTGCCTCACTGATGCTATTCAGGCAAGCGATGTATCTTTTACGAGCATCCATAATGTCCCCCAGATCCTTGTATTCCTTTGTGAGTTTGACGAAACGATTCTGATCGGCAATCACGTCGGGGTCGGTTATAAGGGTGGAAACCTCCTCGAAGCGTGCCTCTAGTCCGTCTAATTTCTGTAGAATGCTGTTGCTTGTTTCTGCCATATTCTATTCAATCCTTTAATTTGGGTGGCAAAGTTACGAAATTTTTGCCTAATATCCAATTATTCATCGTTTTTTTGCTTTTTTCGCGGAAAAAGCCGTATCTTTGCGTCCATTAATCTGTTACATACTGTTTTACTAATGAATAATTGTATAAAACTCTTTTCCGTATTAGTCTTGGCTGTGTTTTTTTTCGCATGTGATAGAAAGGAAGACCAGACACATTCTCTAACAGTGGCTCCCACATATAGTTGGGCCGACTCCCTAGTCCTCAGAGAGGGTATCGATGCTGGAGACACGCTGCGTACATATTTCCTGATTGACAGTTTGGAACAGACGGGCGACCTGAACGAATTGGGAGCTGAGACGTTTCGTCTCATCGCTCAACAGCGTTTCTATCATCATGGTGAGATTGATGCCGAAGTAGAGAGATGGGGTAGACGAATTGCCGCCCACAACAGCCTTGAAGACCGTAAACAGTGGTATTATAATTATGGCACCAGTTGGCTGGCCTATGAGTTGTATATGACTCACAATTACGATGGCTTTCTGCGTGTGGCCGTACCACTGATAGCCTCAATGGACTCGCTGAAGAATGGACAATACGACCAGATGACCAACGTGCTGACGATGATGGCTTGCTGCTATATCAAACTCAATGAGCTCGAAAATGCGAAAAACGTGGCAAATAGGGCTCGAGGCTTATGCTGGGAGATTCTGGCTACAGATTCATCTAGGATTATTCATCAGAGGCTTATCAACAGCTATGCCAGGGTGAAAGATGCCTACGTGATGGTGAATGACTGGGAGCAGAGTAAGAGTTGGCTCGAGTTGATTGACTCGGTAGAACAGGTTTTTCGTCGCAGGTATCCCAATGCTTCGGTATGGAAGATTTATGATGGCTATATTCATCTCGACCGTGCTATCAAACTGTGGATTATAGGGCAGAAGGACTCAGCAGCAATCGAATATGAGGAATACTGTAAATCCCCATCTACCCGTGAGATTAATGGCTATATTCAGGCTAACGATTATCTGATGCCTGCCGGACGCTGGAAGGAAGCTGCCAAGAACTACGAGTATCTTGACGGATTCATAGAGTGGCGTGTGCCTAAGGTATATCTGGAGGAGATTCATGCCTATTATCTGCCTAAGTTCCGTGCCAATATCAATGCAGGCCGAAAGGACTCGGCGCTCTATACTGCCAAACAGATTGCCGAACACTTTGACTCGGCCTACTTGTGGCAGAAGCAAAGTCAGATGGCCGAAATGGCAACCGTATTCGATATTCAGGGCAAGGAGATGCAGATTGCCGAACAGAAGGCGAAGTTGATGCACACCAGAGTTATTGCCCTTGGAGTGGTCATCATCCTGCTTGTCGTATTCTTTATCGGCTATGCTCTGATACGCCGTCAAGAGCGCAAGCGCTTGGAGGAGAAGAATCTGCAACTGACCATTGCAAACGAACGTGCTGAGGAGTCGTCGAGAATGAAAACCAAGTTTATCCAACAGATTTCTCACGAGTTCCGTACACCACTGAATATCCTTTCAGGCTTCGCACAAGTGCTGACCGCATCAGGTGTGACTCTCGACGAAGCATCACGCGAAGAGGCCAATAAACAAATTCTTGAGAATACCGACCGCATCACTGGTCTGGTCAAGAAAATGCTCGAATTGTCGGAGGTAAGCAGTCGTGCCGTTATCGAGTTGACAGATCATGTCTCTGTTATGCATATTGCTGCTGAGGCCGTCGCGCTGTCGGGTATTACTCACGCAAATCATCTTGTGTTTCGGATGGACCCCCAAGAGGGTTCCGAATCAGTGATGCTGAATACCTGTCAGAGTGCTGCGGTGCGTGCGCTCTCGCTGTTGCTGGATAATGCCATGAAGTTTACGGCTCCAGAAGAATCTTATGGTCATCAATCGTCTTCGGATGAGAAACGACGTGCTATCTTGAAGTTGAAAGTGGTTGATGGTGGAGTGCAGTTTGTGGTAGAAGATACGGGTATTGGTGTTCCTGCCGAAGAGGCTGAACGCATATTCGATGAGTTTGTTCAGTTGAACGAATTCTATGATGGTACAGGTATCGGACTCACCGTGGCTCGTAGTCTGGCCCGCCGACTTGGTGGTGATATAGTGCTGGATACGAGTTATACCAATGGTGCACGCTTCGTGATGACACTGCCACGATAAAAATCAAAAAGAGAGGCTCCCAGTGAACCTCTCTTTTCTTATACTATTATTCTCGAATTTAATAGTTGAACTCGCCGAACTCGCTCTTGATGGTGAGGCTCTTCTTGCCTTCCTCAATGTGACCCACAATCTGGGCGTCGATATTGAACGACTTCGAGATGTCGATAATCTGCTCGGCTACCTCAGGACGCACGTAGATCTCCATGCGGTGTCCCATGTTGAACACCTGGTACATCTCCTTCCAGTCGGTGCCAGAGCACTCGTGAATGGCGCGGAAGAGTGGGGGAACAGGGAACATGTTGTCCTTAACCACCTTGCAGTTGTCGTTGACAAAGTGCAGCACCTTGGTCTGAGCACCACCTGTGCAGTGCACCATACCGTGAATTTCTGGGCGCAGCTCGTCGAGCAACTTCTTGATGACAGGGGCATAGGTGCGCGTGGGCGAGAGAACCAGCTGACCAGCATCGACAGGTGAATCCTCGACAGCATCGGTAAGCTTGTACTTGCCACTATACACCAGCTCATTGGGCACAGCGTGGTCATAGCTCTCAGGATAGTTCTCGGCCAGATACTTGGCAAAAACATCGTGACGGGCTGAGGTGAGGCCATTAGAGCCCATGCCGCCGTTGTAGCGCTTCTCATAAGTGGCCTGACCTG
>Ga0265299_10001291_pt1 | contig 29105 bp, 29 predicted proteins | sample AusTroGonzalo_MG_4_FD_193485 | JGI IMG/M metagenome (GOLD analysis project Ga0265299, IMG submission 193485) | Bovine rumen microbial communities from tropical cattle in Woodstock, Queensland, Australia - Gonzalo_02 | ecosystem: Host-associated > Mammals > Digestive system > Stomach > Rumen ... | reverse complement strand
TCTGGCGGCGGCCATCGAGAAGCGCGGCGGATGGATGATTCAGGTTTCGACGGACTATGTGTTCGACGGCACGAACCACAAACCCTATGTGGAGACCGACCCCGTTTGCCCCAACAGCACCTACGGGCGCACCAAGTTGGCGGGCGAGCAGGCGGTGATGACCAGCTGCAGTCGGTCGATGGTGATTCGCACGGCATGGCTCTACAGCACCTTCGGCAACAACTTCGTGAAGACGATGATTCGCCTGGGCAAGGAGAAGCAGGAGTTGGGTGTCATCTTCGACCAGATAGGCACGCCCACCTATGCACGCGACTTGGCCGTGGCCATCTTTGCGGCCATCAGCAAAGGTGTAGTGCCTGGCATATATCACTTTAGTAATGAGGGTGTTATCTCGTGGTACGACTTTACAAAAGCCATCCATCGCATCGCTGGCATCAGCACCTGCCATGTGCGCCCGCTGCACACCGAGGAGTATCCCACGCCAGCGGCTCGTCCGCACTACAGTGTGCTCGACAAGACCAAGATCAAGCAGACCTTTGGCATCGAGATTCCTTATTGGGAAGAATCATTGAAAGAATGTATTGAGAAATTATGAATCAAGAGATAGAAAGAAGAAGGACTTTTGCGATTATTTCGCACCCCGACGCCGGTAAGACCACTCTGACGGAGAAGTTTCTGCTGTTTGGCGGACAGATTCAGGTGGCTGGCGCCGTGAAGAGTAACAAGATCAAGAAGACCGCCACGAGCGACTGGATGGAGATCGAGAAGCAGCGTGGTATCTCGGTGTCGACCTCGGTGATGGAGTTTGACTACACCCCCGACGGCAAGGACATAGAATATAAGGTGAACATCCTGGACACACCGGGTCACCAGGACTTTGCCGAGGACACGTTTCGCACACTGACGGCGGTGGATTCGGCCATTATCGTGGTGGATGGCGCCAAGGGTGTGGAGACGCAGACGCGCAAGTTGATGACGGTTTGCCGCATGCGCAAGACGCCCGTGATCATCTTTGTGAACAAGATGGACCGCGAGGGACGCGACCCCTTCGACCTGCTCGACGAACTGGAACAGGAGTTGGAGATCAAGGTGCGCCCGCTGTCGTGGCCCATCAACCAGGGCGCCAAGTTCAAGGGTGTCTATAATATCTATGAGCAGAAGCTCGACCTCTTCACGCCCGACAAGCAGCGCGTGACGGAGAAGGTGGAGGTCAGCATCGACAGTGCCGACCTGGACGCTCGCATCGGCGAGCAGGACGCAGCGAAACTGCGCGAGGACCTGGAGTTGGTGGATGGCGTCTATCCTGAGTTTGATGTGGAGACCTATCGCTCGGCCGAGGTGGCTCCTGTGTTCTTTGGCTCGGCTCTGAACAACTTTGGTGTGCAGGAGCTGTTGAACTGTTTCGTGGAGATTGCGCCATCGCCCCGTCCCACCAAGGCGGAGGAGCGCGAGGTGCAGCCCGAGGAGCAGAAATTCACGGGATTCATCTTCAAGATCACGGCCAATATCGACCCTAATCATCGCTCGTGTATCGCCTTCTGCAAGGTGTGCAGCGGAAAATTCCAGCGCAACGTGCCCTATCTGCATGTGCGTCAGGGCAAGACGATGCGTTTCACCTCGCCCACGCAGTTTATGGCGCAGCGCAAGAGTACCATCGACGAGGCTTGGCCTGGCGACATCGTGGGTCTGCCCGACACGGGTGGCATCTTCAAGATCGGCGACACGATCACCGAGGGCGAGCAGTTGCACTTCCGCGGACTGCCTTCGTTCTCGCCCGAGCTGTTCAAGTATATCGAGAACGACGACCCCATGAAGTCGAAGCAGCTGCAGAAGGGCATCGACCAACTGATGGACGAGGGCGTGGCTCAGTTGTTTGTGAACCAGTTCAACGGCCGCAAGATCATCGGCACCGTGGGTCAACTGCAGTTCGAGGTCATCCAGTATCGACTGGAGAACGAATACAACGCCAAGTGCCGCTGGGAGCCGGTGCATCTGTACAAGGCTTGCTGGATTTCGAGCGACGACGAGAAGGAGCTCGAGAATTTCAAGAAGCGCAAGTATCAATACATGGCCAAGGACAAGGAAGGCAGGGATGTTTTCCTGGCCGACTCGGGGTATGTGCTGTCGATGGCTCAGCAGGATTTTGAGCACATCCAGTTCCATTTCACCAGCGAGTTTTGAGTAGTTTTTAGATCTAGTATATGAAAAAGTTTTTTGTAATCACTATGTTGTTGTCGATGGTATTCACATCTGCCATCGCAATTCCCGCCAAGAGCGGACTATGGAAAACCCTGACACTGGCCGATGGCTCGCAGGTGAAGGCCACACTCGTGGGCGATGAGTTCGGCCATTTCTGGAAAGGAGAGAATGGCATGGCCTATCAGAAGGTGGGCAAGCACTATGCTATGGTCGACGACAAAAAGATCGTGAACCGCGCCAAGGCGCTGCGCAAAAAGGCCAACAGCCATCGCGCCATGCGATTGCCGGGCGATAATATGGAAGGCTATTTCGGACTGAAGAAGGGACTGATCATCTTGGTGAACTATCAGGATGTGAAGTTCAAGGAGGAGCACACCAACGAGCTCTATCAGAGAATAGCCAACGAAGCGGGCTTCTCTGAGGGTAGTTTCAGGGGCTCTATGAGCGACTATTTCAAGGCTCAGAGCATGAACCAGTTCGAGCTCAACTTCGACATCGTGGGTCCTGTAACGGTTAGCAAGGATGCTGTTTACTATGGCAGCAACGATGCAGATGGTAATGATAAACATCCCGGAGAGATGGTCTGCGAGGCTGTGACTCTGGCCAAGGACTCGGTGAGCGACTGGCATCAGTACGACTGGAACAACGACGGCATGGTGGATCAGGTGTATGTGGTGTATGCCGGCCAGGCCGAAGCCGATAGTGGCGACGATGATACTATCTGGCCTCACGCCTACACACTGAGATCTGCTGCTTACTATCAGGACGGCACGGGACCTGTGAAGGTGGCCGAGAATCTGAAGGTGGACAACTATGCTTGTGGCTCAGAGTTGAATTACAAATTCGCCATCGATGGTATCGGAACCATCGTTCATGAGTTCTCGCACTGTCTGGGTTATCCCGACTTCTACGATACTGACTACAGTGGCGGTCAGGGCATGGACGTCTGGGACGTGATGGATCAGGGCAGCTACAACGGCGACGGTTATTTGCCTGTCGGCTATACGGCCTACGAGAGATGGCTTGCTGGCTGGACTACTCCAATCGAGCTGGACAGCACCGACGTGACGGTGACCAACATGAAGTCGCTGCAGCAGGGTGGCGAGTGCTACATCATCTATAATAAGGGCAACAGAAACGAGTACATCATGCTCGAGAACAGACAGCTCGTGGGATGGGATGCTGAACTGCCATATCCTGGCCTGCTCATCACACACTGCGACTATGATGCCAAGGTGTGGAGGATGAATCAGCCTAACGATGACCCTGATCATCAGCGTATGGTGGTGGTGCCTGCCGACGGCAGCTGCCAGAAGTCTGGGAATAAGTTTACCGGAAAGGGAGATACCTTCCCTCAGGGCACAGTCAATTCGTTTAACAGGAAGTTCAAGACCTACGATAAAATCGCGGCCAAGGCGGCTAAGTTCTTCACCAAGAACACTAACGGCACCTACTGGATTGACGGCTCTGTCGAGGATATCACTCAGAATGCTGACAGCACCATTGCTTTCAACTATGTGGCTGACAAGGGTGACAACAACGGTGGAAACAACGGCGGTGGCGTCGAGGGCGCACTGTTCTATGAGTCGTTCAACAACTGCGCCAGCACGGGCGGTAACGACGACCAGTGGAGCAACAGCATTGCCACGGGTGAGTTCATGCCCGACAACGATGGTTGGGAGGACAACGGCACGGGATATGGTGCCAACCAGTGTGCTAGGTTTGGCGCGAGCAAGGCGAAGGGCGTGGCCACTACGCCTGCCTTCAACATGAACGGCGAGGCTAAGTTGACCTTCCGTGCCGGCGCATGGGATTCAAGTAGCGAAGGCACCGAACTCACCATCACGGCTACGGGTGCCGAGGTGAGCGATAGCACGGTGACCATGGAAAAGGGTGCATTCAAGGATTATGAGTTGACACTGACGGGCGAAGGCTCGGTGACGGTGACATTCAAGAGTACGAAGGGCTCGAAATCGCGTTTCTTCCTGGACGAGGTGCTGGTGATGCCTGTGGGCACTACGGCCATCGAGTCGCTGGGCACATCGACCGCTACGGGTCGCATCTATACGCTGGACGGCCGCTTCGTGGGCACCGACAAGGGTGTGCTGAAGCACGGCATCTATGTCATCGACGGAAAGAAAATCATCAAGTAATCATATCTGGATATGCGGTTCTTCATCACTCTGAGTTACGACGGCACGAGGTTTCACGGCTGGCAGGTTCAGCCCAACGGCATCTCGGTGCAGGGTGAGTTGCAGCGCGGATTGTCGCTGCTGCTGCGACAGGATATCGTGGTGACTGGGGCGGGAAGAACCGATGCGGGGGTGCACGCCAGCATGATGGTGGCGCACTTTGATTACGAGGGCGAATTGGACTGCAGGCAGTTGGCTTATAAACTGAATAAGCTGCTGCCGCAGGACATAGCCATACAGAAGGTGGAGCCGGTGAGCGACGATATGCATGCGCGTTTCTCGGCCACTTCGCGTACCTATTATTATCATATCCACACGGAGAAGTTGCCCTTTGAGCGTCATTTCTCTTGTGAACTGCACTATCCGCTGGACTTCGACAGGATGAACGAGGCGGCTCGGATGCTCATGGAGTATGAGGATTTTGGCGCGTTCTGCAAGAGTCATGCCGACGTGAAGACAACGCTCTGTCATGTGACCAAGGCTGAGTGGCATCAGACATCGCCATTGACATGGTACTTCGAAATCACGGCCAACCGCTTCTTGAGGAATATGGTGAGAGCGGTGGTGGGCACGCTGATTGAGGTGGGGCGCGGCAGGATGTCGCTCGATGACTTCCGCAAGGTGATTGAGGGCAAACGGCGCACGGAAGCGGGTGAGTCAATGCCCGGCAATGCGCTGTTTCTCGTCGACATCACTTATTGATGTATCGCTCATCATCGCTTGATGCTTTATCACACACGACTCATTCACACACGACTCATTCACACTCGATTCATTCACACTCGACTCATTCACACACGACTCATTCACACACTAATAAAATATATTATTCTATCACACTATGTGGCTTATCTTAGCATTCATGTCGGCAGCCTTCCTGGGCATCTATGACTCGCTGAAAAAGAAGGCGCTGAAGGACAATGCGGTGATTCCTATTCTTTTCCTGAACACGCTGTTCTCATCGCTGATATTCCTGCCTTTCATCGTTCTCAGTGCATCGACGGAGGTGCTCGACGGCAGCATCTTTCATGTGGGCAACGGCGGATGGGAGGTTCATAAGTTTATCGTGCTGAAGGCGCTCATCGTACTCTCTTCGTGGGTGTTGGGCTATTTCGGCATGAAGCATCTGCCTCTGACCATCGTGGGACCTATCAATGCCACGCGGCCGGTGATGGTGCTTGTGGGGGCCTTGCTGTTCTTTGGCGAGCGCCTCAATGTGTGGCAGTGGATTGGTGTGTCGCTGGCCGTCATCTCGTTTCTGCTGCTCAGCCGCAGTGGCAAGAAGGAGGGCATCGACTTTAAGCACAACAACTGGATTTTCATGATCGTGGGTGCCGCGGTGCTGGGGGCTGTGAGTGGTCTTTACGACAAGTTCCTGATGGCGCCTGAGAGTGAGGGTGGAGTAGGCCTCGACCGCATGATGGTGCAGTCGTGGTACAACATCTACCAGTGCTTCATGATGCTGGCCATGCTGATGTTGCTGTGGTGGCCCAAGCACAAGGAGACGACGCCGTTTCACTGGGACTGGGCTATCATCGGGGTGAGCATGTTTCTGTCGACGGCCGACTTCGTGTATTTCTATGCACTGAGCATTCCTACGGCGATGATCAGCATCGTGTCGATGGTTCGCCGCGGAAGCGTCATCGTGTCGTTCCTCTGCGGGGCTATGTTCTTCCACGAAAAGAACTTGAAGGCTAAGGCCATCGACCTGGCTCTGGTGCTGCTGGGCATGATATTCCTGTACATCGGAAGCCGATGATATATTACTAAATAATACCTGGTTTTGCAAACTTTTGCGAACCAAAATTTGAAATGCGAATTATTGCGAATTGAATTATTTGCGTAGTTCGCATTTTTGTTTTACCTTTGCGACATGAACCAACTGATGACCATATTAACTCAACGTGAAGTATTCCTGCTAATCATAGGTTCGATAACCTATATAGTACTCTTCATCGTCACTGTGCAGAACAGTAGGCGCAAGATTCTGTTGCTGCGACAGCGATTAGATAAGGTACACGCGATACAGGAAGAGAACGAGACCAAGAGTCTGCAGCGTATTGAACAAAACAAAGTCAAGATTGCCGAACTGGAGGAACTCCTGAAAAAACTGGGCGACGAGAACTCTATGCTGAAACTGGAGCTGGAGGAGAAAAAGGCCAAATTGGACTATGCCAACAAAATGGCCATCATTGACAATGAGAAGCGCAGTCAGGCCGAGACAACCATCTTCGAATCGGATGTCTATCTGAGAATGAAACGACTGATGGCCGAGGGACGAAGCATGGGCGAGGAGGATTGGCAACAGTTGTCGGTCATCGTGAACCATGTGTATACGGGATTCACGGAGAAACTGTACAGCATCTATAAGATGAGCGAACAGGACTACAGGGTGTGTCTATTAATAAAGGTACGCGTGCAACCCAAGGACATCGCCTCGCTGACGGCTCACTCTAAGGAAAGTGTGGCGTCGACGCGCAGCCGACTGTATCAGAAGATCTTCGGACAGAAGGGGTCAACACGCGATTGGGATGAATTTATATTATCATTATAACTAAAACTGAGAAAGGAAAAGGATATGATTGAGTATTTAGCTGCCAACATGTGGCAAGTATGGGCTGTTGTAGCCGTATTGGGACTGATCCTTGAGTTGTCCTCTGGCGACTTCTTTATCATTTGCTTCGCTATCGGAGCTTGTGGTGCAGCTGTCGTGTCGCCTTTTGCCAATATCTATGTGCAACTGGCTGTGTTTATAGTAGTTACGGCTCTGAGTATCTTTCAGATCCGACCCTTCGCCCTGCGGTATCTGCACAGTGCTGACGAGGAACGCGTGAGCAATGGTGACGCCCTGATTGGGCAGGTGGGCCAGGTGAGTGAGACCATCAAGGCGGGCGGCTACGGTCGTGTGGCCATCGGCGGCGACGACTGGAAGGCTGTTGCCTCGGAGACGGAGGATATCCCCGTGGGTACTCGCGTCAGGGTCGTGGGCCGTGAGAGTATTATTATTTCGGTAGAAAAAATGTAATCATTCATAAATAACTAAATTATCAAAAATTATGGAACTATCATTGTATTTTTTGATTGCTGCTGCCATCCTGGTTCTGTTCTTTGCAAAGATGGCTCTGGTTATCATCCCGCAGTCGGAGACAAAAATCATCGAGCGACTCGGACGTTATCATGCTACCCTGAAACCGGGTATCAATCTCATCATCCCCTTTGTGGACAAGGCTAAGAATGTGGTGGTGCTGAAGTATGGACGCTATGTCTATTCAAACAACATCGACCTGCGTGAACAGGTTTACGACTTCCCTAAGCAGAATGTGATTACGAAGGATAATATCCAGATGGAAATCAATGCTCTGCTTTATTTCCAGATCATGGATCCTTTCAAGGCTACCTACGAGATTAACAACCTGCCCAACGCTATCGAGAAGTTGACACAGACCACACTGCGTAATATTATCGGTGAACTGGAACTGGACGAGACGCTGACTTCGCGCGACACTATCAATACGAAGTTGCGCGCCGTCCTGGATGATGCTACCGACAAGTGGGGCGTCAAGGTGAATCGCGTGGAACTGCAGGACATCACTCCTCCTTCTTCGGTTCTGACAGCCATGGAGAAGCAGATGCAGGCTGAGCGAAATAAGCGTGCACAGATTCTGACTTCTGAGGGTGAGAAGGCTGCTGAGATCTTGGCTTCTGAGGGTGAGAAAACGGCTACTATCAACCGCGCTGAAGCAGCCAAACAGCAGGCCATCCTGCAGGCTGAAGGTGAGGCTCAGGCTCGCATCCGAAAGGCTGAAGCTGAAGCAAAAGCCATCGAACTGATCACCGAGGCTGTCGGTAAGAGCACGAATCCTGCTAACTACCTCCTGGCTCAGAAATATATCCAGATGTTGGAGGAACTGGCACAGGGCGACAAGACCAAGACGGTTTATCTGCCTTACGAAGCAACCAACCTGATGGGCAGTATCGGAGGCATCAAGGAATTGTTTAAAGGAGAATAAAATTGGCCTATAAAAAAAGATTGCAAACTATTCGCTAGTTTGCAATCTTTTTTGTACCTTTGCATTCAAATTAGACTCTGTGTAGTATGGTATATAATATCTTTAAGGGGTTAGGTATTGCACTCGTAACACCTTTCAAGGAAGATGGATCTGTTGATTATGACGCATTGCTGCGTCTGCTTGACTATCAATTAGAGAATGGTGCTGATTTCTTTTGTATCTTGGCCACCACAGGTGAAACTCCCACATTGACAGCTGAGGAGAAAAAACGAATCAAGGATCTGATTGTTGACAAGGTGCAGGCTCGCGTTCCTATTCTGATGGGCTGTGGAGGTAATAACACGGCAGCAGTGGTGGAGGAACTGAAAACGGGTGACTTTAAAGGTATTGATGGCATTCTGAGTGTCTGTCCATATTACAACAAACCATCGCAAGAGGGATTATACCAGCATTTCAAGGCTATCGCAGCAGCTACTTCGCTGCCTGTCGTTCTTTATAATGTTCCAGGACGTACGGGCGTCAATCTGAAAGCTGAGACAACGGTTCGCCTGGCTCGTGACTGCCAAAACATTGTGGCTATCAAAGAGGCTAGTGGAAACCTGGAGCAGGTGGATGAGATTATCAAGAACAAACCTCGTGACTTTGATGTGATTTCTGGCGACGACTCGCTGACTTTCCCCATGATTTCATGCGGTGCGGTGGGTGTCATCTCGGTGATTGGTAATGCTCTGCCTAAGGAGTTCTCGAAGATGATTCGTTTGCAGATGAAGGGTGAATACGATCCTGCACGCATCATCCACCATCGTTTCACAGACTTGTTCTCTCTTCTCTTTGTGGATGGCAATCCTGCAGGTGTCAAGGCTATGCTCCACGAAATGGGCTTCATCGAGAATGTGTTGCGTCTGCCCTTGGTGCCTACGCGCATCTCAACGCTGCAGCGTATGAGCGAGTTGATGAGAGAATTGAAAATTTAAGCAGAGATCATTGAAATCAAATTCTCTTTTCTTTGATGATACCGTGGCGATAGGCATAGAGCAAATCCTTGAGCTCAGCAATCTGGGTTCTTAGTTCTTCTCCTTTATCGGTATCGGCTACAAGCATGCGATGGGCTGACATCTCAACGATTTGTGTTGTCGACTTGATGTCCGTTCCCCTTTGAATAGCATCCCTTGCACTTGTAAATGGTTCGTGCTGAACAAGTTGGAAGCCACGACTATGATACACAAGGGTGTAGCCTGCAATTCCTGTCTCTTTGTGGTATGCTTCCGAGAAACCACCATCAATCACCATCAGACGGCCTCCGGCCTTGATGGGATTCTCTCCTTTGGACACATGAATAGGTACGTGGCCATTGATGATATGGCGATTAGGACCTTTCACCTCAAAGGCATCAAGAATACGGTCGCACACTTCGGCAGAATCACGCAACTTGAAGTAGTTGCCTTTCTCTTCATGATAGGTTTCTTTATCGGAAAGGAAATAGCGCTCGAAGGTGGCCATCTTTGACTTGTCGAATAGGGGAGAGTCCTTGCCGCACCAGAGGTAGAGGAAATAGTCCTTGGCATAGTTCTTCTGTTCGGCAGGGGTGTCGTTCTGGAAAGCAGAACGAATGGTCTGACCAATCATGTCCAGCAGCTCTCGACCGCTATATTGCTGACCCATGATAGCTACTTCTTTAAGGGTGCCATCATCGTTAAGAGGGATAGAGGCATGGAACAGGAGATTCTGATTGCATATTGTGTACATGCAGCCATGACTTAGAATGGTGCGGATATGCTTGCGTAACTTCTCACTCACACGGAATGAGTGATGGAGCTTTTGCATCAGGGCTTCCTCCTCGGGGGTAAGCTTAGCTGGATCGTCCTCAGAAACCGTGGGGAAACAGCATGATTTCATGGGGTGACTCACACCATCAATTTGGCAGGTCTTCAACTTGAAATCAATGCTTTCTATCAAACTACGCTCTTTCATCTGCCATTCTGGACGGCGATGAAAAATCTGTGCTTCGGTCTTGAACTGGAGAACAGAAATGGCTTTGTGCATCTTTGCTATCAGATGGCGCGTTTTCTCATCAAACTTACCATCATCCTTCAGCAACTTCGGCTCAAACTCTTCGCAAGGATCGTCTCCGTATGTCTCGAGTGCGAAAGTGGCTAACGGAACAAGATTGATACCATAACCTTCTTCAAGCGTCGCCATATTGGCATAGCGAAGGGAGAGGCGCAAGACATTGCAGATACAGGCATCATTGCCAGCAGCGGCTCCCATCCACAGAATGTCGTGATTGCCCCATTGGATATCCCAGGAATGGTATTGTCGGAGGGTATCAAGAATAATGTGGGCACCAGGACCACGGTCAAAGATGTCTCCGAGGATATGTAGCTGGTCGATTGACAATCTCTGGATGACATTGCAGATGGCAATGATGAAATCGTCAGCACGACCTGTCGAGATAATCGTATCTACGATAACGGCTACATAGGCTGCTTTGTCCTGATCTTCAGTACTTTCGTGCAATAATTCCTCGATGATGTACGAAAATTCTTCTGGCAGATTCTTGCGCACCTTGGAACGTGTGTACTTGCTTGATACATCACGGCATACACGCACCAACTGATGAATAGTGATACGATACCAGTCATCCAGTTCTTCTTCACCTGCCTTGATGAGTTCCAGTTTCTGCTCAGGATAATAAATCAGGGTGCACAGTTCCTTCTTTTCACTTTCACGGATGGTATTTCCGAAGATTTCGGATACCTTGCGCTTGATGTTGCCCGATGCGTTCTTCAGGATATGAATAAATGCTTCGTGCTCACCATGAATATCAGCAAGAAAGTGTTCTGTGCCTTTGGGGAGGTGTTGGATTGCCTCCAGATTGATTATCTCACTGGCAGCATCTGCAACAGTGGGGTAGGTGTTTGACAGTAGATGAAGATATCGTATATCAGTATTCATTGTCTTATCATAATTCGTCGCTTGTATAACCCTTCGGCAGAGGACGGCAATTGTATTGTGATGCCATAATCTCGCCATAAGCGCCTGCACTGCGAATGGCTATTAAATCTCCTCTTTTGGCGCTGTTCAGGTCTACTTGCTTAGCAAAGACATCGCTAGATTCACAGATGGGACCAACAACGTCGTATGCTTCAACAGGTGCTTCACTCGAGATGTTCTCAATCTTGTGATAGGCCTGATACAAGGCGGGGCGAATCAAATCTGTCATGCCGGCATCAACGATACAAAACTGCTTGGCTGCACCTTTCTTTATATATAAGGTACGCGCGATAAGGGAACCCATTTGAGCAACAACTGCTCGACCTAACTCGAAATGAAGTGTCTGGCCGGGGCGCAACTTCAATCGCTTGGCGTAGGTATCAAAATAGGCCTTAAAATCGGGAATGGGCACACGGTTGGGGTGCTGATAGTCAACGCCTAATCCACCGCCAACATTGATGCTCTTCACCACAATATGGTGTCGCTCCAACTGGTCCTGCAAATCGTTAATTCGATTGCAAAGAGCCTGGAAGTCTCCCATGTCAAGTATCTGTGAGCCAATATGGAAATGCAAACCTACAAAATTGACATGCTGCATTTGCTTTGCCAATTCAATAATGGTTTCCATATCGCGCATCGCAATACCAAACTTATTTTCCGCTAAACCTGTCGTAATGTTTGCGTGGGTGTGGGCACCGACATCAGGATTGATACGGAATGCCACATTGGCAACAACGTTCTTGGCTTCTGCCAATTGGTTGATTACCTCCAACTCAGGTACGCTTTCTACATTGAAGCATTGTATGCCTGCATCCAGACCAAGATTAATTTCCCAGTCACTCTTACCAACACCAGCATAGACAATCTTGGATGCTGGAAAACCTGCCTTCAGCGAGGCTTCTATCTCACCTCCACTAACGCAGTCGGCACCCAAACCTGCCTGGCGTATCGTTTTCAGCACTTCATGATTGGCATTGGCCTTAATGGCATAATGCACACAGAATCCTTCATGCTTATTCGCTTCACTTGTTATGGCCTGAAGCGTCTGACGCAACAGGTCCATGTCATAATAATAGAATGGAGTTCGTAGTGTTGCGAACTTCTCTATGGGAAATTGACCCTTCATTGTCTAGTTTTGTCTTTATATTATTTGAACAGATTGTCGCTCAAGCTCTGAAGAGCACGTTTCTTGTCTTCCTCGCGAATCAGGAACGAGATGTTATAGTTTGAACCGCCGTAGGAAATCATGCGAACAGGAATATCCTTCATGGCATCCATCACCTTACTCTCAAAGCCGACATTCTGCCAGTCCAGGTCGCCCACCACACAGATGATACACATACCTGTGTCGACGGTAACGGTTCCATATTTCTTCAGCTCGTCCATAATCTCGCCCAGATGAGATGAGTTATCAATACTCATTGACACGCCAACCTCTGAAGTACAAACCATATCGATGGGGGTCTGATAGCTCTCGAAAATCTCGAAGACCTTGCGCAGGAAACCTGTAGCCAACAGCATGCGGGAAGACTTGATCTTGATGGCAGTGATATTGTCCTTGGCAGCCACAGCCTTGATCTTTCCATACTCCGTAGCATTCGATATGGTCGTGCCTTCTGCCTCGGGATCCATGGTATTCAATAGGCGTACGGGAATACCAGCATACTTGGCAGGCTGGACGCATGTGGGGTGGAGGATTTTGGCACCAAAGTAGGCCAATTCGGCAGCCTCTTCGAACTGCAACTGATGAACAGGCTGTGTATGGTCTACCACACGGGGATCATTATTGTGCATGCCATCAATATCGGTCCAAATCTGAATTTCCTCTGCGTTCAATGCAGCTCCAATCAGAGATGCTGTATAGTCAGAACCGCCACGCTGCAGGTTATCAATCTCTCCATAGGCGTTGCGGCAAATGAAACCCTGAGTGATATATACCTGAGCACCAGGATTCTGCTCCATTTGAGCAGCCAGTTTCTCTTTGATATACACGGGGTCTGGCTCAGCATTCTTATCAGTACGCATGAAGTCAAGAGCATTCAGCAGAACAGCCTTAATGCCAATTTCGTTCATGTAGTTAACAACCATGTTAGTAGACATCATTTCGCCTTGAGCCACAATGGTTTTCTCTTCAAATGATGTGAAGAGTTCCTTGGTGAAAGAGCGAAGATAATTGAATTCATCACGAAGGAATTCAGCTGTCTGAGCACGATACTCTTCTTTGGCGTAAAGCTCGTCAAGATGCTTCATGTATTTGCGCTCCAGACCATTGATGACCTCATTGGCACCATCAGGATTCTTCTTATATAGATAATCCGAAATTTCCACGAGTGAGTTTGTTGTTCCAGACATTGCAGACAGAACAACAAAAACGGGTTCTCCTGACTTGGTGACTAGATCGGTCACTTCTTTCATTCGCTGTGGCGTGCCTACAGAGGTTCCGCCGAATTTCATTACTTTCATGATTCTATAATGTTATTAGTTCCTTTTTCTTCTTCATCATCTACGGTAATACAAATCTTGTTGTAGTCACCAGTAACCTCCTCTAATTGTCCTTCATGACAATGATATACAATGCCTGGATATTTATCGAGCAATGGCATATTATGGGTTGTCATGATAACCGCAGTACCTGTTTGAGATATCTGTCGGAGTAATTGCATGATGCCATCGGCTGTTTCCGGATCCAGATTTCCAGTTGGCTCGTCAGCAATAATTAACTTGGGAGAATTCAAAATGGCACGGGCAATAGCTATACGCTGCTGTTCGCCACCTGACAGTTCATGTGGCATCTTGTCCTTCTTGTCTAACAAGTCAACGTCTCCCAGCACTTTGTCAATACGCTCATCAATCTCTTTCTTGTCTTTCCAACCTGTGGCTTTTAGAACAAAATGGAGATTTTTATATACAGTACGATCGCTCAGCAGTTGGAAGTCTTGGAATACAATACCCATCTGTCGGCGCTGAGCAGGTATCTGTTTGCGTTTCAATGTCAACAGGTCGCTATCCAATACCTGGGCTTTTTCTGCTTCATCGATATCAAGTTCATTATAGATAGTCTTCAAGAGTGTACTCTTACCAGAGCCCACCTTACCTATTATATATATGAACTCACCATTGTCAACATGGAAATTTACGTTGCTGAGCACCGTAATTCCATCCTTCTGACATATTGTTGCATTCTTATATTCTACTAGCATACCCTTGTCCTTTTAATCCATTGTTCCAGCAGCCTTGGCTTTTCTACGCTGAGCGTCCCATGCAGGATCGTGACGCTTGTGTAATTCTTCCGCAAGATCCTCAATTCGCAATCCCTTGCTGGTCAGCAGAACCAACAGATGATAAAGCATATCCGATGCTTCATATACCAAATGTTCGTTTGAACCATTTGTTGCTTCGATAACTGTTTCTAGTGCTTCCTCGCCAACTTTTTGAGCCATCTTATTAACTCCATCACGGAAGAGTTTTGTGGTATAGCTACCTTCTGGCATCTCCTGATGACGTTTTTCAATGAAATCCTGCAGTTCTGACAAGAATGCAATAGCGGGTTTGTCGTTGATTTCACCCCAGCATGTATCAGTACCTTTATGGCAAGTAGGTCCAATTGGATGTACCTTTACCAGTAATGTATCTTGATCGCAATCGATATCCATACTAACCAGATTCAGGTAATTCCCGCTGGTTTCACCTTTTGTCCAAAGTGTCTTTCGAGTTCTGCTCCAAAATGTCACTTTGCCCGTTTCCAATGTTTTTTGATAGGCCTCTTCGTTCATAAAGCCCAACATTAACACATTGCGTGTGTCTGCATCTTGTATGATGGCAGGCACAAGTCCTCCCATTTTCTCGAAATCTATAGTCATAGTCTCACGTTTATTCCTTCTGATTTTAAATATTCCTTTAATTCCATAATGGGTATCTCGCCAAAATGAAATACACTAGCAGCCAAGGCTGCATCAGCATGTCCTTTAGTAAACACATCACGGAAATGCTCCTTGCATCCGGCTCCACCGCTAGCAATGATGGGAATCTGAAGATTGTCTGCCAACTGAGCCAACGCCTCATTAGCATAACCTGCCTTGACACCATCATGGTTCATACTGGTAAAAAGAATCTCTCCTGCACCTCGCTCTTGAACTTCGTGAGCCCACTCAAAGAGACCTCGTTCTGTTCGTTCGCGTCCACCTTTCAAATAGCAATGCCATCCGTCCTCATCCAAGCGAGCATCAATGGCCACAACACATACCTGACTACCAAAGCGAGTCGTCACTTCCTCAATAAGTTCGGGACGCTTAATAGCGGCACTGTTGATACTCACCTTATCGGCACCGGCATAGAGCATACGTTCCACATCTGCCAGTTCGTTGATGCCACCGCCAACAGTGAAAGGAATGTTCAATTTCTGTGCCACCTTGGTAACCATGTCCGTAAAGGTCTTTCGACCTTCAAAACTGGCTGTGATATCAAGAAACACCAATTCGTCAGCACCGGCTTCACTATAAGCCTTGCCGAGTTCAACAGGATCGCCTGCACTCCGAAGGTCAACAAAGTTGACCCCCTTAACAGTTTCACCGTCTTTGACGTCTAAACAGGGGATGATTCGTTTTGCCAGTCCCATAATTCTTTCAAATTGATTTTTCCTTCATAAATGGCCTTTCCAAATACAACAGACGGAATGCCAGCAGTATTAAGGGCCTTAATATCATCAAAACTACTCACACCACCACTTGCAATGAGATGTAGTTGGGGATAGGTGGCCATCACCTCTTTATATAATAAGGTGGCGGGGCCAGACAGAGTACCGTCCTTGGAGATTTCTGTGCAAAGCACATTGTTAACCCCCATATCTATATAACGCTTCAAGAATGGAAGCAATTCTTCTTTAGAATCTTCCTTCCATCCATTGATACTGATATAGCCATTTCTGACATCGGCTCCTAGAATGATATGGTCTGATCCATACAGTTGAAGCCACTTCTCAAAAAGTTCTGGATGAGAAACTGCAACAGAACCGATTGTCACCATGCTTGCACCTGCATCGAAAGCTTTCTCAATGTCATTGTCAGTCTTAATGCCACCACCAAAATCGACGATAAGTGAGGTATTGGAAGTTATCTTTCTTAAAACCTCATCATTAACAATATGTTTTGACTTTGCGCCATCAAGATCCACAACGTGTAAACGCTTGTATCCAACAGCCTCAAAATGGCGAGCTATTTCCAAAGGATCTCCATACACAGTCTTTTGGTCATAGTCTCCCTTAGTAAGTCTGACACATTGACCATTAATAATATCAATTGCGGGAATTAATTCTATCATATTTCCAGAAAGTTCTTAATGATTCGTTCTCCCACATCTCCACTTTTCTCGGGATGGAACTGGGTAGCATAGAAATTATCCTTGTGAAGTGCTGCACTGTAGGGCTGAATATAATCAGCTACAGCAATCGTTTCTTGACAAAGGGGTACATAATAACTGTGTACAAAATAGACATATCGCGAATCCACACCCTCCATCAGTTTTGATTTCGTATCATACAACTTATTCCATCCCATGCATGGCACCTTGTCCTCGTGTAGGGTAGGATTAAAACGCTTGACAGGAACATCAAATATGTTTAGGCAGTCCACATCACCCTCCTCGGAGTGCTTGCATAGCAACTGTTGTCCAATACAAATACCCAATACAGGTTGGGTCAGAGAACGGATTACCTCGTCAAGCCTATGTTCGCGTAAGTAATTCATAGCTCCTAGAGCTTCACCCTGACCAGGAAATAATACGCGATCTGCTTGACGTAGTTGCTGGGCGTCATCCGTCAAGAGAGGATCAACCCCCAATCGCTTCAGCGCATTCATCACTGAATAGATGTTCCCTGCATTATATTTGACTACAGCTACCTGCATAATTAAAACAAAAACTAGCCCTTAACTAAAGATGATGGTTTTATTTTTATAAGTTAAAATCTTACGCTGGATATGCTTGCTGACGGCACGAGACAAGACAATCTTTTCTAAGTCTTTGCCTTTCAGTACTAAACTTTCCGGCGTGTCCTTGTGTGTTATACGTGCTACATCCTGCTCAATGATAGGGCCAGCATCCAACTCAGCGGTCACATAATGGCTCGTAGCACCGATAATCTTCACACCACGCTCCCAAGCCTGATGATATGGCTTAGCACCTACGAATGCAGGCAAGAAAGAGTGATGAATATTAATGATATGATGTGGATAAGCTGCTATCATATCATCACTGATGATCTGCATATAGCGAGCTAATACAATGAAAGTTATACCATTTTCTTTGAGCAACTTCATTTCAGCTTCTTCTACCTCAGCTTTATTGCTATGGTCTTTCTTAATTGACCATACATAATAAGGAATGTCAAACTGTTCCGCCACATAACGAAGATCTTCATGGTTGCTGATGATGCATGGAATGTCACAAGCAAACTCTCCGGCTTTCCAACGAGCCAGTAGGTCGTATAGACAATGGCTCATCTTCGATACAAAAATAGCCATTCGTGGGCGTTGGTCACTAAAATACAAGCTGAACTCTATCTGATAACGCTGTGTGTAAAGCGTCTCAATATACTCCTTGATTTTGTCTCTGGGAATCAAAAATGAGTCAAGCTCCCACTGAACACGCATAAAAAACATTCCATCCTGATGATCCACATACTGATCTAGGTCTACAATATTTCCCTTGTTGTCCGTGATAAACTTCGTCACCTCCGATATAATACCCTGCTGATCGGGGCAATGCAAAAGTAAAATTGCTGTTGGTTTCATCTCCATACTAAAAATGCGTCATTTGACGTGCAAAGTTACAAAAAAAATATTATTATTAGCCATTTTCTCACTTTTTTATTAAATTTTTTACCAAAGTTGTTCGTTATATGAAAAAAAAATACTACATTTGCAAAAAATATTCGAGTTATCAATCTTTTTAATTGAAATTTGAATCATGGCAAAGTATAACATTACAGACAAGAAAGAAAGAGATGCTGCATATCGCAGCCTGATCAGTCCAACGCTGATGGACGAACTGAAGGAGAAGATTCTCAAGGTAATTGTCATGGAGAAAAAGTACAAGGACAAGGACTATTCTGCGAAGAAACTCGCCTTGGATCTTGGAACCAACACTCGTTACATTTCAGCAGTTGTTAACGTTAAGTTTCACATGAATTACACATCATTTGTGAACAAGTATCGTATCGAAGAGGCTATGTCTATCCTTGTTGATAAGCGCTACAAAGATTTGCGCATCGAGGAAGTAAGTGATATGGTTGGTTTTTCTAATCGCCAGTCATTCTATGCCTCTTTCTATAGACTCATAGGAATTACTCCAAGAGAATACAGAATTAAGCATACAACTCCAACACCTGACAGATCTAAAAAGTCTAAAGGATGAGATGTGAGTCTTTTGCGTATAAAGACGAACGTTTTGCAGATATACAAATGTTACGCTATCGACTAAATGGTTTCGATAGTTTGAATTTAAAGCAGAAAGAACTCGTCTATTACTTATCACAAGCTGCCCTTTATGGGCGAGACATCACATTTGACCAATTTGGAAAACACAATCTCCGCATTCGAAAGATTTTGGAGGCTGTTTATAGGAATCAAAACATAAATCGTAACTGTGATGATTTTAGAGCCCTAGAGATATACCTCAAACGGGTATGGTTTTCAAGCGGCATCTATCATCATTATAGTTGCGATAAGTTTGTGCCTGGTTTTAGCGGATCTTATCTTAGAGAAGCACTACACATAGTCGGCGCTAAGCAGTTGCCCCTGGACGAGGGACAAACAATAGATGAAATGTTTTCAGAATTGGCACCGATTATTTTTGATTCGAATGTTTTACCCAAACGAGTCAATAAAGCTGATGGTGAAGACCTCGTTCAGACTTCTGCGTGCAATTTCTACCAAGGAGTGACACAGCAGGAGGCTGAGGATTTCTATGCACATTTAAAAAGCCATAGTGAAACTAATCCACCGTCATATGGATTAAATTCTACTTTGGTTAAGGAAGATGGTGTCATTAAGGAAATTGTATGGTCTGCCAACGGCCGCTATTCCAACGCAATTAAACATATCATTTTTTGGTTAGAGAAAGCTAAGTCTGTTGCAGAGAACGAAAAGCAGAAAGAAGTTATTGAGGCACTCATTTTGTATTATGAAACAGGAAACCTTCATGCTTTCAATGATTATTGTATCAAATGGCTGAAATGCTTGGACACCAAGGTAGACTTCATTAATGGTTTTATAGAGGTTTATGGAGACCCTCTTGGTCTAAAGGGCTCCTGGGAAGGCCTTGTGGAATATATTGATGAGGAGGCAACTCATCGTACGGAAACTATCAGTCGAAACGCTCAGTGGTTTGAAGACCATTCCCCCGTGGATCCACGTTTCAAAAAGAAAGAGGTCAAGGGTGTGTCGGCTAAGGTGATTTGTGCGGCAATGCTTGGAGGCGACGAATACCCTTCGACAGCTATTGGTATCAATCTTCCCAATGCAGATTGGATTCGCGCTCAATATGGTTCAAAAAGTATCACTATCAGCAACATCACCGATGCATATAATAAAGCATCACATGGAAGTGGATTCCGCGATGAGTTTGTTAAAGATCAGGTGATGCTTGATCTCATAGAAAAATATGCTGATGTATGCGATGACTTGCATACCGACCTGCACGAATGCTTAGGGCACGGTAGCGGTCAATTGTTACCAAATGTCGATCCCGATGCGTTGCTGGCCTATGGCAACACCATCGAAGAAGCTAGAGCAGACTTATTTGGACTTTACTATATGGCAGACGATAAGCTTGTGGAGTTAAACCTTCTTCCAAGCAATGAGGCATATAAGGCTCATTACTACACATATATGTTAAATGGACTGATGACTCAGTTAGTACGTATTGAGCCCGGTCGTCAAATAGAAGAAGCCCACATGCGTAACCGGTCTCTAATAGCAAGATGGTGTTTGGAACACGCAAAAGGAACGCGTTTAACTCGCAAAAATGGTTTTTACGAATTGGAGATAAGTGATTTTTGTGAACTTCGACAGTTGTTTGCACAATTACTCTCTGAAATTCAGCGAATTAAAAGCGAAGGCGACTTCACTGCTGCCCGCCAGTTAGTAGAGAAGTATGCAGTAAAAATTGATTCTGAGTTACATGCTGAAGTATTAGCACGCTACAAGAAATTAAAACTTGCACCTTATAAAGGCTTTATTAATCCCTGGATGCTGCCCGTCTATGACGAGAATGGTGACATCACCGACATTCAGATAAACTATTCAGAGTCATACGAGCACCAAATGCTTCGCTATGGTTCTGAGTATGCTACATTGATATGAATATCTACGAACAAGTTAAAGAAATAAAACAGTCATTTCGCCAGATGATGGACGGCTCCATAGCTCAATCCATGCGTGAAAAAGGAATGAATTATCACTTGAATTGGGGAGCCACATTGCTACGTCTGAAAGAAAAAGCCGACGAGATAGGTCCTAACTATGACTTGGCAATCGCTTTATGGAAGGAGAATGTGCGTGAATGCAAAATTCTTGCCACAATGATAATGCCTCCCAACGAAGTATTGCCAGAGGTTATTGATATTTGGGTAGAGCAGATTGATACTATCGAGATAGCCGAACAAGCAGCATTCAACCTTTTTCAGCATCTGCCTTTTGCTGCTGAGAAAGCCTACAATTGGCTAGCATCACCTGACGATTTGATTCAAATGTGTGGATATCATGTTCTATCACGTCTATTTATGAATCAACAAGAGCCCAATGAACGAGGTATTAACGAGTTTGTCGACCAAGCTCTTGTGGCATTACAAAGCAGCAATCTATCACTTAGGAAGTCTGCCATGCAATCCGTTATACACTTCTCTGGACTTGGATTAATGTATCAACGTTTGGCTCACTCCGCGGTGCGCAGTATTGGGATGGATTTCGTGTAAATCCATCCTTTTTTTATTGACAAATACAAAATAGTCTTAAACCTTTTTGGTATTTATGCTTTTTTTTGTACCTTTGCAACACCAATAAAAATAAAGAAATAACTTAAATATATTACAACTATGTCACAGATTACAGGACACATTTCTCAAATCATTGGTCCCGTCATTGACGTATTCTTCGACACTAAGGGGATGGATGCAGAGAAAGTGCTACCAAAAATCCATGAGGCTCTTCGAATTCAGCGTGGCAACGGCCAGGAACTCATCGTTGAAGTGCAACAGCATATCGGCGAAGATACAGTCCGCTGTGTAGCTATGGATAATACCGACGGACTTCAGCGCGGATTGGAGGCTATCCCCGTAGGATCACCAATATTGATGCCTGCTGGTGAACAAATCAAGGGCCGAATGCTCAATGTGATAGGCAAGCCAATCGATGGTATGAAAGACCTCGATATGAATGGAGCTTATCCCATACATCGTGAAGCTCCGACATTTGAAGAATTGTCTACCAAGAAAGAGATTCTTTCTACAGGTATCAAGGTTATCGATTTGTTAGAACCATATATGAAAGGTGGTAAGATTGGACTCTTTGGTGGTGCGGGTGTAGGAAAGACCGTGCTCATCATGGAGTTAATTAACAATATTGCCAAGGGACACAATGGCTTTTCAGTATTCGCTGGAGTAGGAGAGCGTACCCGCGAGGGTAACGACCTTATTCGCGAAATGATTGAGAGTGGCGTTATTCGCTATGGCGAAAAGTTCCGTGAAGCTATGGAACAAGGCAAATGGGATTTGAGTCTCGTTGACCCAGAAGAACTCAAAAAGAGTCAAGCCACCTTGGTCTATGGTCAGATGAATGAGCCACCTGGTGCACGTGCTTCTGTTGCCCTGAGCGGACTAACTGTAGCCGAAGAGTTTAGAGATGCAGGCGGTAAGGATGGTGGAGCAGCCGACATTCTGTTCTTCATCGATAATATTTTCCGTTTTACCCAAGCAGGTTCTGAGGTGTCAGCTCTTCTCGGACGTATGCCAAGTGCTGTAGGTTATCAGCCCACGCTGGCCTCTGAGATGGGTACCATGCAGGAACGAATTACTTCTACAAAGTCTGGTTCTATCACATCTGTCCAGGCCGTATATGTGCCAGCCGATGACTTGACAGACCCTGCTCCTGCTACAACATTTACTCACCTTGATGCTACCACCGTGCTTGATCGTAAGATAGCCGAGTTGGGCATCTATCCTGCTGTAGATCCTCTGGGTAGTACCTCACGTATTCTCGACCCACTGATTGTTGGCAAGGAGCACTATGAGTGCGCTCAACGCGTGAAGGAAATTCTGCAACGCTACAAAGAGTTGCAAGATATTATTGCTATTTTGGGTATGGACGAACTCTCTGACGAGGACAAACTCACAGTAAATCGTGCACGTCGAGTACAGCGTTTCCTCTCGCAGCCGTTCTCTGTTGCCGAACAATTTACTGGTCTACCTGGTGTAATGGTTAGCATCGAAGATACCATCAAGGGCTTCAATGCCATTTTGGATGGAGAGGTTGATGATCTGCCCGAACAGGCATTCTTGAGTGTTGGCACTATTGAGGATGCCAAGGCCAAAGCCAAGAAATTATTAGAAGCCGCCCAAGCTTAATCTTATATATAATAAGGTATGCTTAAACTAAAGATTGTATCTCCTGAGAGAATAGAGTTCACGGGTGAAGTGAAGAGCGTATTGGTTCCTGGCACAAAGGGGCAATTCGAAATTCTGGTAAACCACGCACCTATTATCTCGTCACTCGAAAAGGGTAAGGTTATCTATATCCTTCCCTCTGGCGAAGAGTATACTATCCAGATCATCGGAGGTTTCGTCGAAGTTCAGAAGAACGAAATAAGTCTCTGCGTAGAATTGTCGGAATGATGAAACAAATAGCGAATAAATACCTCATACTAAGCACAATACTTCTAGCGGCATTAACCTGTGCTGCCAGTGTTGGTCTATTCATTTGTAACACAGCCGACAACTATGTGACACCATTTCTCGTAACTGTAATGTTCCAGTTAGTGGCGTGTTTGAGTTTTGGTTTGGCTTGGCGCTGGGTGGCTCAGTCGTCACAAAACAGTCTTCCTACGTACTACCTCTCAGCCTCAGGTTTACGGATGTTTGCTGGTATTGTGGTAGTACTTGGTTTTCTGTTTATATCCGACGATAAAACGCAGATTCGCTTTTTTGTTATCACATTTCTTTTATATTATTTCATCTTTCTCATCTTCGACACCATCTATTTCATTCGTGTAGAAAAGAGATTGCCAAAACATATTTAATCTTATCAAAATGAGATATTTGCTTTTATGCCTAACTTTCCTGCTGTCAGTCGGTGCTTCTGCATCGACACAAAGTGGTGAAGGCGTTGACGTGAAGGAAATTGTGTTGGGACACATGGCCGATGCCTATGAGTGGCACATCACCACCATTGGTCATAAGCACGTCAGCATCCCACTACCTGTCATTGTGCGTAGCGAGACAACAGGAGAATGGCATGTGTTTAGTAGCTCACGTATAGAAGAAGCAGCTAAAGAGGGCCACGACTATCTAGGTTTCTATTTCAACGAAACAAAGAACGGAAAAATCTACGAGCGTATGGCCGATGGTTCTTCGGTTCGTCCGTGGGATCTCAGTATCACGAAAAGTGTTGTTCAAATATGGATTGTTGTATTCGCAATGCTGGCCATTTTCTTGAGTTGTGCACGTTGGTACAAGAAGCATGATGTCACCAAAGACTCACCAAGTGGATTTGTTGGAATGATTGAAATGTTGGTTATGACCATCAATGACGATTTAATCAAGGATTCCATTGGAGAGAAACATTATCGTCCTTTTGCACCTTATCTACTCACAGCCTTTTTCTTCATTTTGATTACCAACTTGCTTGGATTGCTGCCTATATTCCCTGGTGGTGCCAATGTAACAGGTAATATCAATATCACATTCTTTTTGGCCCTATGCACCATGCTGGCCATTAACATCTTTGGCAACAAAGAATATTGGAAGGAAATATTCTGGCCTGATGTGCCAGTATTCCTCAAGGCCTATCCGGTAGCTATTATGCCAATCATTGAGATGTTTGGAATCATCACCAAACCCTTTGCCTTAATGGTACGTCTCTTTGCCAACATGATGGCTGGTCATGCGATAATCCTATCGTTCACGGCTATCATCTTCATTGGATGGTCACTCAATGCGGCACTTGGTTCTGGCCTCACTCTACTTAGCTTCATCATGATGCTCTTCATGAATTGCTTGGAGTTTCTAGTGGCTTTCATCCAGGCATACGTATTCACCATGCTGAGTGCAGTATTCATCGGCTTGGCACATCCCGAACACGAACATCACTAAACACATTTATAGAAAAAAATAACCAAATTAATAACAACTTAAAATTTTAAAGATTATGTTATCATCAATTCTTTTGGCAGCCGAAGCAGCTGCAGGTCTTGCAAAATTTGGCGCTGGTCTTGGCGCAGGTATCGCAGCTATAGGTGCCGGTCTTGGTATCGGTCGCATCGGTGGAAACGCTATGGATGCTATTGCTCGACAGCCCGAGGCTGCTAGTACCATCCGTACGAACATGATTCTTACAGCTGCCTTCGTCGAGGGCGTTGCTCTTTTTGCTGTAGTAGTTTGTGCACTTTGTGTATTTATTTAATCTTCAAAAACATCATTGCAAATGGAGTCATTGAACTTACCAGCAATACTAACGCCCGACTTCGGACTCTTTTTCTGGATGTTGGTAGCGTTTCTGGTGGTCTTTTTCCTATTGGCGAAATTCGGTTTTCCTGTCATCACAAGTATGGTGGAGGAGCGCAAGAACTTCATTGATGATTCATTGCGCAAAGCCCATGAGGCCCAGGAACGTTTAGCCAATATAGAGAAAGAGGGAGAGTCCATCTTGCAGGAGGCCCGTGAAAAACAGGCACAGATTCTTAAGGAGGCTGCCGAAACACGCGAAGCTATTGTAGAACAAGCTCAAGAGAAAGCCCGTCAAGAGGGGGCCCGTCTGTTGGAAGATGCTCGTATAGCTATTGACCAGGAGAAGAAGGCTGCCATTGCAGACATCCGCAAGCAAGTTGCTACACTTAGCGTTGAGATAGCTGAAAAAGTACTCCGTGCCAACCTGAAGGACGAAGCCTCGCAGATGACCCTTATCGACCGTATGCTGGATGATGTTTCCACTAAAGAATAATAAAAGGTAGCGTATGGATATAGGAGTCATATCGATTCGTTATGCTCGCGCACTCTTGAAGAGTGCTAGCGCGGCTAACCTCGAAGCGCAAGTTTATCAAGACATGATGCTCTTAGCCAAGAGTTACATTGATGTGACAGCACTTCGTTCTACGATAGACAACCCGATGCTGGCCAAGGAGAAAAAACAGATGTTACTCGAGACCGCCATTGGTGGTGAAGAGTCATCCTCTCTCTCAAAAGACTTCATAGCCTTAGTGCTAAAGGAAGGCCGCGAGAATATGATTCAGTTCATGGCCAATTCGTACGTCACACTCTATCGTCAACAGAAAAACATCATCCTTGGAAAACTTACCACAGCCACGCAAGTATCTGCTACTATAGAGCAGAAAATGCGCAGCGTTGTTGAAGGAAAAACTCAAGGTACAGTGGAGTTTGAGACGCAAGTTGATCCAGACATCATCGGAGGCTTCGTACTTGAATACGACACCTATCGGATGGATGCCAGTGTCAAGTCAAAACTCAACACAATTCTGAGTACCTTGAAAAGATAAAATATGAACTCCGAGCGTTGCTCTTCTAAGCATCTCTATGGAGTGTAGAACTAAACAATAAAAAAATACAATGTCAGATAAAATAAAACCAAGCGAAGTCTCTCAGGTGTTGCTTGAGCAATTGAACGGCATTTCTGGAAGTGCTCAGTTCGATGAGGTGGGCACCGTGCTTCAAGTCTCTGACGGTGTGGCTCGTATCTATGGCTTGCGCAATGCCGAAGCCAACGAGTTGCTGGAGTTCGAGAACGGCACGATGGCTATCGTGATGAACCTCGAGGAAGACAACGTGGGTTGTGTGCTTTTGGGCACAACGTCGGGCATCAAGGAAGGTATGGTGGTGAAGCGCACTAAGCGCATCGCTTCTATCCGTGTGAACGACAATATGTTGGGCCGCGTTATCAACCCATTGGGTCAGGCCATCGACGGTAAGGGCGACATCGACTTGACGGATTCGTTCGAAATGCCACTTGACCGTAAGGCTCCTGGAGTAATCTATCGTCAGCCAGTGAAGGAACCTCTGCAGACCGGTTTGAAGGCTGTTGACTCAATGATTCCCATTGGTCGTGGTCAGCGTGAGTTGATTATTGGTGACCGCCAGACAGGTAAGACCGCTATTGCTGTTGATACCATCATCAACCAGAAGAGTTTCTACGAGGCAGGCAAACCCGTGTATTGTATCTATGTGGCCATTGGTCAGAAAGCTTCTACGGTTGCTGCACTTGTGCAGACGCTGAAGGAGCACGGCGCTATGCCATATACAATCGTTGTTGCAGCTACTGCTGCCGATCCTGCCGCCATGCAGTATTACGCACCTTTTGCCGGAGCTGCCATCGGCGAGTACTTCCGCGATCGTGGTCTGCCCGCATTGGTCGTTTATGACGACCTGTCGAAGCAGGCTGTGGCCTATCGTGAGGTATCGTTGATTCTTCGTCGTCCTTCTGGACGTGAAGCTTATCCTGGTGATGTATTCTATTTGCATTCTCGTCTTTTGGAGCGTGCAGCTAAGATGAACGAACAGCAGGAGGTGGCCGAGCAGATGAACGACCTTCCCGAGTGTATGAAAGGCCATGTAAAGGGTGGTGGTTCGCTTACCGCTCTGCCTATCATTGAGACACAGGCAGGCGACGTATCAGCTTATATCCCAACCAACGTGATTTCTATCACCGACGGTCAGATTTTCTTGGAGTCAGACCTCTTCAACCAGGGTTTCCGTCCAGCTATCAACGTAGGTATCTCTGTATCTCGTGTGGGTGGTTCGGCACAGATTAAGTCAATGAAGAAGGTGGCTGGTACTTTGAAGATTGACCAGGCTCAATATCGTGAGCTTGAGGCTTTCTCAAAGTTCTCTAGTGATATGGATGCTGTGACGGCGATGACATTGGATCGCGGTCGTAAAAACAACCAGTTGCTGATACAACCACAGTATAGTCCTATGCCAGTAGGCGAGCAGGTAGCTATCCTCTATTGTGGAGTAAACGGCCTAATGCGTCAAGTACCTATCGAAAAAGTGCGCCAATGTCAGGATCAATTCCTAGATAAGTTACGCTCATCACATCCAGAGGTCATTGAAACATTGGCCAGTGGAAAAATTGACGATGCCACCACTGCGATAATAGAGCAGATAATGGCAGATATCGCAGGCACCTATAATGCATGATAGCTTATGCCAAGTTTGAAAGAGATTAAGGGACGTATTGCCTCTGTAAATTCCACACGTAAGATTACGTCTGCTATGAAGATGGTTGCATCGTCAAAGTTGCACCATGCTCAGATGGCTATTCAGAACATGCTTCCCTACGAAACCCTTTTGGAGCACATTCTTAAGTCGTTCTTGGCAGCCGAACCAGGTGCCCAGACCATCTTTGATCAGGAGCGCCCTGTAAAACGCGTGGCATTAGTAGTGTTCAGTAGCAACTCGTCACTTTGTGGTGGCTTCAATGCCAACATCATCAAAGTAATGACAAAGGCAGTTGACGCCCTCTCTGATGAGTTGGGGTATGATAATGTGGAAGTATATCCTATTGGTCGCAAGGTGGCCGAGAAGGCTCAAAAGTTAGGTTATAATGTAAAATGCGATCTCACCAGTTTAGTCGACCACCCCAATGTCAAACAATGTATAGACTTGACAATGGAATTGGGCGAACGCTTTGCGAAGGGTGAAATTGACAAAGTAGAACTAATTTATCACCATTTTAAAAGTGCTGGCTCGCAGATCCTAACTCACAAAACTCTTCTACCCATTGATGTTGAGACAGAACTTCAGCGTGATCACGAACGAGATCTCACGTCAACTGTAGCCACCCAGAAAGTGCAAGACTATTTAAAGAAGAAGGAGCGTAATAAGAAAAATACAAATGGCGACGAAGCTGCTCCATTGAATGATAATTTCATCGTGGAGCCCGACATGAATACAGTTTTAATGCACCTGATTCCCAAAATGGGGCACTTAATGGTATATACAGCATTGCTTGATAGCATCGCCTCAGAGCATGCAGCTCGTATGGTAGCCATGCAGACCGCTACCGACAATGCTGACGAACTCCTGCGACAGTTAAACCTGCAATATAACAAGAGTCGCCAGCAAGCCATCACGAGCGAGTTGCTCGACATCGTGGGTGGCTCGGTTAATAACTAGTTGGAAAGAATGCTATCTGTTAAATATTGAAAAAAACGCTAGTATCTCAGCGTTCAAACCTCAAACAAGCCCAGTCGCCATCGTGCTTCTGGGCTGTTTTATTGAGTCCCAGTGCAGCAGCCTTTTCTTCCAATAGAGGGATATCCTGCTCATAGAAACCACTTAGTAGCAGAGTAGAGTGGGGGGCCATTCTACTGACAAAGGTTGCCATATCGTTAAGAAGGATATTCCTGTTGATGTTGGCCACAACAATATCAAATTCACCCTCTAAACTATTTAATACTGAAGAATCTCCAAGAAGTGACATAAAGCGATTAT
>Ga0265299_10001289_pt1 | contig 29116 bp, 30 predicted proteins | sample AusTroGonzalo_MG_4_FD_193485 | JGI IMG/M metagenome (GOLD analysis project Ga0265299, IMG submission 193485) | Bovine rumen microbial communities from tropical cattle in Woodstock, Queensland, Australia - Gonzalo_02 | ecosystem: Host-associated > Mammals > Digestive system > Stomach > Rumen ... | reverse complement strand
CCGACGGCTCACGGCGCGCGGAGGGGGGGGTGGGTTTCAGAAGTACCTAACGGGTAGGCACTTATGACTTTTGGCTGTTTCCTAACCCCGAACATATGGGGAAAAATCAAGGGTGCGAATTTTCAATCACTACAAGAACAGTCATGATTCCCGGCATGTTGCATGAGCCATTTACGCAACCCACTTTCGATTAGCAATCGCGTCGTCGTGTCAGTGTGCATCATGGCTGTCCTCTCGATTCCGTTCCTCCCTTCCAGGAGCAACCTTGCCACCTGCTGGTACTGTTTGGGAAGCGTGGCTATGTACGCCTCGTCGCTCTGCACGTCAGTTGTCTGCGCCAGATTGTCGAGCCACACGTCCCGTGGCACGTCGGCGTTGTCAGGCATGTCCACCCTGTGGTGTACGTCGTCGAAGTACTCGCGCAGTTTCTCTCCACACTTGTGCTTGATGCGCAGATAGCACCACGTCTTGATTGAGTACTGTGGATTGCGTCTGTCAGCCTCTCCCATCGAGTACTCGGACGCGACGTGGTTAACGGCGTGCTGTATGATGTCCTCCCTGTCCTCATGCAACACGCCCCCGAACGTCTTCATGTAGTGACCAGCGTATGCGTACAGCATTTCAATCACGCTGTCCGGTACCGGCACGTCCCCCCAGATGATGGCGTCCTTGTCGCGTCTGGGGAGGCTGTCGAATCTCCACCCCCAGTGGAAGAAGCCGTCGTCTATGATGAAATGCATGACGTGTTTGAAGCCAGTGAGTTTCACTGCCTCCTTGATGGACTTCGCGTATATCACCCTTCCGTCCTCATGAGTGCACTTGAGGGGCAATGGTGCCCCGCCTATCTTGCGTATGTGCTTGACACGGCGGTTGGCGTGCACCACGACGCTGGCTATGCCAAGCCTCTTGCGTATCTTATCAGCCTCCCCGCAGGCGAGCTTGTTGAAAGCAGTAGGGCACACGTGGAGGTCTGTGGCGGCGTCCTTGATGGTGGCGTAGGTGCGCGTCGTGCCGTCGTTGAACTTGACCTCTACAGACCTCAGTGCATGACCTCCCACATCTGCGAGTAGTCGTCTAGGTCTTCAACCACCTTGGGCGTCATGACCAGCTCGACCCTCATGACGGGGAACGAGTCACTCTGCTCCTCGATGCAAAGCGACCTTACGTACCCTACCGTCACGCCGTCTATGGACACCGGCTTCCCCAGCATGTCATTGAATATCATGTCGTTCTTCATAGCGCGTCCTTCCTCCTTAGATACTCTGCCACATCTATCAGCACCGCCCTATTATACGGCTGGTGGACGTACCACTGGGCGAAAAGCCTGTGCGCTTCGTTGACAGTCACGGGGTACCTGATGTGGCTCTCTATGTACTGTCGTGCCTCCTGCTCCTTGCGACCAAGGAGAGGGCACAGCGCGTCCAGTATGCGTCGCAACTTAGCCCTCTCCTCCGGGTCGGGCTTTTTGCAGGAGACTCTCTTGTGGTATGTGGCATCCCCGTCTGCATAGAGCCACTGGGTGCCACCTATGCGAGTGCCGTACCTCACGCCGTGGAAGATGCTCTGGACGGTATAGCCTGTGGCTTCTGACGCCTCTCTCAGCGACCTGTAGAGCGTAGCCGTTCCGTCTGGGTTGATTCTCTTGACTTTTCGCATATATCACATTATACCGTCATAGCGATTAAACAAGGGGTCTAGAATCGCGTGAATTGCGTTGGGGGTACTACGATGGGGGTAGAGGCTTAATCGTCGAATCCAGGGCACAATCTGAACACAAAAAAAGCCGTCAGGGTTTTTGACGCCCTGACGGCTGGTGAGCAGTCTATGATGTTGCCTAGTTAGACTTCGCTATTCTGTCTTGTCCTCCTTCCATGATACCTTGTCGTATCCTATCTTCCTGCCCCTGAAAAGAGGCTTGAGTTCGTTGAGCCACTGTCTCATGCTGAGAGCCATGTCGTCGAACGAGAAGTCGTCTTTCGGGTACTTCCCGAGAAGACGTCTCATAGTGTTGTACGATATGACATGCCGCTGGTTCCGCGAGAACTCGTGCCTGTACACCAGATACGACAGGATGTAGGCTTTGTCAATGTTGTCGCAGTACATGTACCGTGGCTCTATCTTCACTATCCTGTCCTGCTTCTCGCACATGTCATGGTACGTGCTCTTGTGGAATATTCCTGTTCCGTTCTCGTCGAATGGGTCTGTCCCACAGTAGTCGAAGAAGAACTGCCCTGAAACAACATACTCCTTTATGTCGTCTGCAGACTCGCACTCCCTCTTCTTGGACACATAGTACTCTCCTGAAAGACCGTAGAACTTCCCCACTGTCTCATTAAGACTATCAGTGAAGTCTTCGAGCATCTTGTCATTGTAGTATCCTGCGCACAATGTCCTGAATACGTCCTCTGCCCTGACCTCCACATATTTGTCGGAAGAACACTTCATATTCCTGCTCAACGTGCTGTATATTGCAGACATGTTCACTATGTCCTGCCACTTGACATCGTTCCTACCACCAACAAGAGTCAGGTTCTCGTTCTGCGTGGTCTGGGACTCCTCGTCACTGTCCTGCATAAGGAATGTTGTTGCAAGACCGTTGTATATCTTGAGGACATAGGGGTTGCTCCTTATCCTCTTTCCCTTGTTCCTGCTTCTAGCCAAGTTGTAACTGTTAGCCAGTTCTTCCTGTATCATGATGTCCATGACTGCTGGAACCCTCTCGTTCTTGTCCTGCATTTTGCACAGGACATGAGATATGCACTCCTCAACCGTCCTGTCTTCTATCTTGCCGAACTCGAACCTCAGTTTCTTGTAGTGGTCTCTCACCTGCTTGACATACTTCCTGTCGTCAGGGTCGAGACATTTGTAGTACCTGTTCATTTCATCATCTCTCCTTCTGTATGACTGCTCCTGTCTGAAAGAAGTGACGTCCCACAGGAGCTCTGGGTAAATGAGAAACAATGCACTATCTCCCAACCGTCACTGTTCACAATATGGCATGTTTTTCTGAAACTGCTCTGATACTGCTCACGAAGCGAGCGAAGCGAGCGTGGACGGGACTGTGAGCGAAGCGAGCATGTCCCGTTGCAGGGCGAAGCCCAAGGTCTGCAACACTCCTCCCAATACTGCTCGGAAGTACTGCATCATACACTTTTGTCCCCGTCAGGGGAATCCTCATATCTCGCAGGTCTTCAAACCACGTGTGGTTTGCTTTCATGTGCTTTTATGATGCTTTCAAGGAAGGCTTTTAAAGTGCTTTTACAGTGCTTTTAGTAATGCTTTTAATAAGCTTTTAAAGCTTTTACCATGCAGTAAGTCGTTGTGTCTATGCAGGTTGTGAAGACAGTTTTTTCTTAGACCAAGACATAGACCAAAAAATGAGACAGGCAAGACCAAAGATAGACCAACTTTTTGGGAGATAGACCAAAAGATAGACCAACTTTTTTCGAGATAGACCAAAGATAGACCAAAAAACAGGGGGGGCAAGACCAAGATAGACCAAATCACCCCCTCAGCCTCCTGTTTACTTCCTCCATAGCCTCGCTGACCATCATGTACACCTCGACAGCGGAGAAGCCATTCCCCCACCGCCACAGGATATGGGACAATATCTCCAGCACCCTGGTGGCGTGAACGTGATAGTCCCTCGACAGGTCTTTGGCTACTTCCCACCAGTCGTCCGGCAACTGCATGTCTACCGGAACGGAAGTCTCGAAAATGCCAGAGTATGACCATATCCAGTAGGACAGGTGCTCTACCATCACCACCGTGTCTTCCTTCATGGCTCACCGTCCAGTATCATGGTCATGACTGTAGCCGCCAGCCAGTTGAGCGTGGCGTTCTGCTTCTGCGAGCCTATCTGCTTCTCGTATCTGACTTTGAAGTGGAGTGCTGTCATCCTGAGCAGTTCCACGGCTTCCTCAACAGTGTCTGCTATCAGCATCGGAGTGTTGCATATCTCGACGAGGGCGTTGTACCTGCTTTCCGGCAGTTCGGTCTTGGGGAGCTGTTCCAGGCTCGTCCTCCATGCGTCCAGCGTGTCCATTTCGCAGATTTCGTGTATCGTCTTGCGTCTCTTGATTTTCGGCGTATTGCTCATGTCTTCTCCTTTCCATGTCCAGAAGCCTGACCAGCGACTTCCTCAGTCCTGCCCACGGCTCGGGTTCATTCTCAACGTGTCTCTCCATCATCGTATAACACCTTAGTTCAATGTGGATAGTATCCACATTGGTACATTTCACGATTCTGACCTGATATATACAATAGTTGTGGGCGTAGTGACCACAACTGAGTATATACCAGCTTCTCGTCCTCGGTGGTCTGGGGGATTTATGTGCAAACTTGCACATAAATCCAACTCCCTACACTAGAACAGGTAGTCCCTATTGTCGTCCTCTGGTCTCACATACCCCTTCGGTGGACGCCCTACCTTCCTGCGCCAGTCCCAGTAGCGTTCAGCAGCAGGTTCAAGCCTGTCCTTCAGGTCTTCTATCTGCTCGTCGTAGTCGTCAATGACATCCTGCTTCTCACGCTCAAGTTTGTTGATACGGCGTTGCAGTACGCTGTTGCGCTGTAGAGCAGTAGCCTCACGCTTCTCGGATATCCAAGCCTTCGTCCTGCGGAACTCGTCATTCATCAGTTGCATTTGCGCCCTAGCCATGTCAAGAGTGTTCGACACGGCGGCGTTTATCGCGTTCTGGAACGCCTGCATCTGCACTTCCTGTGGCTGGACAGCCATGACAGGATGGACTGCTACTCCGTTGTTGAAGTACTGGTACAGCGCATCGTAGCACTGCTCCTGATACCTCACAAGACGCTCCTTCAGCCGTGGGTTGTGGTTGTAGTCCTCGGGGTTGATAAGGAACAGCAGACCGTTGAGCCTGTCGAGTGGGAGGCAGACCATCTCACGGTTCTTGCCGTCCTCGGCAACTGTGTACGTCACGTACATAGTTGAGCTCAACGCCTTGTTGTTCTTGACCTTACGCAGGATTCCATCCCACTTAAGTCCGATACCCTCCACCAGTGGCTTCAATGCCACATAGTGCTTCTCATCGTCAGTCGCCTGAATCTCTGTCCCCATGAAAGGGACACCTACGAATCTCTGAACTGCATTTGACATGCCAGCTCCTCCTTTTGGGGCATTGTTTCTAACAGACGCCACAGACCCTGCCCCTCGGTCTGCCACGCCATCCTGCTCCCCGCAGGACTATTGCTAATATGAGCTGTTTTGACTCTGCTTTCAAGCTGGATATAAGCTATTTGTGAAAAAGCCCCGCCTCCTGAGCAGGAAACGGGGCTTCAAACAGGGGGTTGCGTTTTACATGCCACCCCTCTCGCAGTAGTCTCCGAGGTACTTCTTAACGGCTTCAACCAGCACGTCCTTCATCTGCAAGCCGTCCATGACCGTCACGAGTTTCAGGCAGTCGTAGAGACCCTCTGGGAACGCCACGGAGAACGTCTTGGTCGCACCTGCGTCAATGGCAGGGTTCTTCAACGTCTCCTGTATCGACATCCTCAGCATTCGCTTCAGGTTGTCTTCCATGTCAAGCCTCCAGCCTGTGACCAGTGATGTACTCCACCTTGCCCTGCCACATGTGCCAGTGCATGGGCTTGCCCATGTCCATGGGTATGCAGTCGGTAACGCCAGTCACTACGACAGCCTTGCTCTTGTTGTCAAGGTCTTTCCAGAAGTGGCGCACTGTGTACTTGCGCTGAGCCTTGGGGTTGTAGTGGAACTCCCACCTTGAGCCGTCCATTTCGCAGTACAGGCACTTGCTGTCGTTGCCGTCAGCTCGTTTCCAGTTCTGCTTCCTGAGCCACTCCTGGTCTGCAAGGATGGTTGTTTTGTGGTTGACGTCCTTGAACGCCAGTTCGATTCTCGTCTCATTAGCCATTGTCATTTTCCTTTCTGTTTATGGGACTGGCACCATGCCAGTCCCTATTCTCATTATTTTGCCAGTTCGTCTTCGATTTCTCTCCAGATAAAGTCTTCGGCGCTTTCCTGCCACGCTCCACCAGTCCACGGGTCATCATCGAGGTACCAGTTGCACTTGTGCTCAACTTCCTCTTCTCCCATGTCCTCTTCTTCTTCCCACAGCATGTCAATGACGTCCTCTGCGTATTTCTTGGCAAGTCTGTTACGGATTTTCTTGTAAGGTTTCTTGCCAAAGTAGCCGTTGAAGTCAAATTTCCTGATTTCGTCTTCAATGTGCTTCTGGGTCTTCTTCACGAGCGATTCGACTGTCTTCTTCATTTTGCTTTCTCCTTTGAGGTTTTGAGTTTTGTCGTTGTCATCATTGACAACGCACATACTATACACCATTTTCACAGAATGTCAAATCAACATTTGTATTTTTGTTGTTTTTTTCTTTGGGGCTGGTTTGACCAGCCCCGTCGTCATTGCCTATGCCACGTTCCGTGCGTCCCACACCGTCTGGACACCACACATGGTGGCGAAGTCCTGACCCTTCACAATCCGCTGGTCGTATTTCTTCTCGTCATAGCCGTATGAGTATCCGTCGATAAGAGAACCTGCCACAACCTTGCCGTCGCTCTTTCGGACAAGCCACGGCTCGTAGGAGCCGACCACGCCGACCTTGATTTTGCCGTCCTTGTGCATGTCGATAACGACGCCGAAGATACCACTGGTAGTGGTGTACTGCTGATACCACTCCTTGTGGACGTTGCTGATGCGCTTGCGTGTCCACTTGCGGGTCATGAGGTCTTCCACCGGGATATCCACAGTGTGCTCGACGCAGTACTGCTTCCTACCCTGCTTGCCACCACCACGCTGGAAGTGGACTTCAAGGGTCTTGTTGGCACCGAAGATGCTTGCCATGGTCTCCTGTGTAAGAACCGTGTCCACGGCGTCGAGTTCGCCAGTCTTCAGTTCTGGCTTTCCGATGAGTTCGTCTTTGACCACGTCCTTGGCAACCCATTTGTATGCCGGGTTCCAGTCTTTTGTCCTGACAAGTTCCACATGCTCTTCTTTCTTGGTATCTACCACAGGGGTCTCTACCACAGGCTCCTCTTTCTTGGTCTCAACAGTGGGTTCTTCGACCACAGGGGTCTCGACAGCCACAGTCTCCTCTTTCTTCTCCACGACCTGCTCGACCGTCTTGGTCTCGCGTGTCGCCTGTTCGAGGACGTCAGCCAGAATCCTGACCGACTGCGCCATCTGGCTCTTGTAGGCGTCGTCGACCTTCAGAACCGACGTAGCCACTGTCTTCATTGCTTTCACCACTGCTTCAACTGTTGTCTCGTTCATTTTGCTTTCTCCTTTAGTTTGAGACGTTGTTTCTTGTGTCACGGACTCGCTCGTTCCGTCAACACACCTACAATACGCAGATTTTTTTAAAAGTCAACGTTAATGTGAGCCATATTTGTGGATTTTCAAGCTTTTCCCATGATTTTTGCCATCTCCTGGGCTTTCCTCTGATGGGAAACATGGTTGTAAATGCTTGTAGTTATGGTACTTGTATGCCCAACGCAGGATGAAACCACGTCTATAGGAACCCCAGCCTCCACACTCCATGTGACGTAACTGTGCCTCAAAGCATGGAAGCCACCAGTTGAAGCCTTCCTCATGCCGTCCCTCTCGGTCTGCGTCTCAAGACCACATGCCTCGAAGACCCTCTTGTAGAGCCTGCACAGCGTGCTTGGGTTCCTCCTGTGCCATTCGCCAAGGTGAGGAGTCAAAGCCCCTCTCGTGCGCTCCAGAGCGTCCCTGAGAGCATCGTGCAATACTGGCACTACCACTTCTGCACCAGACGTCACCTGCGTCTTTGATGGTGTATATGCAAGGAACCCGTCGTTGTAGTGGTCTTTTGTCACTGACACGGCGTCCCCGAGTCTCATGCCACAATAAGCACCGAGAAGAACCGTAAGAGCCACTTCCTTGCCATATGGTATGTCATAGGGTCTATCGACAACCACTGTCTTTCCGTGCGTCTTGTATGAGTAGGGTATGGTGCACTTACCCTTCATGGCAGTCTGGACGACTGCGTTTACCTGCTCACGTGTATATGGCTTTCTTGAAACGCTCCTCTTGTGCTTGACTGGCACTTCGAGCGCAGGGTTTGTTGAAAGACCGTTGACGCTCATGGTAGCCTTCAGCACCTGCCTTACGATGCGGAGGTATTCGTCATAGGTCTTGGGAGAGCAGGTGGCAGTCCTTTTGACTAGCCACTGGTATATCATGGTAGGTGTGACGTTTTCATCATTCGCATATTCTGCGAACTGCCCGTATATCGTCTCTACCTGCTCTTTCCGTCGTTGTGAAGTCCCCTTGGCATAGGTGGGGGACTGTGTGTAGGCTGTCCAGATTTCGCTTGCGTTCATTCTCGGTTCTCCTAAGTTCAACGAGAACGCCCGCGCCAGTTCCAGTTCATCCAACGCCGTATTTACACGGGGAGGTCACATTATCCAGACAGCCGACAGGCTGGCTGTGGTAATGGGGTACTGGTTCGAATCCAGTTGCGCGCACCAAGCGTTCTCTGTTACCCCTTAAGATATTGGGATTCGTCGATTTTTCAAGCTCGGAATGCGAAAAAAGCCACCATTTTCCGATGGTGGCTTCTTATTTCATGTTACTGGTTCAGGTATCGCCATTGGGCATTATGGGCTGTCTTCCTCACGCCCTTGCATACGTTCACGATATGTGGCGCAGGTGTTCCTGTAGCCCTTGAAGCCTCGTTTATGGACTTGAACACGACGGCTTCACCTTCGTTCGGTATCATGACCACAGCCCTCTCAGTCTTCGTCGTCCTGTTGCCATACTTGTTGTTGTAGTCCTTGTCGCACCATTCCAGATTCGATGCTTTGCAGTTGGTCTTGCACTCGTCCTTGTGATTGACGCAAGGAAGATTTCGTGGATTCGGGATGAACGCAGTAGCCACCAGACGGTGTACCAAGAAGTTCTTGTGACCCTTTTCTGGAGTGAACAGACCTACTCTATAGTACCCTTGGTTGATTATGTTGGGCTGTATAAGGAGAGGTTCCTTTCTGGCTTTTCCCTTGAAGGTAATGCTCCTGACCCTTCCTTGGTCGCTCACCTGATACTGTCCTTCATACCCCACAACGTCTTTCCATACTTCAATGCTCATATCAGCCTCCTTTTCCACTAATATGGCATGGGCAAAAAAAAGCCCCCGTGGGAAGTGAAGACCCACGGGAGCCCAGGAGAAAAGCAGCATGGCGTACTGCATCCACAAGAGGGGAACCGAGCGTAAGCAAAACCCCTTGCGGACACTCTTAATATGGCATGGTTTTCGCCAAAAAGTGAGATTGCCCGAAAAATCTGACGGCGATGTAGATTGTCCACGCACGGAATCTCGACATGCCCGCACACAGTAGCATCTCGCGAAGCTCAAGGTCTATGAACCATCTAGGTAGTGTGGCGTGCTCGTATGCCCAGTCGTGCCATGCGAAGATGGCGAGGTACTCGCACGGGCAACAGAACCACCAGAGCCACCTACAGATGCTTGCGCCGTCGGTGGTGTACCCTGCCGGCACATCCCAGCCGTTTATCTCGACGGGCTCCAGAAGCGTGAACTTCACGGAGCCCTTCACGAATGTCACATCCACCTTCATTTCAGACGCTTGGCTAGTTCAATCTCGATGAGTTCCTTGACGTCTTCCTTGCTCAAGAGGTCTTTCTGAACCTCCACGAGGCTTATCTTGATGGAAATGAGTTCCTTCTCCATGGTGACAAGCTTCATGTAAACCACCGTCCACACCCATCCAAGAACCGCTATCAGGATGCTGAGCACAGTCGTAAGTATCTTCTTGTCCATTATGCTTCTCCGTCGTAGTAGATGTTGATTGTCAGTTCGCAGTACTCGCTGTACACCTGCGGGTATCCGTAGTCGGACACGTCGGGGTTGTTGACCACGTATAGGGTCGTCGTCATGGTCTCGTCAGCCTCTATCCCACTGGGGTCGAACTGGATGGTGCCTCCGTTGCTTGTGTCAATCGACACCCCGCTCGGGAAGTCGTCCATGTACCAGTCGACCTGTCCGGTGTAGCCACTGAACGAAGGTGGCGACACTTCCTGATAACCCCCTGACGTGTAGAAGTCTATGGTGTACGGGTTATCGTCCCACGTTATCACGGGGTCTGACACCACGAGCGTGATTGTGGCGGTTACGCCCGTTGGATTGCCTTGGCACGTGGCGGTAACGTCGAACGTGTACGTATCAGCGGAAGTTGTTCCATCGCAACTGATTAGACCGTCGAAGTAAACTGTCACGCCACTCGGCTCGTTCCCGTCGGTCGTGAACTCAAGTGCTTCTTCGCAAGTGGCTTGCAACTGGTCTGACCACGACTGGCAGTTCTCGAACGTGAACGTCTGGTCCTGGAAGTCGATTGTTACCGTGGAGGAACTGCCCGATGACGATGAATCCGAGCCAGACGAACTCGATTCCTCGGGTACTATGAACTCGGAATTGCCAGACACCAGAAGCACCTCGTATATCGATGAGCCTCCTGACGGGTCGTTGATGGTGAGAGTCTGACCAGAAAGGCTCACCGTGTCGCGTCCACTTATCTTGGTACAGGATGTCCAAGAGCCGTACCCAGAAGATGTCAGGTCGAGCGTGCTGTTCGTGTCCTCGAAGCACCAGTCCAGCCAGTTTGTTCCACCGTCTAGGCTGTATTTCAAGCCATGCTTTGGATAGAACGACACCCATGTGTACATTATGTCGCTGTGGTAGCCAGTGCCTCCCCAGTCGTTGTTCGGACCAGAGGTGAGGACGCCGTTGTTGTTGTAGAGGTACAGCGTCGTGTCAACGCCAGCCGCTATGGTGAGCTCCACCTGTTCCCCAACCATCGTGCCGAGGGCTATCGTGATTGTGGCTGTGGCGGTGAGTTCCCCCTTAGTGGCTGTCACCGTGAAGGGGTAGTATCCGTATGCGTCCACCGTGCCGTCATACGACAGCACGCCAGACGACGAGAGCGTGAATCCCGAAGGGAGCGTGTCGGAGGTGGAGAACGAGATGCCCGTGACGCCTGAAGCCTCAATCTGCTTCGTGGTCGAGGTTCCACGGACAATCTCGAACTGCTGGTCGTCCATGACGATTTCCTGCGTCCTGCTCCTGTGGATGAGCATGTTGAGTAGGCTCTGGTTCATGGCGTAGCCTCCTTATGTAGGAATTTCAACCTTGTCTATGACGTACAGGCTTGCAGTGTACGGAACCCATCCCGTTCCCATGCCAGCCGCGCCCCACTTGATGACGCAGTGGTTGACGTACCCAGCCTCGGGCTGGTCAACAATCCTCAATCCAGTGCCTGCGACAAGTGTGCCAGTGCCACCCATCATCACGACTATCTCCTTGTAGCAGATGCATCCTCCCAGCCCGCTCCATACGGTGTTTCCTACACTTGGTGTGATTGTAAGGTTGTAGTTGCCAAGGTTGTAGGTGCTTACTATGTTCGTCGAGGGGTCGAGCACAAGCGACGTGTTATCCGAAAACTGGTATAGTTCGCACTTAGATTGACCGGCAGGAACGGTAGGGTCTGTCCTCACGATTGTCCATGTTGTGGGGATATTGTCAACACCCCTTGTAAGAGAGGAAGTATTGAGGTTGCTTGTCACCTCGAAGAAGCCACCTCTCCATCCAAAAACTGGGTCTTGCGCCCCCGCGTCGTAAAGCCAGTTACTTGTGAACCCGAAGACGTAGTTCGTGTTGAATCCCACACGGAGCCTCTTGAGGGATGTGCAGCCGTAGAACATGGAGACGAAGCAGTTGTTCCCGAAGGAATCCCACGACTTCTCCTGCGGGAGTTCGGCTTCTTCAAGCGAAGTGCATCCTTGGAACATGTTGATATAGCACTGGCTGGGGAAAACGGTGGCAGGGAGGGTGGGTGCCTTTTTCAAGGCTGTGCACCCACCGAACATGGCTGCGTAGCACTGCTGACCAAGGATTGTGGCGGGGAGTTCAGGAGCCTTGGTGAGGGATGTGCAATTGACGAAGAGTTGCATGAAGCAAAAGTCCCCGACCTTGTTCTGGCGGCACGTGGGGTCTAGAAGACTCATGACATTCCCGGAAGCCCCTATCGTGCCTGTCATGACGAAGGTGTACCAGCCTCCAGACCACCCAGTGGAGAACTCCTTGTTGAGTCCCCTGAAGTACACCTTGTCGCCGATGCTGGCGAGGGTGACGAGGTATCCGTCCGACCCAGACCATGCATAGGGGCTCCACGTGTCGCCGTCCGTGCTGTACTCCAACTGGATGACAGGAGGAGTGTTGTTCCTGTTGAGTCTCAGCGTAGAGCCAGCAGACTCTGCCGTGAAGCACAGCCAGTTCGGTCTCGACATGTTGCCGTGCATGTTCTCCGCGTCCTTGACAAGGCTGGACGTGGTGTTGGTGATTGTGTCAATCTTGGATTCGATGCTCATTGTAAGTCCTCCTTATATCCTCTCCACAGTCCAGTGTGACGGGATGCCGTTGTTTCCGATGTTGTTCGCGTCAAGACCAGACGGGCACTTGAAAACGGGGTGGTCAACATATCCACCAGCGTTCTCCATCCAGCTCGCGGTGTACTGGTTGTTGTCGGTGCCCCACGACGTGAATGCGACCTTGACTTCCGTGAGGTTGACGCACGTGTTGAACATATAGGCATAGCATCCGTTTCCTAGCGTAGTAGCAGGGAGTTCAGGAGCCTTGACGAGGTTCTGGCAGTTGTAGAACATTCCGTTGTAGGCATTTGCGCCAAGCGTGGTGGCGGGGAGTATGAGTTCGCTTGCATCAACAAGATACGGGTACGAGATGAACAGCCCTTGCGAGAAGTTCGCAGGGGCTACCGTGGCATTCTGGTATCCAGTCTTGTAGATGAGGCTCATGACGTTTCCACTCGCCTTTATCTGGATTGTGTCTCCACCGTTGTTGACATCGACGATTCTCAAAGCGCAGTTGTTGTAGGCTGTCATATAGAGGGATGGGTTGTCGCCACGGAGATACACCTTGTTGTATGGGAACCACTGGTTGGGCTGTACGGCTATGACGATAGACTGGAGGCTGTTGTTTGCATCCCTGTACTTGGCAAAGTTGCCGTCCCACTCCAACGGAGCCCATGTCACATTGTCCCACGAGTACTCCAGTTGGAAGGCGTAGTCCTGCGTTGACCTGAAGATGCCCACTCCACTGACTTGTCCACCGACAGCCTCAATGCAAAGAGGCGTGCTGGTGAGTACGTGCTTGCGAAGCATGGCGTTGTAGTCGTCGAGTTTCTTCTCTATCGCCGTGAAGTCTGGAAGCGAGGGCTTGTTCTTGATGTATGCAACATCACTTGAATCAGACTCGTCCCAGTCAGCCTGTTCCTGTGGAACTGGCTGTGGAATGACTGGCTTGTTTTGGATATACGAGAGGTCTGTGCTGTCTGACTCGTCCCAGTCAGCCTGTACAGGCTGTTCGTCGATGTATTCGATTGTCCATCCGTTTGGAATTCCGTTCATTCCCCTGACAGTGGTGTCAAGAGCCTTCGGACAACGCCAAACACCTGTGGCAGGTGGATTCATCCACTGCCAAGAATTGTTCCACTCCGTGAAGTGAACGGTGATTTCCGTGAGGTTCGTGCAACCAGCAAATGTGTCTAGGAAGGAATAACGTGCAGGAATGCAGTTGAGTATCTCTGCCTTGGTGATTCCAGTGCAACCCTCGAACATGCCTGTGTAAACACCATTTGCAAGTTGCCCTGTAAGTCCAAGAACCACCTTGCCAGTGATTCCAGAATCCTCGAACGTGGAACGAAGACCGTTACTGACATTTGCGCCTTGATAGAAGCAGTTCGGAACCTTCGTCAGACCTTTGCAGTCACGGAACGTGTACATATACGCATTGTTGTATGAGTTGATTGGGAACACCAGTTCCGAGGCGTCAACAAGAGCATACATGTTGTCCTCGAATGTAACGTCCGACCAGTTTATGCATGAGAACAGGCTTGCGAACACGCCTCTGTTGTAGTCATTGGGCATCGTGTCGGAAGCGCAGGACTTATCAAGCAACGACATCAACTTTCCACCGACTGCAACCTGACCAGTGAACAGGAATCTCGAAACGCCAGACCAGCCGTCTCCAATGGTGTGGTTGTTCCCACGGAACAAGGCTTTGGCGTTGTTCGCCAAGGTGATTGTCTGGCTGAAATAAAGGCTTTCGGACAGTTCAGACTGCGTGAACACCAGTTGCGTCCAAGTAGAACCACCGTCAGTGCTGTACTCGATGTCAGGAATGACATCCTGCATTGTCATCATCTTGATAGTTGAATCAGCCTGCTTCGAAGTGACGGTGAAGTAGTTCTTTGCAAAGTCAAGTGAAGGCTTGTTCCTGATGTAACTCACTTCAGACGAGTCACTTTCGTCCCAGTCAGCCTGTGCTCCGTCATTGAGGTCTATCGTGGCGTTTCCACTCTGGTTGAGTGTGAACGTGCCCTTGAGTACGTTGCCTTGGTTGATGGTGACGGTTGCGTCGTTGACAGTCGGGATTGTAGGCTTGTTCTGTATGTAGCTCACCTCAGAACTGTCGCTTTCATTCCAATCTGCCTGAACTTGGTCGGCAGGAATGTGGGGCTTGTTCTGGATGAACGAGACATCTGAACTATCGCTCTCTTCCCAGTCTGCCTGTACCTGTTCAGGTATTGTAGGCTTGTTCCTGATGTAACTCACTTCAGAAGAGTCACTTTCGTCCCAGTCGGACTGTGCGCCGTCATTGAGGTCGATTGTCGTGTCGCCAGACTGGTTGAGCGTGAATGTTCCCTTGAGCGTGCCACCTTGGTTGATTGTAACTGTCGCGTCATTGACAATAGGTATCTCTGGCTTGTTCTGTATATAACTCACTTCAGACGAGTCGCTTTCATCCCAGTTCGCCTGTACCTGTGGAACAGGCTGGGGTATCACGGGCTTGTCGGAAAGGTCGTTGTACGAACCACTTGTAGCCACTGTTGCGAGTTCAGGCTTGTTCTCGATGTACGAGGGGCTTGCACTGTCGCTCTCATCCCAGTTCGCACGTGCCTGCTCGGGCACCTCGATGGTAGTCCAGACGTAGTGCCCGTCCTCTCCCATGGTGAGAACCTGACCTGTGGTGCCTTCCTCTGCTGGCTTGTCCATCTTGTCTTCCAGCAGTTCCTTGAGCGGGTCGCCCTCGCAGACTGTCATTGCCCCGTCAATCACTGACGGGAGAGCCAGAATGTCGTCTAGAAGGACGGTCTCGTACTTGCCGCTGACGACCCTGACGACCTGTAGCCACACGGGCATGGGCTTTCTGATTGATGAAACGTAGTCACGGAGCTTGCTCGTTGTGAGCTTGAGACGGAAAGTGACGTCGTCGCCGTCACGGGTATATGTGTTAGTATATGCGCAGATGGGTCTGGAAGGTGGATATACCACTCTCTCGTTGTCCAGACCACACATGAAGGATTCCCCCTCCACATGGGGAATCTTGAAGGTGAGTTCCATCGTATCGCCGAACACTGCCTTGAGCGTATCCTTCTGGCAGTAAGGGGAAATGCGAAGATTCTGAATCTTGATAGACATGTTGTAACCTCCCCGGTTAGTGTTGTTGTTGATTCAGGCGTTCGTGCCTGTACGTTGTATTATGCATGCTCGTCGTCGATAAGTGCCATGAGAACCTTGACGTCATGCATTGTATTGATGTCTAGGAACTCCTCCTCTGGTATCGGGAAGAGCAATGGTCTCTCGCCGAAGAAGTAGCAGTTGCGCTTCATCTGGTCGTAGTGCTGAATGAAGATGCCACCGTCCTGTTCGTACATCGGTGGAAGGTCGTTGGCGCATATATGCCTGACTCTGCACTGCTCCAAGTCGTACATGGGAACTCCGTTGCAGTCCCAGAAGTGACCGTGGATTTCGTGAACGGACACGAGGCTGTCATGGAAACGGTCGTTCCAGAATGCATCAAGTGCGCGTCCGTATGTCTCCGTGGACAGCAGGGGATTCGTGCAATGAGCCCATACCACTGTCACGCAAGGCTTTATGAGGTTCATGAACTCACCTATCATGTCATTGGCAGAGTCATGTCCCTCGTTTGTCTTGGAGCGTCTTATCACAGTGGCACCACACCTTCTCGCCTCGTCAAGCATCTCGTCGTCGTCCGAGCCTACAACAACCTCGCCCAACGGCAGGAGCTGTCTTATCTTCCTGCCGAGCAATGTCTCCCCACCAACGTCAATCAGGTTCTTCCTAGGGATTCTCCTAGAGCCACCCCTCACGGGGATGCAAAATGTCGTGTCATTGTTCATCCAAGTACTCCTTCAGCAGTTTACCAGCACCGAGCCCAGCCAGCAGTTGCAACGACTTCGATGAGAAGTGGAACGACTCAAGAGGAACGCACATCCCGTTCGCCCTTACCCAGTACTTGCCTTCTTTCTCGACGAGGCTCCTGTCGCCCTTCCTCAACGCCCATGAAGCCACGTTCTGACCAGCATAAGTGTTCCAGTTCACGTCGAATCCACAGTCTGCGCATGACGACACCAGTGGTTGCAACCAAAGTTGCCTGCCATGCATGAAGTACTCTGGCTTGTGCAGGACTTCCCCTATGATGAAGTCGAACATCATGTCATGGTGGAAGCCCCTGTTGACCTCCACGATGCCTATGTTGGCTCTCCCGTCCTTCATTATCTGGTGCCTCATGTTCGAGGAACCCTTCAAAGTGACTGTGTGTGGCGTCAGGACTAGTTCATGATGCCCTGTCCACAGGTACTGGTAGTACCACCTAACGTCACCGTCTGCATATACCACCGTGTCGTACTCGTCAAGAAGGTCTCTCATGGCTATCCATCTGCCTATCTCGCACTTGTTGAAGTCAGACCAGTTCCTGCACTCTGAAGGAAGGCACTTCTCAAGCCTGTCGCCGTAGTATCTCTGTGCAGTCCACGTCGGGTTGTGCTTCAGGAACGAGGCTATCATCCCGTCAGTCTGCCTCTCGTACATTGCTCCCTTCGCAACGCCTAGGATACAGCACTTGAACTGGTTCGTCTCTTCATGGAGAAAGCCGTTCCCGTCCATCCAGTGCAGGGTGATGTGGTTGTCACGTGCGTACCACCTCATGAGCGTGTCGTAGTACTCGAAGGGGGCTATCTGGTCTGCCTTCACGCCTATGCAGTTCGCATACGTCCTAGACTTGTCGAAGTGGCTGTCGAAGCCAACCATGTGTATCTCGTCGAATCCCTCGCGTCTCATGAGTTCAAGAGCGCACATGCAGGTAGGGGAAGCCCAGTTTCCAGTCAGCTCCTCTGGGCAGTACGGCATGAACGGTCTGTCCTTGGTGTCAACGCCAAGACCACAATGCCACGTGACACCCTCTGGTGGGACGTAGTTTATCCAGCCGTCGTTTTGGACCACATGGATATTGGCATTTGGAAGTAGATTGTGAATAACTGTACCTGCTTGGTTAATACACCAAAACTCATCGCGTTTGACATCAAACCATTCAGGCTTGAGACTATCCAAACTGCGCCCTTTTCCGCACAGGTAAGCCTTCTTGCTCATATCTCAAACCTCCCTTTGTCTGGAAACTCGTTGAACAATCTCTCCCTCAGCCCGTTGAGGAAACATGCGTCATTGTACCCTATGAACATCCTCGCCTTCAGGTCGTCGGTGAGGTAGTTCTTGTCATCCTGCTTCTCGTATGTGGCTTTCAACTCCCTCTGGTCTATGGAATTGTGCCATGAATCGGTGACTACACGCCATGTCGTGTATATCGTCAAGCCGGGTTGCCTCGTGTAGTCAACATTCTTCATGCCTTCTAGAAGTTTCTGTCCATCAAAGAGTTGTGGACAGTGGCACTCGTAGTTGTACGTGATGTCGGCACCCCTCCTGAAAGCCCAGTCGAACGTGTTGCGCACCCTGACACGCCACCTGTTCTCGCTCTGCTTGAAGTCGTCGTACTTCCTGTGGTTGTGGATGACGGGTATCATCCCTGCATACACGGGCTGTGAGAACACGTTGTCGTCGGAGCACCACACGAAGCGATTCACATCGTACATCTCTATGGTCTTCAATGTCTTGATGAACAGGTTCGCGTCCTTGAGGTCGTGGTAGATGTCGGCGATGTCCACGACCGTCACTTCGTTTCTGTTCACCCATGCAGGGCAGTACGATGTGACGAGAAACACCCTTCCGTAGCCCTTGAGGTTCCTGTCGATGCTCCTCAAGAGGATTCGGAGTTCGTCGTCGTTGCTCCTCGATTCATTCCCCAGAGGGATGACGATGTCGGGCTTCAGAGCCATATCATCGATTCTCTCCTTCACTTCGGGGTTAGCCTCGTAGAACGCCTCGTCTATCATGGAGCACAGTTCGCACATCCTCTCCTCCGCCTCGATGTCCTTCGCCTCCTGTACAAGAAGTGCACACTCCCTTGCGAGTTCCGCTATGGGCTTCCAGTCCTTGTACGTGTGCAGGACTATCTGGCGGAGATTGCCACGTATAGTGCGTCTGTTCTCGTCGGTGTAGGAGTACTCGTGGAAGTGAGCCCACGCCTCGTCGATATGCTTCTGCGCGCATACGATGCATTGTTCCGTGGGCTTCACCTTGTCCTGCTCCTCCGCCAGAGCCCTGTTGATTTCCTTCGCCCTGTCAACGGACATGGCTTCCGACCTGTCCACGGGCGTTTCGACTTGTCTAGATTTGTGCTTTGTGCATGAACATGCCATAATGCCTCCAAAATCGCTCGTAGAGCGTCTGTTTTAATCGTACCCCTATCATACCACGCACGACATGAAAAAGCCCCTGGTGGCGTTCCCAGAGGCTCTGGCGTCAATCTCACGAACTCGATGAACTGTCGCTCCAGTCATCGGGCTCGTTTCCGGCGCACCAGTGCATGTCAGTGTCTATCAGTTGCGCGTTTATCGTGGTGTCATGGTAGTTGCCATAGTCCGACTCGGCGTTGCAGAAGGTGTCGTGGTCTCCAGCCTCCTTCTGCGTCCACGAAGTCTTGAACCCCTCGACGCCGTTTATAGCGATGCCCCTGTTGGTCTGCATGTACTGGAGCCAGTATATCAGGTATCTCCGTTCGGTCGTGCCGTCCCCCTTCTCCACGTCCGCGCACTTGCCAGCCTGATAGATGGTGGGGTAGCCGTTCCACCTGTCGTTGGGGCACGACTCCAGCTTCCCACTCTGGTAAAGGCACTCGCCAGTCTGCCAGTCCGTGTAGGGGTAGTAGTACGGGTATGAGTTGCTTGAGTTGCGCAACGAGTTGCTGTTGTGGCATGTCTTGTTGGCGAACAGCTGAGCCACCTCCAGCGTGCCGCATCCAGATGATGTCCTCGTGCACACGTCCCTGTCCGGGTCTGGGTCGTCGTTGCATATCGCCAGTCTGATGCTCTCGTAGTACACCGTAGTCCCCGAGAAGTCGAAGGCGTTGGTGCCGTGGGTCAGGGGATGCTCGTACCAGAACCTTGAGAACAGGGGGCAGTGCCCTGTGAAGGTTATGGTGTCATAGCATATCCTCTGGCTCATCGACGCCTCCGGGTACTGTCCCGTCATGGAATTGAATGGACTTCCTGACGGGCTTATCCAGTTCAACTGTTGCATATTGTCGAACGTGTTGATAATCATGCACATCGTCCTGAAGTCCACGTACCTGTTCATGTACCCCCACCCCTGCCAGTTCTGCACGATGGGGTGGTTGTACGACGGGACTGGACCACTTGCCGTCACGTCGTAGGTCGTGTTTGTTCCGTAGGAGATGTCCTCTATGCCGAACAGGTCTGGGTAGTCGAGGGCGAGTTTCCTGTTGTCTATGCATGAGCATCCGTCCTCCACGTTCCACGATAGGAACTTCCAGTATCCGTCAGGAGCCGTTCCAGACCACATCGTGTTGTAGTACGATGCCTTGAGCTTCTCGCTGACCCTGTAGGTATTGGCACTGCCCGTTGGAGTGCATCCGCAACCGACTCCGTACCATGCCACGTCGCCTTCCACGATGACGAGGCTGGCACCTCCGTTCGTCAAGTCGTTGTCTCCAGAGAACAGGTCGAGATACGGAAGGACTTCTATGGTTCCCGATACCTGTCTGGCTCTCTTGTGCCTCAGCACTCCGGAACCGTGGTCTGTCCAGCCACGCTCCCTGGCGGAAGCCTTGAGAGCAAGCACCTTCTGGCAGTCCGAACTGCACACGCCAGCCGCCGTGCAGAGCCTATGCGAGTCGTCGAGCTCCACCACAGTCAGGTTGATGCTGTCGCCTTGGTTGTCGGCGTCGCATCCACATGCCATGAGGGCGGCGTACTTGGTGCCCGAATCGGAGGAGCTGGAAGAACCTGAAGAAGAAGCCTCGCCTCCCTCCGTCCACCTGCATCCCCTTCTGTAAGGTCTGTAAGTCCATGTGTAATATGACCTTGTGGAGTCATAGTCGTCAACGATGCACTCCCCGACGTCCGTAACCCCGTACCATTGCTCCATGAGAGGGAAGTACCCTTCCACAGCCATGCACATGTCAGCGTCGCACAATCCCAGCCTGTAGGTCTCCTCGGTTCTCGCAGGGAGGTACATGCCGAAGCACGTGTTGTCGAGGTCTGCGAAAGTGCTTGTGCATGTTCTGGTGGTGGTGTTCCTGTCGCACTTGCAGCAGAGGGTCTTGTAAACGCCAGTCTCCTTGTTGCGAAGGGTGATGGCTATGGTAGTCCTGTACATGGACACCTGCACGTACTTTGTCGTGCTACCGTACTGCGTGGTGATGGTAGGCTTGCCTGTGGACGACCTTGTATAGACGATGGCGAGGGTTCCAGAAGCAGGTGCCTTGAGAACCCACTGCTGGTTCTCGTCCTTCTCCCACAGTGCGCAGGAATAGTCGGCTCTCGCGGAAGCCACCTGCTCCCACAGACCGTTGCCGTAGTCGTCGCACGTGTACCAGTACGATGATTCCGAACCACTTGATGACCCACTTGATGAACTGTCGGAAGAACCCTCCATCTCGGTGTAGTGCCTAGCCCATATCATGACCGTCATATCACAGTCCGATAGGTCTTCGCATATCCCCTGTAGTTGATGGACAATCGCCCCCTCGGGTCTTGTTGTGGTGGCTATGGTGTCGCAGTTGCATGGTACGCTGGACTGGTACCACACCCCAGACTGACGGAACCTCCACGTGATTAGGTGCTTGGAAAAGCCGTAGTAGTTCTGCCAGTTGGTGAAGTTGCCTGTCCTCCACCATTGTTCAGGAGGCGTGTCGAGCCACCAGTCGGTGTAGCCCTCGCCGTCGAGGCATCCCCCGAACCACCAGTGGTATGCTGATACGGTCAACTGGTACCTGTCGCATTGCTCTACGTCGCATACCCACTCCTCGTGGTACTCGTACATGGGTGGGAGGGATTCGGACTCGGAGGTGCTCTGCTCCACCTCAACAGGCTGTCTGACGGGGCACAGACCTGCGATGGAAGCCCATGTGGTCACACCGAAGGTCTCCTCGCACTCATAAGTCTGCGTGTTGAACGTGCACTGGCATCCCACGACCCTGTGCTCCCCGGTCGCCTCGCAGTATATCTCCGTCGCGCTGATGTAGGTCTGGTAGCCTCCCGTAGTGACGGATTCCAGGGGTAGCATGAGCCTGGGGATGGCTACAAGGAGCCTCCCCGTGCTTGGGTAGAGCCATATGTGGGCGTTGTTGGTGGAGTCGGAGTCCGAGTCGGACACCTCCTGCCACACCGAGCACGAGAAGTCCGATGTGTATGACGCCACGTATGACCACAGTGGCATGTGGGAAACGGGGTCTTCCTCGGCGTACCTAGCCTGTAGATACTGCTGTACCTTGCCCGTGCAGTCCTCCGGCTGTTCCCCACAGGGGCAGTCCGTGCAGAGGACTACCTTGCCGCTCTCCATTATCACCTTTCCGTCTTTAAGCCATGGTTTCATTCCTGACATTCTCCGACATCATACCACTTGAGTTCATCCCCGTTGGATTCGTGTCCAAGCATCTGTATCTTGGAGCGTCCGTATCCTTCCACCCAGAAATAGGGGAGTTGAGTGAAGGCGTAGTCGCCTATGTGATAGTATCTTACAAACCATGTGGTGTCATCTCCACTTCCTGTCGAGTACGTCATGCATACAGGTAGCCTGACTTCATGGCTGTTTCCCGTGGAGAGCGTCCGTGAGGGGGTGCCGTACTGGAGGCTCCCGTTGGACTTGCTAGTAAGCTCGATGTACAGTATGTTGCTGTCAATGCATGAGATGTTGGAAACACCTGAAATCGAGGCTTTTCCATTAGGCATCCATACGCTTCCCCCAGTGCATGAGAGTTCCCCGTTGTTGCTGACGGAAGCCTTGAAGGTGTGCTCAAGAGAAGCCTCGAAGGGGAGTGCCTCAAGAGCCCAGTCCCTCAGGGCATCCATGTCCAAGTGGATGTCCATCGAGTTGAACGTGTTGGGATTGAGGGTGATGTAGTCGTCCGTGGAACGTATCCCACGAACGAAGTCTATGATGGGATTCATCGTCCCAGCCCCTGCTATCTCATTCTCGGCAAGGTATTTGAATCGCTTTGGATTCCACATTGGCAGTCCTCCTTACAACGACCTGCTGTGGATGTAGTCATAGACATCCTCCCACGCACCATTTTTGCACCACGTCTCGCGGACATCCTTGCTCATGGGCACGGAAAGGCTTCTCGTGTACTCGACGGACTGGAGTTTCCAGCCAGAGCCCTCGCTGAGGTTCCCCGGATTGACACTTCCTGGATACCCCTGCTCGTGGTTGTAGGTGGCTGACGCCTCTGGTATGCCCCCGTCCTGCAAGGTAGCCTCCCATGTGATTGTGTGGACTGACCTTCTGCGGAGATAGTGCTGTATGAGATGGGCACCCATGTACACATAGTAGTGCCTGTACTCGAACTCCTCCGACTCCTCGACTATCTGATAGCCAGCATATTTGTAAACTTCTGACATAAATCCCTCCTAACGAACCAGATATGCCTTACGCATAATTTCCATCAAGTCACTGTGAAGTTGCGACAGGGCACCGTTGTAGTTCATCTGCTTCCCGAACTCGGCACCCTTGACTCCAGGGGCGTTCATGTTATTCCTTGCCGTGTCGAACAGGACATTGGGGTAGATGTGCTCTGGCATGGAAGGACGGTTCCTGAGAGCCTTGTCGAGGTCGTATCCAGCCGTACCAAGGTTCTTCATGGCGTCCACCCTATCAAGTACCGCAGAACGGATTTCGTCAGCCGCCCTCTGTAGCGTCTCAGCCGCCTGACGTTGCTTGTCGGCAGCCTGCATCTGCCTCTGGGCGGCTTCCAGTTGTCTGTCCTTCCTCTGTAGCCTCTGGTAGTCCTTCAGCCTGTCACGCTCCTCCTTCGTCCAGTGCACCTTCTCGCCTTTCTGCCAGTCCTGAAGCTTCTCCTGTATGGATGCATCGAGTTCCTGACGTCTCACGCGACGCCGCGCGGCGGCTCCATTCCACTCTGTGCTGAACCCGTCTGGGAGTTGGAAGCCGAAGGACTGGAGTTTCCTTGCGATGGCGTCACGTCTGCGTTGCAGACGCTCTGCACGAGCCTGACGTGCGAGGTCTGTCTCAGCCTTGGCATACTCCTTCTGCGCGTTGTAGATGCTCTTCTGGCTGTCCAGATACTCCGCATAGGCACTCTTGTATGCATCGATGGCTGTGTTGAGGGCGTCGAACAGCTCCTTGTTCTTCTTGATTCGCTCGTCCTTCTCCTCGTTGAGCATGTCTGCAAGTGCCTTCTCGGCGGCGTTCCTAGCCGCCGTCTCGTCTGCGCCTTCTTCCACGAGTTGCTGGTACTTCGCCATTATCGCACGTATCTTCTTCTGTCTGTCAGTATCGTACAGCGAGTTCGTCCAGTCCTCAAGAGCCTTGTTCGCATCGGCGAGTCTCTTGGCTCTCTCCTCCTCCTCCCTTCTGGAGGCTTCCATGGCGTCCTGCTCCGCCTTGCTGTCTGCGTCTGCCTTCTTGCCACTGCGCAAACGCCTGTACTGGAGGCTCAACCCCTCCCTCTCAAGGCGGTATCTCTCGGACTGGAGTTCGAGGTTCTCTTCGGAAGCCCTTGTCGAGCGTTCCTGAGCCTTCTCAATCCTGCTCTCACCGTTCTTGTCGCCAGTTATCGTGGAACCCACCATGTGCCAGTACCCGAAGCCCTTGATGTAGTCGGAAACGCCCTTGATGACTTCCCTGTTGGCTTCTATCTGGGCGGTTATAGCCTCTATTCTGGACTTGGCGAGTTCGTCGAGTTTCTGTGCTATCTGCGTGTCCATGTCCACGATTTCGCCGTTGACCATATCGAACTCGAAGCCGTACTGCTTCATGAGTTCGTCCTGTAGGTTCAGCCTCTTCGCCTTGGTGAGTTCGCTCCCCGTCTTCTGCTCCTCGTCATAGAGGTCTGCGAACTCGGCGAGTTTCCTGGACAGTTGCTCCATCTTCGTGTCGCTCTTCTCGCGGACACGGGTCATGTCGTCTGCGCCAACACCCTTGTCGAGGTACATCATGGCTTCCTCGGCGTCATACACGTTCTTTAGGTACTCCTTGACCAGCTTGTTGACATTCTGCCAAGCCTTCGTGAACACGGCGACGGCGGTGCCCATGCCCAGCAACTGACCAGCCGCCTGCTTCAACGTCATGCCGAGGGTCTTGCCCTGTTGCCCAGCCTCCTCGGTCTTGCTCTTGAAGTGCGTCATGTACGTCCAGCAGGACTTGATGGCTTCGCCGACGCTCCTCCATGATAAATGTTGCTTCCTGATGGAGCCGGTGATGCTGTTAACGGCAGTCCTGACCCTGTTCACTGCGTTTGTGATGGGTTGCCAGACTGGGGTTCCCAATTCCGATTGCTTCTGTATCTCTTCAAGCTCCCTCTTGAGCCTCTCGACCTTGGCATTGAGTTCATCAACCTCCCTTGTGTCAACCAGAACTCCGAACTTCTTGCCAGAAATGAGGCTCAGTTCGTATCTAGCCTTCTCAAGGTCTCTCGTGTCAATGCTGACCTTTCCTGTGTTCTGAAGGTCTCTCTTGAGCTTGTTCACGTCTTCGTCAATCTGCTTTACGGCATCCTGCGCCTCCTTGAGCAACAGCTGGTCGTTCAACGCTTCTGCTGTCTTGGAAAAACCCTCGAAACTCATCTGAGCCTTGGCAAGATACAAGTCAAGGTCTTTGAAAGTCGCCAAGTCCTCATCGGAAATTCCGATTTCAATGTCCTCGTGCATCTTTGAGAACTCTGAAAGTGCGTTCCTGAGCGTGTTCACATGGTTGATTGCCGTCTCCATCTCCTTAGTGTCGATTGGAGCACCAGCATGCATTCTCTGTTGCATTATCCCAATGACGGCATCAATCTCGTCCTTAATCTTCTCCTTGGATGATTTCAGGAAGTTTTCAAGCATGTTCAGCTTGTCCACAGCCTCATTAATGTCGTCATCTGATATAATGTCACCCATTCCAGAATCGGTCATTTCCTTTATTACACCGATTTCTTCCTTCAGTCCCTCAACCTTGGTCGAAAATATCTCAATCGCCTTGGAAGCATCAAGCGTGGAAGTCACACTGTTCTTCAGCGACTCGACATAGTTGTCATATTCGACTGAAAGCGATGCAAGAAGGTTATTGTCGCTCTTGATGATGTTCCACATGTCGTCAAGAGACCGTGAGAAGCCGTTGCTGATGGTAGTCGCGTCGCTTGTCTTGCTTATGTATGCAGTCAGCCTTTCTCCAAGCGTTCCTATCGCATTGGAGAGGCTTATTGCGTTCTGGACGTCCTTGTCGGAAGCGTATTCACCATGCTGACGTGACGTAGCCTTGTTGTACTGGTCTGCGACGGCGAGGGTCTTGTCGATAGACGCCTTGAACATCTGCATGTTCTGCGTGGCACGTTCCGAGGCAGGAATGGTATCGTTTATAGCCCTGACTATCTCCTGGAAGTTCGCCGTGACCGTGTTGCTTGAAATCTGGTCTATGGTAATTCCGAGTTTGTCGAATACGCGCTTGGCTTCTGGCACACCGTTCACGAAGTCGTTGATGTTCTGTTGCATGGAGAGCATCATCTGGCTTGACTCCTCCATGGACACTCCAGAAGCCTTGACGACCTCGGAGAATCTCTGGAAGTCCTCTATCGGCATGGACAGGGCTGAAGCCTGTTGCCTCATATCCACCAGACGAGCCACGAAGTCGTCAACGTCAGCCTTGACCGAGGCGAAGTTCCCAGAAACGGCGGCGATGGCGGTGTTGACCTTCTCTATGCCGTCAACGTCCATCTCGACGTTCCCGACTTCCTTCACCAAGTCGCCTAGGTTCTTCACGGACTGCTGTATCGTGCCTGTCGCGTCCTTGAGGGAGGCGAACTGACCCTTCCAGTCATTAGTCGTTGAGTTTACGGCACTTGAAGCCTGTTTGAGGGCGTCAACGAGCCCCTTGCTTGTGGCATCTATCTCGGCAATTAGCCGCACGCGAGTATCTTGAGCCATTATTCAGTCTCCCTTCTCTTGGCGTTGCGCTCCTTCAGGAGCCTTACTGCCTCATGGATGTCGTCAGGACGCCTTGTTATGCATCCGTTTTTCCTAGCGGTACTTACGGCAAGATGGAAAACCATCGCCACTGGAACCTCCCAGAGTATCTGCTTGTACGTGAGGGATGGCATTGCACTGCAAGCAGTTGAGATGGTGTCGGCAAGCCATTCCGGGCTGAACGTTTCAATCTCGCTGGTCTTGCCCTTGTCCTTGTCGTCCTTCTTCTCGGGCACGATGATTTCGTAAGCCCGGAAAGCCGTATCAAGCGACTGTATCAGGGCGTCATGGAACTTCAGTGGCTCCATGTCGCCGTGGGGGATTATCTCCATAGCCTTGAGCAGGTCAGCCTCCTCGACCTTACCACCCTTGATGTATGGGGAATCGAGGAGCCACAGGCTCTCGACCATCCCGAGAGTGACAGTCAGGGAACCAGCCCCGAGCATGTCCCTCAACTCCTCACTGACCATCTCCTCCGAATGGAGTTTACGTACTTCGATAAAATCTTCCATAATACCACCTTATACCAACAAAAAAGCCCACTAGCGTTGCCGTTAGTGGGCTGTCACGGCAGTCAGCCGTTGTCAATCACGTCTTACAGACTGTCGCTTGCGTCGGCAAGAGCGGGCAGACCACTGCCACTTGCAGCCTTGCTGAAGCGTTTCAGACTGATGCTGTAGCGAACGAAGTCGGTGTTGGTCTCTGTGGTGGAGGCACTTGCGACGTACCAAGCCTTTCCGTTGTACTTCACAATCTTGCCGACTTCAGGAATGTCAGTCTCGTTCTCGGGGATGATGACTTCGAACGTCATCTCATCGACATTCTGGTAGTAGTGCGCGACGACTGGTTCGCCCTTCTCGTCGAGAGCGAGGGCTTCCTGTGCGGAACCGCTGACGGAGGCGTTCTGAACCAGCCAGTCAGCATGAGAGGATGCAATACATCCAAACTGATAAGTTGCAGACATTTATGTACTCCTTGTTTATGGGTTTATGTTGTTGTTTCTGAAAAGTCTGACCAGTGGTAGCGTCGCGGACATCTCGCACTGTCTGTACGAGCCGTCCATCGAGTGCTCCCCGACTGTCCAGTTGCCGTTCCACTTGACATCCCAGCCGAAGATGTGGTACTCTATGCTCCTCATGGCATTAGCCACATCGTTGACGAGGCAGTTGCAGATGCTACCGTCCTCGTCCTCGTTGAGGTGCGTGAAGCACACGATTCGAGGCTGTACGTCGATGAGGATGCCACGGTTGTTGGCACCCCAGTGCTCTCCCCTGTTCTCACAGCCGACGACGACGCCACATGCGTCCTTTGGCTCTCCAGACAAATCCAGAACAGCCCGAATCTGCGTCTGTGGCAACGGTCTCGCGAAGCCACCACAGAGACCCTGAAGGTGCTCTATGATGGCTGTGCGTATCTGCTGGCAGGGGTCTATGGTCACTGATTCTATCACTTGTTCCAAGCCTCCGATAAAAGTCGGGTGTAGTCCTTGGCGATACGCAGGGAAGCGAGTCTGAAGCCCTCCCTCGCTATTCGCTCATGCTGGGGTTGCGTCGATTCACGTCCGAAGTGGTCAATCTGGAAGTCGGTCGTGACAATCGTCTTGGGATTGTCGGCATTGATGTGCTGTACAGCCGTTGACTTGTGCTCGACATCCGCTTCCAGACGCTTGCTCGGGAACTCCGCACTCATGCCCAGAGCACGGAAGGCTCCTATCCATGTGGACTTCGACCAACCCTTCCTCACGCGAACCTTTTTGATGCTGGTGCCGTCCTTGCGCATCTTGCGCACTGTCTTGCCAGCCACCTGGCTCTCGTGAATGTACCACGTCTTCCCGTTCTTCTCGGCTCGATAGTACTCGCTCCTTGAGATGATGGCGTTCGGCGTGGCGTTGAAGCCACCCTGCACATAGTCCCTAGAAGCGTGCTTGACTACACTTGCGAGGGGGATTCCCTTGAGTCTGGCGTAGGCTTCCATGAGATTGTTGACATTGATGCCGACTTTTATCATGCAAGTGCCTCCCCCAGATTGAGATGTACCGTGGCGTGGACGGCGTCCTGCTCCACGGACAGAACACGATATTCCGTGCCTTCGACGAGCACCTTGTCCTGTCGTGGCTTGGGAAGGGGACGTCCCGCGAACTGGGACGAGGGGCACAGTAAAGAGAACGTGTACGCATCAGCCAGTCCGGCGTCGGTGTTCACGTCCTCCCTGCGCAGAGTGGTGCGACAGCCCCAGAACTGGGTTCCGTTCAGGGAGAACGGAACCGTCAGTCCCTTCTGGCTGTTGAGCAAGTGCTCTACGCTATGTCCTATCCTCGTCCAGTCCATGGCTTTCCTTAGTTGGATGAGCTTGAGGCGTCTGCGCCGAAGATGTCGATGGTCTTGCGGAGTTCGGCGTTGAACTCAATCAACTGGAACAAACCCTTGCAATCCACCACGTTACTGTCGACAACTGGATTGGTCCATGACTCCATCATGAACCTGTCGTCGGCAGAGTCGGTGAACATGAAGTAAACGAGGCGTCCGAGCTGGATGGTCTCGGCGGGGTCGTCATACTCGTCGGGCAGAACCACGAGGGCGACTGTGCCACGGTTTGCACCAGCCACGCCAGCGTATCCGATGGCGTCCTTCATGGTGAGAATCTCGTCCACGCCGAGGGCAGCTGCGAGGTTCATGTC
>Ga0265299_10001287_pt1 | contig 29144 bp, 27 predicted proteins | sample AusTroGonzalo_MG_4_FD_193485 | JGI IMG/M metagenome (GOLD analysis project Ga0265299, IMG submission 193485) | Bovine rumen microbial communities from tropical cattle in Woodstock, Queensland, Australia - Gonzalo_02 | ecosystem: Host-associated > Mammals > Digestive system > Stomach > Rumen ... | reverse complement strand
GCTTTAAGATGGTGAGCCAGGCTATCGATATGCTGGTGGCTACCCAAGGCTTTGTGTTCGACATCGTAACCTGCGTAAACCATCGTAACTACAGCCAACTTAACAACATCAAGGAGTTCCTCATTTCAAAGGGTGTAAAGCGCTGGCGATTGTTTACCGTGTTTCCTGTTGGCCGTGCAGCCCACGACCCCATGATGAAGCTCACGAACGAGGAGTTCCGCGGGGTGTTTGAGTTTATTCGCGCCACGCGTAAAGAAGGCAGAATCATGGCCGACTATGGTTGCGAGGGCTTTCTGGGTAACTATGAGGGCGAGGCTCGTAGCCGTTTCTTTGCTTGTCAGGCTGGTATTACCGTAGGTTCGGTGATGGCCGATGGCTCTATAGCCGCCTGTGCCAGCATACGTGCCGACTACAAACAGGGCAACATCTACGAGGATGATTTTATGGAGGCGTGGGAAACACGTTATGCCCCCTATCGTCAACGCGATTGGATGCGTAAGGATGAGTGTGCCGATTGCAAATACTTCCGTTATTGTCAGGGCAACGGCATGCACCTACGCGATGCTAACGGCCGCCTGCTGTTTTGCCATTTAAAACGATTACAACAACAAGAGTAATATGAAATATATAAAAACCAAATTCATTACCAAAATGCTCACCTTGTTGGGATTCAGCTCGGTAGCATTCGTATTCACAGCCTGTTACGGCACGGTGCCTTACGATTTTGATGAAGAGTATCAGGATAGCCTGAGCGTATCCTTCAGTCAAACGGTAGTCGACTCTACCACCTTATCTACGCTTCCGGCATCGAGCAATCGCTGACGGGCTTCGTCGTATGGGATGCCCAACGACTCTTGAATCATGCGCGTGCCGCGATCAATAAGTTTCTCGTTCGTTAGCTGCATCTTTACCATGCGGTTGCCTTTTACACGTCCCAATTTTATCATGAGCGCCGTAGAAATCATGTTCAGCACCATTTTCTGTGCTGTACCACTCTTCATACGGCTGGAGCCTGTTACAAACTCAGGGCCTACAATCGTTTCAATGGGATATTCGGCGGCTGCAGCAAGCGGCGTACGAGGATTACTGGTCATGCAACCTGTAAGCAAACCCTGCTTTCGTGCATGCTCTATTGCACCTATCACATAGGGCGTGGTGCCCGATGCCGCAATACCAATCACACAGTCGTCGGCCGAGGGCTGATAGCGCTCTAAATCCTTCCAACCCTGCTCGGCATCGTCCTCGGCATGCTCAACAGCCCGTTTCAAGGCCTCGTCGCCTCCAGCAATAACACCTATCACCCAATCGGGTTGCACACCAAAGGTAGGCGGCAGTTCGCTGGCATCCAGCACACCTAAGCGGCCGCTGGTACCTGCGCCTACATAAAACACACGTCCACCTCGCTTCATGCGTGGCTCAATGGCTTTTACCAATGCTTCTACCTGTGGTAGCGCACGCGCTACAGCCTCGGCTACCAACCTATCCTCTTGGTTCATAGCCCGCAGCATCTCGCCCACCTCCATCTGCTCCAGATGGTCGTAGTGCGAAGGTTGTTCCGTAATCTTATCCTCTATCTTCATAGGCCTGCCTATATAGGGTTACTTCTTCTGGTACACGCGAACGTAGTCAATCTCGTAACGCATGGGTAAGGCAGCATCATCAATCGTACCGCCGTTATCGCCCCCAAGCGCCAAGTTAAGCAGAATGTACTGCGGACGGGTAAAGGGATTCGTTTGTTGCCCGATAGCGCCGTTCTTGGTGGTACTTAGCGGAATCTCGTTCAGCAGCTCATCGTCCAAATACAGGCGGATAGCTGTTTCGTCCCAATCCATACGCCACACATGAAAATGCTGTGCCCATGCCGCATCTTTCTCGATGAAATGGGCAAAATTTGTCTTTTTACTATTCCAAACAGCCTTGTAAGGCTGGTCGTTACCCCAGCAGGCATTAGCCAGAATATGGGGCACACCGTTAATGCGATAGTACTCCATAAGGTCTATCTCACCACACGATGGCCACGGCATGTCGTTACCCAATGTCCAGATGGCTGGCCAAGCACCGCCAGCAGTAGGAATACGGGCACACACCTCCAGCCTACCATACAGGAAGCTATACTTGCCTTTGGTGTTCAGGCTGGCCGAGGTATAAGGTATGCCCTCGCGATTGTTCTCCTTGCGGGCCTCTATAACAAGCATACCCTCGTGCAGGTAGGCATTATCGGCCTGATACCACTGAGCCTCGTGATTGCGTACAAAACCATGCTCATACCCCCAGATGGTGCTGTCGGGGCGACCATTTCCGTCGAATTCATCGGCAAAAACAAGCTTATACTCCTGAGCCGAGAGTAACGCACAGGCCCAGCAAGCACACCAAGCTAAAAATAGTCTTCTCATGCTTAGATAAAGTCTTTAAAGGCCTCGTCGTACTCCGGACTGTTAGCCAGTCTTCCGTTTACCAAACACACCAGCTCTATGTCGCCTTTCCACGAGAGTTTCTCATCGCTGGCACGGTAGATAGCTTGGTGGAACACATATTTAATGCCCTCTTTGGTGAGCGAGAGACGTGATATAAACTCATCGTCGCAACGCAATGGGGTTTTATACTGCAGGTTCATACGGGCCACAACGGCATCGATGCCCTGTTCGTGCAGCGCAGCAAAGCTAACGCCCAAGCTTCTTAAAAAGAGGTGACGGGTATGCTCGGCATAGTGCAGGTAGTTGGCATTATTTACAATGCCCTCAATGTCGCACTCGTAGTCGCGCACCTCCATACGGGTTTCGAAAATGTAGTTCATAAGAGATTCAATATTTCGTTGAAATGGGTAATTTTTGTCAGTCGTGGGTGCTCAATATCCTCCGAGTGCTCCAACTGCCAGGTTACATGAAACGGAATGTGTATAGCCCAGGCACCAATATTAAGCGCCGGTGCAATATCGCTCTTAAGCGAGTTGCCCACCATAAGCATCTGCGAGGGCTGTACCTCTAAACGCTCACACAGCTGCGAGAACTCGGTCTCGGTCTTGTTCGAGGTAATCTCTACGTGCGAGAAATACTTATCCAGATGGCTGCGGTACAGCTTGTTCTCCTGATCCTGCAGCTCGCCTTTGGTAAACACTACCAGTCGGTAAGGGTAAGCCTGCAAACGTTTCAACGTCTCTTCGACCTCGGGCAACGGTGTTGCAGGCAGGTGCAACAGCTGCTTGCTATCTTGCAGCAAATCAGCCAGTTGAGTATATGTTAAATGCGCGCCACCCACTCTTAGCGCTGTTTCCATAACCGATATGGTAAAGGCCTTGCAGCCATAACCCAAATCGGCCATATTACCCGACTCGGTTACAAACAGTTCGTGGGCAGGGTCGTCGCAATAGGGTGCAATCAACTCGTAAAGGTGCTTCTCAACGGCTTCGAAATGGCTCTGACAATCCCATAACGTATCGTCGGCATCGAAGGCTATTACACGGAGGTTTCTAACGTCTATCTTCATTTCTTACAATGTGGACAAGTTCCTTTTATAATATAGTTGCTCGAGTGGGCCTCAAAACCCTCGGGCAGATTAATTTCGGGCATTTCAACGCCATCTAAGCAGTAGGTTTGCTGGCATTTCTCGCAATAGAAGTGCGGATGCAGGTCGTCGTCGTGATCGTCGCCATGACTATGACAAAGCTCAAAACGCGTACCATCAACAGCACCCTCGATGGCATGCACCAGATGATGCTCGCGGAAGAGCTGCAAGGTGCGGAATATATTCGATTTGTCGATGGAATCTATCCTACGCTCCAGTTCGGTCATCGACTGTGGTAGCATAGACGACTCGAGTGCCTTGAGCACCATAATACGGTTGGCCGTAGGCTTAATGCCGTGCTCTAAAAGCTGTGATTCGTAATTCTTAGTATCCATAAGCTATGCGATTATATATAAAAATAGCGATTTCATCGTTCTCCCCAGTCGTCGCGATCTAAGTTGCGATAGCCGATGGCTTCGGCAATATGCGCCCCCTGAATACGCTCCGAGCCATCCAAATCGGCTATAGTACGAGCCACCTTCAGTATGCGGTTATAGGCGCGCGCACTCAAATGCAGGCGCTCCATAGCAGTACGCAGCATCTCAAGACTCTGCTCGTCGGGCTGACAGAACTCATGAATCATGCGCTCCGACATCTGGGCGTTGCAGTAGATGCCCTTGAACGTAGCAAAACGCTCCTCCTGACGCTTACGGGCAGCTATCACACGGGCACGGATGACCTCGCTCGACTCGCCCGGCTGCATTTGCGACAGCTGATTAAACGGCACCACTGGCACCTCTATATGCAGGTCCATACGGTCGAGCAGCGGGCCCGATATGCGGTTCATATAGCGCTGAATCTGTCCGGGCGTGCACACGCAATGGTGTATAGGGTCGCCGTAATAGCCACAGGGGCACGGATTCATCGAGGCCACGAACATAAAAGAGCAAGGATACTCGATGGTGTATTTAGCGCGACTAATGGTTATCTTCCTATCTTCTAACGGCTGGCGTAGTACCTCGAGGGTAGCCCGACTAAATTCGGGCAATTCATCGCAAAAAAGCACGCCAGTGTGGGCCAGACTCACCTCGCCGGGCTGGGCCTTTTGTGTGCCGCCCGTCATAGCCACCTGCGAAATGGTGTGATGCGGACTACGGAAAGGGCGCTGCGATATGAGCGAAGTACCACTGGGCAGGATGCCTGCCACCGAGTGTATCTGCGTGGTTTCTAAGCTCTCGGCCAGCGAAAGCGGTGGCAATATGCTGGGTAAACGCTTGGCCATCATCGACTTACCACTGCCAGGAGGACCAATCAGTATCACGTTATGCCCGCCGGCTGCAGCCACCTCTAAGGCACGCTTCACACTCTCCTGTCCGCGTACATCGGCAAAGTCGAGGTCAAAGGCATACTGATGGTCGTAAAACTCCTTGCGGGTATCAACCACGGTTGGCTCGTAAGCCTCGGCACCGTTCAGGAATCCTATCACCTCGCCAATGCTGTCCATGCCGTACACTTCCAGCTGGTTTACTACCGCCGCCTCGCGCACGTTTGCCTTGGGCACGATAAGACCCTTGAACTTCTCCTTGCGGGCACGGATGGCAACCGATAGCACACCACTTACGGGTTTCAAACTACCGTCGAGACCTAACTCGCCCACCATCATGTAATCCTTCAGTACATCCTCGGCCACCTTATGGTAGGCAGCCAGAATACCAATGGCCAACGGCAGGTCGTAGCCACTACCCTCCTTACGGATGTCGGCAGGACTCATGTTTATCGTCAAATCGGCCGTAGGGGCTTTAAATCCATTATTCTCGATAGCTGCGCGAATACGGTCGTAACTCTCTTTTACTGCTGTATCGGCTAAGCCCGACAAGTGAAACGAAGTGCCTCTTGCCAGATTAACCTCGATGGTTATGGTGGTTGCTTGGAGTGCTGTAACTGCTGCACTATAGGTTTTTACAAGCATCGTTAGTTACCGATTAATTCTTGTATTTTATTATTCAGGTCTTGATAGTTTAACGTTCGGGCTATGATTTTACCCTGTTTATCAACGATGATATTGTCGGGCAGGTACGTCATACCCAACTGGTGCAGGATGGGCATATCCCACATCTTACCATCGCAAACGGTGCTCCACTTTATCGAGTCGCGATCTACCAGGTGCTGACAGTCTTTTACGCTGCCGTCAACACTTACGCCCAGCACTTTAAGCTGGCCGGGATGCTCACGATAGAATCGTGCCAACAGAGCTTGGATGCTCAGGCTCTCGTAGTTCCACGAGGCCCACAGGCTAACCACATTCACCTTGGCGTTCAAGTCGGCTGCCGATACACTCTCGCCCTTCAAGCCCTTAGCGCTGAAAGCAGGCAGACTACTGCCCACCTTTACAGCCTTCAGGGCATCAAGCTTTTTCAAGATAGCAGCTAACTCTGTGTTACCGGGCTGCGCCTTCATAATCATGTCACCTAACTTCTGAATCTTATCATAATCGGGATTGTTCGTCATGATAAAATACTTGGTAAGCAGATAGGTGCAGAGTGGCGAAGCAGGCTGTTCGTAGATATACTGTGTAGCCGAACCGACAACACCGGGAGGCATCATGTTGCTGGTCTTCAAACGGAAGGCCGTCAACTCTTTATTCATTTTGGTTCCCTTCACCTCGGTTTCCTTCAGGTGCGTAGCGTCGCCCTCCATGGTGATGTGGGCGCCTGGCTCGGCAAAAACAGGAATCTCGGAGAAGTTGGGGAATACCACGATGAGTGTAGTAGGTTCGGTGATGTCAGCCCTGTAGGTGAATTCACCCCTACTCACTCCTATGGTATCAAGTTTTTGTGCGCCGTTAAGCGCGTATACATAGAGTTCTCCTTGATTAAAACCTTTAAAACTGCCCTCAATCTTAAACTTCTTCTGGCCATCGCCACAAGAGAGCAATAAAAACGTTGCTATGCAAGCAAGGAGACTCGTCTTTTTCATTTTCGGTTATTATTTCGCAATTTTCTGGAGCTCAATGTCGTTAGCTGCATACTTAGCGAGAGCGGGATCCTTCTTCAGAGCCTCCTTCAGTGCCTCGGCAGCATCGTCATTGTTACCCATGCGAGCGCTCATCAGAGCCTTCAGGTACTCTGCAGTAGCGTCGGGGTTCTGTATGTACTTGAGAGTAACAGCAGCCGATACGTAGTCGTGGTTCAGGATCTGAGCCAGCACAGCGCTGTTTGAGTAAACCTCGGCAAAGTCCTGCTCGGCCTGAGCATAGTTGCCCTTAGCCAGATTCAGGTTACCCATAATCTCGGCCAGTCCGTTAGCATCGGTAGCGCGTGCAATGTACTGCTCGGCAGTAGCCACATCGCCATCCTTCAGGGCCAGCAGGCCAAGGTTAGCTTGAGCCTCGGGCACGTTGTTAGCCTTCAGCAGATACTGCTTGGCAGCCTCGTAGTTACCCTGCTTGTACTCTACCACAGCCAGGTTGTTGTAAGCGCGGTAGTCGTTAGGATAAACCTGAGCGGCAGTCTTATAAACCTGCTTCATCTCGTCGGGAGTGGTCTTCAGGTTAGCACCGTACAGAATCTCCTCAATGCTCAGCTTGGCAGGATCGGCAGCCAGCTGCTCCAGAATCTGCTCGTCGCTACGACCAATTGTCTCGTAGTTGATAGTGAGACGGGCACGACGCAACTCGGGCAGCACGCCATCGGCCAACTCGCGGAATGCGGTAGAGATGTTCTTAATCTGCTGCTCGCGCTCCTGTGGGTCCTTATACATTGACAGCACGCGAAGAATAACCTCCTTGTCCTGAATGTTGCTGGCCTTAACCAGCTCCTGGAATCCCTCCCAATCCTGAGCGGTATACTTAGCATCAACGGGAGCGTCAAGCTTAATCTTCTTCAGCTCCTGGTTTACGTACTTCTCCGATACCTTCTGACGTTCACCAGCCAGCTTATCGTTGATAGCGAAACCTCCATCGGGCGAAGCGTAGGCCGAAACCTCTATGTTATCCAGATTCAGCTTCTCGCGGTCGTTGTTAATCTGCTTGAGCATACGAACAAACTCCTTAACCGAGTTGTTCTTGAGCTCGCTCTTGCGCAGCTTAGCCTGCTGAATAAGGAACTTAATGTTAGCATCAAGCTTCTGCTTGGTTACACGCTGGTAAGCATCGGGTGCTACAGCAGCCTGTGCAGTAAGAATGGTGCGCTTGTAGAGCTCTGAGGTTGCGATGATACCATCGGCCACCTTCACAGCGGGTACGTCCATCTTCTTGTTGCCGATACGGGCATCGAAGGTGAGGAACATCTCGGCCTTGTTATCGCCAGCATAGGCAAAGCTGGTTTTCATGGTGTAGTTACCGCCCATCTTGTAGTTGACGGTCTGGTCGTTGCCACGTACACTCTCGCCCTGGAATGTGGCGGTAGTGCCTTTCTCAACCACGCCATTCGAATAGCGCAGCTCGGGCACGACTGTAACTACAGCCTTCTTTTTCATATACTTCTCAGGAAAGTGACCGTTGATAGTAGCAGGAACGGCGCCTTTTTGAGTCTCAAGTGGGTTTGGAGTAACGGTGAAATTATCTGCTGATAATTCGCCGAGTTTTGAACACGATGTAAACATCATCAGCGTAGCTGCTGACAGTAGTAGAATTTCTTTTTTTTGCATAATAAAGTCTCAGTATTGTTGTGTGCCGCGAGCGGGACTCGAACCCGCACAGCCGTTTAATGGCCAAGGGATTTTAAGTCCCTCGTGTCTACCATTTCACCATCGCGGCGCCTTTTTGCGGTGCAAAGGTAACCTTTATTATTGGAATCTCCAAACTTTTTATCTTTTTTTAATTCCAAACCCTAAGAATAGCGCCATCAAAAGCCACTTTATACCTATAAAGTCCTATTCCAGCGGTTCCTTCGGCTACTACACCGTTGTTTACGTTATATGTACGGTTGCATTTGCTGCAATGCAAATACAAGCCATTATTCTGCCAGGTAAGGGGGTATCGCCTGCCGCCCTGCTCCTTCAAACAGTTAGAGCACTGGCCCTCATAGGCCACCAGCACATTATCGTAACTGCTCATGCCAACGATAATGCAGTTGTTAGCGCCTAGGGCATAAGCCAGCTGCTTCTCTCGTTCGGTAGTCAGTCGTATATCCTCGGTAGCCCCGTCGAAGTTCCGGGTGGTCTTCAGGTGGCGCACACCTTGGTCAACGTTTGTTTCAATTTTCATGAACTGCCCCGGCGTGTTTACCATAGCCGTAAGCTGACAGGGCAGCGGATGCAATGTTGTATCGAACACAAAGCGGCACTCGTACTCGCGATAGATATCCCCATCGCCCACACAAGCCATGAGCAAGGTGCAAAGCAGGAGTGCTAACCAGCGTTTCATGCCAACAACTGCTTTTCGGCCTCGGTCATACGCTCAAAGTTAAAGCCCTTCAGCGTTTGCTCCATCAGCGCCACAATCTGGTCGTTACACAGGTTGCCTATGCTACCCTCGTGGGTGTGGTGTATATCATGACTAGCCTTAAAGGTGCCTGCCTCGATATCAAGACCCACTTTCTTGTAGGCATCGCGGAACGGCATACCGTTGGCAGCCAGTCGGTTCACCTCCTCGACCGAGAACATCGGGTCGTACATGGGGTTATCAAGAATATGCTCGTTAACCTCTATCTTATTAATAATGTAGGCGCACATCTGCAGGCAGTCCTTCAGCTCGCCGAATGCGGGCAGGAACACCTCTTTTATTATCTGCAGGTCGCGGAAGTAGCCCACGGGCAGGTTGTTCATCATCAGCATAATCTGCTGTGGCAGCGACTGCAGTTTGTTGCTCTTGGCGCGGATGAGCTCAAACACATCGGGGTTCTTCTTGTGTGGCATAATGCTCGAGCCGGTGGTACACTCCTTTGGCAGCTTCACGAACGAGAAGTTCTGCGAGTTAAACAGGCAGGCATCAAACGCCATCTTTGCAATCGTGCCGGCAATAGTAGCAATGGCAAAGCCTACGTTACGCTCCATCTTACCGCGGCCCATCTGGGCGTAAACCACGTTGTAATCCATCGAGTCGAAGCCCAGCAGATTGGTAGTCATCATTCGGTTCAATGGGAAGGAACTGCCGTACCCGGCTGCGCTACCCAAGGGGTTACGATTGGTCATCTTATAGGCAGCCTGCAGGAACAGCATATCATCGGCCAGACTCTCGGCATAGGCGCCAAACCACAGTCCGAAGCTCGATGGCATGGCTATCTGCAAGTGTGTATAGCCCGGCATGAGCACGTTCTTATACTGATTGCTCTTTTGTATCAGCTCATCGAAAAGAATTTTCACCTCCTCGGCTATCTCCATCAACTCGTGGCGGGTAAACAGCTTCAGGTCAACCAGTACCTGGTCGTTACGCGAACGTCCCGAATGTATCTTCTTACCCATGTCGCCCAGCTTTCGTGTAAGCAGCATCTCAACCTGCGAGTGCACATCCTCCACATCGTCTTCAATCACAAACTCACCTCGCTCGGCCAGGTGGTAAATGTTCTTGAGCTCGGCCAGCAGCTGTGTTAGCTCGTCCTTCTCCAGCAGTCCAATGCTCTGCAACATGGTAATGTGGGCCATAGAGCCCAGCACATCGTACTTAGCCAGATAGAGGTCCATCTCGCGGTCGCGACCAACGGTGAATCGCTCTATCTCCTTGTTGATTTCAAAATTCTTCTCCCAGAGTTTCATTATCAATTGTCAATTATACATAGTGTACCATCGCCAGGGCATCGGCAATTTTCTCCACGCCCTCCTGCAATGGCTTTTCTACCATACTCTTAATAAACGGATTCAGCTCGGCCTTCACCGTTACCTTCATTTTCGATGAGTTCTCGTCAACAGGCAGCACCTGCACCCAAACGTTAAAGGGCACTGGACTCTGCACCGTCTCGAACTTCACGCATTTTGGCTCTTCGCGGTCGCAGATGCGCAGTTTCAGCTCACCCACGGGGGCCACGTTAATACTTACGGTGTCCTGGTCAAAGCTAAAGTCCTTAACTTTATCCTCGGGCACGCGGTCGCGAACCTTCTCCAAATTAGTCAGGTCGCTAATATTGTCGTACACAGCCTGCTGTGGGTAAGGTACCACCTTCACACTGCTCTCGAACTTGCTTTCACTTCCAAATAATCCCATAATTCCAATTGATAATTTACAATTGTGATGATTACTGCTTCCAGGTCGATGGGCTCTTGCGCCACTCGGCCAGCACAGCCTTATCCTCCTCCTTAATATAACCAGTCTTAGCAGCCTCTTCGATTACAGCCTCGTAGTTGCTCAGCGTAATCAGTTTTACGCCAGCCTCGCGGAAAGCCTCCTCGGCAACAGGGAAACCATAGGTAAACGAAGCCACCATACCAATAACCTCAACACCATAGTCGCGCAGGGCCTGCACAGCCTTCAAGCTGCTGCCGCCGGTAGAAATCAGGTCCTCAACCACTACCACCTTGGCACCCTTCTTAATCTCGCCCTCAACCTGGTTGCCCATGCCATGATCTTTTGGCTTTGGGCGTACATAGCTGTAAGGCAAGCCCAGCTCCTCGGCAACAAGTGCACCCTGTGCAATAGCACCGGTAGCAACGCCAGCTACAGCCTCAGCCTCAGGGAAGTTCTCCTGTATGGTATGACACAGCTCCAACTTTACAAACGAACGCAGGCGTGGGTATGACAGCGTCTTACGATTGTCGGTATAAATAGGTGATTTCCAACCCGAAGCCCAAGTAAATGGGTCGTTTGGCTGTAACTTGATGGCCTCTATTTCCATCAGTTTCTGAGCAAATTGATTTTTGATTTCCATAATGTTATTCTGTAATTTGGGTGCAAAGATAGTCATTATTACCCAAACACCCAAATTATTATCAGAATTTTTTATCTCCACCCGCGCCGTTAGCGAATGGTAATCCATACAGCTAAGCAAAAAGCGAAATAATCTCTCATCTCTCAACAAATCTTCCGAAACATCCGTATACAAAAGATTTTAAAGACGTGAGAGATTTTCCCCATCCCTCCCAAATCTCTCAAAATTCCTCCACAACTTGTGTTAACAGTATCTTGAATCATCCCCCTAAGGGGAACTTTTAGTTCCCAACTTGGGAACAAAATGTTCCTAGGAAGGGAACAACGCATTCCCAAGCTGGGAATAATCCTCAATCCTCCCTGCGTACAGATATGAGATTCTACAGAACTTCCATAATACTGCTTAGCGTTTGGTGCAGCCGAGGGTGAGAACACTTATTTTTACGTTGCCAGCCTTGACGAGCTGTTTGGCGCAGGCTAAAACGGTGGCACCGGTGGTTACTACATCGTCGATTACCAACAGGTGTTTGCCGGCTATGGGCTCGCCGTTGGTGAGCTTAAAGGAGTGGGCTACATTTTCCATGCGGGCCCAACGGTTGTGGGCCGTCTGGGTGTCGGCAAACGTTTCACGGCATAGCACATCGGCAAAGATGGGCAATCCGGTTACCGCACTCACTCCTTTGGCAATCTCCATACTCTGGTTGTAGCCGCGATGGCTTAACCGCTCGGACGATATGGGCACAGGTACAATGCCATCGAGGCCATTGAAAAAATGATCTTTGGCAAACTCGGTAGCCACCAGGCGACCCATGAGGACACCCACCTCGGGATGATCTTTGTATTTAAGCTGGTGGATGAGGTTGGCCACCTGGGCATGACGCTCGTAAAAGAACAAGGCGGCGGCACGCTCTACGGGTATCTGCCCCCAAAAGAGGCGGGCCATCTCGTTGCGGCAGGCATTAGCCGAAAAACCCGTTCGCGGCAGATGCAGGTTGCAGGTATTACACAGGACCAGCTCGGAGGCCGACAACCGATGGCCACACATGGCACAGATGCGTGGGGTGACTATCTCCAGAAAACGGCGATAGATACTAATCGGTTTCGTAGTCGTAATCCACATCGTCGTCGACCGCAAGACATTGGCGAATAATACCGAAGTCGAACCCACGGCTTAGTGCAAAGCGCACCAGCTTTTGGTTAAGTTCGTAATCGGTTTGGGCCTTAATGGTTTTGCGTTTTTGTTTGAGCAGGGGAATGAGTACGTCAAGATACTCTTTTTCGTCGATTTCATCAAGCACACGGCGTTGTATATCGTCGTTGATACGCTTTGCCCAAAGAGCCTGCTGCACCTTGCGGCGGCCCCACTTATTATAGCGTATCTTATCCTTTACAAAGGCACGGGCGTAGCGTTCGTTATCAATGTAGCGCTCGGCAGTAAGTCGTTCAACCACGCGGTTCTGCGCCTCGGGGCTTACACCCCAGCGTTTCATTTTATCGCGCATCTCCTGCTCGCAATGCTCGGCCTGTGCACAAAGGGCTGCCAGCTGCAGGTAGGCTTCTTGTTCGGTTTTCTCTTTGGTCATGCTTTGGTTGCTTTTATAAATCGTATCTTACCGTATTGATCGTTAATAGGGGTCACACCAACAAAGCCCAGCTGCTGTAGTCGGTCCACGATGGAATGGGCATAAATTGGATTAATCTCGAAGTATAATCGCCCGCCACTACGCAAAGCCAAAACGGCATAATCCATAATATGGCGATAGAACAGCAACGGGTCGTCGTCGGGTACGAACAGGGCGCCGTCGGGCTCGTACTGGAGCACATTTTTCTCCATTTCATCGGCTTCTTTGCGGCAGATGTAAGGAGGATTGCTCACGATGACATCCCAGGTGTTGGGTGTTGGGTGATGGGTGATGGGGATGTTGAGGGCGTCTTGGTGCTGGAAGGTAACGGGGGCACCTAATGTCTTAGCGTTGTCTTCGGCAATGGCCAACGCCTCGTGAGAAATATCCCAGGCAGTAACCTTTGAGCCTACAATATCGAGCGCCAAGGTAATGGCTATACAGCCGCTACCGGTACCGATATCCAAGATGTACTGTCCGCCATCCTGTGCGATTAAATGGCACAATTCGGCCGTTTCGGGGCGCGGAATAAGCACACCGGGGGCCACATGGAACTGGCGACCACCGAAGTCGGCCACGCCCAGAACATACTGCACAGGCTCGGCTTTTTCCAGTCGAAGCATGATTTTTTCGAGTTCTGCTTGGTCGTTTGCCGATAATTGTGTAACTTTGCCACAATAAATATCGGCTGTTGAAAGGCCGAAGCGTACATCAAGCACCAAGCGGACGATGGCTTTGGCCTCGCCGGCATCGTAAATCTTGCTAAGTCGTTGGCAAAGTTGTTCGTAATTCATGGTGCAAAAGTACGAATAAAAATTGATAATTGATAATTGATAATTGATAATTATTATGAGTATCGACGAAAAATTCATGCAACGATGCATACAGCTGGCTAAAAACGGACAGCAGAATGCCAAGCCTAACCCCATGGTGGGCGCGGTGATAGTACACAACGGCCGTATTATTGGCGAGGGCTACCACGTACGCTGCGGACTGGCGCATGCCGAAGTGAACGCGTTTGCATCGGTAAGTGCTGCCGACGAGGCCCTGCTGCACGAGGCTACCATCTACGTGTCGTTAGAGCCCTGCTCGCACTACGGTAAGACACCGCCCTGTGCCGACCTGATTATCAAGAAAGGTGTGCGCCGCGTGGTAGTGGGTTGCATTGATGAGTTTGCCGAGGTACAAGGCCGTGGCATACAAAAACTGCGCGATGCCGGCATAGAGGTCGAGGTGGGTGTGCTCGAAGCTGAGTGCAAGGCGCTGAACCGCCGTTTCTTCACATTCCATCGAGAAAAACGACCCTATGTTATCCTGAAGTGGGCACAAACGGCCAACGGATTTATTGACGATAACCACCAGCCCGTACAGATATCAAGCGCGTTTACCAAGATGCTCTCGCACAAGCTGCGCGCCGAAGAGGATGCAATCTTGGTGGGCCGCATTACCGACGAGCGCGACCATCCGCAACTAAACGTACGTAAGTGGCACGGCAACAACCCCAAGCGTATGGTGGTAGATCATGCCCACCCGCTGAACATGGAGAGTTTGCACGCCCAGAACATACAGTCGCTGATTGTTGAAGGTGGAGCCGAGACGTTACGTTCGTTCCTAGTACAGGGTTTATGGGATGAAATACGCGTAGAAACCAACACCACCATGACCGTTACCAATGGTACACGCGCACCACAGATACCAGCTAATGCCCAAGTGGCCAGCAGCGTAACGTACGATAATAATGTGATTGTTACTTACAGGAAGAAATAAGGCTACTGCTTATTTCCTACCGAAATCGGCGGGCACTTCGCCCCACTTCTGTGTTTCCCATTTAAGGATGGGATTGCGATAGGCGTGTGTTCTTAACCAGTTCTCGGCTCGGGCAATAATCTGGTAAAGCTGTTCGGTTTTGGGGGTACGCTCAAGGGTAGTCTTACACTTACCCTTCGATACCCACAGGATGGCGTTATAGCTATCGGAATAAATGGTTTTATCGTGCAAACCCTTTTGCCAGCAGAGTGCCAGCGCATGGACAATAGCTAAGAACTCGCCAATATTATTGGTGCCGTGGATAGGCCCGAAGTGAAACACCTGATACCCCGTTTGCAAATCAATACACTGGTACTCCATAGGGCCCGGGTTACCCGAGCAGGCAGCATCAACCGCCCACGCGTCTGCCTTCACCTCTAAAGGCAAAGGCAGCACGGTGTCGTGACGATTTGTAGGGGGATTGGTAATATTCATTACATACGTTCGGGTACTTCGATACCCAGCAAGCTCATACCATTCTTAATGATCTTGGCCACGTTCTTAGCCAGCATAAGGCGTACGGCCTTCTTCTGCTCGTCGGCCTCGTTCAGGATGCTATAGTCGTGGTAGAACTGGTTGAACACCTTTGTAAGCTCGTAGCAGTAGTTTGCAATACCGCTTGGCGAGTAGTCCTTACCAGCCTGCTCAACGGCTGCACCAAACTCGTTCATCTTCTGTACCAGCTCAACTTCCTTGTCGCTCAATGGAACGTTGAATATTGAACATTGAACGTTGTTGGCCTCGGCTTTGCGGAGGATAGAGCGGATACGAGCGTAGGTGTACTGGATAAATGGACCGGTATTACCGTTAAAATCGATACTTTCCTCGGGGTTAAACAGCATGTTCTTACGCGCATCGACCTTCAGGATAAAGTACTTGAGGGCACCCATACCAACTACGCGGGCAATCTCGCGGCGCTCTTCCTCAGTCATATCGTCGAACTTACCCAGTTCCATCGAGGTCTTGTAGGCATCCTCAACCATCAGGGCCATCAGGTCGTCGGCATCAACCACCGTTCCCTCGCGGCTCTTCATCTTACCGTTTGGCAGTTCAACCATACCGTAGCTAAAGTGTGTAAGCTCCTTACCCCACTTGAAGCCTAAGCGGTCCAGCAGAATAGAGAGTACCTGGAAGTGGTAGTTCTGCTCGTTACCTACCACGTATATCATCTTATCGATAGGATAGTCCTGGAAACGCATCTCGGCTGTACCAATGTCCTGAGTCATATAAACGCTGGTACCATCGCTACGCAGCAGCAGCTTCTGGTCAAGACCCTCGTTAGTAAGGTCGGCCCATACCGAGTTGTCGTCGTGGCGCTCAAACAGGCCCTTAGCCAAGCCCTCTTCTACCTTAGCCTTACCCTTCAGGTAGGTCTGGCTCTCGTAGTATATCTTATCGAACGATACACCCATCTTCTTGTAGGTCTCGTCGAAACCGGCATATACCCAGTTATTCATCTTCTCCCACAGGGCGCGAACCTCGGGGTCGTTATTCTCCCATTTTACCAGCATGTCGTGAGCCTCCTTAATAAGTGGAGCCTCCTGCTTGGCCTTCTCCTCGTCCATGCCCTGGGCTACCAGCTCCTTCACCTCCTCGCGGTAGTGTTTATCGAAAGCTACGTAGTAGTCGCCAATCAGGTGGTCGCCCTTCTTACCGCTGGTTTCGGGGGTCTCGCCGTTGCCGTATTTCAACCAGGCCAGCATTGACTTACAGATATGAATACCGCGGTCGTTCACGATATTGGTCTTCACCACCTTATTGCCATTGGCCTCCATAATCTGAGCCAAGCTCCAACCTAACAGGTTGTTACGCACATGACCTAAGTGCAAAGGCTTGTTGGTGTTGGGCGATGAGTATTCAATCATAACCAGAGGCGACTGGTCGGTAGCCTGCTTCATGCCAAAGTGGTCGTCCTTGTCGATAGCATCGAGCAACTGCAACCAGGCACCGTCGCCAACGCTCAGGTTCAAGAAACCCTTAACTACGTTAAACTTCTCAACAGCGGCACAGTTGGCAACCAAGTACTCGCCAATTTCCTGTGCAGTCTGCTCCGGACTCTTCTTAGCGGCCTTTACAAAGGGGAATACCACGAGAGTCAAGTTACCTTCAAACTCACTTCTTGTCTTTTGCAACTGCAACATCTTCTCGGTGGCGTCCATGCCATAGAGGGCCTTTACTGCGTCGGCTGCAGCCTTGCTGATTAATGCTTCAATATTCATATCTTTCGAATTTTGGGTGCAAAATTAATAAAAATATGCGGAAATGAGGCACTTACAACACAAAAAGTTACATCTTTATACAAAATAATGCTTGCAGTTAAATATTTTTTAGTAACTTTGCGCCCACGAGAGAGAATATATAATGATACACTACCATAAACAATTAGCAATAGCCTTTGCTCTTGCACTCATTGTACCAGTACAAGCATGGGCCGAGAGGTTCGTTTTTACAACGGCCTGGACGGCTCAAGCCGAATTTGCTGGTTACTATGTGGCCAAGGAAAAAGGATTCTACGATGAAATGGGACTCGACGTGGTGATACAGCATCCGTCGCTAACCAGTTCGGCACTTAACCGAATAAAGAACAACCAATGCGATGGCGCCATGTTCTCGCTCATGTCGGCCATGGACTTCATATCGCAAGGCTTTGCCTTGGTAAACATCTTCCAGGACTCTATGAACAGCAGCAACATCTTAGTGTCGCGCTGGGGGTCCGATCCGCTCAAAATGAAAGGCATGCGCGTAGCTATCTTCAACTCCGACCCTAACCATATTGCTTTTATCATGAGCAAGAAAGAGGGTATGGACTACAACTGGGTGCGCTTTACCAGCAATATAAACCTGTTCCTGTCGGGTGCTGTAGATGCCACTATGGTGGTGAGCTACAACGAGTTATGCCTACTTAAGCAAGCGGGATTTAAGCTGCCCGAACAAGGTATGTACCGCTTTAGCGACCACGACTACAATATACAGGAAAACGGCGTGTACGTAAAACGTCACTACTACGAAACCCACCGCAGCACCGTAGCCAAGTTTGCCGCCGCAAGCCGTCGTGGCTGGGAGTGGGTGGCCGCTCACCCCGACGAGGCCTTGGAGATTGTGATGAAGTATGTGCGCAAAAACGGCGTGCACACCAACCGCACCATGCAGAAGATGATGCTCGACGAGATGCTGCGACTGCAGATTGACCACCAGTCGAAACGCCGCGAGTACCGCGTTCGTGCCGACATGGTAAAGAAAGCCAGTAAGCTCATGACCGAGGCGGGCATGTTGAAACGTGAGGTAACCTTTAAGGAACTGTTAGGCCTATGATAGCGCTCATCAAGAAACACCCCTGGATCACATCGGCCGTAGGCACCGTGTTGGTAATCATACTGCTTGTGGCGCTGTACTTTAGCCGCCAGTACATACAGCAGCAAGCTATGAGCAACGCCGTAGAGTCGCTACAGCAGATTATGGACCATGCCGACCGCCGCATGCACCAGATAGAGAACGCTGCCGACAGCCTGCTGCCACAGATAGAACAGCATATTGACCAGCCCGAGATGATGTTTGGCTACAGTCGCCAGCTGCTCAAGCAGAATCCCGACATTAAAGGCTGCAGCATATCGTTCGACCCCGACTTCTATCCCAGCCAAGGCCACTACTTCTCGGCCTACTCGTACAATACCGGCGACAGCATCTTAACCGAACAGGAAGGTAACGACAACTACCAGTACTACTGCATGGACTGGTTCTTAATACCACGCCTGCTGTACCACTCGTACTGGGTTGAGCCGTTTGCCGAGCTGAACACCGGCGGCATTGTGGTAAACGAAATCATGACCTCGTACTGCCAGCCCATTCAAGGCGGTCCAGACCATACCGTGGGTGTACTATCGGTCGATGTGCCCCTGCAATGGCTCAAGGAACTTATTACCAACTACCACCCCATGCCCAAATCGTACTGCATGCTGCTGGGTCTTGGCGGCTCGTACATCGTACACCCCGACAGCACCCGTCTGCTATACGAAACCATCTTTACCTCAACAATCGAACACCCCGATACCGCTCTTACCTCGCTGGGCCGCGCTATGACCAACGGCGAGACCGGTTATAAGAGTCTGAAGATGGAAGGTATTAAAAGCCACGTGTTCTACATGCCTTTCCACCCTACCGGATGGAGCATTGCACTGGTATGTCCCGATTCGGTTATCCTAAGCGGATATTACAAACTGCTTATTTATCTATTGCCTATTATTTTATTCTCAGTTATGCTCATGCTCATGCCATTATGGCGCTCGCTGTACCGACGCCGCAACTACGCAGCTGTATTACTTACCCTGCTTGTATTTACAGCCACCTCGTGCCAAGAGAACAAAACAGCCGAACAAGCCAACCCGTCGGCCCGTCAACAATTATCCGACAAGGTTTCCATGGCATTAGAAGGCCATTGGGGCGAATCGTGGTTCCACGTATTAGACAGCCTGGAGAAAGAGGGCGACATAGCAACCTGCCAGGCCGATTACTTGCGCGCCCAAAAATACGACGATATGGAGCAGCAACGCTCGGCCCTTATTTTCTATAAGAAGGCTACCGACACCGACAAGCTGTTGCGCATAAACGAGGCCCAATACTATCAGTCCTTTATCAGCATGAGCACCATTTACCTGAACGGCAACAACATAGAACTGGCACTGGAGGCCGCCACCAAAGGTTACGAGGAGGCCAGCAAGGATACTACCATTGTTGGTCGCGACCACACAAACACCGCGCTGCTTAACATTGGCTTGTGCCAGCTACGACTGAACCATACTGACGAGGCCGCCAAAACATTTGAGCAGGCCCGACAAGGTGCCGAGCAACTGGCCCTGAAGTACCCTAAGAGCTCCATTTGCCAGCAAAGTTGCTTAGTGATTGCAACCAATATAGCCAACTACTACATGAACCTGAACAGGTTTGACCTCGTAGAGCCCTGGGTAAACATGATGGAGCAGGCATTAGAGCGCTATGGTGCCAACAACGTGCCCATGGAGAGCTATGCCAACTACCTGTCGATGCTTACTTGTAATAAAGCCATTTTGTGGAGTAAGACCGGACACGCCGACGAAGCCGAGGCGGCCTACCAGAGTTTTCTGGCTACCGGCTATGCCAAAACACTGAGAGGTGTGTACGACCAGGCTTACTACCTGCAAACCACCGAACAATGGGACAAGCTGCTGGCCATCACACTACGCATCGACTCGGCCGAGGTAGCTTCGGGCATGCAGCCATCGCTCGACTACGTGATTGAGAGCCCATCTACCATCTTTATGGCCATGCTGAAAACAGGCCGTAAGGAGGAGGCATTGAAGAAGGCCGAAGAAATCGTAAACCTGCTCGACTCGGTAAAGGAATACCAGCACCGCAGCGATGCCGACGAGTTAGCCGTTATCTACGAGACGGAGCAGAAAGAGCAGAAGATAGCCGAGCAGCAGGCCTCGCTGAACAGTCAGCGTATGCAGGCTGTAGCACTGGTGGTAGTGCTACTGATTATATTCTTAGGCGTGCTGTTCGAGATGTACCGCAAACTGCACCGTGCCCACACCATGCTGGAGGCCAGCTATGCCAACCTGGTAGTGGCCAACGCACGAGCCGAGGAGTCGTCGAAGATGAAGACCAACTTTATCCGTCAGATATCGCACGAGATACGTACACCGCTGAATATCCTGAGTGGATTTACCCAGATTATTACCATGCCCGACATGAAGCTGGATAATGAAACACGTGCCGACATTAACCAGAAGATAACGGAGAATACCGACCGTATTACAGGCCTAGTAAACAAGATGCTGGAGCTGAGCGATGCTAACAGCATGGCCGTGATTGAACGCAACGACCATGTACCAGTGGTACAGATTATGGCACAGGCCATTGATGCCAGCGAGATAGCCCATACGCCTCACGTAACATTCGAGATGCAGGCTAACGATGCCGATGGTCAGCTTATGCTGCACACCAACGAAAGCGTAGCCACACGTGCACTAAGCATGCTGCTTGATAATGCCCGTAAGTTTACCCGCCCAGCCGAAGCATCAGGCGAGGAACCCACTGAGCAGCAGCGGGTAACACTTACACTCAGTCTGACCGAAACCCACGTAAAGCTGACGGTTGAGGATACCGGCAAGGGTGTGCCAGCCGAAGAAGCCGAACACATTTTTGATGAGTTTGTACAGTTGGATGAGTACTACGAGGGTACAGGTATTGGACTTACCGTAGCACGCTCGCTGGTACGCCGACTGGGGGGCGACGTTGTACTCGACACCACATACCAATCGGGTGCACGCTTTGTCATGACGTTGCCTTTGAGCTGATATTATATCAAACCAAAGTGGCGTAACGCCTCGCGGATACCATCGTTATCGACTGTTGTGGTAATGTAGTCGGCCTCGGCCTTGAGCTCGTCGATAGCATTACCCATAGCCACACCTATACCGGCCTTACGAACCATTGTACTATCGTTACCACCATCGCCGAAAGCCATGGTGTGGTCGGGATTCAGATTAAAATACCTGGCCATAGCTAAGAGGCCCTCGCCTTTATCGGCTCCCAATGCAGTAACATCGGTAAAAGCAGGATGCCAGCGGCCCGAGGTACAACCGGGCAAACGCGCCATGAGCTGCTCTTCGTAAGCCTTATCGAAGAACGGGGTAATCTGCATAATACGCTGCTGCAATACGTAATCAACAGGCTTAGCCAAGTCGAGATTCTGGACAGCTAAGTGCTGGCGGAAAATCTCGTCGACCTGTCCCAGCGGGTCGAGCACAGCCACATCTTTCTCGCCCACTACTATCACGCCGTAGTTTTTCTCAATGGCATCGTCAACTATCAGTCGGGCTTCGTGCGGCGGAATACTCTTACACGACACCGTTTCGCTGCCCACAAAACAGTAGGCGCCGTTCGTGGTCACATAACCATCAATCAGGTGCTCGATAGCTCCTAAGTTGGTAATAATGATAGGCGGACGGCCAGTAGCAATAAACACCTTGTGGCCATTAGCTTTAGCCTGTGTAAGCGCTAAGATGGTAGAAGCGGGTATCTCGTGAGTATCGAAACTCACCAGCGTACCGTCGATATCAAAGAATAGTGCGTAACTTGTCTGCATATTTTTTCACGATTTATGAGAGCCCAGCGCACGCTTGGTTTGCAGCAGTACACTAAGCAAGATAAGAGCAATACCAATGTAGAACGAGAAATTAATCTCGCGGCCCTCGCCAAAAATCAGGAAGGCCAGAATAATGGTATAACAAGGCTCAAGGTTGTAAGTGAGGTTCACGGTAAAGGCCGACAACCGTTTTAATGCCTGAATCTGCAGCAGGTACATGCCCACCGTACAGAACAGGGCATGGCAAAGCATCAACCACAAGTTAGTGCCCTCGGGGATGACTACCACAGGCTGCTGACTGGGGAAGAAAGCCAGATAGATAGGAATAATCATAGATACCAGCACTATACCACCCGACATTTGGTACATGAGCACCGTACGGCTACGCACACCCACACTCGCCTTCTTATTGCAGATGGCATAAAGGGCACAAACAGCCGACGATACCACACCGATACCGATGCCATAACGGTAACGGGCATCGAGCGAGAAGATACACATGACACCCAGTACGGTAATGAGCGAGAACAGCAGTTCGGTACGCGATATACGACGATGGTATATCATGGGTTCGAAAAGCGCCGTAAAGAATCCTACCAGCGAGAAACAGATAACACCGATGGAGACATTAGAGGCCTTAATACTGCTATAGAACAATATCCAGTGCATACCTAACAGCGCACCACAGCCGCAAAGCTGCAGGAACTTACGCCAGCCCACACGCGGCAGTCCGGTAAACACCAGCAGGATAGCACTGGTAAACAGCATGCGGTACCATACAATGTCTACCTCATTCAGGGTAATCAGTCGGCCAAACAGGCCAGTAAAACCAGCTAAAAGCACACTCAGGTGCAGCTGTATAAATCCACGTTGTGTTTCGTTCATCGTCTACTTCTACTCCCAACACTCTAATTCGTTTTCCAACTCGGGCAGCTGACTGCGGTGGAACGTAGGTTCCTTAATGCCCTGGCGCTTTTGCTGGCGGTAATCGTCGAGCAAACGGAAGGCATAACGGCCCAACAGCACGATAGCTATGAGGTTGCAAGCCGTGAGGAAAGCCATAAAGAAATCAACAATGTTCCACACCAACTCAAAACTGGCCAAGGCACCGAAAATAACCATCAAGCCTGCCGAACAAATACGGTAGGCAGTCATCACCCGCGCATTAGAGGTGATAAAGCGGATGTTAGCCTCGCCATAATAATAGTTGCCAATGATGCTCGAGAAAGCAAACATGAAGATGGCAACAGCCACAAAGATAGGGCCTAACGAGCCTACCTCGCTTTGCAGGGCCGACTGCGTTAAAGCAATACCATTCAGCCCAGGCACGTTATACAAACCGCTAATCAAGATGATAAAGGCGGTACATGAGCATACCAGCAAGGTATCGGTAAACACGCCTAACGCCTGAATCAAACCTTGTTTTACAGGGTGGCTAACGGCTGCCGTAGCGGCCACGTTAGGTGCACTACCCTCGCCTGCCTCGTTCGAGAAGAGACCGCGTTTCACACCAATCATAATCATAGCACCCACAGCACCACCCGTAGCCTGGTGAAGTCCTAACGCATCGGTAATAATGACCTTGAATACATGCGGAATAAGGCCAATGTTCATAACGATAATAACCAAAGCCAGCACCACATAGCCAATGGCCATAATAGGTACTAATACGGAACTGACATGCGCAATACGCTGGATACCTCCAAACACGATAAACAGGCCCATGGCAGCCAGTACAACACCTACCCAGGCGGGATTCCAACCAAAAGCCTCCTGCATAGCCCCGCAGATGGTGTTGGCCTGGATAGAATTGTTCGACAGGCCGAACTGCAAAGTAATTAGTACCGCAAAGGTCAAAGCCATCCAACGCTGGTGCAAACCATGCTGGATATAGTAGGCAGGACCACCAATAAACGAGTCTTTATGCTTTTGTTTGTACAGCTGTGCTAATGTAGATTCTACAAACGCCGTGGCCGAGCCTATCAGGGCGATAACCCACATCCAGAATACGGCACCGGGGCCACCAATGGCAATGGCCGAGGCCACACCGGCTAAGTTACCCGTGCCCACACGTGTAGCCACACTTACTGCAAAAGCCTGAAAAGAAGATATGTGCTTTTGATTAGAGCCCACTGTATCGACAGCCGAGTCGGTGAGCAACCTTAACATCTCGCCCACCATACGAAACTGCACAAAGCGGGTTCTAATGGTAAACCACAATCCACATCCTACCAATGCTGCTATCAGCACATAGCCCCAAACAGCATCATTAATCTGAGTTATTATTTCGTTCATATAGTTTTGTTTTTGCGCCAAGCAGCAGCTCTCACACGAATATTCTTAGCCAGACACTCGCTATAGAGCCATGGTTCGCAGCTATGAATGTCGCCCACGTTAATAAAGTTCTTATAAGCCGGGTATTCGGCACCGCTATAACCCTTTACCACCAGCACACCATCGTTGGGCGCAAGGGTAACGGTTATACTATCGTGCAGTGTAGCCGGTGTAGCATCGGTACACCAGTTTACCGGATTAATAGCCATGCAGGTTTCGGCAAGTATGGGTTTCTTATACTTCACATCCTTCACGGTGTTGTAGCAAATGGTTACACCCGTATCGCTTTCGCCCTTTGCAGCTTTAATATGCTTGCACTGTAAGGTATCGTCGGGGGTTACCTTATAACCCAACACATAGGCAGCGGCCAACTGGCTGTAGGTCTCGTCGTCCATGTGCTTGAGCAGCTCTACCACAGCTAAGCCACCCTGACTAAAGCCCGCAATAACCATCGGACGAGACTTATCGCGCTGAGCCTGGAAATGGTCGAAAGCCTTGCACACATCGTCCATCGACAAGCGGGTGCGGTTTCGGATGGTATCGGCGTTCTGCGTCATAAAAGCCTCGATAGTAGTATGACGGTAGTAAGGGGCATAGAAACGGTTGCCGGGCGACATATAGGCTGCTACCTTATTAATCTCTAAGTTACCCATGTGTTCGCGATGTGTGGGGTTATAAACATCGGCATAGTGACACACATGGCCATCGTTGGTTTTCCAGTCTTCCTCCCAAGTAGATACCACATAGAAGATATCGGCTCCAGTATCGGTACTATCACGATCGGCGGTTACCCACATGGCTGTATCGGTATAGTCGGGCGCCTGCGGCACAATAACATTAGGCTTTAGCGGATAAACGATGTTGACTATGAAAATGTTAGCTGCCAGGATAATCACGTTCATGAGCAGTCCCACGCGCATAAAATCGCTGAAACGGTAACCACCAGGACCATATACCAACATGTGGGTGGGCGAACCGATAGGTGTGGCAAAACTACTGCTCACGCTTATCATCAATGCAACGAGGAATGGGAATGGCTCGTAACCTAACTTCTCGGCAGCCTCGTACATAATGGGGAAGAACATGGCACCGGCAGCTGTGTTGGATATAAACTCGGTAATAAACGTACCCACAAAGCAAATGGCCGTCATTACCACAAGCGGATTAGTACCACACACATCGAGAATACTCATAGCCAAACGCTCGGCAATACCCGTCTTTTGAATAGCCAGACCGAGCACCACGCTACCTGCAAACACCATGAGGATGTCCCAGTTAATAGCACGCATGGCCTGATCGGCACTGCAACAACGAAGTATAATCATAGCAGCAGCGGCAATAAAGGCACAATGCAGCAACGGCAAAATACCAAGGGCCGATACGGTTACCATGGCTATCATGATAAGCGCCGATATGAGCGTCTTGATACCCACGTTAATCACCTCGTCGCCTACCTCCAAGCCGTGGTCCTTAGCCAGCTGCAGGATATCCTTAATATGTCCGGCAAATGTTAGGCGGTCGCCACCCATCACGAACTCGTTCTTGTTGAGCGCTACAGGTTTGTCATCAAAATGGCGTATCTTTATCAGTCGGGCACCCTCAATATTAAACAGGCCCGCATAATCCACCGTCTCACCAACATACTTATTGTTCGAAGGAACCAGCAGTTCTACGGTATAATCGGCGGTATCCTCCGAGTCCGACTCGGGTGCTTTCCTATCGGGCAGCAGTCGGCGCATGGCAATGATAGAGAGCACACCTACCAGCAAGCAGAACAAACCGGGTATCGTTGTGGTCAACACATTCATGGTTGTGCCGGTCTTATCGGCATAGAGACCGCTGATAATGAGGTTTGGAGGGGTACCGATAAGGGTACATACACCACCCATACCCGAGGCGTAACTAAGTGGAATAAGGAGTTTTGAGGGAGAAATGCCTAATTTCTTAGACCACATCTTTACGATGCCCACAAACATAGCTACTACAGTGGTGTTGCTCAGGAACGAGCTCAGTCCGGCCACGGGCAGCATTAAGCGTATGACAGCCCTGCCATAGCTGTTGGGCTGCCCTAACAGGTTCTTTACTATCCACTGCAAAACGCCCGTATAGGTAAGGCCTGCTACGACAACAAACAGTACACCTATAACCACAACCGACGAGGAACTGAAGCCCGAGAAAGCCTCTTTAGCATCGAGCACACCCGTAACAAGCAATATGCCGATGGCTGCTAAGAACACGACATCAGCACGCAACTTTGTAAACAACAGTGTGGTAAACATACCAAGCACTGTAATAATCGTAATCCAAGCCTGGAGATTGAACCCCCAAAATAGTACTGTTTCCATAAATATAGCGACAAAGATACGGCTTTTAGCCGAAAATAGCAAGCAAAAAATATATTTTTTGTAAAAGATGCAAAAAAAATTGTACCTTTGCACCCACAAAATTACTTATATGAAACGATTATTACCTCATATCATTGCATTCGTGGTAGTTGCCATCTGGGGCACAACTTTTGTGTTTACCAAGCTATTATTGCTCAGCGGACTAACACCTGCCCAGATATTCATTCTACGCTTTATCATTGCCTATGTGCTGCTGTTAGGCTACAGTATGACAAAAGGCATACGCTGGACGGCCGACTCATGGCGCGACGAACTGAATATGGCTGCACTGGGTGTAACTGGTGGCTCGCTCTATTTCCTAACGGAGAACTCGGCCATGAACTATACCACAACCACAAACACCAGCATTATAGTTAGTTTGTGCCCGCTGTTTGCCTCGGGCATTATTGGAGGCTTTTACAAAACCGAACGGTTAAACCGCTGGCAAACCATGGGCACACTGATGGCGGCATCGGGCGTTATTCTGGTGGTTATGAATGGGCATTTTGTGCTTCACCTCTCACCAATTGGCGATATGTTAGCCTTCGGTGCCTGCCTTTGCTGGGCATTCTACAGTTTGCTTACCATACCAGCCAGCAAACGCTACGATACGGTGTTCATTACCCGAAAGGTATTCTTTTACGGCTTAGTATCCATGATACCTTATTTATGCATCCACCCCGAACTGAATATCCAACTGCTGTTCTGCAAGCCCGAATTAGCGTGGAACCTGTTGTTCTTAGGATGCGTAGCCTCTATGATGTGTTTCGTAGCATGGAACTGGGCACTCAAGCAGTTAGGGGCTGTTACGGCAACGAATTACGTGTACCTCAACCCCGTAACCACCATCGTCTTTGCCTGGCTTGTACTTTCCGAACAGATTACCTCGTGGTTTATTACCGGCACAGTACTCATTCTGCTCGGCATGTATATAGTAGATAGCAAGCGCAAAAAGCTATCGGCCTAATATCTGCTCGGCATGCTCCTTGGTCTTCACCTGCTTGCCGGCAAATATCTGCTCAATCACACCCTCCTCATTAATAATAAAGGTGGTGCGTATGGTGCCCTCGGTCTTTTTGCCATACATCATTTTCTCGCCCCAGGCTCCCATAACCTCTAACAGTGTCTTGTCAATATCGGCTATCAGCGGGAAAGGCAGTTCGTGCTTTTCCTTGAACTTGACATGCGATGCTGCCGAATCCTTACTCACACCAACCACCTCGTAGCCAGCGCTCTGCAACTCGCTATAATGATCGCGTAGGCTGCAAGCCTCGGCCGTACACCCACTGGTATTATCCTTGGGGTAGAAATACAACACTAACTTGCGGCCACGATAGTCACTCAATCGGATATCCCGTCCTTGCTCGTCCTTACCCAGAATCTCGGGTGCTTTATCTCCAATATTCATAACACAACTATTATTAAGAAAATTATTATTTGTGGTTCAGAGCCTTGCAGGTCTCACGAACTATCTGTGAAAGATAATCATGGTCGTCAACATCGGCCACATAGAAATAATCCTTAGCTCCATCGTACGGTGAGCGCATATCGACTACTCGCAGCAAAGGACGTACAGCATCGGTTGGTTTAACATAGAAACAATCGTCGCAAATAAGCCCAAAGATCTTACCATTGCAATAGATACCATAGTCGCCGAACATTTTCTTAGCCACAATCTCGCCCGCCCCACTACACTGGTCGACGATGAACTGTACAAAATCGGAATTACTTGCCATAATCAAACTTTTTGGCACAAAGATACGAAATAATTCTGAAAACAAAAACGCGCCACAGAAAAAATCTGCAGCGCGCCTATTATAAATAAGGTGTAGCTTAGTCAGCCAGCTTTGCCTTAATCATCTCGCGGTTCAGACGAGCGATGTTAGCGATAGTCTCGTTCTTAGGACATACTGCCTCGCATGCGCGAGTGTTAGTGCAGTTACCGAAGCCGAGCTCGTCCATCTTAGCAATCATGTTCTTAACACGACGTGCAGCCTCTACGCGGCCCTGTGGAAGCAGAGCGAGCTGAGAAACCTTAGATGAAACGAACAGCATGGCAGAACCGTTCTTACAAGCAGCAACGCAAGCGCCACAGCCAATGCAAGATGCGCAGTCCATAGCCTCGTCGGCATCCTCCTTAGGAATGAGGATAGCGTTAGCATCCTGAGCCTGACCTGTACGGATAGTAGTGTAACCACCAGCCTGGATAATCTTATCGAAGGCATTACGGTCAACCATACAGTCCTTGATTACAGGGAAGGCAGCTGAACGCCATGGCTCAACGGTAATAACATCACCATCGTTGAAACGACGCATGTAGAGCTGACATGTAGTAGCACCACGCTCGGTAAGACCGTGAGGTGTACCATTGATGTAGAGTGAGCACATACCGCAGATACCCTCGCGGCAGTCGTGATCGAATACGAATGGCTCCTTGCCTTCGTTGATGAGCTCCTCGTTCAGGATGTCAAGCATCTCGAGGAACGAGGTGTCGTCGGGAATATCGTGCATCTCGTGGGTGTCGAAATGTCCCTGGTCCTTGGGGCCATTCTGGCGCCAGAACTTTATTGTAAATG
>Ga0265299_10001286_pt1 | contig 29202 bp, 20 predicted proteins | sample AusTroGonzalo_MG_4_FD_193485 | JGI IMG/M metagenome (GOLD analysis project Ga0265299, IMG submission 193485) | Bovine rumen microbial communities from tropical cattle in Woodstock, Queensland, Australia - Gonzalo_02 | ecosystem: Host-associated > Mammals > Digestive system > Stomach > Rumen ... | reverse complement strand
CCGCAGCGACGCGCTGCTGCTGTCCGCCGGAGAGCTGCTGCGGGTAGTGCGCAGCGCGATGGATGATGTTCATGCGCTCCAACACTTCGTTGACCTTCGCTTTGCGTTCCGATTTGCTGAGGCCGATGTAGCGCAAGGGCAGCTCCACGTTCTCGAAGACGTTCATGTCGTCGATGAGGTTGAAGCTCTGGAACACGAAGCCGATGACGCCGCGCCGCAGCTTCAGGCGGTCGCTCTCGCGCAGGGTGGAGACTTCCCGACCGTTAAGCCAGTAGCGGCCCGAGTCGGGGGTGTTGAGGAGTCCGAGGATGTTGAGCAAGGTCGTCTTGCCGCAACCGGAAGGGCCCATTACGGCTATGAATTCGCCCTTCCGGACCTCCATATTTACTTGCTGTAGCGCTTTCGTTTCCACCGTCTCGGAACGAAAACTTTTGCTGATGTTTTCGAGTTTAATCATTGCCTTTCGTTTTTTATGATACAGGGCCTATTGCCTATTGCCTATTGCCTGTTGCCTATTGCCTATTGCCTGTTGCCTATTGCTTGTTGCCTGATGCCTGATGCCTATTGCCTATTGCCTGTTGCCTATTGCCTGTTGCCTATTGCCTGTTGCCTGTTGCCTGTTGCCTATTGCCATTCCCCTTAACCAACCGCGAAAACCGTGCCAAAAAACGTAATCTGCTTGTTAATAGTGTTTTATGGAAATTTAAGCTCTGCTAGAAGTGTCCAAAAATCAGACAGTCGTGTACAAATTGTATACACTTTTCGGCGTTGATTACTGTGGATAATTTTTTTTTGCGGACACCTCCTGTATCATTCTTATATATATTATATTTGCAGCCGCTGAAAAAATATGGTTTTTTGGCGTTAAAATGTTTATAATTAAAAAGTTAGATATATGAAGATTTCTTACAAATGGCTGAAGGATTTGATGAAATTCGACCTTACGGCGGACGAGACTGCCGCCATCCTCACCGACTGCGGCCTTGAGGTTGAGGGAGTTGAGACGTTCGAGACGGTGCGCGGAGGACTGCGCGGCCTCAAGATCGGCGAGGTGCTGACCTGCGAGGCGCACCCTAATTCCGACCACCTGCACGTGACCACCGTCAATGTGGGCGACCCCGAGCCGCTCCACATCGTCTGCGGTGCCCCCAACGTGGCCGCCGGACAGAAGGTGGTGGTTGCCACCATCGGCACGGTGCTCTACAGCGGTGACGAGTCTTTCACCATCAAGAAGTCGAAGCTGCGCGGCGAGCCCTCCGAGGGCATGATCTGCGCCGAGGATGAGATAGGATTGGGCTCTTCCCATGACGGTATCATGGTGCTGCCCGAAGAGGCTGTGCCCGGCACACCCGCTGCCGAATATTTCCAAGTGGAGTCCGACACCATCTTCGAAATCGGCCTGACGCCCAACCGTTGCGACGCCATCTGCCACTTCGGCGTGGCCCGCGACCTCTACGCCGCCCTCGTGCAGCGCGGTATCCCTTGTTCCACGCTCGTGCGCCGCAACGCCCGCGAGGTGCAGCCTGTCGCCGGCGTCCATGCCCGCGTCGATATCGTCATTGAGAACACCACCGATTGTCCTCGCTACTCCGGCGTGCTGCTCGAAGGCATCACCGTCAAGGAGTCGCCCGAATGGCTGCAGACCAAGCTGAAATCCGTCGGGGTGCGCCCCATCAACAATATCGTGGATATCACCCAATTCATCATGCTCGAGCTCGGACAGCCGATGCACGCCTTTGATGCCGACAAGATTGAGGGTAACAAGGTGATTGTCAAGAATCTGCCCGAAGGTACGCCGTTCGTCACCCTCGACGGCAACGAGGTGAAGCTCAGCGCAGCCGACCTGATGATTTGCAACGAGAAGGAGGGCATGTGCATTGCCGGCGTTTACGGTGGTCTTCACTCCGGCATCACCGACAACACCACGCGCCTCTTCCTTGAGAGTGCCTACTTCAATCCCGTGAGCATCCGCAAGACGGCCAAACGTCACGGACTCAAGACCGACGCCTCGTTCCGCTACGAGCGCGGTTGCGACCCCTCCGTCACCGTCTATGCCCTCAAACGCGCCGTGGAACTCGTGATGGAACTCGCTGGCGGCTATCCTGTGATGAGCATCGTGGACCGTTATCCGAGCGCCATCGACCCCGTACAAGTCACCCTCTATTACGAGGACGTGAATAAAGTGGCGGGCAAAGAGATTGAAAAGAAGACCGTTACGAGAATCCTTGAGCTTCTTGACATGGAGGTGAAGCCCGTTGGTGACGACAAGGTTATTGTGACCGTGCCGCAGAACAAAGCCGACGTGACCCGCCCCATCGACCTCATTGAGGAGATTCTTCGCATTTACGGCTATAATAACATAGAGATTCCGACCACGCTGAGCTACAATATGTCCTGTCTGCGGCAGAATGACAGCGCCTACCAGATGCAGATTTCAATTTCCAAGTATCTGGCTGACAATGGCTTCTACGAGGTGATGAATAACTCGCTCACCAAAGCGGAATATGCCGAGAAGTTTGACTTCCTCGACGAGCGCGAGACGGTGAAGCTCCTCAACCCGCTGAGCAGCGAGCTCAACGCGATGCGCCAGACCCTTCTTTTCTCCGGCTTGGAGAATGTGGCCCGCAATGTCAACAATAAGGCCGCCGACCTGCGTCTGTTCGAGTTCGGCAAGACCTACCATTTCAACCCGCAAACCACTGCGGGCGATGATGTTACGTTGCGTTATCAGGAGAAGGAGATGATGTCGGTGTTCGTCACTGGCAAGCTCGGAGATGATGACTGGAGCGGCAAGGCTATGGCTGCCGACTTCTTCTATCTCCGCAATGTGATTGACAATTTCCTGCAGAAAATCAATTTCCCGATGGAGAAGTTGACGCTGGTCACCGACGGCGAGCCGCGCATGTTCGCGCAGCATGTCGCCTACCAGGTCGGTGAGATGACGCCCGTGCGCGTGGGCATCCTGCGCAACGACATCCTCCGTGCCTTCGATCTGAAGAAGCCGGTCTATTACGCCGAAATCGATGTACGGGAACTCAACGAGCTTACAAAAGGCCAGACCGTGTCGTTCCAGCCCATCAACACCTTCCCGGCGGTGCGCCGCGACCTGGCGTTGGTGGTGGACAAGGACGTGACTTACGACACGCTGGAGAAGATCGCCCGCAAGAACGCCTCCAAGTTGTTGCGCCAGGTGAGCCTCTTCGATGTCTACGAAGGTCCCGGGGTAGGGGAGGGCAAGAAGTCCTACGCCCTCAATTTCGTGTTGCAGAGCTCGGACAAGACCCTCACCGACGAGGAAATCAACAAGGTGATGAAGAAGCTGGTTGCCGCTTACGAGCGCGAGGCTGGCGCGAAACTCCGTTAATTTTCTGCGCGTAAGATGTTGGTTTTCAGAGGAACGGATAATTTGCCGGAGTGGAAATCGCCGGTGGTGGCCGTCGGCTCGTTCGACGGTGTGCACCTCGGGCATGTCCGCATCCTGCGTTTCCTGCGCGGGCAGGCCGAACGCGTCGGCGGCACGAGCGTGGTGCTGACCTTCGACCCCCATCCGCGTACCGTTCTGCACCCTGCCTGCGACTTCTTCACCATCAATACGTTGGAGAAGAATTTGCAACTTATTGAGCGGCAGGATATTGATGCAACCATTATACAGCCGTTTACCGTGGATTTCTCAAAGAAAACCTATCGGCAATTCATCCAGGAGGTCATTGTGGGCACATTGCATGCGCACACCCTCGTGATGGGTCCGAACCACGCCTTCGGCCACCAGCGGGAAGGCCACCACGACAATATCAAGGAGTACTGCCGAGAAAATGGTCTTGAGGTGGTGGAAATTCCCGAGGAGATGTGGCATTCCGCAGGCGTCCATTCCGCCGTCATCCGCGACCACATCCGCCAGAAGGACTGGGAAACCGTGGACGCGATGCTCGGCTACCCCTATTCAATGAAGAATGAAGAATGCAGAATGAAGAATACTTAAGGAAAAGTATTCCTTAAGCAGCCTCGAAGAGGCAAAACGCGCGAAGCGCAATTAACCCCACACAAGGCGATAGCCGCAGTGTGGGGCCGGACAGGACCCGCAAGCGGAGCACCGTGTGGGACCGAAAGAGAATAATAAAGTAAAAGTAAACTATATGAGCAAAAACCTAATCATCGTCGAGTCTCCGGCGAAGGCCAAGACCATCCAGAAGTTCATCGGCAAGGACTACACCGTGATCTCCAGCAAGGGACATGTGCGCGACCTCCCGTCGAAGGGCATGGGCATCGACATCGCCCACGACTTCGAACCGCAGTACGAGGTGCTGGAGGACAAGAAATCCCTCATCAACGATATCAAGAAGAAGGCCGCCGAGGCCGACACCATCTGGCTCGCGACGGATGATGACCGCGAGGGTGAAGCCATTTCGTGGCATCTGATGGAAGTTACCAAAATGGATCCGTCAAAAGTGAAACGTATTGTGTTTCACGAGATTACAAAGCCGGCTATTGATGAGGCCTTGTCTCATCCGCGTGACCTTGACATCGACTTGGTGAACGCCCAGCAGGCGCGCCGTGTGCTCGACCGTCTGGTCGGCTTCGAGCTGTCGCCGGTGTTGTGGCGCAAGGTGCGTCCGTCGTTGTCGGCGGGCCGTGTGCAGTCGGTGGCTGTGAAGCTCATCGTGGAGCGCGAGCACGAGATCGAGAAGTTCAACAGCACTTCATCGTTCCGTGTGGACGGCCTTTTCACGCCCCTGCGTGACGCGAAGGTCGAGCTCTCCGCCGAACTCAACAAACGCTTCCCCTCTCAGGAGGAGGCTACCGCGTTCTTAGAATACTGTCAGAGCGCAAATTACAAGATATCGGCCATTGAGAAGACGCCCGGCAAGAAGAGCCCCGCGCCGCCGTTCACCACCTCCACGCTGCAACAGGAGGCCGCCCGCAAGCTCGGTCTTTCCGTGTCGCGCACCATGGTGGTGGCCCAACAGCTCTACGAGGCCGGTTACATCACTTACATGCGTACCGACTCCGTGAACCTGTCGAACATGGCGCTTGCCGTTGCCAACAAGGTCGTGGCCGCGAAATACGGCGAGGAGTATGCCAAGACCCGCAAGTACGTCACGAAGTCGAAGGGTGCGCAGGAGGCTCACGAGGCAATCCGTCCCACCGACATCGCGCGGGAAACCATCCCTGGTGACACATTCGCCAAGAATCTCTACGAGCTGATTTGGAAGCGCACCATCGCCTCCCAGATGAGCGACGCCAAGACGGAGAAGACCACCATCACCATCCCGGTTGAGGGCCGTGCCGAGAAGTTCGTGGCCACCGGCGAGGTTATCCTTTTCCCCGGCTTCCTGAAAGTGTACACTGAATCGAAGGATGACGAGACCGAGGAAATCAAGGGCATGCTGCCGGCCATGGAGCTCAACGAGGCGCTGAACGCCCGCCAGATCACGGCTACACAACGTTACGCCCAGCCGCCGGTGCGCTACACCGAGGCCAGCCTCGTGAAGAAGTTGGAGGAACTCGGCATCGGCCGCCCGTCCACCTATGCGCCCACCATCTCCACCATCCAGAAGCGCGAGTACGTGCGCAAGGCCACCCGTCAGGGCAAGGAACGGCAGTACGTCTGCCTCACGCTCACGCCCGCCGGCATCAAGGAGGAAATCAAGAAAGAGAAATACGGCTACGAGAAGGACAAACTCATTCCCACAGACGTGGGTATCGTGGTCAACGACTACCTGCAGGAGAATTTCAAGGACATCATGGACTATGGCTTCACCGCCGATGTGGAGAAAGAGTTCGACGATATCGCCGACGGCAAGGCCAACTGGCAGGAGATGATGCACCGTTTCTACGGCGATTTCCACCAGCAGGTCGATACCGCCATTAACTATTCCACAAAGGCGAGCGGCGAGCGCCTGCTGGGCTACGACCCCAAAACCAACGAGAAGGTCTTTGCCAAACTGGGCAAGTACGGTCCGATGGTGCAGATTGGCGAGGCGTACGCCGACACGAAACCCCGCTACGCCCGTCTGCAGGCCGACCAATTCATCGACACTATCACTTTGGAGGAGGCACTTGACCTGTTCAAGTTGCCGCGCACCGTGGGCGAGTGGAACGGCAAGGAGGTCTCCGTCGGTGTAGGACGCTTCGGTCCGTATGTGCGCTACGACGGCACCTTTGAGTCCGTGCCCAAAACCGAGGATCCGTATTCCATCACCTTGGAGCGCTGTATCGAATCGATAGAAAGCAAGATGAAGAAAACCGCTGACCGCGCCCCGCATTTGGTGGGCCATTATGAAGGCAAGGAGATTCTCGCTGCCGCCGGTCGGTACGGTCCTTATATTAAATATGATGGTAAGAATATCACGCTCGACAAGGGCATGGATGTCAACACGCTCACCGAAGAGCAGGCCATCGATTTCATCCGCAACAAGGAGACCCGCAACGTGCTGCTCTCCTTCCCCGAGGATCCCAACCTGAAGGTGATGAACGGCCGTTACGGTCCCTATCTCACCGATGGAACCGATAACTTTAAAATTCCGAAAGACTTGGTAGCCAATAGGTTGTCATACGAAGATTGCCTGAAGATTATGCAGGAGACCGCTCCGACCGCCAAGAAACGTACCACCACGAGAAAGAGAAAATAGCAGGTATGGATTTGTCATTGTATTTTGAACCTGTATCGGCGGAATCGCTCCATTTCTCGGATGTCGAGGAGTTGGAAGGCCGTCTGCTGAATTCGGTGCTGTTATACGACCCCTCGTCGTCGGTGGATGTCAGCGAGGCGGACATTGCCATCATCGGTGTGCCCGAGTCGCGGAACGCCTACAAAAACCCGTCCTGTTCGCTCGCGCCCGACGAAATTCGCCGCCAGTTCTACCAACTGTACCCTTGGCGCCGGGATGTCCGCATCCTCGACTTGGGTAACATGCGTGTGGGGAATACCGTCGAGGATACCTACTCAGCCGTAGCTGAAGTAGTCGCCTATCTTGTTGAGAACAAAGTTGTTCCGATAATCTTAGGAGGCAGCAACGACCTTGCTTTTGCCAATTACCGCGCCTATCAGCTGATGGAGCGCGTGGCCAACGTGGTCGCCATCGATTCTTGTTTCGACCTCGGGCAGGAGGCTATGCCCATCCGTTCCGATGCCTACGTCAACAAGATGGTGCTTCGGCAGCCGAACTTCCTGCTGAACTATGCCAACATCGGCTACCAGAGCTACCTGAACAGCCCAGAATCACTCGGAATGATGGAGGAACTCTTCTTCGAGAGCTACCGCGTGGGACTGATGCGCCGCAACTTGGAGGAAGTGGAACCCATCGTGCGCAACGCCGACATGGTGTCGCTCGACATCTCCGCTGTGCGCCGTCCCGACGCCCCCGGCTGTCCCCACAACTCCCCCAACGGCTTCTATGGAGAGGAGATCTGCCAGATAGCCAAGTACGTGGGACTCAGCGACAAACTCTCCTCTTTCGGCATCTACGAGTATGACCCGATGCTCGACTTCAACAATCAGACCTCCCAGCTGATTGCCCAGATTCTGTGGTACTTTGTGGAGGGGTTCGTCTTCCGCCAGAACGACGGCCAGTTCAAGAACCGCGAGGATTACCGGCAGTTCAACATCTCCGTCTCCGGTGCCCCTGACGAGCTGGTTTTCTTCCACAGCCGCAAGTCGGACCGCTGGTGGGTGCTCGTCCCGATGTACCAGAAGGACAAGGATTACGTGCAGCAATACTACCTGCCCTGCTCCAAGCGAGATTACGACCTTGCCTGTGAGGACAAGATTTCGGAGCGCTGGTGGCGTACTTATCACAAGGTGAACCCCTGACTTATTAGTTGAGAGTTGAGAGTTAATAGTTAAGAGATAATAGTTAATAGTTTAGGGTTGATAGTTTAGAGTTTAAGTTTAATAAAATATATTGATTATGAAGAAAGTTTTACTGTTTTGTATTTGTGCGGTGGCGTTTGTGTTTGCCAATGCGCAGGTGGACGAGAAAACTGCAGCCGACGAGGCCTTGAAGACCAAGGTGAAGGCGGCGACGATCGACAGCGCGAAGCACTGGAAATTCACCGGTGTGACCGGCTTGAATGCTGCCCAGACCGCCCTCTTCAACTGGGCCGCCGGCGGTAACAACAACGTGACGGGTTTCATTTTCGCTAACCTGACGTTGTCTTTCAAAAAGGACAAGTGGACATGGGATTCCAACTTGGACACCGAGTTGGGTTTGATGTACTCAAGCGATTATGTGCATTATCCTTGGAGAAAGGCTAACGACAAGCTCAACTTCACCACCAAGGTTGGTTACCAGATGCATCCCCAGTGGTATCTTTCCCTGTTGGGCAACTTCCGTTCGCAGTATGCGCCCGGTATGGACTACAAGCCTGTGGATGCTGGCAATTTGGATGAAGAAGGGAATCTTGTTTCGCCGACGTTGATTTCCAAATGGCTTTCCCCGTCCTACACGGATTTGGCACTCGGTGTCGAGTATCGTCCGAACGACATCTTCACTGTCGGTGTCTATCCTGTCGCGGGCCGTATGACCACCTGCTTGGAGGAGAGCCTCCGTCCTAATTATGGTATGTCAAAGCGCGCTGACGGCACGTATAAGCCTATCATGCTGAACATGGGTCTCCGCATCAACGGCGGCATTAACTACACGCTGGTGAAGAACCTCAAGATTATCTCCACCCTTACGCTGTTCACCCCCTATACGGCGCGGATTCATGACGAGAACGGTCAGAAATTCGGCAACTTCGACGTGGATTGGGATGTCGCCATCACGTATAATTTCCTCAAAGTGTTCAGCGTCAGTCTGATGACTTCACTGAAGTACTACGACATGGTGATGATTGACGGTCCTGCATGGCGCAAATACGAGGCCGGTCCGCGCGCCCGTGTCCAGTTCAAGGAAGTGGTCGGTTTGGGAATTGGTTATAGCTTCTAATTTAAGGCAAAAGGCAAAAGGCAAAAGGCATAAGGGAATTGCCGAAGCCGATACAATTTATATAATAGGAAATGAGACAATTAAGAATTACAAAGCAGGTGACCAACCGTGGCGAGACTCCCTCGTTGGACAAATACCTGCACGATATAGGAAAAGTTCCCTTGTTGACGGCTGACGAGGAGGCGGAATTGGCCCGCCGTATTCGCAACGGCGACGAGGATGCATTGGAGAAGTTGACGAATGCCAACCTCCGTTTCGTGGTTTCTGTGGCTAAACAGTATCAGAACCAGGGTATTACGCTCTCCGACTTGATCAACGAGGGCAACCTCGGCCTCATCAAGGCGGCGCACCGTTTTGACGAAACGAAGGGCTTCAAGTTCATCTCATTTGCCGTGTGGTGGATCCGGCAGGCCATCTTGCAGGCCATCGCCGAGCAGTCGCGTATCGTGCGCCTGCCCATGAACAAGGTCGGCGTCATCAACAAGATTTACAAGACGATGGGCATCCTGGAACAGGAACTCCAGCGCGAGCCGAAGGTCTCCGAGATTGCCGAGCGCATGGGTATGACTGAGGAAGAGGTCAAGGATTCGATGAAGAACTCCCCGCGCCACCTCTCCATGGACGCCAGCCTCACCTCCGACGAGGATACCAACATGTATGATGTGATGCGCAATGAGAATACCGCCCCGCCCGACAGAGAGTTGATTTACGAGTCGTTGCAGCAGGAGCTCGGCGCCGTCATCGACACGCTGCCCGAGCGCGAGGCGGAGATTCTGAAGCTCTTCTACGGCCTCGGTAGCAAGCACCCGCTCACCCTCGATGAGATCGGCGAGAAGTTCGACCTCTCCCGCGAGCGCGTCCGCCAGATCAAGGAGAAGGCCATCCGCCGCCTCCGCCACAATGCCAAGTGCAAGGCGTTGCAAGCGTATTTATAGATAGAAGTTAGCAGTTAGTAGTTAGAAATTAAATGAAACTGTCTCGGTCGAAGGATTATTCCCCTTCTTTTAAAAGGGGTGCCCGAAGGGCGGGGTAGTCATAAAAACAAACAATATGAATAAGTTAAGACTGAAAGATATCATCAAGACCCCCGAGGTCGTCGGTATCGGCAACCCCGTGGACGTGAAGGGTTGGGTGCGTTCCAGACGCGGCAACAACTTCGTGCAGTTCATCGCCCTCAACGACGGTTCCATCGTCACCAACCTGCAGGTGGTGGCCGACACCGCCAAGTTCGACGAGGCGCTGTTCAAACAGATTACGACCGGTTCTTGTATCCACGTGACCGGCACATTAGTGGAATCCCAAGGTAAGGGACAAAGTGTTGAGGTTCAGGCCGAAACGATTGAAGTGTATGGCTCTGCCGACCCTGAGCTGTACCCGTTGCAGAAGAAGGGCCATTCCATGGAGTTCATGCGCGAAATCGCCCATCTGCGCCTGCGCACGAACTACTTCGGCTGTGTACTGCGTCTGCGTCACGCCATGGCTTTCGCCATCCATAAATTCTTCAACGACAGAGGGTTCTTCTACCTCCACACTCCGCTGATTACCGCCTCCGATGCAGAGGGCGCTGGCGAGATGTTCAACGTCACCACCTTCGACCTGAACAACATCCCGCGCACCGAGGATGGCCAGATCGACTACAAACAGGACTTCTTCGGCAAGCACACCAACCTGACGGTCTCCGGACAGCTGGAAGGCGAGCTGGGCGCGATGGCGTTGGGCAACATTTACACTTTCGGCCCTACGTTCCGTGCTGAAAACAGCAACACCCCGCGTCATTTGGCCGAGTTCTGGATGATCGAGCCCGAAATGGCTTTTTACGACATCAAGGATAACATGGACCTCGCCGAGGAGATGCTGAAATACTTGATTCAGTATGCGTTGGACAACAATATGGATGACCTGGAGTTCCTCAGCAAACGTCTTCAGGAAGAAGAAAAGGGCAAGAAGGAGGAAGAAAAGTCCATGGAACTCATTAGCAAGCTGCACTTCGTGCTTGAGCATGAGTTTGTCCGCCTGACATACACGGAGGCCATTGATATTCTGCGCAACTCCAACTATAACAAGAAAGGCAAGTTCCAGTATCCCGTTACCGGTTGGGGCATTGACCTGCAGTCGGAGCATGAGCGTTACCTGGTTGAAAAGCACTTCAAGAAGCCCGTTATCCTGACCGACTATCCGAAGGAAATCAAGGCCTTCTACATGAAGCAGAACGAGGATGGCAAGACCGTGCGCGCGATGGACGTGCTCTTCCCGGGCATCGGTGAGATTATCGGTGGTTCCGAGCGCGAGGCCGACTACCAGAAACTGCTCAACCGCGTCCACGAGCTGGGCATGACCGAGGAGCAATACTGGTGGTATTTCGACACCCGCAGATTCGGTTCCGCGCCGCACTCCGGCTACGGACTCGGCTTCGAGCGTCTGTTGCTGTTCGTCACAGGCATGTCCAACATCCGTGACGTGATACCCTTCCCGCGCACCCCGCAAAACGCTGAATTTTAATTCTTTATATGTCTACGCAAAGCAGCGGTTTATCATTGGAACAAAAGAACGTGCAGCGGCAGGTCGGTCTGCCGCTGACCGTTCAATTGATGCATTTGGTGGAGTTGCCGTACGCATCGTTGGAGCAGGAAATCCTCAATACGGTGGATGAGAATCCCGCCTTGGAGATTTACGACGATGATGCCGCCGAGTCGGATTTCCGCGAGGATGTCCAGTCGGAGGAGTACGACGATAACGGCGACCCATTGGAGCTTTCAAGCGAGCAACTTCCTGAGGATGAGATCTTCAAGGAGGATTACTACCGCGACAGCGACGATTACGACGAAGGTTTTTCGGACTTGGAGTTGGAGAATTACATTGCCAAGATCAACGCCCCAGACGAACAGCAACGGAATCCGAAAAGCGATGTCTATTACGAGTCGATGCGCGAACAATGGCAGTGGCAACTCGGCGAAATGGAAATGACCGAACGGCAGGCGCAAATCGCCACCTACCTGATGGGGACACTCGACGATGCCGGCTATCTGCATGCTGACTTACAAGCAATTGTGAATGAGCTTCTCTACACCGAATACATCCAGACCGATGTCGCTGAGGTGGAGTATGTGCTGACGCATTTCGTGCAGGAGCTCGACCCGCCCGGCACCGGCGCCCGCAACCTGCAGGAGTGTTTGCTCTTGCAACTCGATCGTGTGTCGGAGCCTACGCCCGCCCACGAACTGGCTCGTGTCCTGATTACGCAACAGTTTGATTTACTGACGAAAAGGCATTACGACAAGCTCCTTTCGTTGCTGAACATTTCCAATGAGGAACTGCGGGCGGCTCTTGATGTGATACAAAAGCTGGACCCGCGTCCGGCCTCGCAGGAGTCTCCCTTGCAAAAGAACGCCGAAATCATTATCCCCGACTTCACCATTACCAACCAAGACGGGAAGTTAGTTCTTTCGTTGAACAACCAGTATGTGCCTAAAGTGCGGATAAACAAGGAGTTCAGCAATGAGTATCGCTTCCTTTCGAAGGAAGAGTATGAGCGTCGGCGTGGCGAGGCGGAGAAGTTCATCAAGAAATACGTCGATGATGGACAACAGTTCATCCGGACGCTGTCGTTGCGCGAAATGCTGCTCTACAACACGATGTACGCCATTATGCAGCATCAGCAGGAATACTTCCTTACAGGGGATAACCGGAAACTCAAACCTATGATTCTCAAGACGATAGCGCAGGAAGTCGGAGTCGATATCTCCACGATTTCCCGTGTGTCCAACAGCAAGTACGTGCAGACCGACTTCGGCATCATTCCGCTCAAGCATCTCTTCTCCGAGGCCGTGAACGACGACGAGGTCTCCTCCAAGGAGATCAAGCAGATTCTCGGCGATCTCATCGATTCCGAGGACAAGAAGAAACCGCTCTCGGACGACAAGCTCTGCGTCATGTTGAAGGAGAAGGGTTATGATATTGCCCGCCGCACTGTCGCCAAGTACCGCGACCAGCTGGGAATACCAGTCGCACGATTGCGTAAGGAATTGTAAATCAATAATCTGAAATTTAAAATCAAGGATTAAAAATGAAAAAGAGATTTTACAGGGCTGTCAAATTATGGCAGCCAATGTTGTTTTTGCTGTTGTTGGGCACGGCGTTTTCGCTTCAGGCTCAAACTACCGAATTTGCCAATTTGGTTGTCTTTATCCGTTTTGCGGATGACGCGGAAATCAACCATTCGTTCTCGTCAATTGATACGATGTTTAATGGAAAGACGCCTGGATACCTCAGTGTCAATAATTTCTACGATGTAATGACATACGGTAGAATGCATTACAATACCGTTTACACGAACAATATCCAGAACGGGCAGATTGTTTCGTATCAGGATCCTTACCCGAGAGGCTATTTTGAACCTTACAGCTCGTCCAATCCGATTGGTTATACGGAACCGAACCCGTTTTTGGGCGTTTCCATGCGGGAGGCGGAGCTGCTGGGAAGAATCGTGAGCTACGTTGACTCCCTCCATCTGGTTGACCCGGATGTGAGCTTGGACGGTGACAGCGATGGAATGGTGGACAATGTCAGCTTCATTGTGAAAGGCGGTACGGGCGCGTGGGCATCCATCCTTTGGCCGCACATGGAGTATTTCCCATACGATTCGCTTGACTATGAACCGAAAATCAACGGCTTGAGAATCAATACATTCAATATGGAGTTTGAAGGCTCCCTCGGTTATTTCAATGTTCATGTTTTCCGTCATGAGTTGGGACATTCGCTCAACTTACCGGATCTGTATCATTACACGAATTATTCGAATATCTCCGCAGCCGGTTCTTGGGATATGATGTGCTACAATTATGGGAACAACCAGATGGCAGCCATCTACAAGAACAAGTTTCTGCATGTTTCCGATGATCCGGTTGAAATCACCGAGGACGGCGACTATACGTTGTTGAGCGTCGGTTCCGGTCCGTCGCAGAACTGCTACTACATCCGTTCGCATATTGACCCTACGCAGTGGTATGTCTTTGAGTACCGCAATCAGAACGACCTTTTCGATGAGGGAATTCCGGGCACAGGACTGCTTGTCGCCCGCTGGAACGACACCGTGTCGCTCGATTACAACGGCCACTTCGCCAATGCCTTCTTCGACTTCTACAATCAAGCGCATCAGTACTGGATTTTCCGTCCGGGGAGCAGCATCGATACGGTTAATGGCGACATCAACAATGCGCATTTCAGTCAGCTCGTCGGTCGCACCACGTTCGGTCCGAACACTGACCCGCATCCTTACCTCACCGACGGCACGCCCGAGGCCAGTTTCGAGATTACGGACATTTACGACCACGGTGACCACCTTACTTTCCACGTCCACTTCTTCGACACGGGAGTGGAGGATTACCAGAACGAAAGCCATCTGTCCGTTTCTCCAAACCCTGCGTCTGACATCCTGAACATAAACGGCCAAGATATGCAACGAATGGAATTGTATAATGTTTTCGGTCAGTTAGTTATGAGTGAGAATACCCTTTCTAAGAATCATCATAAAGTATCCGTATCCTCTTTGCCGACTGGATTATATTTGGTCAATGTTATCCTTGATAACGGATCGAGAGTGGTTCGTAAAATTCGAGTATTATAATCCCAAATTCATACAATAATGTCAAAAGTATTAGACGTTTTAAAATCGAAGAAGTTCTGGGTGGAACTTCTCATCATGACCGTCGGAATGTTGATTACAGCCATCGCGGTCTATTATTTCCTGGTGCCGAGCAAGCTGATTATCGGTACCATCTCCGGTCTCTCCATCGTGATTAGCGGGGTGTCGGAGCAGCTCTTCGGAGTGGCTTTGCCGGTCTCCACGGTTATCTTGGTGGTCAATGCCATCTTGTTGGTGTTGGCTTACTTCTTGATAGGAAAGGAGTTCGGCACCAAGACGGTCTATACGGCCCTGATTCTCGGACCGCTGATGGCGTTGCTCGAAAAGTATTTCCCCTACACGATGTTCTTAGAGGAAGGTGCCACCTCCGTGATGGGCGACATCTGGTTCGACCTCTGCTGTTTCGTGCTGTTGCTCAGCGCGGCGCAGGCGGTGCTCTTCTCCATAAACGCCTCTACTGGCGGCCTGGACATCCTGGCCAAGATCGTCAACAAGTACCTGCACTTCGACATCGGTAAATCGGTCACGGTGGCAGGTGCATGTATTTGCTGTACCGCTTTCGCCATCAACCCGTTCCGCATGGTCGTCATCGGTTTGATTGGCACGTGGATCAACGGCCTGGTGGTTGATTACTTCACCGCTAACCTCAACAACCGCAAGCGTGTCTGCATCGTCTCCAAAGACTACGACCGCATCCGCCGCTACATCATCGACGAGCTGGTGCGCGGCTGCACACTGTATGAGGTCATCGGCGGCTACACCAACGAGAAATCCATCGAGTTGGAGACCCTGCTGACAAAGGACGAATTCTCCAAACTGATGGAATTCATCGGGAAACAAGACATTAAGGCGTTCATCACCGCCGGCAATGTCAGCGAAGTTTACGGCCTCTGGTTCAAAGACAAGAAGCGCGTGAAACAGCACGCGGAGCTGCGGTAATAGAACCTACTTTTTTACCAGTTTGCAGACAGCAAAGCTTGTCTCAGTATAGATTTTTACGATATAGACGCCGTCAGGAAGCTCGGAAACGTCCATTCTGACGGTGTTTTCTTTTTCTACATGAGATGATACAACGGTGCTTCCGGCGAGGTCGCAGATTTCGACCCGGGTGATGAGGTCTTGCGATGAGGTGACCGTCAGCAGGCCGGTGGTGGGGTTGGGCAGCAGAGTGATGCTGTTGTCATATCCGGCAATGCCGATATTCGTGGTGGAAATCGTTATCGTGTCCGTGGAAGTCGGCACTCCGTTTTCGCAATAGGTTCTCACAAAAACGTCGTATTCGGTTACCCCTTGGAGCTCGCTGATTGTGACGGGCGGGGCGCTCACCGTGACGGAATCCCAAGCGTTAGCACCCGTTTCCCGATAAAAGACGGTCCAGTGATCCGCTTCTCCGTCGGGAGCCCAGCTCAGCGTGAGGTCGTGGTTGCCGATGTCGGTGACAGTGAGGTCGGCGGCAGGCGCGCAGGTGTCCGGTATCATCTCCCCGGTGATGCTGATGTCGTCAAGAAAGATGCCGTAGCCATACCGGACAGTGCCCTGGAAAGCCACCTGGTAGGTGCTGGTGAGGTTGGGCAGCAGCACGGAATCCAAGGTCCATGACGGGATGTCCTGATTGTAAGAGACCAGCAACGTCCACTCGTCGGAAGGGGAGGTGCGGTAAAGGATGGCCAGCGTGTCTTGGTCGTTGACCCACTTCTTCTGCACGTGCCAGAAACGGAGGGTAGCGTTGTTGAGGCTCTGAAGATTCAGTGTGGGGCTCACTAACGTGGTGATAAAACTGGTATAGCTGTTGTTTTTAATGCAGATGGCCTTGACGCCTCCATGGGCCCCAGTGGGATTGGAAGTCGGGTTTACGACAGTCCATTCGACGCTGCCGGTGTCGAATTGTTGTGACCAACAGTCGGGGAATGTGCCCGTGACGGTTTCGAAATTCTCGAAATAGGGCGGTGTTGTCAGATCGCAATCGGTTGAGAACGAAATGCATTGCCAGGCACTGAGCTCGCTGCCGCAATCGGCGCGGACGCAGCAGGTATAGGCGGTGGCGGGGTTAAGACCCGACAACGTTACGCTACTGTCGGTGACGGTAAGCGAAGTCCCGGTTCCCAAGGTGAAATCCATTGGGCCGTATTCAACATGCCAACTGGTGGCGGAGGATGAGTACGTTGACCATTGGAGCGTGACCGATTGGGTTGAAACGTTTGTAACGGCCAGGTCGGCGGGTCTCGGGCAGAAGGGCATCACATCCACCACTAAATCGTCCACATTGAGCTGGACGGTTGAACTGGAGGTCGAGCGCATACGCAAGGCGAAATATTTCCCACTGCCAGTGTAGGATGTGAGAGGCACAAAATGTTCCGTCCATCCCCAAGCAGGCTGCCATCCGCTGACTGAAACAAAGGACCCCGTGTCAGCTGGGTCGGTCATCACGCCGACCTCAAATAGCCCGTTGTTGTTACACTGTGTGTTCAGGGTGACGGCGAGGTTGGACATTGTGAAGTTGTCGCTGAGTCGGGGCAGCACGGCCAAGGCGTACGGTGTGTTGGCTGGATTGTGGAGCAAATTGAGACTGTGGTTGTTGGTAGTACCGGTGACACTGTTGTAATTGACAACGGAGACCTGCCCCAAACGTTGCCAACATTCCACGAAATTGTTGGTTATATTGCTTTCGAAATCCACAGAGTAGGGTAGAACCTCTATATTGCCGCATCCCGTAGTGAAGGAGATCGAAGTCCAATTGCTATAGTTCCCAGTATCGCATATTGACCGCATACGAGCCACGTAGGATGTGTTCAGTTGCAATCCGGTCAGGGTGACTTGGAACCCCGTCGGGTTGTTGTATGTGGTCCAAACCGTGTCAGACGTCTTCTTGTATTCCAACTCCCATTGGTTTTCCTGGTATCCGGCCGCCCAAATCAGGCGGGCTCCGTTTCCGCCGACGCTGTCCACCAGCAGGTTCGGAGCGCCGCAGGTGACGGAACTGTCGCAGTCCGTTTGGAAAATCACGTTGAGACGGTCTTGGCCCCACATCCAGTCATCGGAGTTGAATTGAGCATCAGGGGTATATGCATGTCCTGTCGCGTTCGAGAGATGGCTGCAAAAACTATAGTAGAATTGATTGGCAGAAGCTGCCGAAAAGCCGGTGGTGTCCTGTATGGTGAGCACTAAGTTGGAAGTGCCGTTGTAGTAGAACGGGGTATCGAAGTAGATGGTGATCCAGCCGTCGTGAAAGTCCACAGGACCTGCAAAGACTTGAGTGTACGGAAGGTTGTCAAACGGTGCGTCACCAAAGTAGAAATCACTTTGATTGGTGTATTGAAGGAATAGTTTCCAAGCGCGTTGGGGTGTCGTGGGTTGAAAAACCCGGAACGAAGCGGAGTAGATGTACCCAGGGCCTCCAAAATCATTGGGATAATAGAGTTGGCGGGTGACACTGTAATCCCAATTAGGTATGTAAATGCCGTGGTTCGAGCTGTTTCCGATTGTCACGTAACCGCCCGAAAAACACTCTGTATGGAAAGAGGAAGTGGCCCAATCTCCATACAAACTGTCTGAGCAGCGTGTTTTTACGCGCACGTCGTACCAAGTGCGGGGAGTCAGGCCGGTCAGGAAAAACGAAGTGTTGGTCAGATGGTCATGAATGACCCAGGTGCTGTCGCCTTGTTCCCTGAATTGCAAAGTGTATTCTTGGGCATTGCCGACTTGGCCGGCCTGCCATGTGACCAATGCGGAGCCGCTACCAATCTGCTCGAAGCCCAAATTGTCGGGCGGAGCACAATCGTAGTTGTATTGGGAAAGAACAAAGTTGTCGGCACTTGCGTAGGAACCGCTCTGGTTCTTGATGGCAATGTAGCGGCCGTTGCCTGTATAAGAATGAAAGAAGACCTCGTCATGCAGTAAATAGCTTGAAAACGTGTATCCAACGTTAATTTCCTTTACAACTTGAAAGGTGCTTGCGTCATTGGGATCCGTCAACACACCCACGGTAAGGTGGTTCGTCTCGTCATAGTAGCTGACATCCAGATCCAGCTTGAGATAACGAATGTCGATAGGGTTCCCGTTTGTGTCGAAGTCGGCAATCCTCGGCGAGACAGCAATGCCTGGGTAGTATATGAAACAGAGTCTGCCTGAAGATGGTGCGCTGAATTGTATTTCAACGGATTGGCTGTTCAGCCGTCCCCAGCATTCGGGGAGGTCGTGGATTCCGTTGCCGGTTCCTTTTGCGTTGAAGTTCTCGGTAAACGGGAAATGGTCGATTTCGTAACACGGCGTGCTGAAAGTATAGGCGTCTGTCCACTCGCTGTGGCTGTCAGTGTCGCAATCGCTGCGTACATATACGTTATAGGTGTGATTGGCTAGCAGTCCTGTCAGCGTGAATGAATTGCTGTCTGTGAGAACCAGCGTTCCAGTGCCCTGCGTGAAACTGCCCACCCCGTATTCGATACTCCAATGAGTGGCATCACCCGCCTCGGTCCAGGCAATCTCGGCGGAATAGGGTGTTATGTTTGTCACGGTGACACCCAATGGCGTGTAACAGCTGTCAGTATCTTGTTGTGCCCATGTCCAAAGTGGAAAAGTTCCCAAAAGGAATAAAATAGTTGACAGTATTTTTTTCATTTTTCAACTGGATTATCGGATAATGGTAATCGACCCGTTCCACTGGAACGACTTCGCCTTGCCCTTATACGTGAAAACGAAGTAGTAGACGCCGTCGCTGAGACCCTCGCCGTTGAACGGGTTGAGACCTTCGTGGATTTCGCCGTCCTTCGACCACGTGTCGTAGTTTTTGACGTGGAAAACCACCTTGCCGTAGCGGTCGCTGATGCGCAACTCGTTGTGGCGGTAATTGTCGGGGTCTTCCGGGTTGATGGACGTGTTGAGGTTGCCGATGGCCCACACGTCGTTGATACCGTCGCCGTTGGGCGTGATGACGTTCGGGAAGATGAGGTCGTCCTCAAGGACTACGATATGGCTTACGGAGTCGCCACAGCCGCCGCCGGTTTCTAACGTCAGCGACACGGTGTAGTCACCCCATGAGCTGTAGATGTGCGAGACCGTCGTCTCCGCACCCTGCTCCGTCTCGCCGTCGCCGAAATGCCAGACCAGGTTGTTGGTCGGGTTGCCTGCCACATTGTCGGACAGGAATGCGGTGAAATCGACGTTGCCGCCGTTGTCGCTCATCATGGAAATCTCGGGCGAGGCGATGAAGTCGATGGTGGGTTGCGCCGACGTGGTGATGTAGTTCCACTTTGTGATAGAATCCTTGCAGCCTTCGGGCGTGGTGATGACGAGTTTCACGGAGTAGGTACCCGCGTCGACAATTTCGACCGAGGGATTGTCCTCGTTGGAGTAGTCCACGACGTTGTTGTTCTCGTCAAAGATAATCCATTCGGTGGTGAGACTGTCCACGCTGGGCGAAGAGATGTCGGTGAAATGGATGGAGAGCGGGGTGCACCCGGCCGTGATGTCGGCTTCGAGGTCGGCGTGCGGGAGCGGGTAGAAAGAGACGAGCACTGTGTCGGAACTCTCGCAGGTGAACGTGGCGTTGGGGTCGTCGAGGGCGACGTTGAGGATGTACTCGCCAGAGGTGATGACCTCGATGGAGTCCCCAGTGTCGCCGGTGCTCCAGTTGTATTCCACTCCGTTGGCGGCGTAGTTGGCGTGCAGGACGGCCACCTCTCCGGTGCAGAGATACTGGTCGGGGCCGAGGTCGGGCTTGTAGGAGTTCACAAGCTGGATGTTGATGCTGTCTTTGACCCACGTTTCTTCGCATCCTATCTCACTGTGCGCCAGTACGTAATACCAACCGGTGTCAGCTAATGTGAGATCGGATATCACGAAAGGTTCCTGCGTGAGCGTGTCGCCTGAAGGCGTGACGAGGTGCACGGTGTCGATGTTCTCGGTCAGATAGATGAACGGCACCGAGTCATGCAGGCAGTAAAGGTTCTCCATATAAAGATCGATGCGACCTACGCTGCTGTAGTTGCTGAAATAGCCCAGCGACGACGACATGCCGGTGTAGTAGTCGAGGATGCCGAGGTGGAACGGTCCGAGGGAGTTCTGCAGGATCATCACCTGCTGGGTCGGCACCGAGGAGGCAAAGTCGCGGTAACAGTACGACCATGCGGGGTTGTAGGGCAGAACGGTGAAGTAGGAGGCCGGCACGGGCACGTTGTTGTTGCCCACGGTCATGGTGAATCCGTTGACGTATTGGGTGGGCACCACGATGGAAAGGCGCAGGTGGGTGGAGTAGGAGGGACGTGCATAGACGACCTCCATAGAGCCGGTGCAGCCCAATGCGGGGAGCTGTGTGCCGCCCGCCTCGCCGTCGGAACCAGTGAGCTGGAAGACGTGGATCGGCTTGTCGGAGGTGATCATCGTGGCGATGGTTGGCGAGTTACTGGGCATATAGGTATAGCTTTGCCCTTGGTTGAGCGTGGCCGAGGGGGTCGAGCTGCCGTTGATGTAGACGTGGGTGTTGTTCTGTATGGGGATGATGTTGATGTTCTCGAACTGGCGGTTGTTGTACATGGCGATGAAGAAGTCGCCGGCATATTCGTCGGGCACGAGTTGCTCGCCCACGAGGTCCTGGCCGGAATAGCCCGAGAATTGGTTGCTGGCCACGGAATCGTCAGTGGAGTTCACCGCGATGGGTTTGTCGGAGGTGATGCGCGTGTTGGTGAGGTGCCCGGCGGCCGACTGGTCAGCCGACTTGATGCAGTACGACTGTCCGGCGTTGAGGGTGATGGTGATGGGCGTGCCCGCCGCGATGCCACCGGTGAGCGGCTGTGACGGGATGATGGTCACCGTGGTGTTGTTCTCGGTGGCCACGATCTCGATGCTGTTGCGCGGGTCGGAGGGCGGCCCGTCCACCAGCAGGTTCTGCATCGGGATGGTGAAGTCGGTGCCCAAGGCGTTGCGCCCCTTGAGTGTGTAGATCTCGCTGTTGTTGGCGCCCAATTGGTAGTAGGTTGTGATGTTCGACGTGGAGACGATCTTGAAACCGTAGTTGCAGACCGTGTTCACCGGCGCGGTGGAGACGGTGCTCTCCTGATTGGTGACGTCGAGGGCGTAGTAGCTGTATGCGTTGAGGTTGACGGTCACGGGCGTGAATGCCGGGTTGGCCGGCTGCGAAATGGTGACCGTGGCGGGACTGCTGAACGAGGTGAAACAGAAGGTGATGGGATTATGTGCGTGGTTGGGGGAGATTTCCGGTGCGGCAAACCAGAAGATGTTGTCAATCTGCGCCTGTAGCGGAACAGAGAGCACAATAGCCGTCAGAAGACTGAAAATCAGCTTCTTGAAGTTGTTGTTGCGAAAGGGGGGCATGTAATAATGCATAAAAACATATTTGATATAGGGTCGGCAAAGATAATATTTTTTCGATACGGTAGGATGGAAATGTTTCCTCCTTTTTCACAAATTCCGTCGCACGTGAGGCCGATTACGTTACAGGGAAAAAGAAAATCTTTTTAACCCAAAAAAGTGTATTTTCGCAATCCTTTTTTATAGGATGAATTATGCTTGTAACAAGTTGATAATCAAATAATTGTATAATTAATAAAGTAAAAAGTTATGAAAAAGACAGTTGCTTTGATGATTGTGACTCTTGCAGTGGCGATGTTTTTCACTGCCTGCACGAAAGATGGACAGTACATGCCCAGCAAAAAGATTTCCAAGATTGTTTACACTCAGTCTTCTAAAGTCGAAGGGTTGACCGTTTCCAAGACCCAGAGTGAGAAATGGACGTGGGGCGGTGATTTGCTCAGCCTCATCGATTATTATGATAACGAAGGTGATCGTGTGCGCACGGTGGTTTTCCGTTACGACGCGGACAAAAGACTCGAGGAAATGGAGGATGCCACGCACAACGTGAAATATGCTTACAACAAGGATAATCGCCTTGAAGTCATTGAGGTGCGTGAAGTTGCTACCGGAAACTTGGTGTCCAAGATGGATCTTGGATACAAAGGTAGCAAATTAGCGACCATTGACGTGACCTCCAACGATGAAAAGGGTGTTAAATCCGTGGGCTTCAACCCCTTGCGGTTCGTCCTTCCCGAAAATGCCGCTGAAGTGGTGATGTCCGCCCCTGCCACCAAGGGCTCCAACGTACGCTATATGCTTACCTGGACCGGCAATAACATCACGGAAATGACTTCCGAGCCCTTCGGCTATTCCGTCAAGTGGACCTACGATGACAAGATCAACCCGTTCAAAGGGTTCCTTAACCTGAACGACCTCACTGTCAGCCAGACCCATTCCAAGAACAACATCGTTCGTCAGGAGTACGTGGCACAGGGCAACAAGACCGTTTGGGATTTCACCATCAACTATGACGGCAAATATCCGGTAAAGACAATGTATCAAGCCGAGAGCAACACCTTTGTTCCCGGTGTCAGCCTGATGGTGGACTATGTGGCGGAGTACACGTACTAATCTCGGGTGTTTGAAATCGTTGTTGAAAACTTTTTTCACGCAAGTGATTGAGTATAAAGAATAAAGTGTATATTTGCACGCTTGTTCGAAAAACTGGTTTTTGAAGTTCAACTGCTTGAATTTTAAGCTGTTGGATAACAAAATCAGAGGGTAAAACAAGCAGAAAAAGTCAAAGTTTTTTACAAATCTAACCAAAATGTCAGGATTAATAGGAAAAAAAATTGGGATGACTAGCATCTACGATGCCTCCGGCAAGGTTGTGCCGTGCACGGTGTTAGAGGCTGGTCCTTGCGTGGTCACGCAAGTCAAAACCGTCGAGACGGACGGCTACAGCGCTATCCAATTGGCCTACGACGAGAAAAAAGAGAAAAACACCACCAAATCGCTGAAGGGTCACTTCACGAAAGCCGGTACCACGCCGAAGAAGATTCTGCGTGAGTTCACCCGTTTCGAGGAAGGCCACCAGAAGTCTCTGGGCGACGTGCTCGACGTCACCGTCTTCGAGGAAGGCGAGTTCGTCGATGTGAGCGGCACCTCCAAAGGTAAGGGCTTCCAGGGCGTGGTGAAACGCCACGGCTTCGGCGGCGTCGGCGATGCCACCCACGGCCAGCACAACCGCCTCAGAGCCCCCGGTTCTATGGGCGCCAGCTCCTACCCGTCACGCGTGTTCAAGGGCATGCGCATGGCCGGCCAGATGGGCAACGCCAAGGTCAAGGTCATTAACCTCCAGATCGTCAAGATTGTCAAGGAGAAGAATTTATTGTTAGTTAAAGGTTCCGTTCCGGGAGCCAATGGTTCATATATAATTATTGAGAGATGGAGCTAAGAGTTTATAAGATAGACGGCAGCGAAACTGCCAGAACGGCCACCCTGAACGACAAGATCTTCAACGTGGAACCGAACGACCACGCCATTTGGCTGGACGTGAAACAATATTTGGCCAACCAACGCCAGGGTACGCACAACACGCTGGAGCGCTCCACCGTGTCGGGTAGCACCCGCAAACTTAAACGTCAGAAAGGTACTGGCGGCGCCCGTGCCGGTAGCATCAAGAGCCCGACCATCCGCGGCGGTGCCACCGTTTTCGGCCCCCACCCGCGCGACTACGGCTTCAAGCTCAACAAGAAAGTGAAACGCCTCGCCCGTTTCTCCGCCTTTACCTACAAACAGCAGGAAGGCTGCATCACCATCGTCGAGGATTTCACCTTCAGTGCCCCCAAGACGAAGGATTACAAGGCCATGCTCAAGAGCCTCAACCTCGAGGGCAAGAAGACCCTGTTGCTGCTCCCCGACACCGACCGCAACGTTTACCTGTCGGGCCGCAACCTCCAGCGCACCAACATCATGCGCGCCATTGAGGCCAATACGTATCACGTGCTTAACGCCAACAACCTGATTATCTGCGAGAGCAGCCTCAAGGAGTTGGAGAAGATGTTAGGCGAATAATTCACCCTTAAAAAGTTAGAACAATGAGTTGCATCATAAAACCCATCATTAGCGAGAAGATGACCGGCGTGGCCGAGAAATACAACCGCTACGGCTTCATGGTGACGCGCGAGGCCACGAAACCCGAGATCAAACGCGAGATCGAGGCCATCTATAACGTCAAGGTTGTGCGTGTGAACACCCTCATCCAACGCGGCAAGACGACCGCCCGCAACACCAAGGCTGGCGTCATCTTCGGTCAGAAGAATAACTTCAAGAAGGCCTACGTCTTCGTCGATCAGAACGACAAAATCGATTTCTATAGCAATATTTAGTAAAAATGGCACTTAAAAAGTACAAACCTGTAACGCCGGGTCAGCGCTTCAAAGTGATTAGCGCTTACGACGACATTACCGCGAGCAAGCCCGAGAAGAGCTTGTTGGCCCCCAACCACAGCACGGGCGGTCGCAACAACAGCGGTAAGATGACGATACGGTACCGCGGAGGCGGTCACAAGCAGATGTATCGCATCATTGATTTCAAGAGAAATAAGGATGGTGTCCCGGCCACCGTAAAGACCATTGAGTACGATCCGAACCGCACGGCGCGTATCGCCCTGTTGTTCTACGCTGATGGCGAGAAACGCTACATCGTGGCGCCTCACGGCATCAAGGTTGGACAGCAGATCGTGAGCGGCAGCGGCGTCGCCCCCGACCTCGGCAACTGTCTGCCCGTCGGTGAGATTCCGTTCGGCTCGATCATCCACAACATCGAGATGCGTCCCGGTCAGGGTGGCAAGATCGCCCGTAGCGCCGGTTCCTACGCCCAGCTGATGTCCCGTGACGGCCGTTACGCCATCATCAAGCTGCCCTCCGGCGAGACTCGCATGATTCTCTGCGCCTGCAGAGCCACCATCGGCATCGTCTCCAACGGAGACCACAGCCTGGAGGTGTCCGGTAAGGCCGGTCGCAGCCGCTGGCTCGGTCGTCGTCCGCGCAACCGTGGTGTTGTCATGAACCCTGTCGATCACCCGATGGGTGGTGGTGAAGGTCGTGCATCCGGCGGACACCCGCGCTCCCGCAACGGTATGCCTGCCAAGGGCTACAAGACCCGTCATCCGAAGAAGAACTCCTCCCAGTACATCGTGGAGAGAAGAAAGAAATAACCTAAAAGCATACGATTATGAGCCGTTCATTAAAAAAAGGACCGTATATACACTACAAACTGGAGCAGCGCGTGATCGCCGCCCAGGAGTCCGGCAAGAAGTCCACCATCAAGACGTGGTCTCGCGCTTCCATGATCTCCCCCGACTTCGTGGGTCTCACCATCGCCGTGCACAACGGGAACAAGTTCATCCCGGTCTACGTCACGGAGAACATGGTCGGCCACAAGCTCGGCGAGTTCGCCCCGACGCGCATCTTCCGTGGCCACGCCGGCCAGAAGGACAAGGGTTCCAAATAACAACCCCGCCAGGCTTTAGGTTATCTTCCACCGAAATTCTTACAACCACAATATGCAAAAGGCTGCCCGCAACGGCAGCCTTTTTTGATATGTCTGTTTTTCAGATTGTTGCAAACGGAAAAAAACATGAAATCCATATCTACAGCAACATATTACCTTTAATCCTATCCACCATTTCCTGCGGTATGCCGCACGCTTTTGCTATTTGAGGCCAACGGGATGCGGCCTCGCGAACCTCGTCTATAATGGTTTCAGCATCTTTAATGTTGTTTTGACGGGCACAGACAATCAGGTCTTCCCTGCTGATGCCGTCAAATTTGCCGTTGATGGACATCTGATGCGTAGCCGTCCATCCACCGTTAGGATTGTAAGCGTAACCCATATCGTAAGCGGGCGAAAGCCGCCATTTACCATTCTCGTCCATGAGGAATGAGATATTCTTGGTGTGGTCGTCCTGATTTCGCACCACGACATTGAACACCATACGACGGAACATCTCCGTTGCAGCGGAATAGGGCAGTCGCAACGCCCTCATCACGCCCAAAGCCTGCTCGTAGGAATACGCACGATGAATTCGGTAGTCGTAGTGTGCGATGCCGCAGAGTGTCTGCATGTGGATTTTTTTCCCGTTCTCACGGTCAAAACGTTTGGTGAGAAAATGCGCACGTCCGTTCTCTTCAATCAACGAACAATCCGACATGTCGATTCCGCAGGCTTTGGCCAATTCATAAAAAGAGTATTCCAATCGGCCGTAGTTGCCCGTTTCCCTGAACCCAGCTGTCGCCGACACGCCATCCAGCTTGATCAGATAGTAGTCAAAACCCTCAGGGGCCTCCACTTGACCCGAGCGCACCTCGCCGGTTTTATTGTTGTAAGCGATAATCGCTTTAGCCCGCTGTCCACCAGCGGATGTGCCGAGACTGAGTATTTCAGCCATAGCGGCCTTTTTGTCTTCATTCAAATTCACTCCAAAAGAAGATTTTTCTGCTAACGCATCGCTTGCCACATGGACCAGAGAGTCTATTTCAAATCTGGCATGTGGGTCGTATGGTAGGTCCATAGCTGGTTCAAACTCCAAAGCACCCATACAGCGTTTACCGAGGAAGCAAAGCGTCTCCACGGGATTGCCACTGGTTCGTCCTGTCAATGTCAACCAACGGTCGAAGAGGACGCGTCCGTACGTGTCAGGGAGTGAATCGGCCAACATGCCCGGAAGTCCTTTGAAGGTCTCCTTGTCCAAACTGGCGAAAGAATAGACACGGCCTTCGCGGACAGGCATCATCAAAGGCGAGGGCTCCAACCCCCTGCCTACGAAATGGCTGTCGTATTCAAAGCGGACGACATCGTATTGGTCATCCCATCGGAAGGTTCCGACAGGCAATCCGAACATATTCACTTTAGCTACATCTACCATGATGATTCCCCCTTTTCTAATTTGTGAAGCACGCTTGCCGCTCGCTTCCTAATCTTTGTATTTGAAGCATGTACCATTTCATAGTATTCATTCGGGCTCGGCTGTGGTTCGTCCACCAACGACTGTAGCGCATCAAGCAGTCCCAGTATGCGCAACACTCTCAACAGTGTGTCGAACGATCCGATCTCGCCTTTTTCCACCTTTTTAACGGAAGAAAGGGACACACCAGCCTCGTCGGCGAGGCTCTGCTGCGTGATATTCTGCTTCAACCTCGTCTGTTTCAACCGATTACCAATCCTGTATTGGATTACCGTGTCGGAGAGTATGTAGATATTATCCATAATGGTTTGATATTAAACTTTAACGCGGCAAAGATACAAATTATAGCTTAAATTACAACTGTTGATAAAAAAACTTCTTGCTATGCTACCGCGATTCCTGGGCTTCCTTGGGAATCGATATGCCTTGCGGGGTGAGCAGCGGCCGCACGATTTGTTTTCTTCTGTCCAAGTTTTTTGTAATTTCGCACCCTAAAACTTGTCCGTTATGATCAAAAGAACCCTTTACATCCTGACCATCCTCTGGCTGATGGTATCGCACGGCGCGAACGCACAGCCGGTGAAAATGATAGAAACGACCGTCCCTGTGCGTCCCGCAGGACAAAAGGACGTGCTGCAGCTTACCGCCCCGCCGTTGGAGACAGTGCGCGTGGGCTTTATTGGACTGGGCATGAGAGGTCCTGGTGCCGTGGAACGTTTCGCGCAAATTGAAGGCACGGACATCAAAGGACTTTGCGATGTGGAGGCCGATCGCGTGGACTCCTGCCAGAAACTGTTGGAGAAGTTAGGACGCCCGCAAGCTACAGGCTACAGCGGTAGCACAGAAGCCTACAAGGCGATGTGCGACCGCGATGATATCGACCTCATTTACATCTGTACCGACTGGGTGCACCATGTGCCGTTGGCCGTCTATGCAATGGAGCACGGCAAGCACGTGGCCATTGAGGTGCCTGCCGCGATGACGCTCGACGAGATCTGGCTGCTCATCAACACCAGCGAGCGCACCCGCAAACACTGCATGATGCTGGAAAACTGCGTATATGACTTCTTTGAGATGTCCACTTGGAATATGGTTAAGCAGGGACATTTCGGCGAAGTACTTCACGTGGAGGGCTCCTACCTGCATAACCTCGATGATTTTTGGACGGAATACTGGAACAATTGGCGACTTGACTACAACATGAAGCATAGAGGTGACATTTATCCCACCCATGGCATTGGTCCCGATTGCCGAGTGTTAGACATTCATCGCGGCGACCGCATGGAGTATTTAGTGGCTATGGACACGAAAGCTTGCAATGGCCCCGCGTTGGTGCAACGGCTGATGAATCAGGATTGTCCCGACTTCCAGAATGGCGACCAGACATCAACGCTCATCCGCACGGTCAAAGGCAAAACGATACTCATCCAGCATGATGTTGTGACCCCTCGCCCCTACAGTCGCATGTATCAAATCGTGGGTACTGATGGCTATGCCAGCAAATATCCCATTCCGCAACTGTTGTTCCGTTCTGAGGTGCTTAGAGATGCTGAAATACCTGATTACCAAAATTTAAATGCTCATGCCGCTTTGCCCGATAGTCTTTGCCAAGCCATGTTGAAGGAATATTTGCCCCCGTTTGTGCAAGAGTTGGAGGAGAAGGCGCGCCGCGTGGGTGGACACGGCGGTATGGACTTTATCATGGACTACCGGCTGGTCTATTGCCTGCGCAACGGTCTCCCGCTTGATATGGACGTTTACGACATGGCCGAGTGGTGCTGTCTCGGACCGCTGACCCGCATCTCGTTGGAGAACGGCTCCGCACCCGTGGCCATCCCCGACTTCACGCGTGGTGCCTG
>Ga0265299_10001285_pt1 | contig 29207 bp, 22 predicted proteins | sample AusTroGonzalo_MG_4_FD_193485 | JGI IMG/M metagenome (GOLD analysis project Ga0265299, IMG submission 193485) | Bovine rumen microbial communities from tropical cattle in Woodstock, Queensland, Australia - Gonzalo_02 | ecosystem: Host-associated > Mammals > Digestive system > Stomach > Rumen ... | reverse complement strand
GGAGAGCAACGGATAGAGGTCTTCGATGCATTGAATCTGGCGGAATTGTTCATCGACCAGGATGATGTCTGAGAGGCATTGGTCAGCGTTTTCAGTTTCGCTAATCGTGTAGGATTTGTTTTTAATAGGGACGAGTTCTTCCGCCCTGAGATTGACCTGGGAAAACAGAAGTTTTGATGGGCTGGTTTCTTTGATTGAGCAAGCGTGGCCAACTGCATTTTCTACCGATGTCGATACAATCCCGACATTGACATAAAACATTTCATTTCTTTCCCAGTTCCAACAGCTTCCCTGAATGTTGATAATGTAGATCATGTCCCCGCTTTGGCGCAAAAAGGAATTACCCTTCTTCACATACCCGCGGGGTTTCAACACCGGCCTCAGTTTATTGGACATAAAGTCCTTGATCAGTGCTCCCATTTCGTTGTTTTCTGATTAACCAATCATAGATATGTGAAGATAGACACATTTCACCACATCTCCAAAACTCGGGTAAACCTATTTCAGGACGATACAAAGATAATCCTGCATCGGAACTGGTCTTGAGGGGGGACATGACGGAGATTCGAAAACGGGAATGAAAAAAAACTTTGTTTGCAGCGTATTAGTAGCTGTATGACAAAGAATCAACTGAAAAGACCCGACCAGATCAAGGCCTACCTGGATAAGCATGTGGTCGGACAGGAGGAGGCCAAGCGGACTCTTTCCGTGGCGGTGTACAACCATTACAAGCGGATTCTCCACAAGGACGACCTCGAGCGCGGGGCAGATGTGGAGAAGAGCAATATCCTGCTGCTGGGCCCTACCGGTTGCGGCAAGACAATGCTTGTCAAGACCATTGCGAAAATGCTCGGCGTTCCCTACTATATCGGGAGCGCGACCTCGATTACGGCGTCGGGGTATGTGGGCGACGACGTGGAGAGCCTGCTTTCGGGCTTGCTTATGAACTGTGACTATGACGTTGAAAAGGCGGAGACCGGTATTGTCTTTATCGACGAAGTGGACAAGATTTCCAGGCGGGAGGCGGGCATGTCGGTCACGCGCGACGTGTCGGGTGAGTGTGTTCAGCAAGGGCTCCTGAAAATGGTCGAGGGGCATAGGATGGGTGTCCAGCCCCAGGGCGGGCGCAAGCACCCGGAGCAGCCGCTCATTTACTTGGATACTACTGATATCCTGTTTATCGGTTCCGGCGCGTTCGTGGGCCTGGACGGGATTGTGGAGCGGAGGACCGGCCGCGACAATAATCGGATTGGCTTTGGCAATGCGGCGGCCGCGCAGGACGGCGGCAACCCTTATGCGGACGTGACTGCGCAGGACCTGCGCGAGTTCGGATTGATTCCCGAGTTTGTGGGACGATTCCCGGTTGTCACATATGTCGATCCGCTTGATTCAGCGGCGCTGGAGGATATCCTTACCAAACCCAAGAACAATCTGGTGAGCCAGTACACGGAGCTTTTCCGCGAAGACGGGATTACCCTGACCTTTGAACCGGAGGCGATTTCTGCGGCCGTACAACTCGCGACGGACCTGGGCACGGGTGCCCGCGGACTCCGCAGCATTATGGAAAAGGCTATGCGCGACCTTATGTTCGCGGCCCCGAAAGCAGCCTTTATGAATGGCGAACGGGAGATTGTCGTGACCCGTGAAATGATTCTCGGTGCCCGCCCGGACGGTCCTGCACGGGCCGTTTGACAGGCGATGTCAAAGGGCAAGATAATGCAGGCGGGTCGATGATGTCATATTATATTGAGGATACTGCCGTCTCATGTTCAGCAGGCCGATGTTGCCTTCCAAACCGATCTGAAAGTGTTTCCAAAAAAGGAAGCAGACACTGGGCTGGAGTCCGATGTCAAACTTGTTGAATTTCACTTTACCTCCTCGCGGATCATTTGGGTCGGCGTCGATATAGTAGGTACCGGATGAATTCACATAAGAAAAAGCAGGCCCCAGTCCCAGGACAAAACGATTCGCATTCGTCCCCAGATGATACCGGCCGACAACTGAGAAATCAAATAAATCCAAATAATCAGGATCATTGCCATCCCACGAAAAATGTGCATAGTCACCCATTTCATCGCGGTATCCGAACCCGGGCATGATCGACCACTTCTCATTGAGACGAATGTCAACCCCCAATGATTGACGTGTCACAAGACCGGGATTCTGGTCCTTGGCCCCCGCGCCCGATTCCAAGAACAATCCGCCGCCGAGTTGGAGATGAAACTCAACCCGCCTGAATGATTGCTTCTCCTGGGCAGCAACCCCAACAGCCAAAAACAGCAGGGCGCTTACGAGTAAAATGTGTTTCTTCATTACTTGGTTAAAATACTTTGGTTGCAATAAGGGTACGCCAAATAAATACCTCAGTTGCCGAAAACTTGCATTACCAACGGTACTAAACCTTAGTCGTTTCCGCCCTTCCTTGATTACTGCAGGGGTAAATCTGGACTAATCAGGTGTTATTACGACGCCGTCTTTCTTCTTCACGAACTCTTTCTACAAAACGTTGATGCTCGCGTTCCAACTCCTTTTTATGAGTCCTGTTTGCTTCCTCAATCCGCCGCTTTCTGGCTTCGGCTTCCCGTTTCGGCCTTTCTTCCTCCCACTTCTTCAAAGATTCATCGCTAACGGTGCTGCCGAGGAAAATCATAACAATTATAAAGCCGACAAACCAGCTGGCTATGGAGACTGCTCCGGCCAGCAGATAGAAGAAAGCATTGATGAGGAGGGTCCCAAGCGTATACTTGAAGAACGTCAGGAGGGTAAGTTGCCCTGACTTGATTTTCAGTGACAGTCCTCTCAGGTAGATCAAAATAATGATGATCAGCCAGCACCAGGATCCCCAGCGGCACAGGTCGGAGATCAAGCCATAAGTGGCCGGCTGCCGAACGAATTGTCCGATTGCATCGGAACTTACCAGAATGCCTGGGATGGCAGATTTTCCTTTGGCGGCAAAAAAGAGTGCAAAACCGTTCAGCCAGCCATATATGCCGCTGGCCGTGATAGAGACGGCCTCAGGGCCACTGCGACTGAAGGCAAGGATGAGACCGGCTATCAGCGTCCCAAACATAACCAGCATCAGCAGCAGACTCTGCCACCACCTGGCAGTAAACAGGTTCTGGAAACTGCTTCTCAAGCCCTCGGACATAAAATGGAAGACAGCGTTGGATGCGCAGTTCAGGAAGGACTGGTCCCGGGCAGAATACTTCCACATTTGCCGGAAGGCGAAACGGGGCCGGTCAAGAACGTTCTGCTTTCCTGCCAATTTACGTAGCTCCACTTGGGCGCTGGCCTGGCAGCTGTCAGCAGCCTGCCTCAGCCAGGACAAAGCCATTGCACTGTCCAGGTGCTCTTTTTCAAGATACATCGTTCCTAATTTGTACATACAGTCTGGCGTTCCCATCTTTGCACCCTTTTCCATCCAGCGCATATACATGGCCTGCCCCTGTTTCTCACTTAGCTTTCCGCTTCGGTTGTACTCTTCGCCAAATCTGGCTGTGAGCGCCCTGAAATTGCCGTTCTTCGCAAGAATGTCAAGGTAATGATTGCGTTCGTCCTGGGTAATGAGATCACCCCCGTAAACCGCAAGCATTTCCATCGACTTCTGCTCACCAGCCGTCGCTTCAACTTTGAGACGCTCGGCATCTTTCGGCCTCATCTTGCAAGAAGGCAGCAGGAAGCAAATGGAAACCAGAACCGCAATGGTGGAGAACAACTTCTTCATTTTGTTCGAATGACAGATTTAACCGCTATATCCAATAGCCAAAGATATGAATAATTTACGGTAACTGCAAGAAATACAACCGCTTATCATCCTTCACGGAAAACCTTGACTAATCATGGACGTACATTCTGGACAGATACGGCTCGCCGTCTCCCCGGGCCATGCACAGGAACTTCCATCCATAGCGTTCATAGAAGCCGGTGTGGTCGGTTAGAAGATAAACCGGAGAAATACCATGCGCACGAAGATCTTCCACGGCTTGATGAAGCAAACGCCCTGCAATTCCTTGCCCGCGATACGCTTCTTCCGTGTAGACAGCACAGATATTGGGCGTCAGATCCTTCCTGTCGTGGAAATCGTTCTCGATGACGCCCAGTCCGCCGATGATCCTGTCGCCATCCATACACAGATACCATCCCAGTTCGGTCTGATGGCTGAGATACTGGTCCATGCACGCTAGATAGGCTTCTTCCGGGGCGCTCCATCTGTTGTGAAACCAGGCGGCGGCCGTGTTCTCAAGTTCCGGTCTGTCCCTTAATGTGGCGAAGGAATAGCGATACTCCCGGATCCAATTGTCCAGGAACAACATCTGCTCTTCCGTGTGGAACCAATGCTCTCCATTATCCATGACCGTGAGGGAGGCATTGTGCTGTTTGGCAAACGCGCGTATGGTTTCAATGGGGATGAGATTGTCCATGCCGCCGTACAGAATATGCGTCGGAACATCCCACCGGACGGGATGGCTCCTGACGAAGTCGAGCCACTTTCCCTGGAGTTCAACGCCGTTTACCTTCTCCATATCGACCACAGGAGAGATAAAGAATGCCTTCCGGACCATCCCGCCAATCTCCGCCTGCAGGCTGAAGAATGCGCCGATGCTGTTCGCAATCAGAATGATGTCCTCATAGCTGTCCGAAAGATCCTGGACAACGGTCCGGATCTCCGGCCCCGCTTCCCATGGAGTGTCCGAACGGTAGTCCACCCCGATGACCTCGCAATTCGGGAACAACGGCTGGTAGTGCTCGCTCTCCGCAGCACTCCCGCCTTTCCCATGGACATAGATCACCAGCGTCATATCGTTTCAGTTTTGTCGATGTGAAGTTAACCACATTCCGTCTGTTCTCCAAACCAAAGGTGAACTTATTGTAGGACGATACAGGGGGTCTGCGGATTGATTATCTGCATTCGTCTGTGTGCCAATGTGTTACAAAACGCTCTCCCGCTGACCCCTCGTATTTTGGGTGGGTCCGCAGATGAACGATTTGTAACTCGCTGATAATTAGACATTTCCGGAGGAACCATCCGCAGACCTCGCAGAAAACGAAAAAGCCAGCCCCGAAAGGCTGGCTTATTTAGTAGCGGAGAGAGGACTCGAACCTCTGACCTCCGGGTTATGAGCCCGACGAGCTACCGACTGCTCTACTCCGCGATGTGGAGTGCAAAGGTAGGTAGTTTTTTTGAAACTACCAAATTTTTCTGAGATTCCCGGTCAAGCCGGGAATGACAAGGGTGGTAGATTCCCGGTCAAGCCGGGAATGACGTAAGCCATCAAGTCCCGGCAGCCTGGGACCCCAGCCCCGTAACCCCTCAGCGCAGGAAGCCCAGAATCTGGTCCAGGTCGGCGGCGGGGAAGGCCTGCTGTGCGCCGGTTTCGAGGTTCTTGAGGTTGATGGTGCCGGCCTCGATTTCGGAGGAGCCGTTGATGGAGATGAACGGGATGGCCTTCTTGGCGGCGTAGTCGAACTGCTTCTTGAGCTTGCCTGCTTCGGGGTAGACTTCCACGGAGACGCCCGCCTCGCGGAGCGCCTTCGCCAGGGGCAGGACATAGCGCAGCTCCTCGGCACCCATCACCGCGAAAAGCAGGCGGGTGCTGCTGCCGAGGTCCTTCGGGAACTTGTCCAGGCCCTTCAGGACGTCGTAGATGCGGTCCGCGCCGAAGGAGATGCCAACGCCCGACATGTCGGGAAGGCCGAAGATGCCGGTGAGGTTGTCATAGCGTCCGCCGCCGCAGATGCTGCCGATGGGGAAGTCCAGCGCCTTGACCTCGAAGATCGCGCCGGTGTAGTAGTTGAGCCCGCGGGCGAGGGAAAGGTCGATTTCGACAGGGTGCTTCACCCCGGCGGCGTCGATCAGTCCGAACAGTTCTTCGAGCTCGTCCACGCCCTTGAGGCCGGCTTCCGACACGAGGCCGGATGCCGATCCGCCCCGGAAGAGGCTCCGCATGGTCGCGAGTTTCTCCTCCGTGGAACCGGATAGCAAGAGCACGGGCCGCAGGACCGCGACGGCATCGGCCGTCAGGCCCTTTTCCATCATCTCGGCCTCGACATTCTCCAGGCCGATCTTGTCCAGTTTGTCGATGGCGACGGTGATGTCCACCACCCGCTCCGGGAAACCGCAGATCTCGGCGAGGCCGGTGAGGACCTTGCGGTTGTTGATCTTCAGGAGGACGTTGATGTCCAGGAGGGTGAACACCCGGTCCACGATCTGCACCAGTTCCAGTTCATTGACCTGGGAGCGGGAGCCGATCACATCCACGTCGCACTGGTAGAATTCGCGGTAGCGGCCCTTCTGCGGACGGTCCGCCCGCCAGACCGGCTGGATCTGGAAACGCTTGAAGGGGAAGGAGATATCGTTCTGGTGCTGCACCACGTAGCGGGCAAACGGGACCGTCAGGTCGTAGCGGAGGCCCTTCTCGCAGATCTGGGGCACGACGGGCTTTTCCGGGTCGATGCCGGCGAACGCGTCGCCGGAGTTCAGGATGCGGAACAGGAGCTTGTCGCCCTCGTCGCCGTACTTGCCCAGCAGGGTGGAGAGGTTCTCCATCGCCGGGGTCTCGATCTGCTGGTAACCGAAGGTCCGGAACACGCTCCGGACGGTGTCGAAGATATAGTTGCGCTCGGCCATTTCGCGCTGGCCGAAGTCGCGGGTCCCTTTCGGGATAGAAGGTTTCTGAGCCATAGACAGTTCAATTAAATCTTACCGCAGGGCGTCCAGGAGGAGGGCCTCCATGATGGCGTATCCTTCGGCATTGGGGTGCACGGTGTCGGTGGTGATGCCGTCCCGGACCTTGCGGCCGTCGGGACCGACCATGGCGGAGGCGTAATCCAGGTACGTGATGCCGTGGCGGGCGCAGTAGGCCTTCATCCGGGCGTTCAGGCTCTCGACCTTCTCCAGGGAGTCGGTCACTTCCAAGCGCCAACGGATGTGGTAGGAAGGCAGGACGGAGCACAGGACCGGGCGGATGCCGTGCATCCAGCACAGTTCCACCATGCTCTGGATATTGTCAAAAGTCGCGTCCTCGCTGTACTCCCCGCCCAGGTTGACGGCGATGTCGTTGATGCCGGCCAGGATGACCACCGTAGAGGCGTGGATGTCAATGACATCGGCCCGGAAACGGAGGAGCATCTGGGCGGTCACCTCCCCGCTGATTCCGCGTCCGATGAAACCGTTCTCCGCGAAGAACTCCGGGCGCTGGCTGGCCCAGCCGTCGGTGATGGAGTCGCCGTACAGGACGACGCGCGGACCTACGGCTGCCGGAAGCGCCTGGTTGTCAGCCGCATAACGGTTCAGGTGAAGCATCTGCTGCGCCTGGGCGGAAAGGCCCAGCATCAGGCAGAAAGCGGAAAGGAGGACGAGCTTTTTCATACTTTTGAATTTGAGACCAAAGGTAGCAATTATTTTTTTATTATTTTTGTATGATTTAGCGGAAACATCAACCAAAAGATATGAAAGAGTTTGTCAAAATGATGCTGGCCGTGATCTGCGCGTTCTTCGTGATGCAGGTCGTCGGCTTCTTCCTGTTCCTCATCATGATCGGCAGCGTGGCGGCCTTCGGCGGCAGCGGCCGCGTGATCCTGCCCCGGGAGGGCGTGCTGGACCTGGATATGTCCCAGTTCACCCTTGGGGAGCAGACCCTGGACGAGCAGTTCGGTTCGGGCCTGTCCATATTCGGAATGACCACCGGCGGCCCCACCATCGGCCTCTGGGATGCCATCCAGGCCATTGAGGCTGCGGCCGCCGATCCCGGAATCAAGTATATCCTCCTCCGGGCCGATGGCGCTACCGCCGGAACGGCCCAGGCCGAAGAACTCCGTGCCGCCCTCGCCGAGTTCCGCAAGAGCGGCAAGCCCGTGATCGCTTACACGGAGAACCCCACGAACGGTTCCTACTACATCGATTCCGTCGCCGACAAGATCTACATGACCTCCTACCACGGCGGCATGGCCCAGCTGATCGGCGTCTCTGGCCGGATGCTTTTCCTGAAGGACATCCTGGACAAGGTGGGCGTGAACTACCAGCTCATCCGCCACGGCAAATACAAGTCCGCCGGCGAAATGTACATCAAGAACGCCCCCTCCGCGGAGAACCGCGAGCAGAACCAGGTGATGGTCAATTCCATCTGGAAGACCCTCTCCGGCACCATCGCCGAGTCCCGCGGCCTGACCGAAGAGCAGCTGAACGACCTGGTGGACAACCTCAAGCTCAATTTCCCCGAGGACTTCCTCCAGTACGGCCTGGTCGATGAACTCCTGGACCACGAGGGTATCGTCTCCAAGGCCTGCGACCTCGCCATGGTGGAGAGCGTGGATGACCTGCACCTGGTGGCCTTCTGCGATTATGTGGCGGCCAAGGTGCTGAACCTCAGCGGCAAGGAGAACGTCGCCATCCTGTTTGCCGATGGTGAGATCATCGACGGGAAGGAGTATGCCGATGTCGCCTCCGACCGTTTCGTCGCCGAGATTGACAAGATCCGCAAGGACCGGACCGTCAAGGCCGTCGTCCTCCGCGTCAACTCCCCGGGCGGCAGTGTCGTCGCCTCCGAGAAGATCCGCACTGCGCTGAAACTCCTGATGGACGAGAAGCCCCTCGTGGCTTCCTATGCCAACTATGCGGCCTCCGGTGGCTACTGGATCTCCTCCGGTGCCCAGAAGATCTATTCCGACGCCACTTGCCTCACCGGCTCCATCGGCGTGTTCTCCCTGATTCCGGAGTTCTCCAAGGTGCTGGACAAGGTGGGCGTGAACATCGTCAGCGTGGGCTCCAACAAGCACAGCGACATGTACTCCCTCATGCGCCCCTTCGACGCCGAGGAGACCGCTAGCCTGCAGGCCTATGTGGAGGACATTTACGAACGTTTCGTCGGCCTGGTCGCCGAGGCCCGCAAGATGGAGATCCCGGCGGTCGATGAGATCGCCCAGGGCCGTGTCTGGGTGGGGACCGACGCCCTCGAACTGGGCCTGGTCGATGAGATCGGCGGCCTGCGCGAAGCGGTGTACTACGCCGCCTCCCTCGCCGGTTACGTGTCCAAGGGCGATTACCACGTGGTGGGCTATCCCAAGCCGATGACGATGTCCGAGCAACTGATGGAGATGATCTCCGGCATGAAGGAGGCCCCGTCCATCCTCGCCGGCACCCCGTTCGAGGCCCTGGGCAAGGAACTCTCCCGGCTGAAGGAGAACAATCCCTCCCAGGTGTACGCCCGTCTTCCGTACGACATTCAGATCCGCTAGCCCATGGACGAAAAGAAACTGACTCCGATGCGCTTCCAGCCCGAGCGGGTGGAACGCAAGTGGGGCATCTCCGAATACCGCATCGCCGATCTCGGCTACATCGATTCGATGGCTCTGGACGGCTGGCTCGCCGGGAACTCCCTCAGCGACATCATGCAGACCTATCTGGAACGCTTCGTCGGGGAGGTCCCCTTCGAGAATTACGGCACCCAGTTCCCGGTAATGGTCAAGTGGCTGGATATCAAGGGCCGGACCTCCCTCCACGTGAATCCGGACGACGAGGCCGCCGAGCAGCGCTACGACGCGTTTGGTAAGACCGCCCTCTGGTACGTGGCTGCGGCCGGCCCCCAGGCGAAGCTTTTCCTGGGCTTCCGGCGGGACGTGACGGCCAGCGAGTTCTACGAGAAGTGCCTGGACGGTACGGTGGAGGACCTGCTGAACGTGGTGAAACCCAAGGTGGGGGAGCACTACCTCGTCACGCCCGGCATGGTGCACGCCGCCGAGGATGTGAAACTCCTGGAGATTGCCGAATGCTCCGAGCTTTGGTTCCGGCTGCACGCCTGGAACGATCCGGAGGCGGAACTGCATCTGGAAGAGGCGTTTGACCTGATCGATTTCAAGGCATACCGGATGCCTGCGCCGCAGGACGACCCGGAGGCCGTGACGGAGAAGATCGCCGTCACCCCGCAGTTCACCGTGTCGGAGATCCGTCTGGTGAACCAGGTGCGCGTCGGTGCCGCAAACAACGGGTGTTTCCTGCTCTACGCCTGCGTGAAAGGCGCGGGATCCCTGGTGGTCGATGGAATGAATCCGGTCTTTTTCCACGCCGGCGACGCCGTGGTGGTACCGGCCGAGATCCAGCAGTTCGTCCTCACGCCCGAGGCTTCCGGCACCCTGCTCCTGGAGGTGTCGCTCGAACCCCGGCAGGAACCGGACGAATACATCGACCCCGACGCCGAACCCCGCCTAAAGGGCGAGGATTACGACGGCCTGGAAGGCGACGAGCTTCCGGACCCCGAATTGGGCGGTTCACCGAATGAATTGACTTATAGTTAATTATATGCTTTACCCTGGCGCAAACGCGCCGGGGTAATTTGCATAAATAATTGATTGACAGAAAGATGAGTGATTCGCGTATTGACAAGTACCTGTGGGCCATCCGGACCTTCAAGACCCGCAGCGACGCGACCGAAGCCTGCAAGGGCGGAAAGGTGAAGGTGGGCGGGGTCAATGCCAAGCCCTCCAAGGAGGTCAAGCCCGGCGACCTCGTGCAGGTCAAGAAGGGGAGCGTGACCTTCACCTACAAGGTCCTCCAGCCGCTGGAGCACCGCGTGGGGGCGAAACTGGTCCCCGAGTATGCGGAGAACCTGACCCCGGCGGCGGAACTCGAGAAACTCCGTGCCCCGGTGGAGACCTTCTTCATCACGCGAGACCGAGGGGCCGGGCGCCCCACGAAGAAGGACCGCCGCGAGATCGAGGAGGCCTGGGACGCCATCGACTTCAACGACATCCCGGACGATGTCGCCGCCCGCTTCGGGCTTTCTGACGAAGATTTGGAAACTTTATAACTGAGCTATGAAGCGCTTTTATCTTGTTGTGCTGTGCCTGCTGGCCCTGGGGTGGTCGGCCCGGGCGCAGACGTCCCGTGAGGAACTCCTCTCCCACATGGAGCTCACGGCCGGCAACTATGCCAATTATCCCACCCCCACCGGCCATCTGACGCCGGCCCCGGAGGGCTATGAACCCTTCTATATCAGCCATTACGGCCGTCACGGGGCCCGGTATATGACCAGTGACAAGCACTACCGCCGCCTGCGCCACCAGCTGGATACCGCCCGCTCGCTGGGCCTGCTGACCGAGTACGGCAAGGATGTCCGCCACCGCCTCAAGAAGGCCGAGGCCGATGCGAAGGACCGGGCCGGGGAGCTCACCCCGCTCGGCGCCCGGCAGCACAAGGCCATCGCCCGCCGGATGTTCGACAACTATCCCACGCTGCTGAGCCGGCCCCTGAGCGTGACGGCGAACGCCTCCAACTCCCGGCGCGTGATGCTGAGCATGGCGAACTTCGTCCTGGAACTCAAGTCCCTGAATCCGTCCCTGGATTTCTCGATGGACGCGAGCGAGCACGACCTGTATTACATCAAGTCCAACAAGTCCATCGTCGTCCCGGACAACGACACCGACGACGCCCTGTACCGGAAACTCAAGAAGTTCCGGCAGAAGATGATGGCCTGGTCGCCCCAGATGGAGTCGATGTTCACCGATCCGGAGCGGGTGAAGACCTTTGTCGACCCGTACACCTTCGCCGACGATTTCTATAACGTCGCCGCCGACATGTACTGCGTGCCGGAGCTGGACATCCGGTTCGACGATGTGTTCGGGGAGGAGGGAATGATCAATGGTTTCCGCTCCTACAACGCCGCCTGGTGCCTTTGGGAGGGGTTGATGCCGGGTGCGAAAACCAGTTACTACCGGATCTATCCGCTGCTGCAGAACTTCCTGGACGAGGCCGATGCCGTGATCGCCTCCGGCGGATACGGCCTGCGTCTCCGCTTCGGCCACGACAGCGTGGTGCTGCCTTTCGCCTTCATCCTGGGCTTCCAGGAAGCCGTTGGTGCCACGGATGACATGGAGAACCTGCACCGTCAGTTCTCCATCATCCGCCTGATTCCGATGGCGGCGAACATCCAGCTCGTCTTCTTCCGGAAGGAGGGTTCGGACGACATCCTCGTGAAGTTCCTGATGAACGAGAACGAGACGTCCATCCCGCTCCGGACGGACTGCTATCCCTATTATCACTGGTCCGACGTGGAGCGGTACTACCGCGCCATGATCGAAGATGCCCATCTGGAATACCAAACCCCTGCAGACGATGAAGACTAAGTATTTGACTTTGATGCTGCTCCTTCTTCTCACCATCGGAGCGGCCGCGCAGACCTCCAAGCGGGAGATGTACGCGGACCTCAGCCGCACCGGCTCCACCTATTTTGCCTATCCCGGCCCCACCCAGCAGGTCCTGACGCCCGCCCCGGCGGGCTATGAGCCCTTCTACATCAGCCATTACGGCCGCCACGGGTCGCGGTATATGACCAGCAACAAGTACTATGTCCAGGCGATCACCCCGATGGACAGCGCCGCAAAGCTGGGACTCCTCACGCCCAAGGGCGAAGAGGTGCTCGCCAAGCTCAAGGTCGGCTATGCCGATGCGTACAACCGTGACGGCGACCTGACCGCCCTGGGCGGCCGCCAGCACCGGGAGATCGCCCACCGGATGTATGACCGCTTCCCGGAGCTCCTTTCCGAGCCCCTGAAGGTCGATGCGCGCTCCTCCACCGTGGGCCGCTGTATGATCAGTATGTTCAATTTCTGCCAGGAGCTGCAGGGGCTGAACCCGGCCCTGGACATCCGGATGGACGCCAGCGACCGCGATATGAGGTTCGTCGTGGAAGACACGCACGTGAAACCGGAAGTCACTCCGGAGGCGGAGGCCATCCACCGCAAGTTCAGTGAGTTCCGTGACAGCCGGTACAAGTCCGCCCGCCTGATGAAGGTCCTGTTCAAGGACGTTACAAAAGTGGAAGGATTCGTGGACGGCCCCGACCTGATGAAGAGCCTCTACCACGTGGCCCAGGATTTCCAGAACGTTCCGGAGCTGGGACTGTCGATGACGGACATCTTCACGAAGGAGGAACTGTTCCAGATCTTTACGGGCTCCAACGCCGGCTGGCTCCGCCAGTCTGGCCTCGTCCCGGGTTCCACGCCCACGTATCTTCGCAAGATGCCCGTTCGCGACAGCATCGAAGGCATCGCCGACCGCGTCATCCGCACGGGGAAGCCTTCGCTTACGCTCCGTTTCAGCCACGACAGCTCGGTCCTCCCGTTGGCCTACCTGATGGGCCTCAAAGAGGCGATGGGCGCGACGGCGAACCCGGAGAACGTCTACAAGACCATCTCCATCGACAAGATCATCCCGATGGCCGCGAACATCCAGGTGGTGTTCTACCGCAAGGAAGGTTCGGACGACGTCCTCGTGAAGTTCCTGTTGAACGAGAATGAAACCACCATTCCCGTCAAGACCGACTGCGCGCCTTACTATCACTGGAAGGACGTGAAGGCTTATTGGGAAGAGCATCCGTAGGGCTCTGAAAAAGATAGGACTATGAAAAAGTTGCTGCTTGCCCTGGCCGCCTGCACGGCCTGCGTTTCCGCCCTGGCGGAAGACCATCTGCGCTATGTGAATCCGTTCGTGGGAACGGCGGGCTTCGGGAACGTGTATCCCGGGGCGCAGATTCCGTTCGGGGGCATCCAGATCAGCCCCGATACGGATGATTATGATTACGATACGGCGGCCGGCTACAAGTACACCCGGTCCGCCATCATGGGCTTCAGCCTGACCCATCTGAGCGGGACGGGCATCCCGGACCTCGGGGACTTCCTCTTCCTGCCCGGAACGGGAACTTTCCTGTCCGCCATCGGAACCGATGAGGATCCCGATTCGGGCTACCGCTCCCGGTTCCGCCACGAGACGGAAAAGGCTTCTCCGGGTTACTACAGCGTGGAACTGGACGACTACGGCACCCGGGCGGAGATGACCGCCGCCGCACGCAGCGGGGTGCTCCGGTTCACGTATCCCGCCTGCGATTCCTCGTTCGTGATGATTGACCTGGGTCACACCCTCCGCTGGAAGTGCGTCTGGTCTTCGGTACGGCTCCTGGATGAGTACACGATCGTGGGCAGCAAGATTGTCAATGGGTGGAATCCCGACCGGCACGTGTCCTTCGCGGCGCGTTTCTCCCGTCCGGTCAAGGACTTCCTGATCCTGAAGGAAGGGAAGCCGGTCATCTATAATACCAGCCGTTTCCGCAGTTCCCTGGAGGCCTGGGGTACCGGCCTGCAGGTCTGCGTCCGGTTCCCGACGACGGCCGGCGAGCAGGTCTCCGTCCAGGTGGCCGTCTCGGCGACGGGCACGGACGGGGCGCTGAAGAACCTCTCCGAGGTGGAGGGGAAATCGTTCGAAACGGTATTGGCGGAGGCTGAGGCCTTGTGGGAAGCGGAATTATCCCGCTATGAACTGGACCCGTCCTGCACGGAGGAAGCGAAGGAAACCTTCTACACCAGCGTTTACCGCACCGCCCTGCACCCGTTCCTGTTCCAAGACGTGGACGGGCGCTTCCGCCGGCATGACGGAACCATCGGCCTGGCCGAGGGCTTTACGAACTATACGACCTTCTCCCTTTGGGATACCTACCGGGCCTTCCATCCGCTTCTGAACCTGGTGAATAAACCCCTCCAGGCAGACCTCGCGAACTCCATGCTGGAGCATTACGACAAGAGTGCGGAGAAGATGCTCCCCGTCTGGTCGTTCTACGGGGGAGAGACCTGGTGCATGATCGGTTACCACGCGGTTTCCGTACTGGCCGACATGATGATGAAGGGCGTCCAGGGCTTCGACTACGAGCGTGCTTTCCAGGCTATGAAGATCACGGCGACGAACCCGAACTATGACTGCCTGCCGGAGTACACGGAACTGGGCTACGTGCCGTTCGACAAGGAGAACGAGTCGGTTTCCAAGACCCTGGAGTATGCCTATGATGACTGGTGCATCGCGCAGGCTGCCAAGTTGTTGGGCCACGAGGAGGACTATGCGTTCTTCCTCGAAAGGAGCCGGAACTACCGCAACCTGATCGACCCGGAAACCAAGTATATGCGCGGCCGCGACTCGAAGGGCAACTGGCGTACGCCGTTCTCGGACATCGCCTATGAGGGTCCCGGTTCCGACAATGGCTGGGGAGACATCACGGAAGGTTTCACGATGCAGTACACCTGGACGGTTCCACACGCGTTTGAGGATTATATGGACATCGCCGGGAAGAAGTTCCTGTGTGAGCGGCTGGACAATATGTTCCAGATCGAGATGAGCGACGACATCCCCGGTGCGCACGACATCTGGGGCCGCATCGGCGGCTATTGGCACGGGAACGAACCCTGCCACCACGTGCTGTACCTGTACAACAAACTGGGAAAGCCGCAGGAGTGCCAGAAATGGGTCCGGTATGTGGCGGACCATTTCTACGGCAACAAGCCGGACTCCCTGAGCGGCAACGACGACTGCGGCCAGATGAGCGCCTGGTACATCTTCAACTGTCTGGGCTTCTATCCCTTATGCCCCGGCAGCAACGAGTACGAACTGGGCTCGCCCTGCCTTCCCGGCGTCCGGGTCCGCCTCTCCGACGGCGGCGTCCTGAACGTCCGCACCAAGGACTGGAGCCCCACGAACGTACACGTCAAGGCCGTCTTCCTGAATGGCATACGTATGAAAAGCACCACCCTGCGCTATGAAGACATCAAGGATGGTGCTGATCTGCTGTTCTGGATGGGGAAGTAGGTAACTACTTCTTGAAGAACCGGTTGTAAAGGCCCAGGAAGCCGGCGCCGTGGCGGGCTTCGTCTTTGGCCATTTCGTGGACGGAGTCGTGGATGGCGTCGTAGCCCAGCTGCTTGGCACGGGTGGCGATGGCGAGCTTGCCTTCGCAGGCGCCGGCTTCGGCTTCGTAGCGCTTCTTGAGGTTGGTTTTGGTGTCCCAGACGACTTCGCCGAGGAGTTCGGCGATGCGGGCGGCGTGGTCGGCCTCCTCGAAGGCGTAGCGCTTGAAGGCGTCGGCGATCTCCGGATAGCCCTCACGCTCGGCCTGGCGGCTCATCGCGAGGTACATGCCCACTTCTGAGCATTCGCCGGTGAAATGCTCTTGGAGACCGGCCCAGACCTCCGGGTCACAGCCTTTGGCAACGCCGAGGACGTGCTCGCAAGCCCACTGGGGCTTGTCGCCTTCCTCTTTCAATTCAACGAATTTTTCGGCTTTTGCATGGCACACAGGGCACTCTGCGGGCGGATTTTCGCCTTCGTGGACGTATCCGCAGACGAGGCATCTGAATTTTTTCTTCATAATGGTGTTATCCTTAGTGGTTTGGAATTTTTCAAAGGTATGAAAAAACTTTCCATTGTGCAATGATTTGGCAAAAGGAAAGTATATCTTTGTAACATGACACCATTCTTGAAGCAGGTCGCGGCCCATTATCTCGCGGCGGACATACAGGACACTTGTTTCATTTTCCCGAACCGGCGGTCGTCCGTGTTCTTCCGGAAGTATCTGGGCGACCTTCTGCGGGAGGGCGGGGCGCTCCGGCCGCTCCGGGCCCCGCGTTCGCTCACCATCAACGACTTCTTCTGCGAGGTCTATGGTGGGGAGGTGACGGACCGGATCCGGCTGCTGCTGGAACTGTACCAGTCGTACAAGGCCGTCTATCCCAAGGCCGAGCCCCTGGACGAGTTCCTGTTCTGGGGCGAGGTGATCCTCGCGGATTTCAACGACGTGGACAAGTTCCTGGTGGATGCCGAAAGCCTGTTCGCGAACGTGGCGGACTTCAAGGACATCCAGGATGACTACAGCCACCTGTCCGATGTCCAGCGGGAAGCCATCCGTCATTTCATGGCCCATTTCCGGGACCGCAACGGCCGTCTGACCGTGCATCTGGACACGGACGACACCACCGTGAAAGCCCGCTTCCTCCAGATCTGGAACATCCTGTTCCCCTTGTATGCCGATTTCCGGAAGCGATTGAGGGAGAAAGGAATGGCCTATGAGGGGATGGTGTATCGAGACCTCGCTTCCAAACTCCGGGACGGCCAGGCCGCGGTCGATGTGATGGGGGCTGCCTTCCCGCAGACGCACCGGTTCGTGTTCATCGGCCTCAATGCCCTGAACGCCTGCGAGCGGACGGTCCTGGCCCGGATGCGGGATGCCGGACTCGCCGAGTTCTGCTGGGATTACGTGTCGGAGGAGATCCGCGACCCGCGGAACAAATCCTCCGTCTTCATGCGGGACAATGTCCGCGTTTTCCCGAACGCCTTCCAGGTGGACCCGGAAGGCCTGGGCAAGCCTGAATTCCACGTGGTGAGCGTCGCATCCTCCGCCGGGCAGACCAAACTGGCACCGGAAATCCTCCGCCGCTCCACGATGGACGATCCGGTGGAAACCGCCTTCGTCCTTCCCGACGAGAACCTCCTGATGCCCTTGCTGAACGCCATCCCGCCGGAGTACGGAAGCATCAATGTGACCATGGGTTGCCCGCTGACGGGCGGCGCTATCTATTCCCTGATGTCCGCCCTTTCCGCGATGCAGCTCCGCCTGCGGGAGAAGGCCGGCGGCTGGTTCTTCTACCACCGCGAGGTCCGTTCCGTCTTCTCCAACAGCCTGTTCCGGGCCGTCCTGACCCCCGAGGAGGATGCCGTGGTGAAGAAGGTCAAGGCCCAGGCGAAATACTACATCCCGCAGGAAGACCTCCAGGGAGGGCCGCTCTTGAACCTCCTGTTCCGTCCGGTTGTCCTGAATCCCAAGGAGGGGACCCTCGCGCAGAACCGTAGCGTCGCCGCCTGGCTGTCCGACATCGTCAGTTATGTGGGTTACCATCTCCGCGGGGTGGAGGCCATGCTGCTGGAACTGGATTTCGCCAAGCGGTACCTCCAGTCGCTCAACCTGCTGGACGGCATCGGCCTGGACGTCCTTCCCGCCACCTGGCTCCGGCTGCTGGATGAGCTTCTGGCCGGTGAATCGGTCCCTTTCCACGGCGAACCGCTGGAGGGGCTGCAGGTCATGGGCCCGCTGGAAACGCGGGCGCTGGATTTTCGGAACATCGTCCTTTTCTCTGCGAATGAGGGCTCTTTCCCGCGCCGGAGCGCAAGCGCATCCTTCGTCCCGCCGGAACTGCGGAAAGGCTTCGGACTCCCCACCTTTGAATACCAGGACAGCGTCTGGGCCTATTATTTCTACCGGATGGTCCAGCGGGCGGAGCACGTTTGGCTGCTGTACGACAGCCGGACCGAAGGACTCAAGACCGGCGAAGAGAGCCGGTATATCAAGCAGTTGGAGTATTATTACCAGGTGCCGCTGGAGCGCTTTGTCGCTACGGGCGGGATGCAGCTGGCGCCCGGGGAAGGCGAGATTGCCAAGACGGAGGAAGACATCGGCCGGATCCGGTCCGGCGCCCTGTCCGCCTCGGTCCTCCAGAGCTACCTCTACTGCCCGGCCAAGTTCTACTATCAGTTCGTGAAGCGGCTCCAGGCGGAGGACGAGGTGGCCGAGTCCCTGGATGCCGGGAGCTTGGGCAACGTCTTCCACAAGACGATGCAGGCCCTGTACAAGCCCTTCGCGGTGGTGGGCGTGGCCGAAATCGACCGGATGCTCCAGGACCGCAAGGCACTCAAGGACCTGGTGCGGCAGAAGATCATGGAGGAGATGCAGACCATCGACGTGACCGGCCGCGACCTCGTCGTGGAGGAAGTCATCCTCGAATATGTCGTCCAGACCCTTCGTCACGACCGGAACCTGCTGGTGCAGTCCGGGTCCAAGGGGTTCGAGATCCTATACCTGGAGCAGCGGATGGAATGCCGGTTCGAGGGCTTCACCATCAAGGGTTTTGCCGACCGCATCGACAGTTACCTCGGCGGGGAAGCCCGGATCGTGGACTACAAGACGGGACGGGTGGAGGACGAGGACATCGACATCACCGACGAGAATGCCGCCGCCATTGTTGATAAGCTCTTCGGCCCCTCCAACGAGGGCCGGCCGAAGATCGCCCTCCAGTTGTATATCTACGGCCTCCTCGCGCAGGAACAGGAGAAACTCAAGGGAAGGCCGGTGGTCAATTCCATCTACAGCGTCTCGCGCCTGTTCACCGAGCCGCTGAAGGACCGCCCCCAGAGCGCCGAATTCGCCCGCCTCACGCGGGAACGCCTCAAGGACCTCCTCGCGGAGATGACGGACCCGTCCGTGCCCTTCCGCCGGACGGAGGAACTCCGCACCTGCAGCTACTGTGACTTTAAAATGATTTGTGGACGATGATGGAGATTCTGAAAGCCTCGGCCGGTTCCGGCAAGACCTACAACCTGGCCCGGACCTATATCCGCCTCCTGCTCACGAAGGATGACCCGCAGGCGTATCGCCATATCCTGGCCGTGACCTTCACCAACAAGGCCACGGACGAGATGAAACGGCGCATCCTCCAGGAACTCTTCATCCTGGCCGACAAACCGGAGGAATCGCCTTACTACAAGGACTTTGTCCCTTCGGTTTTCCAGACGGCGGAGGCCTTGCAGAAAAGGGCTTCCGCACAGCTGGGCGCCATCCTGCACGACTATTCGTCCTTTGCCGTGTCCACCATTGACAAGTTCTTCCAGCAGACGCTCCGGGCCTTCTCCCGCGAGATCGGGCAGTTCGCCTCCTACCAGGTGGAACTGGACAAGGCCTCGCTTGTGGAGGAGAGCGTGGACCGGATCCTGGATGCGCTTACGGAACAGGACAAGGACCTGCTGGACTGGCTCACGGATAACGTGAAAGCGGGCCTCTCCCAGGGGAACCGCTTCAACCTGGAGCCGCCGCTCAAGGAAATGGCCGTGAACCTCAAGTCGGGGGATCACGAGGATGCCGTGCGCCGTTTCGGCATCGATGAGGGGAAGGTCTGCTCCAAGGAGCATCTGAAGCAGGTCCGGAAGGGCTGTGACGACCTGGTCCGTACCTATGTGAAGGATGTGGAGAATGCCGCCCGGGCCGTTCTGGACGTGCTGCAGCAGCACGGTGTGGACCCGGCCGACAGCAACCGAGGCTTCCTGAAGGCCCTGTATGGCTATCTGGACCTGGATCCGCATGCTTCCGTGGCCCCGCCGACGGCCTCTTTCCTGGACAAGGCCCCCGACTCCTCGAAGTGGTTCGCGAAGACCAAGGACCGCTTCCGGCTGGAACTGGAAGGCAGCCTGGAAGGGCCCCTGGACGCGTTCTGCGCCCTCTTTGGCGACCGCTACCGGGCGTATGCGACCGCCCGGCTCATCGGCGCGCAGGTTTTCGGCCTGGGCATCGCCGGCGAACTCCGGAAGGCGTTCGAGGAAGTGCAGAAGGAGAAGAACGTCATCAGCATCGATGATTCCAATACCATCCTCAAGGGTATCATCGACGGGTCCGACGCCCCGTTCGTGTATGAGAAGCTGGGCGTCCGGTTCGAGGACTTCCTCCTGGACGAGTTCCAGGATACCTCCACCATCCAGTGGGAGAATTTCCGGCCGCTGCTGCTGAACAGCGAGGCCGGCGGTTTCGAGAACCTCGTGGTGGGCGACGTCAAGCAATCCATCTACCGTTGGCGCGGCTCGGACTGGAACCTGCTGGACAGTGAGTTGCAGAAGACCTTCCATCTGCCGCCGGAAGCCGTCCGGGTGCTCGATGAGAACTACCGCACCTGCCGGGCCATCGTGGAATTCAACAACGCCTTCTTCCCTTACGCGGCGGAGCAGCTGGACGGCCTGCTGGGCACGACGGACATCCGGCGGATTTACGGGGACGTCGAGCAGAAAGTCCGTTTCCGGGATCCGGCCGAGGGCAGTGTGGATGTGCAGTTCTGCGCGAATGCCGAAGCGGAAATGGAAGCCATCCTGGAGTCTGTCCAGGCGGTTATCGATGCCGGCGGGCAATACGGCGATATCGCCATCCTCGTCCGCGGCAATGCGGAAGGCTCGGAGATCGCCTCCCGGTTCGTCCAGGAAGGCATCCCGGTCGTGTCCGACGACTCCTTGTTCGTCAAGGCTTCCGTGACGGTGCGGCGATTGGTATCCCAGCTGTCGCTGGTAGATGCCCCCGATACGGAGGAGAAGGCTTCCGTCGCCGGTTTCCTGGCCCGGTCGCTGGATATCCGCATCCCCGAGCACTACCATTCCCTGACGGACCTGGCCGAGTCCCTCCTGCGGGATCTCCGGGAGGCCGATGCCGCTACTTTCGAAGCGGAAATCCCTTATGTCCAGTCCTTTATGGATTACCTGCTGGACTGGACGGCTGCGCGGGGCAACGACCTGACGGCCTTCCTCCGGGACTGGGAGGCGGCCGATCCCAAGATCGCCTCGCCCGAATCCGGCTCCTCCGTCCGCGTGATGACGGTCCATAAGTCCAAGGGCCTGGAGTTCCCCTACGTCATCTTCCCGTTCGCCGAGAAAGTTACCCTCTACAAGCCCTCGTCCTACTGGTGCCGGCCTGCGGTGGAAGGCACGCCACTGGCGGCGGTGGCGGACGGCATCTATCACGTGGAACTGAGCGGCAGCAGCGAGGCCACGCTCTTCGCGGAGGATTTCCGGCGGGAGCGCCTGCTCCAGTTCATTGACAATATCAATGTCTTCTATGTGGCGATGACCCGGGCGAAATACGGCCTGAAGGTGATCGCGAAGGAGCCGCCCCGGAAACTGATGGATGCGGTGGGAAACGGCGGCCCGGCCGACTGGAAGAACCTCTCCCAGGTGCTTTACGGCTATGTCGGGACGCTGGATTATCACGCCGGGTCAATGTATGAATTCGGCTCCCTGAAGCGGGAGGCCGGGCCGGCGAAGCCCCTTCCGGCGGGTTATCCGTCCTTCCCGGCCGGTGACCGCGGCCGCCTGAAGTTCAGCCGGGATGCGGCCGATTACTTCGGCCCCGACGGCCTCGTGGGCCCGGAGGCCTCCAACCGTCTCCGCGGCCTCGTCCTGCACGACATCCTGTCCGCCGTCACCGTGCCTGCGGACCTCCCTCGCGCTGTGGACCGTGCCATCGGGACCGGTGCCCTTCCGAGCGCCGACCGCGAACGCACCCTCCGCTTCCTGGAGGCGGAAATCGCCTCCGTCGAAGTCCGCGGCTGGTTCGCTTCGGGCGTCCAGGTCCTCAATGAGGCGCCCCTCATCGGCCCCGACGGTACCGAACTCCGCCCCGACCGCGTCGTCATCCGTTCCGATGGTTCGGCGGAAATCATTGACTACAAGTTCGGTCAGCCCGACCGGAAATACCTGGACCAGGTTCGCGGCTATATGGACCTGTACCGCGCCCTGGGGCACGGTTCCGTCTCCGGAACCATCTGGTACATCCGGGAGAACGGGGAGGATGAGTTCGTGGAGGTGTAGATGCGGAAGTGCAATTAGATGATTATTTTTACGGACTTGTGCCCGAAATTCCGTATATTTGTCCATTCTAAACGAGAGAGAGTACATGGAAGCGAACGAGAACACCATCAAACTGTATTACAATACCGAAGTTGAGAAACTGGCCATGCCGGAGTACGGGCGGAACGTCCTCAAGATGGTCGAGATCATGAAGGACATCGAGGACCGGGCGAAGCGGTCGGAACAGGCGCGCGCCATCGTCAAGGTGATGGAGAGCCTGAATCCGCAGGTGCACCAGCAGGAGAACTTCGAACAGAAACTCTGGGACCACCTGTATATGATCGCCGGCTATGACCTGGACATCGACGCCCCCTATCCTGCGCCGGTGCCGGAGTTCATCGCGAGCCGTCCGGAAAAGATTCCCCTGAACACGAAGCCCATCAAGGCCCGTCACTACGGCCGGAACATCGAGAGCATCATCGACCTGATCGCCACCGAGCCGGAAGGGGAGGTGAAGACGGCGATGATCCGCTCCCTCGCGATCTATATGCGCCAGCAGTACCTCATCTGGAACAAGGATACGGTGGCCGACCAGACCATCTTCGCCGATATCGAACGCCTGTCCGGCGGCCGGGTGAAGGTCCCCGAGGGGCTGGAACTCACCAAGATCGACGCCAGTGCCAACTATGCCCGTCCGGGTATGAACATGGGCTTCAACCGCGGCGGCAACGGCGGCAAGAAGCAGTGGGTCAACTACAAGAAGAACGGTAAGAAGAAATGAACCTGAAGAGCCCTTCCGCATACTGGTCCTCCCTGGACGAGAAGCGGCGGTCCGAATACCGGATCGTCGCTGCTGTCCTTCTGGGCCTGTTCACCCTGTTCACCGCCATTGCGGTGGTATCCTACTTCTTCACCTGGAAGCAGGATGCCAGCCTGCTTACGGACCCGTCCCTGATGGACAGTGACGCGCCCGTGGGGAACGCCAGTTCCAAGCTGGGCTTCCGCTGGGCCCATTTCCTGGTGACCCGGAGTTTCGGTTTCGCGGCGCTCGGACTGGTCGCCTTCCTGGTGGCCTGGACCCTGAGCCGGATCTTCCCCCGGGAGGGTTTCCGGCTGGGCAAGTGGTTCGTGGCCAGCGTGACGGGGACCTTCCTGGGCTCCTGGCTCCTCTCTTTGGCCGGTCTCCTGACCGGTTGGAACACGGTTTTCGGCGGCGGGCCCGGCGGCCGCGCCGGTGCCGCGCTCGTGGGCTCCAGCATTGACCTGGTCGGTCTCATCGTCACGGCCGTCGCCCTTCTGGCCCTCACCGGCCTCTGGTTCTATTTCGTGACCGGCCTTCCGTCCCTGCCGCGGCAGGAGGAAACGGAGGAGGAAGAAGAACCCTCGGAGGAGGAGTTGACGCCGGCCGTTCAGCTCGTGACCGAGCCTGAGCCGGATCCCATTCCGGAACAGGATCCCATTCCGGAACCTGCCCGGATCATCCCGGCGACCGACCCGCGTCCCGTCGCCATCCCCGTCGTGCAACCGGATCCTGTCGAGGAACTGGCTGGGGATGAGGAAGGTACCTTCACCGTGGAAACGGACGACACCCTGGACCAGAAGGTCCGCAAGCCCCTGGAACCCATCAACAACCGGGACGACCTCCCCAAGTACAAGTTCCCTTCGCTGGACATCCTCGGGGATTACCTGAACGCCCGGCACACGGTGTCCCAGGACGAACTGAACCGCAACAACAACAAGATCCGCGCGACCCTGGCCAGCTACAAGATCCAGGTACGCGACGTCACCGCCATCGTCGGCCCCACCGTCACCCTGTACAAGGTGTATCCCGCCCCCGGCGTGAAGATCGCCTCCATCAAGATGCTGCAGGACGACATCGCCATCTCGCTGAACGCGAAGGGCGTCCGCATCGTCACCCTGTCCGACTCCGTGGGCATCGAGGTGGCGAACGACACCGCCTCCATCGTCCCCCTCAAGCAACTCCTGAACGACGAGTCCTTCCGCACGAGCAAGGCGGAACTGCCGGTGGCCATCGGCTATACCATCTCCCAGAAGGTGAAGGTCTTCGACCTGGCCGATGCCCCGCACCTGCTGGTGGCCGGTGCGACCAAGCAGGGTAAGTCCGTGGGCCTGAACGTCATCGTCTCCTCGCTCCTGTATGCCAAGCATCCGTCCGAGCTGAAGTTCGTCTTCATCGACCCGAAGATGGTCGAGTTCTCGGCCTATGCCCGGCTCATCAACCACTACCTGGCAGTTCTCCCGACGGCGGCGGATGCGCAGGACGAGATGGACCAGGCCATCGTCAAGAACGCCAAGAGCGCGGCGGCTATCCTCCAGTCCCTGTGCGTGGAGATGGACGAGCGTTATGCCCTCCTGAACAAGGCGACGGTGAACAACATCAAGCTCTATAACGACAAGTACAAGGAGCGTCATCTCCTTCCGACCGAGGGACACCGTTTCCTGCCGTACATCGTCGTCGTCATCGATGAATACGCCGACCTGACCATGTCCGTCGGCGCCGGTCCCGAGTCCAAGGCCGTCGCCCGGAGCATCACCACCTCCGTCATCCGACTGGCGCAGAAGGGTCGTGCTGCGGGCCTGCACGTCATCCTCGCGACCCAGCGTCCGACCGTGGACGTGATCACCGGCCTGATCAAGGCGAACTTCCCGATGCGCATCGCCTTCCGCGTGACCTCCCGCATCGACTCATCCACCATCCTGGACCAGCCGGGTGCCGACAAACTGATCGGCCGCGGCGATATGCTCCTGTACAGCGGCGTGGAGATGGAACGCATCCAGTGCGCGTTCATCGGCAACGACGAGATTGCGACCCTCACCAAGGCCGTGGGCGGCCAGATCGGCTACCAGAAGTCCTACAATACGCCGTACTACCTGCCCGAACCGGCGCCCGAGGAGGGCGAGGAAGGCGGTGGCGGCATGGTGGACATGAAGCAGCTGGACGAGCGTTTCGAAGAGGCCGCCCGCCTCATCGTCACCAGCCAGCGGGGTTCCACATCCGACCTCCAGCGCCGGCTTGGCATGGGTTATGCAAAGGCAGGCAGGGTGATGGACCAGCTCGAAGCCGCCGGCATCGTCGGACCGCAGAATGGCTCGAAGCCGCGTGAAGTCCTGGTGAAGGATTTCAACGAGCTGGACCAGATCCTGAGCCACTTCTTGAAAGGAGAACAATGAAACGGATGATTACCGGCCTTGCGGCCTTCCTCGTGTCCCTGGCGGCGTTTGCCCAGGGTAGCATTCCCATCCTGGACCGGGTTCCCGGCCACCGGGTGCAGTTCCATTATACCTACAGCCTCTCCAAGGGCGGTGCGCCGATGAAACAGGTCACTGAAGGGGAGGTGACGGTGGAGGACAATGCCTACCTCCTTTCCGGCCTCGGCCTGGAAGTGCGCAGCGACGGCGTCACTCGCTGGAGCATCGACCGGGAGGCGGAGGAAGTGCTGATCGAGCAGGTGGACCAGGACGATCTCCTCACCAATCCGGCCCTGTTCATCCAGTCCTACAAGTCCCACATGGACCAGATCCGGGTCAATGCCTCTTCGGCGAATTCCCTGGATGTCACCCTCGTCCTGGACGAGGATACTTCCGCCCGCTTCGTCCTCAAGAACATCCGCTTCCAGGACAAGCAAGGAAAAAGCGACTTCCCGCTGGATGGGAAATCGCTTTCCAAATCGTATGTGATTACGGATCTCCGTTAGCGCACGCAGCGGACCGAGAGGGCGAGGGAGGCCTTGTCGGCGTAGGAGGTGCGCACCTCGTTTTCCTGCACGTAGATATAGCGGAAGGCCGCCTGGCGCGGATCATCCGCGGACTCGGTGGCCGTCCAGAAGGCTGCGTAGTTGTAAATGTTCAGGTACTGGGGGGAGGTGAGGGCCGGGAGCGCGTAACCGGAAGGGATGATGCTCATCTTCGTTTCGTTGGTCTTCACGACGTCGGGCCAGTACTCCCACATCTGCTGGCTGTTCAAGTAAGCGTTGCACATCAGTGCGCCGGCTTCGGCCCCCAGGGTTTCCCATTCTGCCAACGTGGGGAGGCGCCAGCCTTCGGGGCAGGCGGTCATGGCCTCGTCCCAGGTATAATAGCGTCCGAGCGGGAAGGAAGTCACGTCGGCATTCTCATAGGAAAGGCCGTCGCCCGTCCAGGCGAGGTTGTTGCGGAACCAGTCCAGTTCACCGTTGTGGATGTAGTAATACTCGCTTTCCCCCTTCAGGCCGCGGGCGTCCTCGATAAACGGGTCTTTCTCCGGGTCGATTCCGGTCCCTTTCAGGGTCTTCCCCAGTTCCGGGTCGATGACGATGATGACCTTGCTGGTGGAAACGGCGTAATAGTTTGCGTCCGGATCGGAGGCCTGGCAGTAGACGACGTAGTTGCCCACTTCGCTGAGGACCAGGGTGTAGGTGTCCATTTCCTGGTAGGTGTCGTCATCCACTTTCCACTTGTACACGTACTTTTCCAGTTCCTTTCCATCCTCCGTGTAGACGCCGTAAGGCGAGAGTTCGAAAATGTCGCCGGGACGGGCGAAGGTGGGGAGGTCGAAATTTACCCCGTACAGGTAGGGTTTGGTCGTGGTCGAATTGTCATCCTTCTTGCAGGAGAGGGCGGTGAGGACGGCCAGGGAAAGGGCGATATAGGTAAACAGGCGTGTTTTCATAAATGTTTCTCGCATACAATCTGCAAATATCGTGATTTTATCTTAATTTTGTGCAACTATCTTGCCGCAACCTTCGTGGAGATGAAAAAATTAACCGCTTTTGCCCTCGCCCTGCTCCTGCTTTCCGCCTGCGGGGAGCGTGACCATTTTGTCCAGATTACGGGTCATGCGCAAGGGGGTGTCTATACCGTCAAGGCGAACCTGAAAGGGGTCCGGGTGGCTCCGGAAACGGTCCGGGATTCGGTGGAGGCCATCCTGACCCGCATCGACACGACTCTTTCCGGTTACAACAAGGGCTCCCTGCTGTCCCGGTTCAACGCCGGGGAGACCATCCGGCCGAACGGGCTGTTCCTGGAGATGTACCGGGTGGGTTATGACTGGTACGGGCGCTCGGGCGGCGTGCTGGATTTTGCGGCGGGTCCGCTGTACGATGCCTGGGGCTTCGGGTTCAAGTCCGGCGAGATGCCCTCCGACGAGCAGGTGGCGGAGGTGCGTGCCAGCTGCGGGATGGGACTCCTCAAGCCGGTGATGACTCCGCGTGCGGACGGGACCCTGTCGGTGCGGGATGTGCGACTGGACGGGATGGACGCCCCGGTTGTGCTGAACTACAACGCCATCGCGCAGGGCTATAGCTGCGACCTGGTGGCGGCCTATCTCTATTCCATCGGCGTGAAGGATATGCTGGTGGACATCGGCGAAATCTGGTGCGACGGCCACAACCCTTCCGGGAATCCCTGGAACGTGGGCGTGGACCGGCCCTACGACCGCCCGGATGACGGAACGGACGAGCTCGGGGCCGAACTGGACGGTATCTGGTCTTCCGACGGGGCCGGGAACGGCGTCGTTACGTCCGGCAACTACCGCAAATACTATGTCCGCGACGGCCGCAAGTACGCGCATTCCATTGACCCGCGCTCCGGCTATCCCGTGCAGCATAACCTCCTGAGTGCCACCATTGTCAGCCCCGAAGGCTCTGCCGATGCGGACGCCCTTGCGACCTGGTGCATGGTCATCGGCCTGGAGGAGGCGAAGGATCTCCTGGCCGGTCTGGCCGGGGTCGAAGGATATCTGATCTATACCGCGGAGGACGGCTCCATGGCCGAATGGGCCTCCCCGGGCTTCACATTGACGAAATAATCTCCAGGATCCGGACCAGGGCGCGGCACAGGGCGTCCGTGGCCTGAACCAGCAGTCCGGGGCAGCATCCGAGGCCCCGGAGAACGAGCGTTGTCACTGCCGTCCCCATCAGGAGGGTGGTGAGGGGCATGGCAAGCAGGTTGGTCAGCAGGAAATACGTCGGGAAACTGTGGAACCGGATCCAGGCAAGGGGGCCGGTGAAGACCTGGCACGAGATGGAGAGGGCGGCGGTCTGCCAGACGCGCCGGACCGGGTCGAAACGGAAGCTTTTCGGGTACCAGGCCTCCATCCGAGGGTAAAGCAGGAAAATGCCTGCCATCGCCAGGTAGGAGAGCTGGAATCCGGTGGAACTCAGGACGGAAGGGGAGAGGACGAGCTGGATGAGCAGGGCCGTGGATAGCACCCGGAGGGGGTTCCGGGGCCGGCCGAGCAGCAGTGCGGTCTCGCGGAGGGCGATGAACAGGAAGGCCCGGACGATGGAGGGCGTGGCGCCGGTCATCAGGGTGAAGATTCCGGCGGCAAGGAGGATTATCCCATAACGGAAGCGCCGGACGGCGGGGCTGTTTCCGAGCGGCCACAGGAGGCGGGACAGCAGGAGATAGAGGATGCCCATGTGGAGGCCGGACAGGGCCAGCAGGTGTGAGGCGCCGCTGCCCCGGAAGATCCGGACGGTCTCGCCGGAGAGGCCGCTCCGGTCACCGGTCAGGAAGGCTTTCAGCAGGGGCGCCGTCCCTTCGGAGGGGAAAGGGACCGTGTCGATGAACCCGCGCAGCCTTTCCGCCGGGGCCGATGCCCAGCGGGCCAGGACGGGACCGGGACCCGCGAAAGCGTCCGTCAGGGCGCAGAAGGCGCCGCAGATCAGGAAAGCGGGGAACAGGATGCCCATGCGCCTGGTCCGGAGGACGGCGAGGAGGAGGGAAGCGAGGATGAGAAAAAGGCCGCCGGAGAGGCTGTAAGCACTGACGGGAAGACGCAGGAGAAGCGTCCCGGCCGCGACTCCGGCCGTGAAATGGACTGCCAGCGCCTCGATGCTCTCCCGCTTCACCATTTCCTGCATGTTTTCTGCGAAAATACTGATTTATTTGTTAACTTTGCAAAGATAGACCGAAAATAATTAACAACTAATACCTATGATCATCCTCGTCATCAATTGTGGAAGTTCTTCCATCAAGTACCAGCTCCTCGATATGAAGAGCGACGACGTTTTCGACGTCATCGCCAAAG
>Ga0265299_10001284_pt1 | contig 29217 bp, 30 predicted proteins | sample AusTroGonzalo_MG_4_FD_193485 | JGI IMG/M metagenome (GOLD analysis project Ga0265299, IMG submission 193485) | Bovine rumen microbial communities from tropical cattle in Woodstock, Queensland, Australia - Gonzalo_02 | ecosystem: Host-associated > Mammals > Digestive system > Stomach > Rumen ... | reverse complement strand
TGGCTCCCGGAGAGGTGGGTGAGTGGCTGAAACCACCGGTTTGCTAAACCGACGTACGGGTCATTCCGTACCACGAGTTCGAATCTCGTCCTCTCCGCAAAAATCCCTTACAGAGCGTTCTGTAAGGGATTTTTGGTAAAAAGTGGCCCAAAAAATGTCCCAAAAATCGATAATTTGAACTAAAAAAAGGTGCTCGCAGGTCGGCACCTTTCGGAGAAGGATGAAGAGACCAGGGCTATAGGGATTTCTCCTCTTTCAAGAAAGTTTGTTTGCTTCCATTCCGGACAATTATCATTTCCAAGAACTACATGCCTCTCAATTCTGATTGTCGTCAAACACATAAATAGTTATTATCCATCCTCTGTCTCCTTTTTTTTGTAATTTTGCAAATTATAGAACGTAATATAATAGCATCATTGAACAATTTGTCTACTCGAAAACTTGTAGATGGGTACCACAAGGCATTCATCGATGCTACGCGTGAATCCGATCCGACATTTTCTCCGAGCCTTATATCAAATTCACACGGTAAGAAGGTATTAACTGTTATTGAGAAGGAAATGAAAGGTTGCGACGACTTGTTCATAAGTGTCGCTTTCATTACCATGGGAGGAATTGCTCCGCTTCTTGGCACCCTAAAAGACTTGGAGAAACAGGGGACTCGAGGCCGTATTTTGACGACGGATTATCTGATGTTCAGCGATCCACGTGCATTAGATAAACTCGCTTCACTTAACAATCTTGATGTCCGCGTCTTCAAGACAGGTGAAAACAATGTCGGTTTCCACACCAAGGGATACATGTTCCATAATGGTGATAACCTTCGCATTATCATTGGCAGCTCAAATCTTACCCAAGATGCCATTACCAAAAACCACGAATGGAATACACGCTTGGTCTCATCTACTGAAGGCGCATATGCAAAGGATATCGAAACCGAGTTCAATGAGCTATGGGAGTCGTCAGTGTGCTATGAGGAGTACCGGGACGAATATGCCGACTTATATGAAAGCAGTCAGAAGGAGAGGGATGAAATTACAAGATTAACGAGGACTCTTGATTTAGGCTATTCCCAAGTACTTCAGCCGAATTCGATGCAGGAAGTGTTCACGTTAAACATCGAGGAGATAATACGCTCAGGAGGAAAACGGGCACTATTGATTTCTGCAACAGGAACTGGCAAAACATACGCATCTGCGTTTGCCATCCGTAAGCTTTTCTCGGAGAATATCCTCCACGGAAAGAAGGCTCTGTTCCTTTCTCACCGTGAGCAGATTAACCGACAGGCACTGGGCAGTTATAAGCGTATCTTCGGGAAAAATATCCCGATGGAGCTTCTTAGCGGAACACACAACGATATCAAGAAGGCACGCTCGGCTTCATTTCTCTTTTCCACCATGAACATGATGGCAAAAGAGTATGTTCGGGAACAGTTTGCCCCTCAGGAGTTTTCGGTCATAGTTTTAGATGAGTGCCATAGAAGCGGTGCTGAGAGCTACCAGAAGATTATCAAATACTTCCGCCCCGAACTTCTCTTGGGAATGTCTGCTTCTCCTGAACGAACAGACAGTTTTGACGTCTTTCAGCTGTTCGATCATAACATAGCATGTGAGGTTCGTCTACAGCAGGCTCTGGAGAATGAAATGCTATGTCCTTTCCATTACTTTGGCATTACTGACCTTGAGATTGAGGGGGAAGACAATGACGATCTTCGCCGATTCCGGCATTTAACTTCCGACCGTAGGGTGAAGTATATTCTGGAACGTGCCGAGTATTATGGTTTCAGTGGGCAGCGCGTAAAGGGCTTGATTTTCTGTAGCAGAAAAGAGGAAGCACGGGAGTTGAGCGAAAAGTTCAATGCTACAGGACATTATAACACGGTAATGTTGTCAGGTGATGACTCTCAGGAGGATCGTGAGGATGCAATCGAGAGACTGGTTTCAGATACAAGGATAGACAAACTTGATTACATTTTCACGGTAGATATCTTCAACGAAGGCGTGGATGTCCCTGAAATCAATCAGGTCATATTACTGCGTCCTACTGAATCGCCCATTATTTTCGTTCAACAGCTTGGACGTGGACTTCGCAAGGCTGAAGGGAAAGAATTCGTGATTGTCCTTGATTTCATCGGGAATTATCAGACCAACTACATGATTCCCATTGCATTGTCAGGAGACAGGACAGGAAATAAGGACAACATTCGTCGTTCTTTAATGGAGGGTAATAACGTCATCAAAGGCGCTTCGACCATCTATTTTGATGAAATATCTAGAGACCGGATTTACAAATCCATTGATGCCGCAGACCTTAACCAGATTCGTCTACTTAAGAAGGAGTACCAATCACTGAAATACAAGCTTGGCCGCATCCCTGATTTGAAGGATTTTGATGTTATGGGCGAATTGGATCCGCTTCGTATTATCGACAAAAAAGGCTCATATCAAGCCTTCCTTCGTGATTATGAAGATGATTTTACCGAAAAGTGGTCTGATAAGCAATATCAGATTCTGGAGTATATTTCCAGAAAGTTTGCGTCAGGTATGCGCATCCATGAGTTAGCTCTTCTTAGGATTCTGATTGATGAGCCTGAGCTTTCGGATCTATGGGAATCCTTGCTGGCAAACCGTTATGGAGTTATATTGGACGACCACCTAGCGCAGAATGTCGAGGATGTTTTAGCCGGAAGATTCTTCAGAGGAGATCGTTTTCAGATTTCTCTTGCATGCAGGACGCCAAGCGGTTTCAAATTGTCCGCCATTTTTGAGGACGCTTTAAAGAATCAGGCCTTCCATGCTGCAATCAGGGAACTCCTCGATTTTGGCATTTACAGATATCGTAGAGATTATTCCAACCCTTACGCTGGGACTCAGTTCAATCTGTATAAGAAGTATACCTATTCTGAAGTATGTTGGCTTCTCGGTTGGAGGAAAGAAGAGGTCTCATTGAATATTGGCGGGTACAAATACGATTCATACTCAAAGACTTATCCCATCTTTATCAATTACGAAAAAGAGGAGGATATTACCGCCACGACACGTTATGAAGACCGCTTTACCGATCCTTCCTCGTTAACGGCTATCTCAAAGAGTCGTAGAACTATAGACTCCGACGATGTTCAGAATGCCGTACATAGCCAGGAGCGTGGTATTCTTATGCCTTTATTTGTACGGAAGAACAAAGACGATCAGTCCTCAAAGGAGTTTTATTTTTTAGGGACGATGCGTCATAATGGCCATCTCCATCAGTTTGTGATGAATGACACAGAAGACGTAACGGCAGTAGAAATTGGGTATCGTCTTGACACTCCTATAGAGAGCAACCTATACGAATATATTACAGAACAATCATTATGAAGACAATAGAAGTAGTCGCCGCTATTATACGGAAAGAGGATAAGATTTTTGCCACCCAGCGTGGATATGGAGATTTCAAAGACTGGTGGGAATTCCCCGGAGGAAAGATGGAACAAGGCGAAACGCCGGAGGACGCGCTTATTCGCGAGATTCACGAAGAGCTCGATGCGGATATAAGCGTGGACAAATTCCTTTATACGGTTGACTGGGATTATCCTAAATTCCATCTTACCATGCATTGCTTCATGTCCTCATTGCGGAATGATGCTCTTCATCTGAATGAGCATGAAGCGGCCAGATGGTTGGATAAGGATGAAATTCATTACGTCAACTGGCTGCCAGCTGATGAAGTTCTGCTCCCTATGATCGTGAAAGAATTAGAGTCAACAGAGAATAAACAAGAGTCATGTGCGCTATCCCCTATCGAGAGCTCTTGCTCAGAATGAGCAAAGAAACACACTCAAATGGCGATGTTTCTTGGGCTTTTAATATGAGTGGCTTGTGCTCCGATTTGGCATGCATCAAGATTGATTTTATAAGTAACCCTTGGAACGCTGCTCAGCGGTTTTGGGGTTATTTGTGTGACTTCAATCTTACGGATCGGTTTTGTGCAACATGTCGATAATCAAGCAAATAGTTTTCTTAAAGGACAAGTCCGGTATTTTCAAACTCCGAGACGATATCAAGTCTTTTGGGTATGATGAACGGACTGGACAATACTATGTTCAGTTCAAGAAGGGCGATAATTATTTACATTACAACCCGGCCAATGTCGATGTTGCGAATTATACTCGACAGTTAGAGCCGCCATTCCGTGTAACGCGTAAGTCGGATGGTGAAGTATTCTTTCACGTCCTGGGAGTAAGGGTGTTTGAAGGAAGGGAAAACAAGGCCTATAGAATCATTTACGAAAACGGTTCTGGAAAGAACTATCCTGCAGACTACGTCTCCATTGAGGAGCACATTGATGACCATCGATCTATCAATGTCTGGGAGTATCTGAATGAGGTTGCCAAGTACAATGTTATTCCCATTGATGACGACAAAACCGTAAGTCTGGCCGATAAATACGCAAAGATGGAATTCGTGGCCAAGAATTCCCTCTTAGAAGCATATCTCAATATCGATACTTACGGAAAGCCATCAGTTAATAAGAGCTCTCCTATCTTCCCTTTTGGTTGTAATAGAAGCCAGTACAGAGCCGTTCAAAATGCACTTGAGAACAGGATCAGCGTCATTCAAGGCCCTCCTGGAACAGGAAAGACCCAGACCATCCTCAATATCTTGGCGAATTTACTGCTGGATGAGAAGACAATGGAGATTGTCTCAAACAACAATTCCGCTGTTGAAAATGTAAAGGAGAAACTGGAGTCCACAGGCCTTGACTTCCTTTGTGCTCAATTGGGACGAGCAAGCAATAAGAAAGAGTTCGTGGATAGACAGACCGGAAGTTTCCCTGACATTGAATCTTGGAAATTAGATAACGCCAAGAAGGTTCGTCTAGAAGCAGTCTCGCTCTCGAGAGAACTTCAAGAATTGTATGAGTATCAAGAAAAGCTAGCTCTCAGCTCCGAGAGATTGACTGAATACAAACGTCAAGTTGAAAGGTTTCCGAAAAAGACGGTAACAAAGAGACAATGGCCCGTCGGAACACTTGAGAAATACTTCATCCTCTGTAACCGCGAAATGGAGCGAAAGCACCATCTTTCCTGGTGGACTCGTTTTAGGTTGCGTTATCACCGACTCCCAGTCACCGAAGATGCACCAGATGAGCTTCAATACTTGCTTATCACCACTCGAATCAAGGATCTGGAGCAGCAATGCATGAAGTTCCGTGAGTTTGTAAAGGATGCTGATAATAAGAATAGTCGGTTAAGAGACCTGTCAATGCTTGTTTTGAAGGATCATTTGTACCGAAAGTATAGCACCAAAAAGGAACGGACGGTCTTTTCCCCTGATGAGATATACCTAAAGACCAGATCTTTCTTACAAGAGTATCCGGTAGTCCTCAGTACGACCTTCTCGGCAACATCCAATATTAATCCTGCATATAAGTTCGACTACCTAATAATGGACGAGGCGTCCCAAGTGGATATTGCCGCTGGTGCCTTGGCTCTCAGTTGTGCAAGGAATGCCGTCATCGTGGGCGACCTAAAGCAATTACCCAATGTAGTAGATTGTCACACAGAAGAGGTCGTGAGTGCAATCTTCGCAAAATATGGCATCGCTGAATCCTACCGGTATTCTACGAATAGTTTCTTGTCCTCCCTCTGCACCCTTTACCCGAATATTCCGCAAACGCTTCTGAAGGAGCACTATCGTTGCGACCCCCTCATCATTGGCTTCTGCAGTAAGCAGTTTTATAATGGCGAATTGATTCCCATGAAGAAGAGTGAATCAGAGTTCGCTCCCATCCGTGTTGTGAGGACAGTTAAGGGGAACCACGCTAGAGGAACGGTCAATTTCCGCCAGGTGGATACAATCACTCAGGAAATCCTTCCGGCGTTGGAGGAACAGTTTACGGATATTGGCATCATTGCACCCTACAACAATCAAGTGAATGCGCTGCACGCAGCATTGGAGGCGACGGGGCGACATTATGTGGCTGCTACCGTCCATAAATTCCAAGGCCGAGAGGATGATGCAATCGTTCTTTCCACGGTGGACAATCAAATACAGGAATTTACTGATGATCCACATCTTCTAAATGTGGCCGTATCGAGAGCAAAGCAGCAGTTCACGCTCGTTGTTTCCGCTGATGAGCAACCAGACTCAAACATCCGGGATCTAATTGATTATATTGAGTATTATCAAGGGAAAAGTGAGGAAAGCCAGATTTCCTCTATCTATGACTTGCTATATGAGGATTATACCCAAGAGCTTCTCAATTTCTACAAGACCCACAAGCGCGTTTCAGAATACGACTCTGAGAATCTCACATATTGGGCAATCCATGATACGATTAAAGAAAGGAGATTATCACACTTGGGCATCTTGATGCATTATCCTCTTCGGCATCTGGTTACTTCGACCTCTAATCTTACACCGGACCAGCGTGCATATGCTTCCCGCTCATGGACACATGTTGATTTCTTGATCTATGATACCGTCTCCCATAAAGCAAAACTGGCCATTGAGGTTGATGGCACACAATACCACAAGGCCAGTTCCAACCAAGGACAGCGCGATATGATGAAGGATTCCATACTTGGATCCATCGGTCTTCCAATTCTCCGTCTAAGCACAGCCGGTTCGCAGGAGAAAGAGAAAATTGCACAAGCATTATCATAGAGTTTGTGTAGCTGACACGTTCTACAAGTTCCTCCCCTTTTTTTTCTTCGTCCCGTCCCAGTTGGTGAGATCATCGTTGGAGCCGCCTCCGCCACCCCCGACGCTGACACCACCTTTTCCGCCGGCAGCGATCAATAACGTTGCCACAATCTCCTTCGGGACGGTTATCTCTTCGCAGAACTGTTCGGTGCGGGTCTCGGCCAGATCACAGCTGGATTGATACGTTCCTTTCCAGTTGACCTTGCCAAGCAGGCTTTTCGCCGCCTTCTTCCGCTGGCCCTCATCTGTCGGATCCAAGCCTTTCAGGATTGCCTCTGCAATAATACCATTGCCGATACTAACCTCTGCCTCTTTGGAGAAGATAAGGTCACGATTCAGGGCAAAGTTGTAAAGGGCTTTCACCGCCTTGGCAATCCTTTGATTCATCTCCTCCAGGAAGGCCTTCTGACGAAGAATCATCTCCCAAAACTGCTTTATCTCGGGAACAGAGAGTATCTCGCGGACCTGGTCTTCGGCGTTGTCGGCCCTTTTGCGCTCTTGCTCGGCCCGGAGCCATTCCTGATTGGTCCTCTCCTTTTCTTGAGCAACCGCAAGGTCGGCGTTTTCGGCGCGCTGGTTTGCTGCGGCGAGTTCCGTTCTTAGTTTCCGGACGGCATTCTCATCCACAGACGCAAGTTTTCCCTTAAGGCTGTCGTTCTCTTTGGTTAACCTCTGGTTTACCCCTTTGAGTTGTTTGTTTTCTTCACTGGTTTTATAGATTTCCCTTTGGGTCTGCTTGTAGAGCGCTTTGCCATAACTCAAAATCTTCCTTTTCTGGCTCCCCTTCGCCGAGATAAGATCGTTTTCCATCTGCGCCAGGATAGACTTTACCGCCTCAAGCCGTTCCTCTCTCCATTTCTCCCTTCCCACAACAGGAACGGGAGTTGAGAGTTCCTTCTGAATACCTTCCTTAGCCTTTTTGAGTATCCCGTCCGTCTCCAATTCGGGAACACTTAGCTCTTCCTCGTCGAAATCGAGCCCCTTGATCTCCGACTCCAGCGCTTCCGTCTTTTCCTTTACTGCCTTCTGCTCGTCCTTCAGTTTCTTAAGGACGAACTCCTCCCGCTCCAGGTGTTCAAGCCCGGTTTCGGATTTCTTCTGTCCACGCTCCATCTTCAACATATCGGCCAGCAGATCCTGCATCTCCGACATATCCTTCTCACTCAACTTGTACGACTTTCCGGTCTTATGATCCATCCAGTCCCATACGATATGTGCATGATAATTCGGCACCCGGATCCTCCTGCCTCGCTCGTTTTCCTCATAGTGCCCTTCGTCTCGGTGAATGTGAATCTGGATGGCTCTTATGTACCACCTCTTCTGAACGGCCGCGGTGAATCTTTTGAGGTCATCCAACGTGGTCCCTTCTTCGATGACTGCCACACCCTCACGGAGAGGACTGCTTCCTTTACGGACACGCTTTCTGCCATTCTTGTCCGTATATTCTACGTCTTTCTCCTGCATCGCCCTGCCGGTCTTTTCTTTAACCATTGCCTTGAGTTCTTCATAGTATTCCTGAAGGCTGGTGAACTCCAGTTCTGGTGTGACATAAGACTTATTGAAAGGAGTCAGGAAAGTGTCTATGTAAATCTGGTCGGGATTCAGGGATTTGAGGTATTTCTTGTCCCGCCTGTTATGCGCTTCGCTCTGGGCAATGTTGCACGGTTTGATATGGATGGATGCTTTACTCATGGGCTGGTGTTCTTGTTCTTTGGTTTGTATAAAGACCGGCTACGGGGTATCGGGGCGGGGCCCTGATCGGAGGGTGCAGGGAGAGGGTCACTCCCTGCCCGGGGATCCAAGGGGTGGAGCCTCCTTGCCCAAGCCCTCGGCAGAGCCCACAACTACAGAAGCGGAGCGTGTAGTTATAGTGGGCTATAACAGGGCAAGCCCTGCTTCTAAATCTGCCACCCTCCGGACCGGCTTCGCTTCATTAACCTCGCCATTGCTCTGAGCCTCAGTCGCGGCTCTGGAGGGAACAGCCTTGAAAGAAGTCGGGGCGACAGGATGGGGTCGCATTCGTTGTTGATCCCTGTCGCCGGAGGGTTCCCGCTTCCTGCTTCTTTTCTCTATCCGGTTAGGAATAAAGGGAAAGGGAAAAGAGGCGGAGATGGATCTACGATGTCCCACCTGGGTCCGGAGGATTTGCGCTGTCGGATTTACCGGTTTCGACATCGATTTCAGGTGGGACATGCTTGGAAATTCTATGCAGTTTCTTGATTGGCTTGACCAAAGGGTTACTGTCGAAGAAACCGCTCTTTATCAATCTCCAACCGGTGAACCAGGCTGACAGGCAAATCAGCGTGTGGATGGTGGTTCGGTTGGTTGATTCGGACCGGAGGATGCCAAGCTGGTTGAACTCGTGGACGATACGGGTTGCCGGCTTCCGATTGCAGCCCCACAGCCGGGCAAGGTCGACCTTGGAGGCCATGAATTGCCCAGGTTGTAGGACAACTGAATAGTTCTTTCCGGAGACCTTGGTTTCCTCCAGGACGGCCATCCGGATGAAGGTTTTGAGGCACTTCATCCGGAGGATATCCTGCTGCTCGTCCGAAAGATAATCGAGCTGCGCATCATTGAGGGTGATGCTGTATCTGATGTTCGTGTATTGCATAAGACCTACTATCGCTGCTGGTGCCCCCTACACACGTCCCCTCCTGCCAGAGTTCACTTCCGATATGAGGGAGCGGTGAAGCGGAGGATCGAACACATCTCTGCGAACCGGTCCCAGCACCGGTCTCCGTATCTTTCGCACAACTGCCCGTCGGTGAGGTTGGTTGTGATGACGGTAGTGAGCTGCTTGTTGTACCGGTAGACGAGCAGGTTCTGTACAGGGGTGTAGTCCACTCCGTAGTACTGAAACCGCACGGGTTCAGTCCCCAGATCGTCAATCAGAAGAATGTCGGTTGTCTTGTACAATTCATAATATCCGCCGCCCCCGTTCCGTTGCATCTGGTACTGGTCGTAGATGTCTAGACCGGTGCACTTGAGCAAGCTTGCGCCCGCCCCAGAATAGAGCGCACCGACCGCATTGAGGATAGTGGTTTTCCCGCTGCCCACCGTGCCCTGGAGGAACAGCGTCGAGCGGTATTTGGGGCCGTAGAGCCACTCGACCACCTTGGCTATCTTCTTTCCGGCCTCGGCGTCGGTGATATCCTTGTATTCCATCCCCCTCCTTTCAACGATGGCGCGGTAGGCCTTCATCAAGAAATCCACAAGCTCTTCCGGATCGCTCCCCTTCAGTCTCTGGGGAATCTTCGGGGTGTCATTAGATTCTGTCTGAGCTTTCAAAGTCTTCAGCGTGCCCGACAGCAAGTACTTCATGTCTTTGATTTCTGGTTCCATAATTTTGTTTTCTTGTGATTGGAGTTGTCGTTGTAAATGTATCTTCCCTATCCAATGGATAATGAATAGGCTTATCCATATCATTATTGTGCGAAGAAAGGTTACAGGTGGGTGTTACCTTTCTTCCCACCTGGGTGCGAACTTTCTTCGCATCCCCCTGCGAACTTTCTTCGCAACCGGGTGAGAAGAAACTTCGCACCCTCTCCTCGTTGATGGAATAGGTATAGGTCTGGTACTCTGGATGCTTTTCTTCAGAGCGGATGAGCAACTGTTTCTCGCAAAGCCTGTCGATCGCAATTCCTACGTACCTGCGGGAATAATCAATCATCTTTCCAAGATTCCCTTCGCTTACGAACAGACTCTTCCCCTTCCGGTGGTAGGAGTAAGCGTACGCGAAGACCAGCAGCTCGCACCCTTTCAGGTGGAGCCCGTCGCCCATCATCCAGTTCTCTACCAGGAATCCCATCACTTCTTGGTGGACATATAACCATCCGCCAGCTTGCGCGCCTTGTCGACGTCGAAGACGATCCGTCGGCCGATACGGGAGACGATTGCCTCCCGCAGGACTCCTCCGCCAACATTGGATCCGTCCTCCTCGCGCGGCGCGCGCATCAGCGCGTAAATAGTAGATTCGGAGCATCCGAGCTCCACGGCCAGGGCGTGAACGCCCAGGGCTTTCTGTCCCGCCTGGGTGGGACGGTTGGCTGCATTGGGAGAGTTCGCCAGCGCGTAGTGCGTAAGCTCAAGATACTCCTCCCCGGTCATCATGTAGACGGGCTTCTCCAAAAGCCCCTCGATGGATTTAAGTGTACTCATAGCGTTTACTGTTTTATTGGTTGTACTTTATTCCTTTTTAGGGTTTGACTTTTTTTCGGTTGGGCTTTCTGGGTGGTTTGTGCCACTTCTAAAAGCGAAAAGTGCCGGAAAACCGAGGTTTTCGGGGCTCTTCCCATATTTAAGTTACGAAATAATTCCCACATTTACACGCTTTTGAGGGACTTTTTTGAGTTTGGCCATATAGGCACACAAAAATGGCACTATTTGGCCGCAAAATGGCCATTTACCGCCCATTTTCACGTCTTCTCATAGGGCCACTTACCTTAAATTCGGCAATTTCTCCAGGCTCCGGCCTCGAGGTTTTCCCTGATATGAGGCCGTCTTTTATCTCCAATGTGCCAGACTGACGAGAGGCAATAGGACACAACCGACCTTCCGATTATTAGATGGCTTTTCAATTTGTAAGAATGAAAAAACCTCCAAACCTGACTATACTATACTGGTTTGCCCCGGAAGCAGAAAAACTATCAGAAATAATAATCGGCCTCATTGCTGCCAATGAGACCGATAATAAACTCTTTCCAGGTAAAATCAATCGAAGCCCGTCAATCTTCCTCTTCTTCAAGTTCAAGTTTTCCCTTCGGAATCTCCGAAAGGTATTCGTCGTCATCGGACCGTGTCATGGCCCTTTGCAGATGCGTGAAATCACTGTTCTCTATTGAATCGCGGAACTCCGTGGGGGAACAGCCGAGTACTCGTTTGACATATCGTGTAAAGACCGGCAATGATGAAAAGTTCATCTCTTTTGCAAGTTTCGAAAAAGAGACATCTTGGGCGGCCAGTTCTTTTCGAAGTACACGCGCCGTGTAGTAATCAATCCAGTGGCCGACTGGTCGACCGGTGGCGTTTTTGCTGATCTCCGTAAGGTATTTCGGTGTTATCCCCAGTTTCTCCGCGTACCATGTGACATCGCGTTGCGTTCTGCACTCCTGCTGAATATCAACCAGAAATCTGGCGAACTTCCCCGAAGGAAGGCCCCTGTCGGCATGGGTATATACCTTACGGTAGAAGACCCGCCAAACATCGCACAGGAAGACACGTAAAAGGGAACCGATTATTTCTTCATCGAGGTAACCGGGGAAAATGCCGAGACGCTCCCTGATTTGATTGAGATCGTTCGTCAGAGTCTTCTGCTCATCAAATAAATCATCCTTCAATCTGAAGACATAGGACATATTCGACAGATACTTATAACCTTTGACCTCCCACGGGACTTTCGGCCGGTACAACTCCAGCAGATAATCAGAAACCAGAAGGATGTCCGCATCCGCGTCTCCTAAAAACTCAATCTGTGTAATTGAATCTGGGCGCAGCAAGACTACAAGGCTCCCACCTCCAGTCGGCTGCGACATGGGTCCCCGGTGCGGCCACACAAACCCTTCTTTGCAAAGGATAAAGATATTGTACTGCCCCAAGAACGGTTCGAGGTCCACCTTATCCCGTTTGAAATTGTAAAACAAGATGTCTTCCATGGCCAATAAATGTCTTTAGACACAAATATAAGCCATTTTTACGAAACAGAAAAATAGTTAAGCCAAAGTGTCCGCAGTCGAATGAAGGGAAAGGAACGAATCCTGATGACCGAATGGCCGGAAATGCTTAACTTTGTATTCGAGAAATCGAGATTTATGATTCCGTTCACAGACAGCATATTCTTAAGCAAAATGCGGCAGGTTTCCCCGATAAGCGAGGAGACAGCCGAATTGCTTGCCTCTCACCTTGAGCAGTGCCATTTTGCTAAGAAAGAACTCGTTTTGGAGGCAGGTGTATTCTGCCGGTATATCTGGCTTGTCGAAAAAGGCAGCCTGCGCCATTACTGGCTCATGGAGGATGGACGGGAGATAAATACATCTTTTTCCATTGAAGGACATCTGGTATTCAGTATGGACGAGGTCTATTACGGAAAGCCCAGCGAGGAGTATGCACAAACGATGGAGCCTGTAGATGCCTGGCGCATTCCGGTCGGGGATATGAACCGTCTTTTCCGGGAGAATCTGGAATTGTGCAACTGGGGACGCATCATCCACCAGAGCGAATACCGGAGGCTTCACCGCTCTCATAAAGAGAGGCTTACCCTCTCTGCACCCGAGCGCTACAGACAGTTCCGGGAGCAGTTCCCGGAAGTGTGCCGGAGAGCCAACCTTGGATACATAGCCTCTTATCTCGGAATCTCCCAATCCACACTGAGCCGTCTCAGGGCCGAATATGGATTTTGACGCAGGTCAAATTTTTTCTCTTTCTTTTTGACGACCTTTGCGTGTTAAACGACTGTTATGGAAAAACAAAGAGAAATCTGGATAGACTGGCTAAGGGTGATAGCCTGCTTCCTTGTAATGATGACGCACAGCAACGAGCCTTTCTACCTGGGAGGAGAAGGTTCGCTTATCCTCACAAAGGCCGATGCCATCTGGGTAGCAATCCTGAATGTACTGCCCCGTGCCAGCGTTGCACTTTTTGTGGTGGCTTCCAGCTATTTACAGTTTCCGCTGCATTATTCAACGGGAGAATTCTTCCGCCGCCGGGCAGTACGGGTACTGATTCCGTTCCTCATCTGGACGGTGGTCTATGCCCTTGTATGGGGTGAGCCCGTGCAGAATTTCAAAGACCTGCTGCTCAATTTCAACTATGCGGCAGGGCATCTATGGTTCGTTTACATGCTCATCGGCCTGTATCTTATCATGCCGCTTCTGTCCCCGTGGGCGGAAAAAGTCGGGAAGAAGGAATTGCAGGTATATCTGGGCATCTGGCTTTTCACCACCATCATTCCGCTTATACGCCAGTGGGTTGGCGGAGCAGCTCCCGTCATCTATGGGCCATCCGGCATTCCCAACGCAGCCAAGTATCCTCTCTGGGGCGAGGCCAGCTGGAATACATATGGGGTATTCTATTATCTGAGCGGCTTCGTGGGATATATGCTGCTGGGGTTGTATTTCCGCAAGTTCGTGGGAGAACTCTCATGGAAAAAGACGCTTTCCGTTGCACTTCCCGTCTTCCTTGGAGGCTTCGCCATCTGCTCGCTTGGATTCCTCAGCCGTGTATGGGCCGATTGCCATGGGGCGTTCCCCATCGAAGGCCCGGTGGGACTTGCGGCCCTCTGGGAAGGCCCGTGGCTCAACGACACTTTAGGGGTTGCGCTCATGACCATCGGCTGGATTCTGGTGCTTCTCAAAATCAAGGGAGAAAGCGGCTTCTACAAGATAATCCTCCTTCCTGTCTCCAAAGCCAGCTACGGCATGTACCTCTGTCATATGCTGCTTCTTGGCATAGTATCGGCCTGGCTGCGTTCCGCCCTGGGACTCGGTGAAAACGGTGTACTTGGCATCTGGACCACCCCTGTGCAGGTTATTGGAACCGTCCTCCTGTCATATGCCGGAGTCGCCCTTTTCTGCGTCCTGGTGCAGCGGATACCCAAGATTGGGAAATGGGTAGTCGGATGACAAATTCACATTTATCGGCCAGCCGTCCATTGTGTGGGCGGCATTCCTTTTAACTGGCGGAAGGTGCGGGTGAAGTGCGGGATGGATTCAAAGCCGACGGCGACAGCGACTTCACCGACACGAATATCTCCGGTGGAAAGCATCTCGCAGGCCTTCTCGATACGGTATTCGTTGAGCCAGGTGATGAAGGTCTTGCCGGTCTGCTGCTTGAAGAAGGAGCAGAAGGCCGACCGGTTCATCCCAACATGGGCGGCGATGTCTTCCAACAGGATCTTGCGGGCGAAATTGCAGCTCACATAGATACGAATCTTTTCCATACGCTGTTGCGGGCTGCCCGTCGGGGTGAAGCTACTGACCTCGGAGGCATCGTCCAGGATGGAAATGGCTTCCATCAGTGATGCGATCAAGGCAATTCTTTCGGGTCCGGAAGTGCTCTCCATATCCACCAGCAACTGAACCAGCCTGTCCTGTACTTCTCCGGTATATAGGACTGCTTCCGTGAGGTTCAGGATACGGAACATCGATGGAGCCAAATCTGGAAAAAGGCGGGCAATGTCTTCCGGAAACGATGCGGGGAAATGGAAGGTTATGTTTTCGATACAGCCACCTAAATCCACAGCTTTTGGATCAAAGCGCCATTGATGGGGAATCCTGGGCGGAACAAAGACCACTTCTCCCTCCTTGAAAGGCTCAGTGCTGGAGCCCAACGTGCGCTCACCACGGCCGGTGATGATATAAGATAACTCATAGCCTGGCTGGCTGTGACGGCCGATCTGTTTGTCGGGCGCAAGGCGTACGTGGTCGTAGGAATAACTCATGAATGCAAATATACGATAAATCTTTGGTACGATACATCAAGAAATAACAAAGTGTATGCAGTACCTTTGCATCATGGCAAAAGAAAACGTATATCTGGCATCCAAGCCCCGTTACGAGATTTTGGACGGGCTTCGCGGCGTGGCCGCATTGATGGTGGTGCTCTTTCACCTGTTCGAGACCTACAGCAAAGGCCCGGCTTATCAAATCATCAACCACGGATACCTGGCAGTGGATTTCTTCTTCATGCTGAGCGGCTTCGTCATCGGTTACGCCTACGACGACCGCTGGGACAAGATGACCACCTGGGGCTTCTTCAAGCGTCGTTTGACGCGTTTGCACCCTATGGTGATTGTGGGAACGCTCGTTGGCGCTGCGCTGTTCTTCTTCGCCGGGACGATGTTCCCGAAAACCCTGAAGGTCGAAGGCTGGAAGTTCGCCCTGTGCCTGGTGATGGGCCTTCTGATGATTCCCTGCGGTAAGGGATTGGATATCCGTGGTTGGGGCGAAATGAACTCTTTCAACGGTCCCAACTGGTCCCTCACGCTGGAATACTGCGGCAATATCCTCTATGCTTTCGTATTCAGGCATCTGCCGAAGGTGGCATTGGCCATTCTCTGCGCGTGCTGCGCGTTCTTCACCCTGGATCTTACGCTGGGCTGGAATGTATTCGGCATCCTCCCGGAAGCCCAGTATAATGTAATTGGCGGCTGGAGCCTCACGTCAGACCAACTCTATCTCGGCTTCACACGCCTGTTGTATCCCTTCCTCTGCGGCTTGCTCATATCCCGGATCCTGCCATCGCACAGGACAGAGAGCAACCCAAGCGGATCGCCGATTCATCTAAAAGGCGGCTTCTGGTGGTGCTCGCTGGCCATCATCATTATTCTGTCCGTCCCTTGTATCGGCGGAAAGCAGTGCCTGGCCGACGGTCTCTATCAGGCGCTGAGCATCCTGATTCTGTTTCCTCTCATCGTCCTTGCAGGAGCCGGTTCCAAGACCACGGACGCCAAAAGCACAGCCGTGTGCAAGTGGCTGGGAGACATTTCTTATCCCATCTATATCACGCACTATCCATTGATGTATATGCAGATGAACTGGGCTGCCGAACATGCCGATGCCCCGCAATGGCAACACATCGCAGTGGCCGCCGGTATCTTCTTTATGTCCATCGTCCTGGCCTGGGGCCTGCTCAAGGTCTATGACGAGCCGGTGCGTGAATGGCTCAAGGAGCATTGGCTCAAGCGGAAAGCGAAATGAATGACGATCGCCTGCAATCCCGCGTAATCGATTTCCTGCGCTTCCCAATGGCCGTTTTGGTGGTGCTGTGCCACTGCAAAACGCTGTTCGGGATAGCTGGAGGTCCTGCGCATGCCGGACAGGGCATTCAACTGTTCCTGGCCGAAGTGCTACCGCATATCGCCGTCCCGGTCTTTGTATTCTTCTCTGGCTATCTTTTCTTCTACCGGACGGATTTCTCCTTGGCGGTCTATGGACAGAAACTGCAGCGCCGGGTCAAGTCCCTGCTGTTGCCGTATGTGATTTGGTGTACCATCGGCTTCGGTTTGGCGGTCCTGCAGGGGCAGTGTGCATTGACCTTCAAGAATTATATGTATGGATTCTGGGACACTACGGCCTGGATGGAACTGCCTTCGCACATCCACGCAGCTTTCCCGGCCGATATGCCGCTCTGGTTTGTCCGGGACCTGATGGTCATGACCGTCCTGGCACCGGTCATCTGGTGGCTCATCAAGCATACCGGATCGATGCTACCTATCCTGACCGGCATCTGGTGGTTCTCGCACTGGATGGCGAACATCCCGGGGCTGGGCTCGCAGATCGTGTTTTTCTGGATTCTCGGCGCTTGGTTTTCCATCAAGGGGCTGAACTTAGTGGATACGACACGCAAATGGAGGATACCGGTCTATGTGTTGGCAGCAGTCTTTATGATTGCCGATTTTGTGATCTTGAACGCCCGGTTCAAGATTTCGGGTGCGCTGGAATATTGCTGGCCGGTTTTCAATGCCTTTGTGCTCTTCGGGGTTTTCGCCACTATTCAAGGAACGGCATCCTTGCTTTCGGTAAAGCCGGAATGGAGCACTTCCAACTTCTGGATTACTGGCAGTTTCTTCCTGTATGCCATCCATTTCTTGTACAGCCCCAACCTGATGGCCTGGCTTGGACGCCTGCTCGATCCGGAGACGCCGCTGGCCCATCTGGGATTCTACTTGCTGCTGTGCCTGCTTGTCATCGGCCTGGCAACCGGGTTGTACGCAATAATGTATCGGCAATTGCCGTCTGTGGCTTCCATACTTGTCGGCGGAAGAATCCGAAAGAATAGTAATCCCAATTATGAAGTTGAATAGTTTTATCGCCACGCTATCCCTTCTGGCCTTTGTCGCCTGCGGGCAGAATAATCAAACCGCTGTCAATACCGACTTTACAGATAGTGTATGCGACGCTCTGGCCAATGGCGGATGCATCAATCTGGAACAACTCCAGTGGACCAGGGAACCTGCCGCCTGTGAAATCAAGGATGGTGTCATCTCCATTACTACCGCTCCTCATACGGACCTTTGGCAGCGGACATACTATCATTTCCGGAACGACAATGCTCCTGTCCTTCAGATGCAGACTAGGGAGAAGTTCTTCAGTTTCGTGGTGAAGACGGATTTCACGCAGAGCCACCAACGTTTTGACCAGTGCGGCATCGTGATGTACCTGGACAGCGAGAACTGGCTCAAGGGCTCCGTGGAATTCGAGAACGAGGAATTCCAACACCTGGGCAGCGTCGCCACAAACAACGGCTATTCCGACTGGGCCACCACGGCCATCTCGGCAGATGTAAAAACCATGTGGTACCGCCTCTCCCGTCGGGAGGACGATTTCTGCATCGAGTGCTCCACCGATGGAATCAACTTCAGCCAGATGCGTGTATGCCATATGTACGCTGCCACGGATGAGATTAACTTTGGCATTTATGCCTGCTCGCCGGAAGAGTCCTCATTCACGGCCGTGTTCACGGACATGGAAATTACCGAGTGCGCCTGGAAGGCCCACGACGGGCAGCAACCGGATGAAGAATAATGACCATGAGAATTGACCACGCCGCGTTATTCTGTAAGGATCTGGAACGAATGCGCCAGTTCTTCATGGACCATTTTGAGGCTCAGAGTAACGAATTATACCATAACCCTAAGACCGGTCTGAGAACTTATATCCTTTCCTTCCCTGATGAGGGTGCCAGGTTGGAAATCATGTCTCGTCCGGACACAATCGGCATTGACCCAGCACAAAGGAATATCGGTTTTATCCATCTGTCTTTTTCCGTTGGCAGCAAAGAAGCTGTGGATGCGAAGACGGAGGATCTCCAGAGTGCTGGATATGTCGTCACCAACGGTCCCAGAACTACTGGGGACGGTTATTATGAAAGTTGCATCCTGGGCCCTGAAGGGATTCAGTTGGAAATAACCGTGTAAATTCACATTTGTCGGCGTCTATGAAACTACCTGAAATCATACTCCTTCCCTTGCAACCCGATGACCGGGAGCAATTCATCCAGGACAACCAGTGGGCGTTCAAGCATGGCGCCCAGCAGGAGTTTGGGATGAGGGACGAACGTTGCGAAGAAGGCGAAGAGGTCATCTCCCGCAAGACCATCGAGGATTCCATCGACGGGGAGAATGCCGAGGCTTACCGGATCTTACTTGACGGGGAGAAGGTGGGCGGCGTTGTCCTGCGCATAGACAAGGCGGCGGCCAAGGGCGAGCTGGAGCTGCTTTTCGTGCTGCCGGAGGTCCACAGCAAGGGCATTGGCCAGGCCGCCTGGAAGGCGGTGGAAGCAAAGCATCCGGAGATCAAGGTCTGGGAGACCATCACGCCATATTTCGAGAAGCGCAACATCCACTTTTACGTGAACCGCTGCGGCTTCCATATCGTCGAGTTCTGGAACAAATATCAGCACGGCCCAGCCGTCCCCGAGGAAGAGGAGGGCAACTGGAGCATGGACGATGAGATGTTCGTGTTCAGGAAGGTCATCACAGACAAGGGCGCCATTAGGGAATCAGACTAAGAGTTGAAGTACCTTTCCAGTATTTCTTCCTTATCCTCTTTCGAAAGAGGTCTCTTCATGGCACCCAGAACGGCCTCATACTGTTCGCTTTTCTTCGTAAAGACACGCCTCTTTTCCTGGCCGTCGATCATCGCGTAAAGGTGGATGTTCCCCGAGTCGGTCATCTCGAACCGGATCAAATCCGAAGTGGCGACAGCCGGTTCAAAGACATCCGGAGAGAGTTCGCGCAGCCGTGACTCTATGATGTCGACGAAGAGAGGGGCGACACCGTTCGCTGAAGCCAAAGACCGGAAGTCCTTGAGCGCTTCTTTAACCTTGTCGATGTACTTCGCGGGATTCTTGATGTCGTTCTGGGCAGCGAAAGCCAGCAGGTCTGCTGTGGTTATATCCTCGAACTTCCCCCGTACGGAGAATTCGTGACGCTTTTCCGGAGCTGTCGCTGTCTTCAAGATGAAGCAGAGGTCGTAAGCCGGAGAGAGATGCCAGGAACCGTCCTTCTCCATGATGAAGGAGAAGTTCTTGGCGTGGTCATCCGTATTGTTTGAGAGGAGGTTGAACACCATCCGGAGGAAGAGCTCGTTCAGTTCATCCTGGGGGATGGAGAGCTGCCTGCAGGTGGAAAATAGATCCTCGTAGCAATAGGCCTCAGGATTGACAGCGGCAAGTGTCTGGGTGAACACCTTCTCACCGGCATGGCGGTCAAACCGCTCTGTCAAGAAGTGGCTGATACCTTCCACCTCGATCAGGCGGGACGGCATCATCGTGATTCCGGCCCGGGTAGCCAGGTCGTACCAGGTCTTCTCAATCTCGGAGAGGCAGAACTCAGGGGTGTTGAACTTGAGGATGTAATATTTCCTGTCACCTCTTGCCGAGGTTTGGCCGGAAAAGATGTTCCCACCTTGGTCCATCGCGATGACAGCCTTCTTGAAGCGTCCTCCGGCAGAAGTTCCGACTGCCATCAAAGCCTTCTGCGTAAGTGTCTCTTCCGGGGAAATGATAGCGTGCTCGCGGTCCTGCTCGATCTTCTTCGCTAAGTCGTACAGTTTCGGGATCATCAGTTTCTCATTCGTGCTGAATGCATCTTCGCTACACGGGACGAATTCGAGCGCACCCATGGCGCGGCTTCCGACGAAGGAGAGTTTTGCGAGCGGAGTCTTGTCTTTCTCGTGATAGTGGTGCTCCGCAAACCACTGGTCAAAGAGAGTGTTTCCCCAATCATCCGGAAGCGAATCCGCGATGAACGGGGGGAGTTTCTGATACTTTGCGGAGTCCGTGTTGCCATAGATGGCGAAACGGGCTGCGGGGCTCTTCGAAGAGGCGGTCAGCGGTGCAATGTCGAGCCCCGATGAAAGGTATTCGGGTGAAAAGAAGAAATACGAGTTTCCCTTCGCCAGATTCCAGCAGAGCTGTCCGATCTCCTGGCCCCAGAGCATGACGCTCAACCTGCCGCTGTCTATATTCCTAGCCATTGTTCTTCCTCCTTACCCTTTGTTGCTGATGTTCCGGTGCCGTCAGATATGGATTCGCGGGCTGCTCCGGAATCAGGTCATCGAACCGGTCCAGCAGGCCGACCGGCCGGAGCAGGGCCATCAGGTTGGTGACATTCATATTCGTGATCGTGCCCGTCTCGAACTTGTGGACGGTGGAGACGGAAACGCCCGCAGCCTTGGCCAGGTCTCCCTGGGAAAGGTTCATCATCAGCCTGTAATCCTTGAACCGCAGTCCTAGCATTTGCAGGATCTGTGTGTTCGAATACTTCTTCAAGTCCATATTGCATCAGTCTTTTCTGATGCAAATGTAATTAATTATAGGTAAAATTCAAATAATGCGATTAATCTTTATTTTATTATAGCTTACGGTTGTCGCCCGCGGTAAGCCATGAAATATAGAGAAGCAAGAAATCGGACCAGATGGTCTGGAAGCCCTTTTTGTTGAAACAGTAGTCTATCATCGCCCGGAGGGCTTCGGTGCAGATGCCCTGGTTCCAGTAAGGTTTGGCTATCCAGTAACCCACCTCGACTTCATTCTCTCCGATGCCGATATTGCTTTCCGCCTGGGTAAAATAGCCCATGCAGCCGATAGCCTCGCCAGACTCCTTCAACACTACTGCCCAGGTGTGGTCGTTAGAGAAGATATTCCGGATGACCTCCCGGCTCTCCTCTATGCTCTTATGCGGCGGCCAACCTGCGCGGGGACCAACATCCGGATCTGAGGCCCACTTGAAAAGGGCCTCGGCATCGGACTCCTCCCAAGAACGCAGTATGAGACGTTTGGTTTCCATTATGTAAATGGTAATTTGTCGAAGCAACTACCTTGTATCACTCATACAAATTGCAGTTTACATAAGGTTAAGCCAAGGATTCGATTGTCTTGGCAGTTTTTTTCGGTGATCATAGCCATGCCCATACCAGGGCGGGATGCCGGGCTGGCTCTGCCGAATACTTTCAACTTCTTCGTCAAACATGCGGAGTGTCTCATCCCTCTCGCTCTCCATCTTCACGCCGACAGTAAAGGTATACAGCATCTCCGCACGCATGTAGTAGGTGTATTTATCCCAGAAGTCACCCGGTACAAACTTGCCGAAATAGCCATCCATCTGCCCCATGGCAAAAGGTACGCTGTACATGGCACTTACCCCGGCTCCCGAAAGAACCAGATAAGGGTCTGCCTCTCCGCACATCTGGAAGTCAATGATGGCAAGTTCGCCATCCGGAGATATGACCATGTTGTCCGTCTGGAAATCCGTATGCATCAACGCAGAGGGGCGCTCTCCGATGCAGTCCAAGTTGTTCTGCAGATAGGCAATCACCACCTCGTCACCATCGAAACGATATCCGCACTCCCTGTAGCTTTGAATGTAGCCTTCAACTCGTTTGCGATAGCACTCCTGCCATGCCAGAGAGGGAGCCTTCCGCTCTACCTGCTCCATTTTCTTCAGAATTTCAGCAGCATCATTCCCGTAGGCATATTGCTCCTTCTCGGTGAGGCGTGGCAGCAGCTCTTTCGCCTCCTCGCCCTCACACCAGGTCAACAGCTGATAAACGCTCCTACCTTCATCGCAAACGCCGAACTCCAGCGGCTGCGACATCCTGATGCCTGTTGCAGCAAATTTCTTCATGGCCTCAAACTCGGCCTTTTTCTGCTCGCATTCTGCAATAGCGGAGATGCGGACCAGATACTCCCGTCCGCCGGCATCAACCGCATGGTACTTCCTGTCGGCAGACCAGCCTCTGTCAATCGGAGTCATTCTCTCGAAGCGTTCAAGCATTGTTTGATGTGCTGGATAAATTGCAGTTTATCAGTGCAAATATAGTTTCTTAAATCCGCACAATCAAGGTTGAGAAGATGGATTACGGGGTATAATCCAGGAAAATAGGTAAATTTGCCCTATGAATATGACACACACTGACGCCGCTCTTTTCCAAAGGATGCAGGAGCTGGGGTATTCCCACGGCTGCTGCACAGTGACGTTGCAGATCGTCTCGCAGTCGAAGGATGTGGCAAGAGAGATGCTCCTTTATGCGACTGACGGACGACCCAGAGAGAAGCGCTTCATCGAGAAACTCGGGCAAGTGTGTTCTGAATATGGAGTAGAGACGGTATGATCACGCTTGTTATCATAGCCGTCACCTGCCTCGTAAGCATCCTGTGCTTCTCGGGGACACTGAACATAGACCGGCTGAAGTTCAACGCCTACGAAGTCTGGCACCGGAAGAAATGGCATCAGATGCTGACCTACGGCCTCGTGCATGGAGGATGGGGACACCTCCTGTTCAACATGCTGACGCTGTATTTCTTCGGGACGGTGGTCGAGCAGTATTTCGCCGCAGTCTTCGGGACCGCGATCGGCGGGTTCCTCTACGTAGTCCTTTATGTCAGCGCCATCATCGTATCGACAATCGGGGATCTCATCAAGTACAAGGATGACTACCATTACAATGCCGTGGGTGCCTCCGGAGCAGTATCTGCCATCCTGTTCGCGTCCATCCTCTTCGAGCCGAAAATGGGGATTTACATGTATTTCATCCCCATCCCGATCCCGGGTTACATCTTTGCCCCTCTCTACCTTCTCTATTGCTGGTACATGGCGAAGCGGAACATGGACAATATCGGCCACTCTGCCCATTTCTGGGGAGCCATATATGGAATCCTGTTCCCGATTATACTGCATCCCTCACTGATTGGCCATTTCTTGTCCTCACTTGGGCTGTGACCCATCAATTATCCAGACATCGTCATTGTTGTTACTGAGCCGAGGCATTTTTCTCAAAAATCTTTTGTCTTTACGAAAAAACATTGTTTCTTTGTAGAAACATTTTTGAAATAATCATTTTTGAGATAATCATTATGGATTTTGTAGACAGAATAGAAGAACGGCAGCGCCTCCGCAAGCAACTCGACTCGCCGCATCCGAGTTTCATCGTGATCTATGGACGCAGGAGACTGGGCAAGTCGACCCTCATAAGGCAGATCCTCAAGGACAAGGATGTGTACTATATGGCGGAAAAGAACGAGATGACCGTGCAGATGACGCTTCTCCAGAATGCCATCGCCAGCATCTATCCAGTCTTCTCTGGCATGAGGTTCGACTCCTGGGAGGGGCTGCTGACGGCCTTCAACCAACTCTGCGAGAAAGGGACCACGCTGGTGCTTGACGAATTCCCGTATCTAGTCAAGAGTTGCAAGTCCTTGCCGTCGACACTCCAGAAGATGCTTGACCCGAAGGACCTCAATTTCAATCTGATCATATGCGGATCCTCCCAACGCATGATGCAGAAGCTGGTGCTCGACGCATCGGAACCTCTCTATGGCCGCGCCAACGAGCGGATGGTACTGGGTCCCATCAGCATCAGATACTGGAAGGAAGCCTTCGGGCTTTCCGCTGTTCAGGCTGTAGAGGAATACAGCGTTTGGGGAGGAGTACCCAGATATTGGGAATTGCGTGAGGATGAGGAAAGCTTTGAGGATGCACTCACGCAACTCGTCCTCAATCCCAATGGCGTACTGTACGACGAGCCGGCATCATTATTCATGGATGAGGAGGGCAACAACCAGCTCTTCACCTCCGTCATGACCGCTCTCGGCAACGGTTACAGCCAGTTCTCCCAGCTCGCCGGAGCCGTCGGCAAGAAGACCACCGAATTGAGCGTTCCCTTGAAGAACCTCACGGAAATGGCATATATCCGGAAGGAAGTGCCCTTCGGCGAGTCGGAGAAGAAGACCAAGAAGACCCTCTACCGGATCGCGGACCCCTTCATGGAATTCTATTACACGTTCATCGCTCCCAACAAGTCCCTGCTGGCGATCGGCAGGAGCGAGCGCGTGAAGGGGTTCATCCAGGCACAGCTGAACGACCATATCGGAGGGCTCTGGGAGAGGCTCTGCCAGACAGCCGTTTCAGGCAATACCCTCTACGGTCACGACTGGCAGATGGCCCGCCGCTGGTGGGGGAAGGTTATGAATGAGGAAGGCAAGCCCGAACAGTTGGAGTTTGACGTGGTGGCGGAGAGTACCGATAAGAAGTACCTGCTCGTCGGCGAATGCAAGTGGGCCAAGTCAGACTATGCCGGCAGGCTGCTCTCGGACCTCAGGCGCAAGACCGCTCTGGCTCCATTCGCGAAGAAGTACAAGATCATCCATGTGCTCTTCCTACGAGAGAATCCACTTGACCAGGCTGACTGCAATATCCTCTATCCGGATGACATCGTTGAAATGGTGTAGTCGAAAGAATCCGGACATGAATGCGATAAAGATAACATCCGAAAACATTGACAACCGACAGCTGAGAGGTCTTTACGAGACAGCCTTCCCGAAGGAGGAGCAGATCCCGTATGATGAACTGAAGCGGCTGCTGAAGACAATGCCCATCGACTTCACGGCCTACTACGATGGTGAGACGTTCGTGGGTTTTACGATGGTGCTCAACCGATCCAACTTCAATTGGGGCTGGTACTTTGCCGTCCGGGAAGAACTGCGTGGCAGGGGCTACGGTCAGCGGATCCTCTCATCCCTGATAGAGCAGTATGCCGACCGGCGTCTGGTCATCGACATCGAATCGCCCCGCCAGGAAGACGCACCGAACAAGGAGCAGCGCCTCCGCCGCCACGGGTTCTACAAGCGCAACGGCTTCAAGGACACACCTACCTTCAAGAGTTTCCAGGGCATCGACTATACCATCATGCTCCTGGGTGAAGGTCCATTCACCCAGAAGGATTACGATGACATCATCACGGATCTGCGCAAGTTCTGGGAGCGCGCCCCTGAAGAAGACAATGTATGAGCAACTGGTGTGAATGGTTTGTGGCAGGAGGCCCTATGTGGCGTGACTACCATGACAAGGAATGGGGCGTGCCGGTCCATGATGACCGGAAACTCTTCGAATACCTGCTCATGGAAAACATGTCCTGCGGCCTCAGCTGGAGCCTTATGCTCAAGAAACGGGAGGTCTTCAGGCAAGTGTTCGATGGCTTTGATTTCAGGAAGGTGGCTATGTGGACCGAGGTGGATATCGACAAGAAAACTGCTACGGAAGGAATGATACATTCCCGTAGGAAGATCGCCGGGATTGTGAACAACGCGCGGCGCATTTTTTCCACTATAACTGACAACCCCGCGCAGTCCATCCGGAATACGCGGGGCATTTTTATAGACTACAAAATACTATTACATGGGTTTGTCGTAGCCGTAGGCCGACTGGTCGGTGAGGGGGTAGCCGGGTTTCTTGCCGAGGTTCCAGTACAAGGGAGAACGGAAGCAGAGGTAAAAGATACCGGCGAACCAGACGAAGCCGAGTGCGTAGTCATACCAGACGAACTGGGCAGGGTCGTAGAGGTTCAGGAAGTAGTAGCAGGCAATGGGAACCAGGCCGAAGATGGCCGTTACGGCGCCGGGATTGTAGAGGGTTTTCTGCTTTACATTGAATACAATCAGATGCCCCATCAACTCCGCGACGGAGAGAAACATGGCTCCCATGACGAGGAAACGCACCTTCGGCAGGAATACCGGCAGGATGTAGATGAGCAGGAGCGAAAGCCAGTTCCCGTACATGGAATTGAGGTTGTTGCAGTTCCATTTGGTGGAGTCGGTTTCTGTGCTGTTCATCATTACTTTCATTCCCAAGAATGGAAATCCCCCCGGCCAGCCGAACTCTTCGAAGAAATGCAGGCTCAGGACTGCTGCCGATGAGAGCAGGACTTTCTGCAGCGGATCGGTTATAAGAAACGCCACAATCAGAAAGAGCGCAGCGGCGATGTACACAGAGATATAGTGCCAGTTGTTGACGATACGTTTCATGGTATTGTCCTCCATTTAATTGTAATTAGTCATTGGGATGGATTTTCCGCTGCATGCGGCTGATGAGGCCGAGTGGGCCTTTCTCTTCGCGAGGCTGGTCCAGGCCGAGTCGCTTCGCTTTCTCGGGAAGACCGAACTTCTGCAGCTCTTCCGGCGCGAAGGGCCAACGGCTCTTTCGGGTTGCCAAGACAATGTAGGTGGTCACGCTCAGCGACATCATCACCACCATGAGCGTCAGGATGCACCATAGCCAGTCGATACCCACAATAAGGTGGTTCTGAATAACATAGATGAAGCCGTAAACCGTCAGGGGCAAATGCAGGAACACCACCGCGCCCAGTCCCGGGTTGTAGATGGAGCGCAGCTGCAGGTTCGTCATCACGCCATGCACCATGAACTGCCCGATATTCATGATAAGCGGCATGAACAGGAGCCAGGCCACATTGGGAAAGAAGAATGGGACGAAGTATGCCACAAAGGCCCAGACCGTGTTCGTGAACATGGCCGAGAACTGATTGAGCGGGAAACGGTCCGGGAGGTCGCTATGACGCAGCACAACATTCATTATGGCAGGTTCACCACCCGGCCAGCCGTATTCTTCGGCCTGATGGATAAACAGCGCCAGGTAATTGAGCCACACAAGGCGCTGGAGCACATTGATGTCCTTCCAGAAATAAGCGCAGAGGCCAGCGAGAATGACGAAAATGATTAAATCCAGTGCGTACCAGTAACGCACATAGTAACGAAATGCTCTCATAATCCGATTCGCATTAAAAGAAGGGTTATAATTTCAAGTTTCTTTGCTTCTATGTATGCTTCCATGCTCTCATTCTTTGCTAGCATCTGCCCCAAAGGAGCGGTAAGGAATGCGCCGAAGTCGAGCATGATGATGTCCATGAGCAGCGTCAGGGGGTCCATCCGGACGGGGGCTTTTTCTACGATTTCCGTCATCTTCGTTTTTACGTTGACCTCAAGATCCTCGTGCTCCCGTAGAATGTTCAATAAAGTATACGGCTGATCATGGAGCACGTTCACCACGAACCTAGGCAAGGTGGGATTCTTCCGGATGAACGCAAAATGATCTTCCACTGCCTGCATGATGAAGGCCTTCGGATCACTTGTGTCTATCGACAGGATGGCGGCAATTGTCTCGGCGAAGAGTTGCAGTTTGCTGTTGAGAACCTTCTCAAAGAGCTGCTCTTTGGTGGAGAAGTAATAGTGAAGCATCGCGTGTGTCACGCCTGCAGCCTCGGCAATCTCCTGCGTGCGGGCGCCTTTCAATCCTTTCTCCATGAACACTTTCTCTGCCGCCTCAAGGATGGCTTTCTCCTTGTTTTCTTGTTGATATCGAGCCATATCTATATTAACCGTTTTGTTAAATCTGACACAAAGATGCAGCATTTAATCGACAAGTGCAAATTTATTTTAACCATTCTGTTAATTTAACAAAAAAAATAACACTTTTAGTTTAATTATTATGATATAATTATTTATAATTCAATGTGTTATGCATTAACGCGACAAAGATGGCGGCCCCACCCGAGACCGCCAAACAAAAGATGTTAAAAGATGTTAAGATTTCCGAAATCGAGGATACGGTTTACCCCTTCCGGTACTCACTGGGCGTCTTACCCGTATGCTGTTTGAAGTACTTGCTGAAAGCCGCCAGGCTGGAGAAGTTGAGATCGTCGGCAATCTGCTCCATGGTCTTGCCGGAAAAACGGATCAGCAGAGACGCCTCGGCGATGGTGTACGACGCAATCCATTCGGCTGCACTGTTCCCACTCACATCCTTGATGATCTCGGAGAAGTATTTAGGCGTGAGGGACAGTTTGTCTGCATAATGCTTTATCTCCCGCTGCGAGGTGGCATCTTCCTGAAGAAGTGACAGGAAGCGAAGGAAATAACCGTCCTTACTGTGGCTGCGGACACGGGAGATACTGTCCAGCTGCTCCATTCCAAATCCGTATGCTGCATTAACAAAGGCCGACATCAGGTTCCTCACCAGCGGCTCACTGTAATCTTTCCCTGAATACTCCTGCAGCGTCTGGAACAGGGTATCCAGCAGTCCGCACAAGTATTCCATCCTCTCCGATGCAATACTAAGGAAAGGATTGGCCGACAGGGCAGGGTAGAGATGGACGGTCTTGCCGATGTTCACATCCAACTTCCGCAGATAATCCATGGAAATGGCCACATACCATCCCTGATAATCCGCACTCACGCCTTTCAGCTCCACCAGGTTCTCCGGGATACTTAGCATCAGTTGGTTCTCTCGGGCCGCAAATGGCCGAAGGTTGAAGTTGGCCTCCATCGTCCCTTTCCGGGTAAGTCCGATGACCAGCGCATCAAAGCGCATCGGCATGCCGAACATATACATCTGCGGGGTGTTAACGATATCGTTCGTGATAAAGAAGTCTTCGTTGAAGGCGGCGCCCGGACCCTCGTATCCGCCGGAAAGCATGCGGATGTCTATGCGATATTGTTGCTTCATACCTGCAAATATAGCAAAATTCAGACTTTTGGTTAAATAATACCCCGTTTTGGATGGATGTTTCGCCAAAGAATTATGCCAAATTTGCAAAGTGAAACTTTAACATCAATCTATATGGGACTCATTGAAAGACTTATTTCCGGTTATCCCAAGGGCGACGTGAGCCCGCAGGACTTCATTGACCATCTCACCATCGGTGCCAACGGTTGGATCGGCGCCTGGGTAGCCATCGGCCTG